>Ga0307378_10005862_pt1 | contig 16973 bp, 12 predicted proteins | sample UN1MG_FD_202238 | JGI IMG/M metagenome (GOLD analysis project Ga0307378, IMG submission 202238) | Soil microbial communities from Risofladan, Vaasa, Finland - UN-1 | ecosystem: Environmental > Terrestrial > Soil > Coastal area > Acid sulfate soil | place: Finland: Risofladan, Vaasa | collected... | reverse complement strand
CTTGAGAGTATCCATGATGGAGAAGAGGTTTCCCCCCCATTCTCCCCCCAATATACGGCTGATTTTTTGCTCAACCTCGTTCTTTGCCGCCTCAACCGCTTCGACCCGCGGCTCCGGCATCCCCCCTGCATCCCTGATAAGTGCGTCTGCCACCAGCCGCCCGAATACGACCGTTTCAAGCAGGGAATTTCCTCCCAGCCGGTTTGCCCCGTGGACACTGAGGCAGGCGCACTCCCCGGCGGCATACAGCCCCCGGACGGGTGTTGCCCCATTCACGTCCGCGTCAATCCCTCCCATGGAGTAGTGCTGTCCTGGCTGGACCGGGACAGGATCCTCCACCGGGTCCACACCGGCAAAATCAATCGCGATTTGCCGTATCCCCGGCAGGCGTTCTTTGATGCGGTCCGATCCCAGGTGGCGGAGGTCGAGCTGGACATACCCTCCCTCGAATCCTTTCCCCTCCGCGATCTCGGTTTCAATTGCCCGGGCCACCACATCACGCGGGGCCAGGTCAACCGATGACGGGGCGTAACGTTTCATGAACCGTTCACCGTCCTTGTTTGCCAATATGCCGCCTTCGCCACGGGCTCCTTCCGTCATCAGGATGTTGGTCCCGTAAAGGGTTGTGGGATGGAACTGAACAAATTCCATGTCTTTTAAGGGGGCACCGGCCCGGAGAGCAAGTGCCTGTCCGTCACCGGTGTTGATAAGTGCATTTGTGGATCGGCTGTATATTCTGCCGAACCCCCCGGTGGCCAGGAGCGTTGCTCTGGAGACAAAGCCGTGGACAATCCCTGTCATAATTTCCACCGCTGTGCAACCCGTGCATCGTCCGCCATCGATTACCAGCGAGGTGACGAAATACTCTTCATATACGGGAATGTTCCTGGCCAGCACCTGCTGGTATAGCGTATGAAGTGCATTATGCCCGGTGCGATCGGCCGCATAGCAGGTACGGGGGAAACCCGCCCCGCCGAATGGCCGCTGGGCGATCTTTCCATCCTCCAACCTGGACCACACCATCCCCATATGCTCCAGTTCGACCACGGTTGCAGGGGCCTCCCTACACATCAGTGCAACCGCGTCCTGATCAGCCAGGTAATCGGAACCTTTCACGGTGTCGTAAGCATGCTTTTCCCATGAATCGCTGGTTTTTCCCTCACCCGGCACATTACCCAGCGATGCATTCATACCCCCCTGGGCAGCGACCGAATGGGAACGCAGGGGATGCACTTTTGTGAGAACTGCTCCGTCAAGGCCTGCATTTGAAACCTGCAGGGCAGCACGGAGGCCGGTCAGTCCTCCACCGACAATCAGGATATCATGGCTATGAATCGCGGATTTCGTCGACACATCTATCATCTCCCTGATGTTGGTGTAATCCGGCATCCCTGATAAAGTACCTATGATTTGGATATGGACTCATAACCGGTAAAGAACAAAGCATAACCGCATTTGAACGAAGAAAAACCCGTAACAGGGAATATATCACTGCACAGTCAGGAAAGCCCTCTGCCTTGCCCCGAAGATGCCCGGGGCCTGGTCAAAAAGCAGCACGTATTTGTGACTGCCAATTGACCTGATATGATATGGATAGTAAACGATTCAGGACATCATGCCCCCTGGCCGTGGGCGCATTCCTCATTATCCTTCTGGCCTGGCAGGTATCGGCCGGACCCTCATGGGACTTTGATATCATCTCCGATACGGAACTTGACGCCATATATGCCGATATCTCGGGGGATTATGTCATTTACTCGGGATCGATCGGCGACGCCATACGCCAGAACTCAACGCGGGTTATCCAGCTCTATTCCATATCATCCGGAGAACAGGTTCGTATTGCAACTTCCGGGCCTGATTCCACTCTCACCGGGGAAGACATAGATGGCAATTATGCGGTGTGGTTCAGCGAACCGCAGCTGGAGGCACCTGCAGATATACCGAACGAAATATTTCTCTATTCAATTTCAGAGAAGAATATAACCGTCATCAGGAAATCAGGAAGTGCTGAATGGCCGAAGATCTCCGGGGAGAGTGTGATATGGTCCGAGAGCGTACACGACTCATTCGCCAGTTCGGTCATGCTCTATGATATCCGGACAGGTAACACCACTCAAATTCCCACTATAAGCCCCATCGACGCCGCAGGTATCGCTTTTGATGGAGACTATATCCTCTATACCGATGCAGACACCATGAATCTCCTCCTGTATGCAACCGGCACAGGGGACACCACCACGGTATTTGCCCGCAAATCTGACAACAATACAACGGAAAATGTTTTCGGAACCGCCCTGGGCGGCGATTTTGCGCTATACAGGAAAAACGTCCTCGTGGAGAAGCCAAGAGAGCTTTACAGTGAACTCTGCCTGTATACAATCTCCACCGGAGAGACACGCCTGTTAAGCCCCATTACAGGGAAAGTGACAGAAAATCTGTCTGAATCCGACAAGGGAGCCAGCTTCAATTCACTTGCTGCTGACAAGAACCGCGTGGCATGGGAAGTGGCGGAAGGCATCGCAGATGACAGGATCGTGGTGCTTGATCCGGAGACCATGGCTTTGTCATCCATCTCCCCTGACACATTTGTCGATTTTATCCATATTGATGGAGACGGGATAGTGTGGCTGGGATCCAGCTCTCTGGCTGGAAAAGGAAGCATTTACCTCGCTACTGAACCAGTCGGACAGGAACCGACCCCGACAGCTGCTCCCACCGTGGCTCCCGGATTTGGCTGGGTCATTGCTATAGGAAGTGTAGTGCTCTCAGGAATTTTGATGTGTAAAAAGAGATCAGGATAGTTTCTTTGTCCCTGAACCGGAAGATATCCAATTTCTCATATTTTCTCCTTGATTTCTCATATTTTCTCCGTGATATAAGAAGTTGTACATCCCTCAAGATGGCGTGAAGTGAATATTTTCAGGGAAATAAGAGGCAGTGCAAATACTCTCAATTTCGGAAGTACTCGTATCCTTCCCTTCAAATGAAAGCGAATTGCTAAATATTAAAGGAGTATATATGGATTCTATGGCTGAAAAATCCCAAAATCCCAGTGTATTAAGACTTACCGCCGCAGTCATCCTCGGCATTTTCGTGGGGTTCTTCCTGTTTTTCGTGGTGGCCCTGGTCATTGGCGTATTCAACGACATGGCAGGCATGAATGTCACGGTTTCAACAGACATTGCTGAGAATATAGGAAGTGCCATCCTGCTTGCCGTGCTGATCATCCTCTGTACGGCAGGATTTGTCTGGAAGGTGTATACCACTCCGCCATCGACTGAGGAAACGGAAGAATAAACGTGAATTTTTTTAGCCGGGAAGAGAGAGCCGGTTTTCTTTTGAACCGGGAAATATTCATTTTTTCAGCCATTCGAAACAATAAAAAATACATAGTTCCCGTCATTGTCTCTGATGCGGATTGCCAAGCCAGCTCCCTCGTGAGATTCCCGGGGCATGAATCCTTTTCGATGATGATGATGCACACCTCCCGGTAGTCAAAAGCCGGAAGCAAAAATTTGAGCGGACTGCTTTATTCTTTTTTCTCTATTCTTGTTGCCTGGACAACCATCAGGTGCGCCCGGGTCGCTGCTTCCCGGACACGTAGCACCGGGTCATCGAACTTGACCCGGCCCAGTGTATCTTTCACCTTTAATTCGGGATATCCAACTAACGCATCCGCAGCGGCAGACCGGATATACTCATTCTCATCGTAGATTGCAGTCAGCAATCCTTCAACATTGCCACTCGTTCTCATTTCATACAATTCAGCCATTCTCATGACAAAAACACCTCGGTGTGTTCATCCTTATTGCCATGAAACAGATAAAACTATCGTCAACCCTAACGGGCAGAAAATTAAAGACGGACTCTTGAAATATTTTATTTTTATAGATATATATCGTGGTTATTCATTAAATACAAAAGATTTTGGGCCGATTCATTCCAACCAGTCATGCCAGAACAGGTAAACCAATTCACACCCCTTCCAGCTGCTTTGCCGGGCAGACATTGCAGATAGAGAATATTACGTCCTCTTCCTTCTCACGAATCGGACAGAAATATTCGCTCCCCCGCTTTTCCACCTCGAAACCTCCCGGAAAAGGAGTCCCCACCGGATGACCGGGTTCATCGAGCACAAACATCGCAAAACCGGAGATCAGGTAGTAATACAGAGTATAGAGTGGATTTTCAAAGTAGACGTCGGTCCCTGAACCATCCAGGTTTGCAAAGCTCCCCTCGTCCACAATGGCACAGAATTTCCCGAATAGTTCCGTATCGGTGATGGCATCATGCATCCGGGCAAAAGTGTCGGAGCGGTACATGGCAACACAGCGGTGGTAATATCCGAAATACTGCTCCTGAAAATACGGCCGGAACTTCTCGCGATAAGGTTGGGGCAGCTTATCGACTTCTCGCCTGATCATCCCGCCCATCACCTGGAGATCATACAATGAGAACCTCAAAAGTTCACGTGCGATCACCCCGCCAAGATCACCCTTTGTCCCGGCTGCACTCATCCTCCGGACTGCCTCTTTTATCCTCTGCCGCGTATCATTTTCGTCCATATTCGCCAGGTCTCATTCATTGGCAGGCTTATCCTGTTTCCAGGGCAGATCCTGCAGCATGTAGATGTTTCCGGGAATGGAATATCCCGTACATACAGTGAATTGCCAAGTTTTTTAATTCCTTCATCAAAAAACTTCTTTTTGGCAATATCAAAAACGTCTCAGGAATGCGATCCGTGTACACACCAATTTTTGATTCCAGAAAACACACTCCAGAATCCTCCCATTATCCACCACATTTTATTTTCCTGCATATCATCCTGATCCGTGGTTGAATGCATACCAGGAAATGATATCCTTATTCCTGGCTTCCGTTTCAGAATATCATGAAGGCCCGCAGATAAATCAGGATGGCAACACCCAGCAGCAGGACCCCCACATAAATCCGCATCTCTTTGACCGATAATTTACCCGCAATTGCGGGACCAATCTGTCCTCCCAGGATCACCCCTGGTGCAACCCAGATCATGATGGAAAATATCAGGTCTTTTTCAATGACCAGGCTTTGCACAAATTCTGGCGTCAGGCGGAAGAGTAACGCACATAAGTTTACCACGAATATTATCAGCACCGTCGAGCCGACAGCCTCTGCTGGGGTCCGGATCCTGCTATGACCGAGAATACCCGGCATGATCAATTTTCCTGTCCCCGTGGCGATGAGTCCTTTCAAAAACCCGCCTATTGCCGCACGTTTCCAGTATATTTTGTTGTGCCTCTGAAGCCCTGCTGCCTCTTCTTCATTGTAAGAGAACCAGTAGCGGTACAAAAGGTACGCGCCGTATAGGAAGACAAAACTTGCAAAAAAGAGGAGGAGGAGCTGCACAGGGGCAAAAGGAATGAGTATTGTTCCGAATATTGCGAAAGGAACCGCAATTTTCAGGTATTCTTTCACGATATACCAGTTCACTGTCTTCTCTTTTACGTTCCTTATAATCCCGGAACCGAACCCGAAGATCATAGTCAGGAGTGCAAGCCAGAAACTTATCTTCTCGTCTAGCCCGAGGAATATCAGGTAGACGGGAATCCAGAAATTCGAGCCCGATATGCCGGCTGACATGGCAAGAATTGCAATAAGAATCCCTACAGGGAGGAGGTACCAGTACGTCAGATACGCCAGCATGGAAATCGAATTGATCCTTTATGGAGTCTATTATCGGGATCAATAATGAAAAAACCTATGTGGAAATGAATGAGGGGTATTTCGAAATCCACGGATCTTTACCCTGATTAAAAAGCGGTTGAATACGGGGGAGATACAGCTCAGTTCGGGGCTTACCTTGTTGCCCTATATGCCGCTTTTACTTTCGTCATATCCCGGGTTACCGCTTTGAACCTACGAAACGCTTCCTGTCCGATGACGGCATGCCAGCGAAATAGCGAGTCTCATTGTGATCGCGGCTTCAACATCCTGTTCCTGGTAAACTGATTCCCGCCCCTGCCCAGAAACACTTGCAAACATGATAATTTTTTGAAAAAAAGGATATCCGGTTTCGGCTGCCCTTGAAATTGGGGAATGAATACTGGCAGGAATCCATGCCAGGCTTCCCATTTCGCCAGTTTTTTCTAATTAAGCGCGCCGGGACGGAGTCTCTTGTATATCAACGACCGTCCTCCGGCAGATACAAATACCGTCTTCTCGGCAGGATAGTATCCGGGTTTTGAAATAGTGATGGTATGAGTCCCCGGGAGCACTCCGTCTATTAACTGGGGAGTGAATCCGACCTGTATCGCGTCCACATGAATTTCTGCATCCGATGGAACGGACCGCACATCCAGGCTGCCGTAGAGGGCACGGAGGCGAATACTCATTGAAGTGGTCCGTTCCCGAATCATGATGCCGTCATCCCAGGGCTCATAGCCCTCCTTCTCCACAACCAGATTGTATTGGCCGGGATCGATTCCGGAGATGAAGAGGGGAGTGATCCCCACGTAATCCCCGTCGAGGTATGCCGTAGCACCGTCAGGGTACGAGGTGAGGATAAAAGATGATTTGTGGGCGAAGATCGACGGCTCGATATGAACGATAAAACTGGAGAAAGGCTGAGGTCCGCTAAAGGGAAAATCACCATCCTGGCATTCACTGGAAGAGGCCTCACCGGAAAGGAACCGGATATACACGCTTGTAAAATCCCTCGTATCATAATATGTATATTCCTCTCCCGGAGCAAGGGAACCCTCCCATTTTGTCTGCCCGAACCGGGTAATCGTCACGGATGCGTAATCGGCCGAACAGACTGACCCCGAACAGCTGTCGCAGTCGGGATAGGTCGTGAAAGAGATACCATATGCTTCCACCAGGGGAGCAGGAAGATAGCTCAGGTCGCCGAAGAGATCGGTGGCCATGTACCACCCTGACTCAGTAAGGGTGAGCAGGCCGACTCCCTTCCAGGAATAGTCCGGCAGGCCGGTTACTTCGACCATTTCCCCTATCCCGATATGAGAATATACCTCCGTCATCGGAACCGTTGCCTGCATCTCCTCCGGATCGATCTCCCTCCACATGCAGTGGACATCATCCTCTTCATACGTGCAACCCCACTGGTGGGTGGCCTCGATGGTCAGAGTCTCCTCTACGGGATCAAGATCCGTTACGGTTCCCCGGTAGGCATAGACCGGAATTATTGCGGATGCCGGTACAGAGCCGGCACAAAGCAGGATAATGAAAATTGCCAGGCATATAAATCGAACAGACGTCACATTATCTCCCCCTTTTTTGAACAACAGGGTTCTGAAAGAACAATACAGGGTAAGAAAATATGAGTTTCGTTTCTCTTGCGGATCCCTTAAGAGAAAACTGCAAAGATCGCTATACATTAATCCTAAAAGATGGCCAAAAACGAGAATTAAGGGCTAATTTTCTGGAAAATTGTTAGAGCAGAGTGGAAGGGCCCCTCCATTTCCACGGGGTAGCGGAGGCCATTTTGCCGAATGTTTCACCTGAACATGTCCACAGGCACAATAATGGCGGCTTTTCCGACAATCATAATACACGCAGAACGAAAAAATCGGAATATATCTTTTCATCTCATATTTATCCACAGGAAAAAACCTTGATTATCGATTTCCTGTCAATACATTCATTCAATCAAAGTATGCATTGCCTGGAAGGAACCGGATAACGAGATGTCGGATTTTTATTCATTCGTTCCCACAGGATTGAATAGGTGGGTATATCAGTTATAATGAAACACAGATAAATTGTCTACGATAAAAAAGAAGAAGAAGTCGAATTAAAATCGAGTGGTTATTGATGATGGGAGGAATCATGAATAAGAATCGAAGAGCGTTAGCTGGTATTGTGCTGCTATTCATTATAGTATGTTGTGCTGTCGGAACAGCCGAGACATATGATTTCGGCGGCGTAACTGATAACGGAGAATACAGCGGGACTCTGGCGATCGATAACAATGGCAACGTCGCCGTGACGATTGCTTCTGCAACCGGTGCAACAGCCAATGTCCAGGTAGGAGCACAGGATTCCGACGACGCCAACGGAGCCACGGCAATGCAGGCAACCACAGCCAGTGGAGACATGGTGTTTGTCGGATCTGGTGCGGCGAATGCAAACGGGAACACCGCAAGTACAGGCGCTCTTGCTTATGGTAATGCGGAAATTGAAACGGTCCTGGGGGCGGTTGCAGGCGGAACAGGTGTGGCTGCCGGTCAGGATACATCAATGAATGGGCAGACTGCTATTGCAGGGAGCCTTGGGGTATCCGGTGCAGGCGATGTGGCATCGACTGATACCCATCTTTCTGACGCGGGGTCGATAGATACGATACAGGGAGCGGCTACCGGTGAGGTAGATTTCATGGGCATTAATGCTGCCGGTGCCGCTGCCGGACAGTCCTCAACTATTTCAGCATCTAACGGCGGATGGGCAAGCAGCACGGCCACTGGCCGCGGAAGCACGGCCATGACGCAGGCATCGACTGCCGGGGCGGGAAATATCAACACCCTCCAGGTAGCTGCTGCCGGTGAGGTTGACCTTACAGGGCTTGCTGAAGTGTCGGTTAATGGTGCTGTTGCCGGCCAGTCCTCGGACATTCAGAGTGATAACGGCGGTTTCATCTTCGGCAGCGCGGCGACCGAAAGTTACGAGGCGATGACTCGGGCAGAATACACAGGGAATGGCAATATCGATACCATCCAGGTAGCTGCTGCCGGGGATATTGATGGAACGTTGTGCTCCAATTCTTTTGATGTAGGGGGTGCTATTGCCGGCCAGTACTCGGACATTCAGAGTAAAAAACGCGGTAAAATCCTTAGCGGCGCGGCGTCTGAAAGTTATGAGGCGATGACTCAGGCAAGATACTCAGGGGGCGGGAGTATCCAGACATTCCAGGTAGCGGCTGCTGGTGAGGTTGACCTTACAGGGCTTGCTGAAGTGTCGGTTAATGGTGCTGTTGCCGGCCATTCCTCGGACATTCAGGGTAATAACGGCGGTAACGCCATTACCGCTGCAGAGACTGAAAGTTACGAGGCGAGGACCCGGGCTCAATTAGATGGAAGCGGCAATATCGATACCATCCAGATAGCTGCCGCCGGTGAGGTTGATGGAACGTTGTGCTCCAATTCTATCGATGTGGGGGGAGCGGTTGCTGGCCAGTCCTCATTCATTCATAGTGAGAGAAGAAACGGCGGTTACGCCAATAGCGCTGCAGAGACTGAAAGTTACGAGGCGAGGACCCGGGCTCAATTAGATGGACGCGGCAATATCGATACAATCCAGGTAGCTGCTGCCGGCGAGGTTGACCTTACCGGGCTTGCTGAAGTGTCCCTTGATGGTGCTGTTGCCGGCCAGTCCGTGGACGTTATTACGAGTGGGGGCGGCGACGGTAACGCCATTAGCACCGCAGAGACTGAAAATGGCTATGATTATGCTCGGGTCTTGACCAGATTCCGGAATGGCGGCTATATAGATGATATTATCCAAGTTTGCGCAGCCGGTAATGGTGTGATTACGACTCCGATCGATATCGAAGCAGAAGGCGCTGCCGCTGCCCAGTTCATTCCATCAGGGAGCAACCGTATAATCAGCAGGGCAGTCCATGGCATAGAAACTGCAAGGAATTCCGAGAGAACTAGCCCTGCATTCCAGTATGCGGTTGCCGGTTCGTTTACTGACGGAGTCACTATCGAAGGAGCGGCTGCCGGAATCATTTGATGAGGTGATAGCGATGAGGAAAAATGTCATTTTTATTGTTGGGCTCCTGGCCCTGTTCACCATGACCATTGGTTTCGCGTGTGCAGATCCCTCCATTCCATCACCCCCCGAAACCCAGGGAATCAGTATCAGCATCGTCGCACAGGTAAACGGGGGATTCTCAGAGAAACAGGAAACATCCTGGCAGACTTCGACCAGTCCGCTGGGCTCTGGTCTCACCTATCCTAACCCCTCGTTTCCGATGGGCGGAGGATATATAGGCTACTGGCCGGGAAATATAGGCCTTGAAGAGTTATTTGGAGGAAACGGGAATACCAGCAGGGGCGGGGTTCTTTATGAAACCGTGTATTCTGAATCCACATCTGCTACTTCAGGGACTATCGATTACGTAAAACAGTTCTCTGCAGACACCGGGAACAAATTACAGGGGACTTCCAATATTGAAGCCCAGCGTGTTATCGTATTTACCACCGATACATCGGGTCGCCTTGTATCAAGCGAGAATCTCATGCTCGATAGTGCGGGACAATTCAGTCTCGCGAGCGAAGTATTTACCTGCCCATTCGCCCCGCAGGTATCGGAAATATTACCCCAGTTCTGCAACCGGGTGGAGATGGGAAGTGATCTCGATATATCCGGCGGTTCGGTGAGCACTGCAGCCAGTGAGCGGTTCGTCTCGGCAACCGGCGATTATCCGGTCACATCGGATTACCGTATCCGTCTTACCGGGATCGGCGACCAGCCCGCTCAAGGCTCGGTATCAGCATTCATGGACGTTCAGGCACGGGAAGGTATGGTCGACATCCTTGCCCGCATACCGTTTGAGGATCCGGATATGGGAACTCTCTACGTCCTGAATATGGGACTCGCATCAGAGCTGCAGTATGAAGAGTTGACGGCAGTATACGGACAGATAACCCTCTTTGAGAAAGATATGCGCTTCGAATCCGGAATGATCCGGTAATTTTTTTTTATTTCTTTTATCTGGCTAATCCCGCTTCACTTATAGGGCACTTTTGGAATTTAGTGAAAATTTTCACTTTATAGCACACCTGAATTTCCTGCACATTGTAATTTGGTACAATGGGATAAAGGGAAGGTACGAGCGTATACGCTGGGGTGCAGGCAGAATTTTCCTTAATTGGTGAGGGTTGCTGTGTAAGTGATATATATTGATCAAGGAAAAGTATCTCATGACATGCATGTAAAATCAATCCGTCTGCTCCCGCACACATTTCCCACGAGACAATATTATCCGTTTAATCTTGAAATATTCAATAAGACCGACTGCATAAAGTTTTTCAGACCCGTGACATTTTTCATCGGTGAAAATGGAAGCGGGAAATCAACACTTCTCAAAGCAATCGCCCGGCACTGCAATATTCATATCTGGGAAGAAGAGGCAAGAAGCAGGTACAATCCCAATAAATACGAGGATGAGCTGACTCAATCCATAAAGATTGAATGGAACGGGGAAAAAGTCCCGGGATCTTTTTTTGCATCGGAAATCTTCCGCCACTTTGCGGAAATTCTTGATGAATGGGCCCGGGCCGACCCAGGCTCCCTGACCTATTTTGGGGATGCCTCACTCATGGAAAAATCCCATGGCCAGTCTCATATGGCATTTTTTGAGAATCGTTTTAAAATCAAAGGACTTTACCTGCTTGATGAGCCGGAAAACGCCCTTTCGCCTAAAATGCAGTTGGAACTGCTGAAATTGTTACGCCGGTTCACTTCCACAGGAAATGCACAGTTCATCATCGCCACCCACTCGCCGATACTTCTTGCCTATCCTGACGCCGACATCTACAGCTTCGATTATATCCCGATAAGGAAAGTCGAATACGAAGATACGGACTATTACAGGATTTATCGGGATTTCCTCAATAACAGGAACAGTTATCTAAGCGGGATATGAAATCATTGTTGTGTAAAAGCAGCTGGAGTGACCTATGCCCGCTCTTTTCGCTGTACCATAGCCATGTGGATCTCGCCATCAGAGTTCCCTGCAATCGGCAACGGCCTGTGGCCGCGTCATAAATATCTGAAAAATTATGGTTCCGATCACATTATATTCGGCTAGAATAATAACTTCAATTACATGTCATTAAACGACCGGTGGATTGGCTCTGAATTATCGGTTGTTGAGAGAGAACTTGCGTGTAATGAAAAATATGCGAATATTGGATTCGTTCAATATGATACGAAGGATGGAAAATATTTCTATCTCCACCCCTCCCCGTTTTTGAAAACATGCAAAAAAGAAATTTATCATACTGAATCATCGCCACCACCCGAACACCAGTTTGTTGAAGTGGATATACTTGATGAAAAAACATTGGTTTTCGACAAATACGCAGATAACTGGGTTAAATTAAAAGAAATAAATAACTGGAAATTATTTGATCCGGCTCCCCTGGTTCAGAGAAGAAAACTATTGGATTTCCGTGAGATAATTGAATATTTTACCTATCCTTTCAAGGGCGAAGCGGAAGAAGTAAACGAAATTGCGGGCTGTTCTTCACTCTTCGTTTTTTCATCTCCTCCAATTAGAGAGAATATGGGGGGAATTAAATCTGCAATCTATGGAAAACTGTATCAATGGGATTTATTCAGAAAGCCGCTTGGAATTATTCCTCCCGAATTTCGAAAAGTGAAATCCGAATACTATTATTACATCTCAAAAATTGAGCGCGATTTCACCAAATCAAAAGGAGAGATGAATTTAGCGATATTAAAACCGGAAAAAACCATATCCGACATTCCTATTGTGATTGGAAATGTGTCGAAAAAGGACATTTCGAGGGATTATCTTGATGTTTTGAAAATTGAATCAAATATCATCACCGCACATATGCTTGATTCACTGCTTCTTGTCCCAAAACCCAATAAAACAGTTGAGGATATGATGTACCAGGCAATTTATGATCTTCGCGAGGAATGTTATTCCGCCGGTCAAAGACCATATATCCAGAATATTGGCGATGCCATCCCAAAACTCGCATCGGCTTATGCCAGGCTGAAATCAAGCCATGAAATAAAATCTGAAGATGTACGATATGTTATTGATTTATGGTTCTCAATGAGAAGAAAAGCGGAAAAATTGCAGTCGTACCCCATGAAGGTATCTCACATGTACGAATTGACAACTGAAGGTCGTCAGGTATATTTCAAATGTTACGATACCTTTGGAGCTGATTCTAAAATTTCAATAAATGAAGCATTGAAAGCCACCATGTTAGATCCAATAGAATTTAAATTACAACTGGATTCTTTGATTGAGAAAGGGTATTGCATACAGACTGGCAATTATATTCGACTTCTTGAACCCTATAAAAAAACGACCAATAGTTAATCTCAATACAATTTTATGGGAGGGATATGATTCGAACTCATGAAACCCTTCCGAACCCATGCCCAGGGTTGAAAGAACCGGTTGGGGACAGTAAAATCCGGAATGATGATCGATGGGTTGACCACGAGAAAGAGCAGGGAATGCAGATATTGATTTCATTCAAGCCATTTCAACCAATTTAATAGTAAAAAGAGTGAAATTACAGGAAGAAATGTATCCCGCACACTCATATTTTAAAAAATCCCGGGGAATCCGGATACTCCATACGTGTATAATCGGGTTTTTAGGGCTATTCCTTGTTACATGCTCACCGGTGCTTGCAGTCGATACCGGATCCGCCCCCGGAAACGATCTCGACAATCTCGGCGATGTAGAGGCATTCTTTGACTCAGCCGTGCCGGCGGGACTGGCAGAGTACAATATACCGGGTGCTACGGTTTCTGTCGTACGGGATGGGGAACTCATCTTCTCAAAAGGGTACGGGTACTCTGATATTGCAAATAAAACATCCATTGATCCTGAAAGGACACTCTTTCACATCGGATCGATTACCAAGCTGTTCACCTGGACGTGTGTCATGCAGATGGTAGAGGAGGGGAAAATTGACCTTGATGCAGACGTCAATACCTACCTGGCCGATTTCTCCCTCCCCGACACCTATCCCGGGCAGCCGGTGACAATGCGGGACCTGATGACACATTCCTCCGGGTTTGAGGAGCAGGAGGTGCATTTCGCCGTTGCAAATGTCGGGGATCTCTATTCATTCAGGACATACTGCAGGGAGAACATCCCCGCCAGGGTGTATCCCCCGGGGACCGTCACATCATATTCAAATTATGGGACGACCCTCGCAGCGGTCATCATCGAGGATGTGACCGGAATCTCGTATGAGCAGTACCTGGAGGAGAATATCCTCGCCCCGCTCTCGATGACGAATACACACTTTTCATATACACTTCCGCCAGATTCAGCCCAAAATCTCTCCTCAGGCTATCATTATTCGGGAGGGGCAAACATCGCTATTCCGGACACCGTCTTTGTCATCGGCCCTGCAGGGACCATCAGCTCCACTGCCACAGACATGGCTGTATTCCTCGCTATGCATATGGAGAACGGAACCCTGGATGGCGTGGAGATCCTCTCAGAAGAGACTGCCGTCCTCATGCATGCACCGGCATTTGCCAACGATCCCCGTGTAAGCAGTATGTGCCTCGGGTTTTACGAAAACCGCTTCAATAACAAGAGAATTATCACCCATGGAGGGGACACCGACACCTTCCATTCCCAGATTGTGTTGATTCCGGAGAGGAAATCAGGATTTTTTGTCTCGTACAACAGTCCCGGAGGGAATGAAGCGAGAAACGATCTCCTGATGGAGTATATGGATCATTTCTATCCCGTCACCGGATCTAAAAAACCCGCACAGGTCTTGGACTCCCCTGCACCTGTCGGCAAATATACCGGGACATACCAGTCCACACGCCATAATTACAGGTCATTCGAATTCTTCCTCACACCCCCTCAACAGATGCAGGTCGAAGAGGGAGGAGAAGGAACAATCTTCCTTATGAGAAGCGGAAAGCCTGCCTCTGAGTATCTCGAGCTTGCTCCCGGAGTCTTTGCACAATCAGGCGATAAGCCGACATTTGCAGGAAATGTCGTTTTTCATGAGGATGAGGGGGGCGATGTGGACTTCCTCTGCCTCGAGAATATCCCGGTATTCGCATTCGAACGGGTGCCGTGGTATGCCACCGGCCCGTTCACCGATGTGTTGAAAGATGCAGGCATCGCGATTCTCCTGACCGTTCTTCTCTGGCCGCTCATGGCCATATGCAGGCGGGTCTATAGGATAAAGGATGAAAAAGAGACAGCAATGCCGTTCTATGCCAGGATGGTTGCGGGAGCGACATCTGTTCTCTTTATTGTCTTTGTGCTCTTCCTCCTCCCGGCAGTCACAGGCGATGGTGCACTGATCCAGTCGTACATGTGGGACCAGACGGCCCCCCCCACCCTGGTCGCTGTCCTGACTGTCCCGGTCATTGCCGTGCTTTTATCGGTGGTGACCGCTCTCTTTGTCATTCAGGCCTGGAGAAGGCGGTACTGGACCATGTGGCACAGGGTCCACTACACCCTCGTTGTCATCGGACTCTTCATGCTGGCATGGTGGGTCAATTACTGGAACCTCTTCTTCTTCAGGCTGTAGAGGGAGAGCGTTTCTTCATTTTTTTTCGGTTCTCTCTGTCCCTGTCCGATTTAATCAGAAGGGAGAATGCGGTGCTTCACCAATCATTCCCATAGGGGCTGACGGGGCCAGCGGCACGGCGAGTCCCTTCTATCGATCCCCTGGCAGCAAAACCAGGAAATCTCTTTTCGCTCCCCACCCGACGGGAACGGCTGTGTTCCTCGGAGGGAACGCACGTGAGAACGGTCGAACCCTCCCAGAGCGCTGGCGAGGTCGGAGAGGATGAGGTTGCCGCAGGGTTAGGCCCGAACGAACGCCCTTCGTTGCGACGATGCTTTACAGAGGACCGGGCATATCACCCGTGCTGGAGCAGAAGTTATCCGCTCTTCCCGGCGGTGATAGCCCGTGCCGCGGCAAATGCGGTTGAGAACGCGGCCTGGAGGTTGTAGCCCCCGGTGTCCCCGTCGATGTCGAGTACCTCGCCGATGAAGGAGAGGCCCGGCACCCGTTTTGATGCCATCGTCTTCGGGTTGACGTCGGTGAGTGGAACGCCGCCGGCGGTCACCATCGCCTCGTCAAACCCTCCGACGGCCTTCACCCTGAAGGGAAATTCCGTGAGGTGTGCAATGAGCGTATTTCTCGCTTTTTTTGAGATATGCGAACACGTGAGATCCGCGGGGATGCCCCCCTGCTTCAGCAACTCCTTTACGAACCGATCGGGAAGGCGGTAGTCCGAGAGGATGGTCCTCACCTGCCGGGTGCCGTGGGCGGTGATTTTTTCTATCAATTCTTTTTGTAGTGTTTCACAGTCCATCCCGGGGATAAAGGAGACCTTCAGCACGTCCCCGGCAGCGATGTAGCGTGAAAGGTGGAGGATAACAGGACCGGAAAGGCCCGCGTGGGTGAACAGCAGGTCGCCGGTGAACTGGCTGACTTTTTTGTTGTCCCGGAAGAGCGAGACCGGGACACCCCCGAACGAGATCCCGGCGAGGTGCGGGAACAGATAGTCCTCAACGTAGACGGCCGCGAGGGCCGGGCGGATGGCTGTCACCGGCTGGCCAAGTCCGGCCGCGAGCCGGTACCCGTCTCCCGAGGAGCCCGTGGCGGGGTACGACGCCCCGCCGGTCGCGATGATGACATGTGGTGCGGAATAGCGGGCAGTTTCGGTTGTCACCCAAAAGCCCTCTTCCACCTTTTCAATGCGGAGGACAACTTCGCTGCAACGGACCTCCACGCCCCTCTCTTTGCATTCGGCGAGGAGGAGGTCGAGCACGTCAGACGCCTTCCTTGTCGCGGGAAAGACCTTCCCGTTGGCATCCGTAACCATGGCAAGCCCTCGGCTCTCGAAGAATTTGATGAGATCCTTGTTGGTAAATCCGAGGAGGGCGGGGCGCAGGAATGTCCCATGGTCCCCGTAGTGCGAAAAGAACTCACGGATATCGCCGCTACGGGTGAGGTTGCACTGCCCGGCGCCCGTGACGAGGAGTTTTTTCCCGCAGGTGGCTTTCTTTTCGAGCACGACCACTTTCAGGTTCGTGCCGTCAGCTCCGGCCGCCTGCAGGGCGCAGAAAAGCCCGGCTGGGCCCGCACCGATGATTACTATGTCACATTCGCCTGAATTGATCGTCACCCACCACATCCTCCGGGGTCGGTCATGTCATCAATATACTAATTCCATCATTTTTGCCCAGTTTTTATATA
>Ga0307378_10005860_pt1 | contig 16979 bp, 11 predicted proteins | sample UN1MG_FD_202238 | JGI IMG/M metagenome (GOLD analysis project Ga0307378, IMG submission 202238) | Soil microbial communities from Risofladan, Vaasa, Finland - UN-1 | ecosystem: Environmental > Terrestrial > Soil > Coastal area > Acid sulfate soil | place: Finland: Risofladan, Vaasa | collected... | reverse complement strand
CGTGGGGATTGCCGTCACCGCTGTCCTGACGACCCTCGAGTTCCGCGGTGCCATCCTCGGCGGCATCCTCGCGACGGCGATCCTCGCGGTGGTCCTGGGGCGGGTCGCCTACCATCAGCCCGACGGCCTGGAGTGCATCACCGAGGGGCAATTCCTCGAGCGGGCCGGCGTCACGCGCGGCGCCGTCGATGCGAGCGTGCCGGTGCCCGCCGGTGCGGTCCGCGTCGTCCTCGCCGAGCCGCGCCCGAGCGAGTCGCTTCTCGGGCGCGTCGTCGCGCTGCCTCATTGGCCTCGCGAAACCCTCGGCGCCGTCTTCCGAAAGCCCGGCGACCTTTTCAGGAACCATTCGCTTGCCGACGTTCTTCTCGTCATCTTCATCTTTTTCTTCCTCGACATGTTCGACACGGTCGGGACGCTGATCGGCGTCTCGGAGCGCGCAGGATTCCTGGATGAGAAGGGCCGACTCCCGCGCGCCCGCTGGGCCCTGTTCTCGGACGCGGCTGGCACGGTCATGGGCGCCGTCGTCGGCACGAGCACCATTACGACCTACGTTGAAAGTGCCGCAGGCGTGAAAGAGGGCGCGCGGACGGGCTTGGCGGCCATTGTCACCGGCGTGTTGCTGCTTCTGGCCCTCGTCTTCGCGCCGCTGGTTGAGATGATCGGCATGGGCGTGCACTTCATTCACGCCGAGACCGGAGAAACGCTCCGCCAAGTCGTCGCCGGCACGCCCGTCGAGATCAAGTTCTATCCGGTTATCGCGCCGGTGCTGGTCGTGATCGGCGTCATGATGATGGGCAGTGTCCGCAAGATCCGCTGGGAGAACTACGCAGAAGCGATCCCCGCGTTTCTGACGATCATCGTGATGCAGTTCAGTTTCTCGATTACGGACGGCATCGCGTGGGGGTTCATCAGTTACGTCCTTCTGAAACTCGTCACGCGCCGGGCGCGCGAGATTCATGGCCTCGTGGCGCTCTTCGCGGCGCTCTTCGTCGGCATGTACGTCGCCCGCGCGTTTCTGACAGGCTCGTAAGGCGACACCTGTTGTGAGGTTCGAGACGCGGGCCAAACCGCCCGGCCCTCACAGTCCCAGGACGTCGGCCATGGAGTAGAGGCCGGGTCCCCGGTCGGCCACCCATCGGACGGCCCGCAGGGCCCCGCGTGCGAAGGTGTCGCGCGTGTGGGCGACGTGCTTCAGTTCCAGCCGTTCCCCGAGGCCCGAATAATAGACGATGTGTTCGCCGACGATGTCGCCGGCACGGACGGCGTGGATGCCGATCTCGCCTTCGCGCCGCGGCGGTTGGCCGGGACCGCGCCCGTGGACCGCCGACTTCGCCAGGTCCCGCCCCGTTGCCCTCGCGATCTCCTCCGCCAGTTTCAGGGCCGTTCCCGACGGCGCGTCTTTCTTGAACCGGTGATGGGCCTCGACGATCTCAATGTCGTACTCCGGTCCGAGCGTCCGCGCCAGGTCCGCTGCCGCGTGAAAAAGGACGTTCACCCCGACGCTCATGTTCGGCGACAGAACGATGGCACAGTGCTTCGCCGCGGCCGCGATCGCTTTCCGTTGCTCGTCCGCGAAGCCGGTTGTCCCGACGACGGCCGCTGTGCCGCGCTCGGCGCATGCCGCCAGGCGCTCGACCGCGCCCTCCGGCAGCGAAAAGTCCACAAGCACGTCGAATGTCTTCGGAAGATCGGCGGCGATCCGGACGCCGCATTCGCCCGCCCCCGCCAGGATGCCCGCGTCGGACCCGATACACCGATGGCCCGGCGCTTCGAGCGCGCCGACCAGTTCCAGGTCGTCCGCCTCCCGGATGAGTCGCACGAGCGCCCGCCCCATCCGCCCGGCCGCGCCGGAAACAACGATGTGAATCATGCTCCGCCTCCCGAGCAAGTGGCCGTCTGCGAATCTGAGATCGGGAATTTCAAATCTCAGAGCTCAAATCTCGAATCTGAAGTCCCGGCTCAGGCCTGAATGGCCTCGATGATTTTTTCGAGGTCGTCCGGCACGACGATCGGCCGGTTCGCGTGCTTCGCCGCCCGAACACCGTACTCGCCGTATTTCTCTCCGAGCGCCGCCTCCGCCAGGCTGTGGTACGCCACGGTGATGTTCGGGTCCTTGAGGGCGTGGCCCGTCAGGACGCAGGCGACGCGGTCGCCCGCGCCGATGACGCCGGCGGCCCGGAGTTTCCGCGCCCCGGCGACGCTGGCGGCCGAGGCCGGCTCGCATCCGAATCCGCCCGCGCCCACATGGGCCTTGGAGTCCAGGATTTCCTGGTCCGTCACGGTCTCCACGATGCCGTCCGTCCACTCGATCGCCCGCAGGCACTTGCCGAGATTCACCGGCCGGTTGATCTCGATGGCCGAGGCCAATGTCTTCGCGCGCCGGTTCTCGGCGTCCATGCGCGCGTAGAAGGCGGCGACGCGCGCCTCGTCCACGCGGCCGTCGTCCCAGCGAATCTTCTCCTGGTTCACGATGCGGTAAAGCGTGTCGGCGCCCTCGGCGTTGATGATGGCGAGCCGCGGCACGCGATCCAGGAGGCCGAGTTCCCGGAGTTCCTGGAACGCCTTGCCGAAGGCCGACGAGTTCCCGAGGTTCCCGCCCGGGACGACGATCCAGTCGGGCGGCTCCCACCCGAGGCCCTCGAGGATGCGATACATGATGGTCTTCTGCCCCTCGAGGCGGAAGGGGTTCAGCGAGTTCATGAGGTAAAGCCCGAGTTCCCGCGCGACCTGTTTGACGCGCTCCATGCAGACGTCGAAATCGCCTTCGACCTGGAGCACCCGCACGCCGTAGTCGAGCGCCTGGGCGAGTTTGCCGTAGGCGATCTTCCCGCTCCCGACGAGCACGACGGCCGGAATCCGTCCGTCCACGGCGCTATAGAGCGCGACCGACGCGCTCGTGTTGCCGGTCGAGGCGCAGATGGCGCGTTTCGCCCCGACGCGGCATGCGTGGCTGTAGGCCGCCGTCATGCCGTTGTCTTTGAAACTGCCCGACGGATTCAGGCCTTCGTACTGGAGGAACAGGCGTCCCGCCGCGAGGCCGACGTACGGCGCGATGCGGTCGGCCCGCTGAAGGATTGTCCGCCCTTCGCCGACCGTGATGATGTGTTCGCGCGCAGCAAAGGGGATGAGTTCGTGGAACCGCCAGACGCCCGAGAACGCCAGGGGATCGGCCTGGTCGGCCCATTTCACCTCGAAATCTTTCAGCCGCCGGGGCAGGGCGGCCTTCGACCAGTCGTAGCGCACGTCCAGCAGGCCGGCGCACTTCGGGCACTCGAAGAGCGGCTCTTCGACGCCGAACGTCGCCCCGCACGCCGGCTTGATGCACACCTGATGCGCAATGTCGGTCCGGACTTTGATGGTTGCCTCCCTTTTTTCTGAACGTGCAGACGCCACCCGCACGGCGCGACGACATTCTACCGGCTTGGGGACCAGGCCTCAATCAAAATGGTTCTGGGGAAAGCGCGATGGGCGGCCCGGGTTCATGCCCGCCGGCCGCAGCACTTCTTGTACTTCTTCCCGCTGCCGCACGGGCAGGGGTCGTTCCGGCCGACCTTCGGCGCCTCGCGCACGATTTGTTTGACGGCCTCGCCTTCCTCGGCCATGCGGCCCTGCTGGTGCGCTTCGAGGGCGGCACGCTGCTGGGCCTCGTAGGCGCTGGCGGCGACGGCGTGTTCGCTCGACTGGCCCGCCCATATCCGCGCGAGCGCCTCCTGGCGGACCCACCGCGCACGGAAGATGAGGTCCGTGAACTTCTCCCGCGCCGAGTCGAGCATCCGCTCGAAGTTCTCGAGGCCCTCGCGCTTGTACTCGATCACGGGGTCCTGCTGCGCGTAGCCGCGAAGCCCCACGTTCGACCGCAGCCGGTCCATCTCGTACAGGTGGTCCTTCCACGACGTATCGTGGGCCTGAAGCAGGAGGTACCGTTCGAGTTCGGTCATTCGGGCGCGGCGATCGCTCCGGGCCCGCCCCAGCACGAGGGCGATCATGACCTCCTCGCGCGAGAGAGGCTCGCCGGCCTCGGGCGTCCCGCCGCCGGCCGTCGACGCGTCCAGCCACGCCTCGACGAACTCGCTCGGCGTCATCTCGAGGCCGAGCCGCTGGTTCGCCCACTGGGCGAGCGGCTGCCAGTGTTCCTCCGCGTCGAGGTCCGGCGCCGGCAAGTGGCGACGAACGCCTTCCTCGACGGTGCGGCGGAGGCGCTCGCTCGATTCAAATTCGCGTGCGATCGCGAGCAGATGCTCCCGCACTTTCCTCGGGTCCCGGTCGCGGATGTCCTCCGCCTTCACCTCCGCCAGGTAATACTGCGACGCCCACCTCGCCAGGCCCTCGAAGTTCTGGTTCCCCTGACCGACCTGCGGCGTCAGGTACTCCTCGATGGCGAACTCGATCGGGTAGGTCCGCTCCTTCGCCTCGTAGAGCGTTCCCAGGCGCTCGAGCAGCGTCTCGACGGCGGCCCCGGGGTCCTTCCCGGCGAAGTCGGATGCTTTCAGGTTCATGTTGAACTTCTTGTTGCCCCACTCTGCCAGAGCGGCCTCGCGGAAATCGCTCCGCAGCAACCCCCCGACGCGCGAAAGGTCCGTCGCCTCGAGCCGATCGTCCGCCGCGCGCATGAGCATCTCGCGGATATCGTCCGTGTCGGCCTTCTTGAGGTCGGACTCGCGCAGTTTCACACCCAGGTGGGCCTGCGCCCACGCGACGAGCGACGCGTAGTCGGGCTTCGGCGGGGGTTCGCCGTCGTCGAACGTTTCCTCGGCGTCGGGAATGAACTCGCCGAGCGTCTCTTCAATCGTCTCGCGCGCCCACTGGCGTGCTTCGTCCCGGAGGTAGTCCACGAGTTCGTCCGCGTCTTTGCCGCGCAGTTGCTCGATGTCCATCTGGACGCCCAGGTTGCGCCGGGTCCACTCCGCGATCGTCTCGTAACTGTACGTCTCCGACAGGTACTGGTCGCAGGCCGCCTGGGCGCTCTCGGCCAGGAGGCCCCCTCGGAGATCGTCTCGTAAGACTAAGACGAAGTCCCGCAGGTCGTCCGACTCCAGGACGTTCTGCCGCCGGCCGTAGAAGATCTTCCGCTGGCGGTCCATGACCTCGTCGTATTCGAGGAGGTGCTTGCGGATGCCGAAGTTCCGCTCCTCGACCTTCTTCTGGGCGTTCTCGATGCCGCGCGACAGCCAGCGGTGCTCGAGGGCCATGCCCTCTTCCATCCCGAGTTTTCCGAGCGCCGCCGAAACCCAGTCGCGCGCGAAGATGCGCATCAGGTCGTCCTCGAGCGAGAGAAAGAATCGGCTCGAGCCCGGGTCGCCCTGGCGTCCCGAGCGCCCGCGCAACTGGTTGTCGATTCGCCGCGCCTCGTGCCGCTCTGTCCCGATGACGTGCAGACCGCACGGCGGCCTCTCGCAGCACTCGGTGCGCCCGCGCTCCGGAAACGCGGGGTCCACACGCGGCTTAAAGCAGTGGGCACAGTTCGTCCGCGCTTCGTACTCCGGGCATCCGACGCAGCACTTGAACCCGAAGTCCGACGGGATGCTCTGCTTCGCGACGTCCCATGGGCCGTAACAGGCCGGGTACACGACGCCGGGGCCCAGTTTGATGTCGGTCCCGCGTCCCGCCATGTTCGTCGCGATCGTCACGTTGCCCTTCATCTTCCCGTCGGGGCCGACGTGCTGCTCGCCCGCCTTCGCGACGATCTCGGCCTCCTTCTCGTGGTGCTTCGCGTTCAGCACCTCGTGCGGGATGCCGTGCGTCCGCTCGAGCATCCGGCTCAGGAGTTCGTTCTTTTCGATGCTCGTCGTGCCCACGAGCACCGGCCGCCCGCGCTCGTGGTACTCCTGGATCTCCTCGATGAGCCCCTCGACCTTCTCCTTCTCGCTCCGAAACACCAGGTCCGCGTGGCCGGTGCGCGACAGGGGGCGATTTGTCGGCACCTGCACCACGTCCAGGTCGTAAATCTTGTGGAACTCCTCGGCCTCGGTCATGGCCGTCCCCGTCATGCCGGCGAGTTTGTCGTACATCCGGAAAAAGTTCTGGAGCGTGATCGTCGCCAGCGTCTGCGTTTCCTCCTTGATGCGGATCCCTTCCTTCGCCTCCACCGCCTGGTGCAGCCCGTCCGACCATTGACGCCCGGGCATCAGGCGCCCCGTGAACTCGTCCACGATGATCACATCCTCCCCGTGCACGACGTATTCCTTGTCGAGCCGATAGAGGTGATGTGCCCGCAGCGCCTGGTCAATCAGGTGCGGCCAATCCATGTTGCCCGCGACGTAGAAACTCCCGACGCCCGCCAGTTGCTCCGCCCGACGACGCCCCTGTTCCGTCAGGGGGCACTGGTGCTCTTTCTCCTTAATCTCGAAGTCGCCGCTCTCCGGGCTGTCGGCCGTCCCAAGTTTTCCCGCCCTCAGGTGTCGCGAGATCTCGTCCGCCTTCGCGTACTTGTCCGTCGATTCGAACGCCGGACCGGAGATGATGAGCGGCGTCCGCGCCTCGTCAACCAGCACCGAGTCGCACTCGTCGACGATGGCGTACGCCAGTTCGCCCTGGACCTGTTCGGCCCGGCTGGTCTTCATGTTGTCGCGCAGGTAATCGAAGCCGAACTCGTTATTCGTCCCGTACGTGATGTCGCAGGCGTACTGGGGCTTGCGCTCGCGCGAGTCCATGCCGGCTTGGATCGCCCCGACCGAAAGGCCCAGCCGGCGGAAGATCGGCTCGTTCCACTCCCGCCCCACGCGCACCAGGTAATCGTTCGTCGAGACGATGTGCACCGGCCGGCCGGCCAGCGCGTTCAGATACGTCGCCAGCGACGCCACCAGCGTCTTCCCCTCGCCGGTGGCCATCTCTGCGATCTTGCCCTCGTGCAACACCATCGCCCCGATGAGTTGCACGTCGTACGGCCTCATGCCGTAGAGGCCGAACGTCTCGATGGGCTTGCCGGTCGAAGAGTCCAGGAGGCTGGCCTCGCCGCGCATCGCCTGGCGGATCCGCTCCTGGATCTCCGGATGATAATCTGCCGTCGCCTCCGCGTGGCCGAGCCAGACCGTCCGCTTCGCCGCCTCCCGCGCGGCCGCAAACGCCTCCGGCAAGAGGGGGTCCAGGTACCCGTTGATGAGGCCGCGCAATTCCGTTCGCAGGCGTTTCTGTTCCTGCTGGCCCGTCGCCGCCGCGATCCGTTTGCTATACGACCGGCAGACCTTGGCGATCTCATCCCGCGGCAGGCGCGACCGCAATTCGTCCGTCTTCGCCCGAAGTGCCTCGTCCGTCAGCCGCTGGAACTGCGGCTCGAGCGCGTTGATCTTCTCCGCCGTCTCCCGGTACGCGCGCACCAGACGCTCGTTGCGCGACCCGAAGATCGCGCGCGCCACTCGACCGAAGATTTCGCCGACGATTTCCAGTGCCATTCCGTGGTCCATCCTGCGCCGCTATGACCGTCTGAAGCGGTGATTATACACAGGCCTGGGCGAAATCGTCAATGCAGCGCCACGATTGTTCTCGGCCGCGCGCGGCCTCTGCCCAGGCCGCCTTGACACTGCCGGTCCCCTGCGGTAACCTATGCACGTATCCTTTTGTGCCTCGTCGCAGGCAGGAGGCGACCCGATGCCGAACGCGCGTCGTGCGGTCGTGGTGGCGTTGATCCTGGGGGTGCTTGTGACGGCCGAAGTCCCCGCCGCCGCGCCCCCCGGGAAGCCGTCGGCCCTGGAACCGCCCAAGACCGTCAAGGAACTGGAGCAGGTTCTCCTCGAAAAGGCCGGCGCGGGGACCCTGACGGACGAGGTTCTCGCGCTCTTTAAGCAGTATACCGACGCCCGCGCCCGCGAGCGGTTCGTCCCCGCCACCGTTCCGGAAGATTTTTGGACCTGGGTCGCCTCCGACAAACTCGTCCACGACGCCCTGCTCGTCGAACTTCATCCGAAGTACGAGCCCGGCATCCCCGCGGCGCTCAAGGCCCTGCGCGACAGGTTCGGAAAGGACTTCGACAGCCACAAACATCTCGCCCTCGCCTTCGCGGTTGTCCACGGCCGCGCGCCGAAGAAAAAGGCGGACGACGCCTCGCCCTCTTGCGAGGAATCCTTCGACTGGTACCTCAAGCACGAGCCCCAGATGAAGGTCTCCCTGAAGACGACGCCCTGGCTGCTGCTGGCGTTCGTCGCGGACAATAAGGTCTCCATCGCCGAACGCCAGTGGGCCCTCGAGAACTATGGCGCCGCCCGCGCGTTCGAAAAGATCTACTACGACGTTCCCTACGACATGGGTAAGGTGACCGGCACGGCCAGGATCGCCGGCCATCCCTACACCCTTCCCAACATCCGGTCGTACGGCGGCGTGTGTTCCGACCGCGCCTATTTCGCCGCGCACGTCCTGAAGTCCATGGGCGTGCCGAGCATGTCCGACGTCGGCGAGGGGCAGCGCGGCGGCCACGCCTGGCTCGCCTGGATCGGACGCCAGGGACAGGGCGTCGACCTCCTCTTCTCCGGACGCTTCGACTACGACAAGTATTACCGCGGACTCGTCCAGTGCCCCGTCGAACGCAAGAGGATCCTCGACCGCGAGGTGCAACTCTTGACCGCGGCCATCGGCAGGTCCTACGACGGCCTGCTCGACGCCCGCTTCGCCTGCCACCTCTATGACCTGTGCCCCACCGACTCGCGCAAGAGCGCCGTCGGCCTCCTCGACGGTGCCATCCGCCGCAATCCCTACTGCCCGGGCATCTGGCGACGGCTCGCCGACGCCGTCGTCGCCGGCGTCCTCACCCAGGACGAGGGCGAAAAATACTGCGACCTCATGTTCAAGGCCTACGCCCAGTACCCCGACCTGACGTTCGAGGTCCTCGAAAAGGTCCTCCAGCCCCGATTCGCTGCCGGGCCCCAGACCCCACAGAAAGAAATCACCCGCAACCTCAACCTCCTGGAACGCGCGTTCCAGATTTACGAGAAGTGCCAGCGCCCCGACCTCTCTGTTAAACTCCGCGGGCTCCAGGGGGCTTACCTCGAGGCCGTCGGACAGAAGGACAAGGCCCTCAAACTCTACGTCCTCGCCTCCGAGCGATACGTCGCCGACCACTATGGCTTCGTGGACCTGTTTGACCGCGCCCTCGCCCTCATGGACGACGTGCCGATGCGTCTGAAGTACCTCCAGATGGTTGCCGAGAGGGTCCCCGAATACCAGAGCAACTTCAACCGCCAGGCCAGGGAGCAGAACCCCGTTTTCGTCCACGTCGTCAAGGCCTATGCCAAAGCGCTCCGCGCGGCAGGGAACCCCTCGGAGGCCGCTCGATGGGATGCACGCATCGCTTCAGGCAAAGGCAAGTAGCGCGGCCCCGTCGCCGGCACGCCGCCCCGAATGCCTCGCCCGCCGCACTTTCTCAAATAAGAAGCGCCGGTTTCCTCACGGTTGACCGGCGCCCCGCCTCGACGGCGCTCCCCGGAGGGAGCGGCGCGCATTTCTATCTTTTCTCTTGCCCTTGCCCGGCCTTGATCTTTTCCATCTCCTCGGGCGTGAATCGGCTCCCGGCGGCGGCCCCCGGCTCCCAACCCCGTTCCAGTGCCCCCGGCTTCGGCGCCTGGACCGGAATGACGAAGACCTCTTCGCCTCCGGTCTCCTTTTCAATCCGTCCGCCGGCCCGAATCACCGCCTGCCTCGCGAGTTTCTCGCACGTCGCGACAAGCCCGGGGAACGTGTATGGCGTGTGGCTGAATTTGCCCTCGGGATTCAGCGCCGACTTGTACGCGTCGGGCAGTTTCTCAAAACCGATGGTCGTAAAAAGAACCCCCCCGGCGTTGGACGGGTTGCAGTCGGAGTCCTGGCCCGAGCGCGTGGAGATGACGATGGTCCGGTCCGGGTCGCCCTTGCCGTACAGGAGGCCCAGGATGATGTAGGCTCCGTTGAGTTTGGCGTCGATGCTAAAGGCCCCCGGGCCGCCCGGCCCGCTGCACAGCCCGTGCGTGTACTTCGGGTCCTTGTGGTACTTGTCCTCCACGAGCTGCCAGGTTTTTGTCCAGTCGTCCGGGTTCTCGTCGTGCCACTTCAGGACGTCGCGGACCATCTCGGCATACTGGCTCTCGGCGGGAATGCACCGGAGGCCCGCCCGGACGACTCTGGCGAGGTCGGTCTCGAAGAAGGCCTCCGTGTACATGCCGCCGACGAACTGGCCGCCGTACAGGCCGTCGCCGTAGTTCATCAGGCGGCCGAACTTCTCGCCCAACGCGATCGCGACGTTCGGAAGCCCCGGCGCGATGAGGCCGCTATAGTCCGCCTCGATCTGGTAATCGATGTCGTCGGCGTGCCGGTTGAACTTCGGGTGGCCGGAGTCGGGCGGGGCGATGCCCTTGCGGAGGTTATTCCGCCCCTCGGCGTTCGCGTGCCACAGCCGATACCCCGACTTCGCAAAGTCAATCCCCGCCTGGCGCGCCGAAACGTCCAGCCCGTGCTGTTCCAGCGTCCCCAGGAACGTCATCTCGACGTAGATATCATCCTGATTGAACTGGTTGATCATGCCGGGGTTCCAGTTCGGCATCTTGTCCTCGGGTATGATGGTGCCCTTGAACTTGAACTCGGTCGGGCCGCCCTGGCCGACGCCGGCCATCTGCCCGATCCATCCCGCCTTCATTCGGTCCACGTACTCGCGGACTGCGAGGCGCCGCTCCGTGGGCGGCGCCGCCGCGGCTGTCCCGGCCATGACGAGGATGGTGAGGAACGACGTGACCCTGAACACGGTAACTCCTTTCGTTTGAAATTTCTTGGTCTGTCCTCTTGGCGCCCTATTGAATCCGTGGGCCGATCCGCAGTTCCGGCGATTCCCGCCGCCTGCCGATTCCTTTGAGTTTTGCCGCGCCCCTGGCCGATTCTACATGTGCCGCGGGGGGCATACGGAGGGTTGCCATGACCACCGCACTGGTGTGGGGCCTGATCGCCGTCGGCATCGTCCTCGTGACCGGATTCTGCTTCCGGGTCGCCGCAGGGATGGTCCACGTCGAGGGCGCGACCTTCGGCCGGGCGATGCTGAGCGCCCTTTTCTCGGGCGTCGTCACCGCCACCGCTGCCACCATCGTCATGCTCACCGTTGAGACGGCCGCGGGCCGACCGGACTTCGTGCTCTACACCCAGTGGCTCGCCGCCCTCCTGGTGATGATCGTCTCCGTCGCCATCCTGCGCAGCGCCTTCGCCACGTCGTTTCCCAAGGCGATTTTCGTCTGGTGCGCCGCCGTCGGCCTGGCCGTTGTCCTCGGCATCCTCCTTGCACCGCTACTTCCCACCTTGTCAGACCTCGTCGCCCGCTACACCCTCTCCGCGGCCTGATCGCTCCGCCGCCGACTTCGGGGGTTGCGGAAGTGCGCAGACCTTAAAGTGGTAGCCCGCTTTCAAGGGGGCTGGATGCCTGCCCCGTTGGCTCGAAAGCCCGCCGCCACAGCGACCCGACCACCAGATGCGCGTAGAGAATGGCGATGGTCCCCGACAGTAATCCGATGCCCAGCACCCAGGTCCACTCGTAGGGATCCACCCGCGGCAAAACCCAATGAAGATCTCGCATCCAACTGTCCAGGCACACCCAGACACTCCAAAGCGCAAGCAGACGCCAACGGCTCGGTTGATCCGCACCTCTTCCAAAAAGGATTGCCAGAAAGGCTCCCGCCGCAACGAAGCCTATGAGTGCGCCGCCGTGCGACACCGCACTCCGTTTCAGGATCGCATCCATGTTTGGCCCGGGGTCCGGGTAGATTCGCCATGCCAGATCTCGAGCGCCGGCACTGCATAGTAGCACCACGGCAGTGAGTAATCCCATGGCAGCGACTTCGTGCAAAAGGCCGCGAGAACTCCCCGTGTCGGCTTTGCGTGTCATCCAGTATGTACCCAAGGCGGCAAGAAGTAGGCATGTTCCCATCAGAAAAAATATGCCGATGGCAACTGCTTCAAGCCACCGCACCGTGGTGTCGGTGGAGAATGGGATACTAAAGAATTGTATGAAAAACTGGGTCCAGTGGCCTGCGATAAACGCGCTAGCCACGAGAAGCGGCGCCAGAACCAACCACTCGACTTTTCGTCTCGGTTCTGTGCGGCGGTAGAGCGCGAGGGTCTGCACGGTCAGCACGCACCCAATCACGGCGAGCGCATAGAGAGCCTGGAAGATCATGATCACCGTGTGAGACTTCAAAGCGGAGGCCAATGGTATGGAGAGAAGGACTAAAGCGACAACGGCCAGAGGGAAGGTAACAACAGTGACCAGGTGTCGGCGAAACATATGTCCCCCTTCCTTGAAATGTGTACCACCTACGCCTCCGGCGGGGCGGAGTCGGTCGGGACGGCCTCCTCGGCCGGGGCGGACGGCGCCGCTCGGGCGCGCGACGTGCGATAGTCCTCCGGCCGCGGTTCCGGCACCGTTGTCAGCAGCCGGTCGACGATCTTCTCGGGCGTAATGCCTTCGGCGTCGGCGTTGAAGTTCGTAAACAGCCGGTGCCGAAGCACAGGGTGCGCCACCTTCCGCACGTCGTCGCACGTCACGTTCACCCGGCCGGAGAAGATCGCCCGCGCCTTCGCACCCAGAATCATGTACTGCGCCGCCCGCGGCCCGGCGCCCCACGTCAGCCATTCGTTGATGAACGACGGCGCGTCCGCCGTCCCCGGCCGCGTCGCCCGCGCCAGGTTCACCGCGTAGTCCACGACGTGGTCCGACACAGGCACGCGGCGGACGATCCGCTGGACGTTCAGAATGTCTTTCCCGCCCAGGACGAGCCTCAGGTCGTAACTCTCCTCCGCCGTCGTCGCCTTCACGATCGTCTGCTCGTCCTCGCGCGTCGGGTACCCCACGTTCACCATGAACATGAACCGGTCCAGTTGCGCCTCGGGCAGCGGATAGGTCCCTTCCTGCTCGATCGGGTTCTGCGTCGCCAGGACGAAGAACGGCAGGTCCAGCGGGTAGGTGTTCCCCCCGGTCGTCACGTGATACTCCTGCATCGCCTGGAGCAGCGCGGCCTGGGTTTTCGGCGGCGTGCGGTTGATCTCGTCGGCCAGCACCATGTTCGCGAACACCGGGCCCTTGATGAACCGGAACTCCCGCCCCCCCGTCGTCCGGTTCTCCTCGATGACGTCCGTCCCCGTGATGTCCGACGGCATGAGGTCCGGCGTGAACTGGATCCGGCTGAACTTCAGTTTCAGCACCTTCGCGATCGTCGACACCAGGAGCGTCTTGGCGAGCCCCGGCACGCCGACCATCAGGCAGTGGCCGCGCGAAAACATCGCCAGCAGCAACTGCTCGATCACCTCGTCCTGGCCCACGATGACCTTGTGGATTTCGCCGAGCAGCAGGCTCCGCGCCTCGCCCAGTTGGCGGACCAGTTTCATTTCCTCCGCGTTGCGGCCGGGTTGTTCAGCCAAGAAAGCCCTCCTTTCGCATTCCCGCTCGGCGGCGGACCCCGTCGCCCCGCGGTCAGTGCGTCATCGCGTACACCAGGATGTTGATCCCCAGCCTGAGGGCGTCGTCGCCCGCGTAGCCTCGCGCGTACGGATTCGGCGCCCCCGACCACCCGTTCACGAACCCGTACGGGCTGTAGACCACCCGCAACTGGTTTTCCAGGCTGATGCCTTCGAGCGTCGGCTCCCGCAGGCCCGGGTGCTCGTGCAGCACCAGCGGCGTATAGGTCACTTCCTGGATCGGATAGACCGCGCGGTAGACCGGGTGATCGAGGGGGAGTCGCTCGAGGGGGTGGTCCGGCAGGACGCGCCGGATCTCGCGCCGGAACGCGTCGTCGAAGCCTTTGCGTCCGCAGCACGCGTTGGCCACCAGCACGCCCCCCGCCGCCAGGTACCGCTGCAGGTTCCGCACTTCCTCGTCCGCAAGTTTGAAATCCTCGTGGCCCGTCATGTAGAGGATCGGGTGCGCGAAGGCGTCGATGCTCCTCAGGTCCACGTTCTCACGCTTGAACTGCACCTCCACCGTCGTATTTTGCGCCAGGTGCTTCAAGAGCGCCGCCAGCGCCGACGGCTGCGTGTCCCAGTCCCCGTCGTGAATGACCTGGGCGATGACGAGTTGGTCCCGCGTCGCCTCGCCCGTCTGGTGATACACCCGCTCCGTCGAGAGGAACCGTCCCAGTTCGTACGTCGCCAGGGTGTAGGTGATCATGTTGGCACCTAGTCTCCGGGCGTCCTTGATGTCGACGCGCTGGCCGTGGTCGTGGGTGTGGCCATCCCACCCGCACGAGAGGTCATATCCACCGCAGTAGATGATGGCGGCACGGCATCCCAGATGGACCGCTTCCAGCGGCGGGCGGTCTTCCCAGAACGTATCGGCCCCTTTCTTGTAGCGTACCGTTTGGATGGAGTAGAAGCAGGAATACAGGGGGTGATCGGGCGCGATCGGCTCCAGCGGACGCTTCGGAAAGATCCGCGCGACCAGCGAGCGAAAGGCCTTGTCCATTTCCGGCGCCCCGCAGCACGCATCGCCCCAAATGGTTCCCCCGTCGAGGCAGAACCGCCGCAGCCGCGGCAGCACCTCCTCCGGCACGGTGAACGCGTCGTGCCCCGTGAAATACAGGATCGGCAACTCCGTCGGGTCGCCCGAGAACTCCGCCAAGTCCGTGTCCACCGTACGGTACTGGATGTTCAACTGCCGGTTCGTCCACTCCAGCAGGTTCGCAATGTCGTTCGGGTCGGTCATCCAGTCCCGGTACGAGTACCGTTGACCGTCGCGCGTCGCCCACTTGATCTCCCCCAGGATCACCTTGCCCACCAGGGCAGGGGGGCTCGGCTGGCGTTTCTTCTCGGTCCGGCGAAGCGGCGTCGCGGGCAGAGGCAGCGGCGGAAAACTCTCCCCGGCCGTCCGACGCTGCGGGGCCGCCGGCGGCGGCGGACCGCACGTCCTGGACTGCGCCGACGCCTCCGCCGCCAGCGCCGCCGCCAGACCCGCCACCAGCATCGCCAGCAGACCTCGCGCGACCCGACTCGTTTCAGCCTTCGAGCGTGACATGGCTTTCCCTCGTTCCGGCGCCGCCAAGGCAGCGGGCTGGCGCCCGCGCCACAGCGGGGTTGGAAAATGGCCTTTGCCGTCTCTTTAATCGGCAACGCTGCGGCAGGGTGCCGACCCAAAATCCGCATCGGCCCGCGGGTTTCCTCTAGATTATACTCTCGGTCCGGTGCGGAAGTTGCAAGAAAACGCCGGTTCAACCCCCTCGGGCCTTGGAATTGACACAGGGGACCCACGGGGTAGAATGGCGGCACGCGCCCGTAGCTCAATTGGATAGAGCATCGGACTTCGGATCCGAGGGTTGGGGGTTCGACTCCCTCCGGGCGCGCCAAGTTAACTCGTTGCGAGAACGCAACTTATGACTCCTTCGGTTCCGGCCCTGACCCCCCAAAAGGCCCAAAGTGGGTCAGAAGTGGGTCAGTCAGGACGCCTCCCAGGATCTCCGACTGAACCTGCCGGGCCTTCTCCAGATCGTCCTCCTGCACTGAGAGGTAATACTGCTGCGTCGTCTGGCGAACCATCCTCATCTCCCACAGCGGCGCCGGTGCTGTCCACCAGCGCGACGTCGGGGACCAGCGTGCTGCTCGAGGGCAGGACCGCCGTGAGTTCCACGATGTTCCCGGCGCTGAACGTTCCCAGAGCAAACAAATCCTCGTCCGTGTTAGACCCTTCGGAAGCCATCACCGTACCGGCGGCAGCCCCTGTCTGTTGGCCTGGTGCTCCCTGCTGCAGCGTGAGCCAATTTGCCCCTGCGATGGGGAGTCGTTCGCATAGTTGGCGTCGGACTCCAGCGTTGGCTGGTTCCCGTGGACCAGATCCACTCGCAGTTCGTACGCTCCTGGCGTCGAGCTGTTCTGGTACTTGCCCACCCGGACGACGTACGTTCCACTGCTCGTGATCGCATAGCGGTTGATGAGCGCGTCCCCATCGGGGCCGCTGTTGTGGTCGCTTGCCAGAGTCCCGTCAGCCGAGTTACGAAGTTCGACATATGGGTTGAGGTCGCTGTCCGGAGTGTCCACACTGATCGTAACGAGGTCCCCGGCCAACGCCGAGAATCTCCAGTAATCCGGGTCGCTCCATGTGTCTCCGGAGATGGCGGGACGGATCGTCCCCAACCCACGACCCATGAAGTACCCCCCGCCGGCCGGGTCTTCCGTCAAGGACAACGCCGTGGCGGTGGCTAAGGTGTCGTTCGATGAGGACGCGATAACCGTGCCCGGCGAGATCGCAATAGAAAACTCGCGAATGAAATCGTCGCCTCCTGTTCCATCGCCGTCACCATCGAGCGAGTTCCCCGCAAGGTCAGCCAGGGACGAGGCTCGCGCGGTGAACCGATAGTGCCCTGGTTGAAGAGGCGAAGGTGAGGAGCCTGCTGCCGGAAGGATGTCAACCGTGACCGTTGTCCCTGCGGCGTAAGCGGGATTGACGGCAAGCACGGAGAGCACGTCATCTGGTGTATCGAGTGTGTTGTCCGGGCCCGCTACGCGAAGCTCCCAGCTCGACGCGCTGTTCACACCCGTCGGCTGAAGGGCCTCGCTTGTGGTTATTGTCAATCGGTCAACGGCTTGGGAGATCGATCCGCCGGATGAAGGCAGCGGCAGCACGTCTGCTATCACGGGGCTGAGGAGGTCGCTTCCGTCCAAGAGCAGGCGCGGCTCAAGTGGCTCCAGCGTGCTCACCTGGCACGGCACTGGGAGGGCGGGGCGGCCGGCGCGGAGCCATGCGTTCATCGCCCGCCGCTATTGATCTTTGCACTGTTAAAGTAAGAGCGTCGCTTTGCCGATGCTATTGAGTATGAGAACCAAAGGATCGGCGGCGGAACTGGAGCGGCGTCGACGGCAGGCCGTGGCGCTGTTGAATCAGGGAGTGAAGGCGGCCCAGGCGGCGCGGGCCCTGGGCGTCTCGGGGGCCGCGGTGACTCGCTGGAAGCAGGCTTACGAGGAGCGCGGCGAGGCCGGCTTGGCGGCCAAGCCGCATCCCGGCGGGCAGCCGCGGCTGACGGTGGCCCAACGCGAGCGTCTGGCCAAGTTCCTCCTGC
>Ga0307378_10005859_pt1 | contig 16980 bp, 14 predicted proteins | sample UN1MG_FD_202238 | JGI IMG/M metagenome (GOLD analysis project Ga0307378, IMG submission 202238) | Soil microbial communities from Risofladan, Vaasa, Finland - UN-1 | ecosystem: Environmental > Terrestrial > Soil > Coastal area > Acid sulfate soil | place: Finland: Risofladan, Vaasa | collected... | reverse complement strand
GCCCGCAGGGCCACACGGAGTTACAGGCCAAAGGACAAGACGCACCGGAACCCGCGTATTCTCAGCCAGTGGAGCCTACTGCGACGTGCTGCACAAATCAAGACGTGTCGATGGTGGGCGCTACAGGACTCGAACCTGTGACCTCGTGGGTGTGATCCACGCGCTCTAACCAACTGAGCTAAGCGCCCACGCCGATTGAGTTTCCGGCGGCGAAGAACTATACCGGCGCCGGGCCGGGCTTTCAAGCCAAATCGGCCGACGGACGGCCGCCCGGCTGGCCGGGCGGACACCTGCCCCAAAGAACCGAGGGCGATGCCGCGCGATTCGCTTGACATCCGGCCGCCGTCCCGCCAGCATATCCCCCTGCAAACCTCCGGAAGGAGAGACCATGGCGAAGCGTCTGCGGCACGTGAACGTGGCGGTCATCGGCCTGGGCATGGGCGGGGCCCACCTGAAAGGCTATGCCGAGCATCCCGGCTGCACCATCGCGGCCATCTGCGACGTGGACAAGGTCCGCCTCGCGGCGAAGGCGGCCGAGTTCGGCCTCGACGAGTCGCGTCTGTTCACCTCGACCGACGCGCTCTTTCGCGCGGCCGGCGACCTGGGGCTCGACGCCGCGAGCGTCGTGCTGCCGAACACGTACCACGCCCCGGTCACGATCCAGGCGCTGCGTCGGGGTCTGCACGTCCTGTGCGAGAAGCCGATGGCGATGAACGCCGGCCAAGCCCGCCGCATGATGGCCGAGGCCCGGAAGGCCCGCCGCACACTCGGCATCAACCTCTCGTTCCGTTTCGTGCCGCAGAGCCGGGCCCTCAAGGACGTCGTCGACGCCGGCACGCTGGGCCGCGTCTATTACGCCCACACGCGTTGGTGGCGGCAGCGGGGCCTGCCGGGTCTCGGCGGATGGTTCGGCACGAAACGCCTGTCGGGCGGCGGACCCGTCATCGACCTGGGCGTCCACCGGATGGACCTGGCCATGTGGCTCATGGGGAGCCCGCAGCCGGTGGCTGTCTCGGCCGCCGTGTACGACCCGATCGGTTCGCGCGTGGCGCGCCTCCAGAAGAAGACGTTCGACGTCGAGGACCTCGGCGCTGCGTTCGTCCGGTTCCAGGGCGGCGCCACGCTTACCCTCGAGGCCTCGTGGGCGGGGTTCAGCGGCAAGAACGAGGACATGGTCACCGAGATCCTGGGCGATCGCGGCGGCATCGTGCAGCGGAACTTGGGCGAGGGGTACGACTTCGAGGCCCGCGTCTTCACGGAAACGGGCGGGTCGCTGGCCGAGACGCAGATCAAGCAGCGCCTGGCGCCCGCGCCGTCGGCGTACGCCGACTTCGTCGACGCCGTGCTCGAGGGCCGCCCCACACTGGCACCGGCCGAGGACGGCCTGAAGGTGCAGCAGGTGCTCGACGCCATCTACCGCTCGGCCAGGTTGGGCAAAGAGGTGCGCATCCGGTAGGCCGCCGGGCGTGCCAGGCGGCGAAGGGGGTCCTATGCCGTTCGACATCCATCGCGGCACCAACATCAGCCACTGGCTGAGCCAGAGCGAGGCCCGGGGCGAGGTGCGGCACCGGTACTTCACCCGCCCCGACGCCCAGCGGTTGGCCGACCTGGGCCTGGACCACCTGCGGATTCCCATCGACGAGGAACAGATGTGGGACGAGGCGGGCCATCGCCAGGGCGAGGCGTTCGACCTCTTGGACGCCGCCCTCGACTGGTGCCGCGAACTGGGGATGCGGGCCGTCGTCGACCTGCACATCCTCCGGTCGCACCACTTCCTGGACGCCGAGCCGCGCCTCTTCACCGACCCGAAGGAGGCCGACCGGTTTGCCGACCTGTGGCGCGACCTCTCGGCCCACCTGCGCCGCCGCCCCAACGACGAGGTGGCGTACGAACTCATGAACGAGCCCGTGGCCAAGGACCCCGACGACTGGAACCTGGTGGCCCGCGTGGCGTACGACGCCCTCCGGGCCGAGGAACCCGACCGCACGGTGGTCCTGGGGTCGAACCGCTGGAACGCGGCCGCCACGTTCGACGCCCTCGACGTGCCCGAGGGCGACTCGAACCTCGTCCTCACGTTCCATTACTACCTGCCGATGCCCATTACGCACTACCGGGCATCGTGGTGGCCCGGCGGCAAGTACGATGGCCCGGTCCATTACCCGGGCCAGCCCATCAAGCCGCACGACTGGGACGCCCTGCCCGCCGACATGAAGCAACTGTTGGCCGCGCACAACACGTTCTACAATGCGGCCGTCATGGACCGCGACCTGGCTCAGCCGATGGCCGCCCGCAAGCGGACGGGCCTGGCGCTGTATTGCGGCGAGTTCGGCTGCATCGACCTGTGCCCCGACCCCATCCGCAAGGCGTGGTACAGGGATTTCCGCACCGTACTGGAGGCCCACGGCATCGCCTGGGCCAACTGGGACTACAAGGGCGAGTTCGGCCTGTTCGACTCGAAAGGCAACCCGACCGTCGTCGTCGAGGCCATGCTGAAGTGATGTCGGCTCAATACGGGTGTTAGCCGCCCGCCTTGGCGGGCGCGCCTGGTGACAGGAGGTATGCCATGACGTTACCCGACGGTTTGCAGTTCGGCCTGGGCGGTCTGCCGCTCATCACCGACGCCCAGACGCGCAGCATCTCGGCCGAGAACCCCGACGGCGCCCGCGGTGGCGGCGCCAAGGCCGATCCCAAGGGCGAAGGCCCCGCCCGCGAACTCGGCACCAGATGGAAGGTCCGCCCCTGCATCACCGTCAAGACGGGCGAGACCGTGACGCTGGCCGACGTCAAAGGCCCCGGCGTCATCCGCCACATCTGGATTACCGTCAAGGAAGAGGCCCTGCGGTCGGTGATCCTCCGGTTCTACTGGGACAAGGCCAAGGCCCCCGCCATCGAGGTGCCGCTGGGCGATTTCTTCGCCCTCGGTCACGGCAAACGCGCCAAGGTCTCGAGCCTGCCCGTGGCGGTGTGCCCGTCGGGCGGCATGAACGCGTACTGGCCCATGCCGTTCGCCAAACACGCCCGCGTCACCATCGAGAACCAGTGGCACGAGGACATCGACGGGTTCTTCTACCAGATCGATTACGCCCTTGCGGCCGTCCCGAAAGAGGCCGGGTACTTCCATGCCCAGTGGCGCCGCAGCCTGACGACCCGCGAGTGCCCTGAGCACGTCATCCTCGACGGCGTGAGGGGCCGTGGTCATTACGTCGGCACGTACCTCGCCTGGACGCAACTCTCGGGCGGATGGTGGGGCGAGGGAGAGGTCAAGTTCTACATCGACGGCGACTCGAAACACCCGACCTATTGCGGCACGGGCACCGAGGACTACTTCGGCGGGGCGTGGTGTTTCTACGGGCCCGACGGCCGCGAGGAAACCTTCTCGACGCCGTTCCTGGGCCTGCCCCTGTCGCTCCAGCAGCCCACCCAGGTGCCGCGACACGGCCTGTACCGCTGGCACGTCATGGACCCGATCCACTTCCGCAAGGACCTGAAGGTCACGATCCAGGCGCTAGGTTGGTGGCCGGGGGGCAAGTTCCAGCCGCTGACCGACGACATCGCCTCGGTGGCCTATTGGTACCAGAAACCGCCGGCCGCGCCGTTCCCCGCGTTCCCCGGCATCAACGACCGCTACGGGCGGTAGGGCTGTGTCGCGCGCGAAACGAAGCGTGGCATGGTCATCCCGATGGGTGACCATGCGTTTCCCCTTGCCGTTGTAGCGCCGGGGCCATGCCCCGGCGGCCCGGCCACTTCGAATAGTCTACGTCCAAGTCGCCACGGGTGAAAACCGGTTGCCTTGGCCGGCGGCGGCGCGGTCTAATAGGGCTTTGCCGGTGGGGAGGGGCTCGCGCAAGCGGTCCGATAGGCAGAGCGCCGATGGACATCCAATTGGCCTACGGGCGCCAGGGCGCCCGGATCACGGTGCCGGACGAGAACCTCGTGGCGGTCGTCGAGCCGACGTGGCCGAGCGTCCTCGCGCAGCCGCAGACCGCCGTGACCGAGGCCCTCGCCGCGCCGGTCGACGGGCCGCCGCTCCAGGCCGTCCTGGCCCAGCGGGTGGGCGAGCGGAGCCGGTCGGTGGGGTCGGAGGGATGGCGCCGAGACTGGCGGAACTTCCGTGCCGTCATCATCACGAGCGACCTGACGCGCCCCTGCCCCAACGTCGACGTCCTTATGCCGATCCTTCGGGCCATGCACGAGGCCGGCGTCCCGATCGATTGCGTCACGATCCTCATCGCGGCGGGCCTGCACGCCCCGACCACCGGCGAGGCCGCCAGGAAACTCCTGGGCGCCGGCATCGTCTCGAAGTACCGCATCGTCAATCACTTCGGCCACCGGCCCGTGACGCACGTGCGGCTGGGCACGACGGCGGCCGGGACACCGGTCGTCCTGGCCCGCGAGTGGGTCGAGGCGAACCTGCGGATCGCCACCGGCGTCATCGAGCCGCACATGATGGCCGGCTTCTCGGGCGGCCGCAAGGCCGTCTGCCCCGGCGTCGCCGCCGACGAAACGGTCCGGGCGTTCCATGCGCCGCGGTTCATCGAGCACGAACGGGCCCTGCCCGGAATCCTCGAGGGGAACCCGACGCACGACGAGGCCCTGGCGGTGGCGCGGTTCGCCCCGCCGCATTTCACGGTCAACGTAACGGTCGACCGGGCGGCGTGCCTGACGGGCGTCTTCGCGGGCACGATGGAAGGCGCCCACGCGGCCGGCGTGGCGTTCCTCAGGGAGCACGTGGCCCGCCCCGTGCCCGAGCCGTGCGACATCCTGGTGACGACCAACGGCGGCTGGCCTCTCGATGCCACGTACTACCAGTGCCAGAAGGGGCTGCTGCCGGGCCTGCCCATTCTGAAGCGCGGGGGGACGTTCGTCTTTGCGGCCGCGTGCGAAGACGGCCTGGGCCAGCGCGAGTTCAGGGGCCTCCTGGGCCGGCACCGGACGCTCGCGGAGTTTATGGAAGCCATCACGGCCCCGGGGGCCGAGGTCGTCAAGGACCAGTGGGCCCTTCAGAACCTCGCCAAGGCCGCCCGCCACGGCGAGATCGTCTTCTGGTCCGACCGACTCGATTGGGAAGACCAGCAGCACCTCTTCGTGACGCCCGTCCGGAGCCTGGCGGCGGGCCTCGCCTGGGGCTTCGAGAAACACGGTCGCCAGGCCCGCGTCATCGTCATGCCCCACGGGCCGTACGTCCTGCCGTACCTGGCCCCGCCCGCAACGCCCTGACGGCGCCGCCGCACACGCACGTTAGCCGCGGTGCACTCGCCTTGCCCTGTTCGCGCGGTGGGTACGGGGACCCACCGCGCAAAGGCCTCGTTAGCCGCGGCACTTGTGCCGCGCGCCGGATTGTGTCGCACACCTCGGCCCGCTATACTGGCCCCCATGACCGAACCGCGTTTCGCGTATCCGATCTTCCTGAACCTGGCCGGCCGCCGGGCCGTCGTCGTCGGCGGCGGGCAGGTGGCCCTGCGCAAGGCCCGGGCCCTGGCCGACGCGGGGGCCGCGGTCCGCGTCGTCGCGCCCGAGTTCCTGCCACAGTTCGCCGAGGATGAGCGCTTCGAGTGCGTGGCCGAGACCTACCAGGCCCGCCACGTGGCCGATGCGGTCGTCGTCGTAGCGGCGACCGACGACGAGGCCGTCAACGCCCGCGCGGCCGCCGACGCCCGAGAGGCCGGCGCGCTGGTCAACGTCGTCGACGAACCGGACCGGTGCGATTTCATCGTGCCGTCGCAAGTCCGTCGCGGCGACCTGCTGATCGCCGTCTCGACGGGCGGCGCGGCACCGAGCCTGGCGCGACGGCTGCGCGAGCGGCTCGAGAAGGAGTTCGGGCCGGAGTACGAGACGCTGCTAGCGGCGCTTCGCGAGGTCCGCGAGCGGATGAAGGCGAACGACCTGCCGCCCGAGCGGCGCCGACGCCTCTTCGAACGGCTGACCGAGGAGGATATTCTTGCCGCCGCCCGCCGCGGCCCCGAGGCCCTCCGCCGCGCCATCGACGCTGTCGTCACGCCCCATGGTCACCCTTCGGGCTGACCATGCCACCCGACGTGGCGCCGCTACGGCTCGACGAGTTGCTTGGAGTCGGGCAGGTCTTTGATGCTCCCGAGGCCGAACACCTGGAGGAACTTCTTGGTCGTGCCGTACAGCAGGGCCCGCCCGAGTTGCTCGCTGCGGCCCGTGACGCGCACGAGGCCTTTCTCCATGAGGGTGCGGATCATGTCGCCGCACGCCACGCCGCGGATGTCCTCGACCTCGGCCCGCGCCACCGGTTGCTTGTACGCGATGATGGCGAGCGTCTCCAGGGCCGCCTGCGTGAACCGGGCCTGACGGCGGGCCTGGAGCAGTTGCTTCAGGTACTTGTTGTACTCGGGCCGCGTGAACAGTTGCAGGCCGCCGGCGATTTCCTCGACGGTAAACGCGCGGCCGGTGGCCTCGTATTCCTCCACCAGTTGGCCCACCGCCTCGCGGACCGCCTCGACGGTCACGTCGTCGCCGGCGACGTCGGCCAGCCGCTCGACCGGCACCGGTTCGTCGCTGGCAAAGAGGACGGCCTCGATAATCTGCTTCAGGGGCGTGTTACTCATGCGACTCCTTTATGGCATTTCGGATGCGCCCAAGGGCCTGGTCGACGGCCGCCTTCGTCGCGTTCGACGTGATGGTAGCGGCCGTGATGGCCTGGACGTCGCGGACGGTGTCGGGTTGGCGCCCGACGAACGCCCTCAGGAACGTGTTGGCGCACTCCTCGGTCTTGCCCGGCTCGTCCGGGCCGAGGAGTTTCTCCCATAGGGTGAAGTTCGACCAGGTCTCGGCCACCTGGGCGCCCAGGCCGGGCGTCTCGGACTGCGATACGACCACGACCCGCACGATCTCCAGGCCCGGCGCCCTTGCGCCGACCATGACCTTGACGGTGCTCGAGTAGCCCGGCGCCGCCCCCGCCGCCACCCACCCGGCGACCTTGCCGCCGGCGCCGCGCGCGGCATAGACGGCGGTGCCGGCCTGGGCGTCGCCCGCGAGGGGCCTGGCGGTGTCGACCGTGGTGCCTTCGGGCGCGACAGTCTCGATGGCCGCCTGCGTCGTGGCCCGCTCGCGGTCGGCGATGCCATCGCGCCACAGGCCGTACAGGACGGCCACGCCGCCGCCCATCACCACGCAGACGAGCGTCAGAATGACGGTGAACTTCAGGAGGTTGCGGATCATTGCGTGTGTCCGAACAGGCGCGGTTGCGTCCAGCGGTCGATGAGCGGCACGGCCGTGTTCATCAGCAGGATCGAGTAGCAGACGGCCTCGGGGTACCCGCCGTAGAGCCGAATCAGGATCGTCAGCAGGCCGCAGCCGAAACCGAACACGAGCATGCCGCGGTTGGTCAGCGGGCTGGTGACCATGTCGGTGGCCATGTAAAAAGCCCCCAAGGCCAGGCCCCCGCCCAGCAGGTGGTACGCCACAAAGTGCGGCGCCAGCGTGGCGGCGCCCGCGTGGAAGACGATGGGCATCCACCCTTTCTCGCCGGCGTCCAGCGGCAGCAGGAGCGCCCCGACGGCCACCATCGCCACGTACGTCACGGGTATCTGCCAGCGGATCCAGCCCCGGGCGATCAGATACACCGCGCCGGCGAGAAGCAGCAGGACGCTGGTCTCGCCGATGCTGCCGCCGACGTTCCCCAGGAACATGTCCCATAGGCCGGGCAACTTGCCGGCCAGCCCGGCGGCGGCCTGGTGCCCGGTGGCCACGGCCTTCAGGTGGGCCATCGGGCTGGCCGACGTGATGGCCTCGACGCCGGCCGGCACGCCGGTGACCGCCGTGCCGACGCTGCTCAGAAAGTGCCCGGCCTCCAGGACCGGGTACGCCGCCGGGTTCATGTCGACCGGAAACGACACGTGGACGAACGCGCGGCCCACCAGGGCGGGGTTCCAGATGTTGCACCCCAGGCCGCCGAAACACTGTTTGGCAATGCCGATGGCCACCACCGACGCCACGATCGGCACGAACCACCGCGCCTGGGCCGGCAGACAGAACGCCACCAGCAGACCCGTGACGACGGCGCTGCCGTCGCCCAGCGTCGCCTTGCCCAGGCGCAGCCGCGTGATGACGGCCTCCACGACGACCGCCGTGGCCGTCGCCAGGCCGATGTGCAGGTAGGCCCGGATGCCGAAGAAGTACCCCGAGGCCACGGCCGCCGGCACCAGGGCCGCCGCCACCGACCACATGACGCGGGAGATGCTCTCCTTGCCGCGCAGGTGCGGCCAGTGGCCGACGACCAGGCCGCCCTCGGCGGGCTGTGGGGTGGCGAGTTGGGCGTCAGGGGGCAACCTTGTCGACCTCCCGCTTGAGTTGGGCCTTGTGGGCCTCTTCCTTGGCGCGCCCGCGCGCCAGGGCCTTTCGCCGCTCGCCGCGCAGCATCTCGATAAGGTGGATCATCCGTCGCCGGGCCGGGCAGACGTACGCGCACGCCCCGCAGAGGACGCAGTCCATCAGGCCGACGTCCATGGCCGTGTCGATGGCATCAAGGTTGCCGTCGAGGAACGATTCGGCCAGGATCGAGAGGCGGCTGGGGTTCAAGTACGCCGGGCAGTGCCGCGCGCACGCCCCGCACCGGATGCAGGGCCCGCCGTCGTACACGGCGGCCCGGCGGAACACCAGGAGTCCGCCCGTGCCCTTCTTGACGTACAGGTCGGTCGTGAACTGGTCCTTGCCCATCATGGGGCCGCCGAAGATGAGTTCCTCAAATCCGTCGGCCACCTCGGCCCGCGCCAGCAGGAGGCCGATGGGCGTGCCGATGCGTGCCCGGAAGTTGGCCGGCCTGGCGGCGGCGTCGCCCGAGACCGTCAGGACCCGCTCGATGAGCGGCACGCCCCGCGTCACGGCGTCGGTGATGGCGCAGGCCGTCTGGACGTTCTGGACGACGACGCCGACGTCGGCCGGCAGGCCGCCGGTCGGGACCTCGCGGCCGAGGACGGCCAGGATGAGTTGCTTCTCGGCCCCCTGGGGGTACTTCGTCTCGAGGACCCGGACGCGGCACCCCTCGTGTCCGTCGACGGCCTGGCGCATGGCCTCGATGGCGGCGGGCTTGTTGTCCTCGATGCACACCCGGCCGCGCGCCGCCCCCGTGGCGGCCATGCACAGCCGCATGCCCGTCACGATGTCGGCGGCCCGGTCGAGCATGACCCGGTAATCGCACGTCAGGTACGGCTCGCACTCGGCCCCGTTGATGAGGATGGTGTCGACGGTCTTGCCCTTGGGGGGCGCCAGTTTGACGTGCGTGGGGAAGGTGGCGCCGCCCATGCCGACGACGCCGGCCTGGGCGACGGCTTGGCGGATGGCGTCGGCGCCCAGGTCCTGCCAGGGCCGCGGCTGATTGCACCCGTCGGCCCAGGCGTCGGCGCCGTCGGGTTCGATGGCGATGGCATCCATCATCTGGCCGGTGGCGGCATCGACGATCCGCTCGATGCCGGTCACGGTACCGCTGGTGGGGGCGTGGACGAAGGCCGAGATGAATCCGTCGGGCCGCCCGATGGGCTGGCCTTTCCGGACGCGTTCGCCCTTCTCGACGATGGGCAGGCTGGGCGCGCCCAGGCTCTGGGCCATGGGCACGACCAGCCGCGGCGGCACCGGCACCGTCTCGATGGCGGCGTCGGCCGTCCACTTGTTCGCAGGCGGATGAATCCCACCGGGAAACGTTGCGCGGCTCACGTCTATCCCTCGCCCTGGAAAGGCCAAGTATACGGGGCCGGCCGGGGGTCGTAAACGAATTTTGCGTCGCGGTGACCGCCGGCCGGTCAGCGGATGGATTCAGCGGGCAGTTCGGTCTTGACGCCCTCGTCGGCCACGCGGTCGAGGTTCGGCGTCTTCAGCAACGGGTGACCGGCACAACTCAGGGCGTCCCGCCGCGGGCCGACGTCAGGCGGGCCCGCCCAGCAGTCGGGCCGTCTCGTCGGGCGTGAACCGGATGGGGCGGCCCGAGGCGTCGATGAGCGCACCGGTAATCGTCGCCTCGGCCACGACCACGTCGTCGTCGGCCCTCAGGATCCGGTTCGCAAAGACGACCCGCGCGCCGCGGACCTCGCGGACCTGGGTCTCGATGACGAGTTCGTCGTCGTACCCGGCGGCGCCGCGGTACCGGACGTCGGCGCGGGCGACGGCGACGAAACGGCCCTGGCGTTCCATGTCGGCGTAGGCCAAGCCGCGCTCGCGCAGCAGTTCCGTCCGGCCCATCTCGAAGTACACGAGGTACGCGCTATGGTGGACGCGATTGCCGCGGTCCACTTCGCCGTAGCGGACGCGAGTTGTCATACGGTGGGGGGACGGCATGCTCAGCCCCCCGCGGCCAGGAACCGATCGATGATCTGCTTGAACTCGGGTTCTTTCTCGGTTTCCCACATGCCGATGATGCGTCGTTCGCGCTGGGCGTTCTCGGGCGAATCGGAGGCATGGGCGGCGTTGCGCATCAGGTCGCGGCCGAAGTCGCTCCGGACCGTCCCGGCCTCGGCCTTCTCGGGGTTCGTGGCCCCCTGCCACTGGCGGATCTTGGCGATGGCGTCCGGGCCCCGGTACAGAAGGGCCAGGCACTGGACCGGGCCGGGCTGGTCGTGCTCGGCCTTGCCGGCGACGGTTTGCGGGTCGACGCCCGTCATGTACTGGACGATCTTGGCGAACTCGGTCCGGGCGTTGGTGTCGGCGAGCATGCGGTTGGCGGTCTTGAAGAACTCCTCCGGCAGGTCGAAATCGAACGCCCCTTTCAGCCGCTGCCGCATCGTGTTCTCGATGAGGAACTGGAGCCGCTCGCGGAAGACGTCGAGCAGCGGCCCGTAGAAGGCCTCGCCCTGTGCGGCCGACATCGAGAGCAGTTTCGCCCCCACGATGTAGAGGCCGGTCCGCGAGAACACGTCGATGATGTACCCGGGCCGGCGGCTCCGCCTCTCGAAGTTCTCGGGCTTGAGGATCACGAGTTGCGTCTCGAACGTGGCGGAGTCGGGCAGGAAATCGACGGCATGCTCGATGACGCCGCCGTCGGTGGCCGCCGTGCGGGCCAGAAACTCGAGTTCCTCGCGCAGCGTGTCGGGGTCCGGGCCGCAAATGACCGCCGGCTCGAAGTACCGGATGGTCCCGTCCGGGTTGTTCTGGAAGTCGCCGTACGTCCCGCGGACCGTGTGCCCGGTGACGCGTGGGCTGGCGCGGCCGACGACGTCGTCCATGAGGTGCCGGAAGGCGTTCTCGCCCTCGAACAAGAGCACCATGCACCGGTTCGAGAGGCCCAGCGGGTTGCGGCGGCGGAGGTTCTCGTCGACGTACCGGATGAATGCCTCGCGGACCGGGTTGTCGAGGTCGCTCTTGCGAAGGATCGCCAGGTACGCGTCGACCCACGCGTCGCTGGGCGCGTACACGTGGATGCCCACCAAGTCGAGTTGCGACAGGCTGACGAGCCTGCCGATGATGCCTCCCGTGCGGCTCTTGTGGAGGCTGTACGGCGTGATCATGGCGTAGGCCAGTTCGGTTGCCACCCGAGGGTCCTCCCTCTGACCGTGCGAACCGGTACTCTAGCCCCGCCGAGGGCGCCGGTCAACGCCTTTCGCGCGGCCCTGCCCGGGGGTTTCGCTTGACGCGGGCGGTGCCGCGCGGCAAGGTTCTCAGGTGGCCGGGCCAGGGGCGCGCCCTGCGAAGGCGAAAGGAGACCTGCGGTGATCACCATCGGCATTGCCAGCGACAACTTCCGGCACGAAGACCGGTCCCTGCGGTACGTCTTTGCCTGGTGCCGCGACCAGGGCTGCGACACCGTCGAGATCAACACGGTCAACGGCGAGGATTTCTTCGAGGGGCTCGGTTTCTCGCCGGCCATATCGCTGGGGGCCGACGGCCTGGCCCTGCGCGGCGAACTCGGCCGGTACGGCCTGGCGGTCAGCCAACTCGACTGCCACTATGCCCTGCACCGGTGGCAGTGCATCCCCTACATGATCAACGGCATCAAGATGGCCAAGGTGCTGGACTGCCCGTACGTGGCCACGAGCGACGGGGCCGAGGTGCCCGAGGGCATGACCCTGGAGCAGGTCTTCGACCGCACCGTCTACCACCTGGGCGAGGTCCTGCCCGTGGCCCGGACCCACGGCGTCGGCATCAACATCGAGCCCCACGGGCCGCTGACCACCAACCTGGCGATGATGCGCCGACTCATGGAACACTTCGACGACCCCCTGCTGGGCATCAACTTCGACACCGGTAACGCCTTCATCGCCGGCAACGACCCCGTGGCCATGGTCAAGGATCTGATGCCCTGGGTCAAACACTTCCACGTCAAGGACGTGGCGCCGGAACTGAAGGCCCACATCGGCAAAGACACCGGCATCGCCGCCAGCGAGGTGTACGTGGGCCAGGGCATCAACGCCGACAACATCCGGGCCATCGTCGCCCTGCTGAAGAAGGGGAATTGGTCCGGCGTCATGAGCCTCGAGAGCAAGGGCGAGGTCAACACCCTCAAGAGCCTCCAGTGGCTCCGCGGCATCGTCTGACGCCGCCCGACCGGCGGGGCGTTCTCCCGACACGCCGGGTGCCACTGGCGGCTTGTCCGCCAGTGTTCTGGAGGCACTGGCTGCAAGCAGCCAGTGGCGCCCGGCGCGACTAGCCGCTGCTAGCCGCGAGCGCCCGCGAGCGGCACGGCGAACCGCTTACTCGCGTGCGCGGCTAGTTGCACGCGGGGCCGAAACATGGTCACCCTGCGGGATGACCATGCCACCCGCCGCCCGTCGATCCCGGCGCGGGACGGGCCTTCGCGCCGCCGGCACTTCCGGTAGACAACCACCCCCGGACACGGTACCCTCCTGCTGAAAACCATCCGCTCCCGGAGATGCCCCGCGATGCTCGACGCCGTAATGGCTGCGCCGGTCCTCGTGAAGGTCGTCGGGTCGCTGGCGCTCATCCTGGTCGTCAACCGGTTCGTGCGGAACCTGGCCGTGAGCGTCGCGGCCGGGACGGCGGCGCTGGGCCTCTGGTCGGGCCAGCCGGTCGGCACGGTGCTGGATGTGGCGTGGGCCCGCCTGGCCTCGGCCGACAACCTGTGCCTGCTGGTCACGATCTTCCTGGTCATCTGGCTGAGCAGCCAGATGGCCGCCGCCGGGGTCATGGAGGACCTGGTCGGCTCGGTCCGGTCGCGGACGGGGCAGCGGGCGTCGATGGCCGTGCTGCCGGCGGTCATCGGGTTTCTGCCGATGCCGGGTGGGGCCATCTTCTCGGCCCCCCTGGTCGAGAGGTGCGACGCCGACGGCTCGGTCGAGCCCGTCCTGAAGGCCCAGACGAATTACTGGTTCCGCCACATCTGGGAATACTGGTGGCCGCTGTACCCGGGGGTGCTGCTGGCCCTGGCCATCACGCGGCTGGAGGTCTGGCAGTTCGTGCTCCTGCAACTGCCGCTGACGCTGCTGGCCGTGGCGGCGGGCTACGTCTTTCTGCTCAGGCGGATCCATCCGGCGGGGGCCGACCCCGACTCGCACCCCGCGGCCGGACCGCGCCGGCGGTTCGTCGCACTCATCCTGCCCATTCTCGTGGTCATCGGCACGTACGTTGCCGTGCGACTGGGGTGGAGCGGCGCGCAGCACGAGTGGCCCGACCTCCCGGGCCTCAACAAGTACGTCCCCATGATCGTCGGTCTGGTGCTGGCCATCGCCACGCTCCAGGGCCAGCGGCCGCTGGCCTGGGCCAGGTGGAGACCCATCCTCGTGTCGCACCGGACGGTGACGATGGTCGTCCTGGTGGCCATCATCCGCATCTACGGGGCCCTGATTGAGTCGAGACTGGCCGACGGCGCCTCGCTGGTCGAGGCCATGCGGGGCGAGATGAACCAGTGGGGCATCCCCGTGCTGGCCATGATGATGCTCCTGCCCTTCATCGCGGGTATCACCACGGGCGTGTGCATCGGATTTGTGGGCGCCAGTTTCCCGATCGTCGTCAGCCTGCTGGGCGAGGACCCGTCGCTGGGCCAGGTGCTGGCCGCGACGACGCTGGCGTTCGGCTTCGGGTACATGGGCATGATGCTCTCGCCCGTCCACGTGTGCCTGATCGTGACGAACGAACACTTCCGGACGCCCCTGCCCCGCAGCCTCCGCGGCCTGCTCGCCCCCGCCGCCGCCGTCCTGGCCGTGGTGACGGCCTACCACTTTGCCATCCGGTGGGTGATGGGGTGAGGCGGGCATAACCGAGTATGCCAGTACTTCCTGGCAAGCCCGCGCTCTGGGGTGGCATGCCCACGCCGCTGTTGGCGTGGGCATGTCGCACATGGGCCGGGGAGCATGCCCAGGCAACGGCGGCCTGGGCATGCCACCCATGCCGGGAACTATTGGCACGCCCGGCAAGGCCGTGCCGGGCGTCGGCGCTTGCCAGACCTGCCGCGGGCTGATACCTTGGCGTGGTGCAACGGAGGACTGCCATGACAAGCCGCGAGCGCGTGTTGGCGATGATCGAGGGCCGGCCCGTCGACCGGCTGCCGCTGATGCCCATCACGATGATGTTTGCGACCGACCTCATCGGCCGGCCGTACCGCGACTACGTGACCGACCATCGCGTGATGGTCGAGGCCCAACTGGCCGTGGCCGAGGCGTTCGGCTTCGATTTCGTCTCGACCATCTCGGACCCCACCCGCGAGGTCTGCGACCTGGGGGCCCCCGTCACGTTCTTCGACGACCTGCCCCCCGCCGTCCAGGAAGACAATGCGCTCCTGAAGGACAAGACGCATTTGGCGGCTCTGCGGGTGCCCGACCCGACGGCCGGCGGCCGCATGCTCGACCGCGTCCAGGCCCTGGCGCTCTTTCGGGAGCGCGTGGGCGGCCGGCTGCTCATCGAGGGATGGATCGAGGGCCCGTGCGCCGAGGGGGCGGACCTGAGGGGCCTGAACACGCTGATGTTCGATTTCTTCGACGACCCGGCGTTCGTCCGCGACCTGTTCGAGTTCGCCATCGAGATGGAACTCGCCTTTGCGCGGGCCCAAATCGAGGCCGGGGCCGACCTCATCGGCCTGGGCGATGCCGCCGCCTCGCTCGTCGGACCGCAAATCTACGAGGAGTTCATCTGGCCCTACGAGAAACGCCTCGTCGACGGCGTCCACGCGATGGGCGGCCGGGTGCGTCTGCACATCTGCGGCAACACGCGGAAGATCCTCGACGGGATGGGACGCCTGGGCTGCGAGATCGTCGACCTGGACTTCCTGGTGCCCGTGGCCGAGGGGCGACAGGCGATGGGGCCCGACCAGACCATCCTCGGGAACATCGACCCCGTCCACGTCCTCCGCGAGGGCACGCCCGACGGTATCCGCCAGGCCCTCGCCCAGTGCCACCGCGAGGCGGGGCCGCGGTACATCGTGGCCGCCGGGTGCGAGGTCGTCCGCGACACGCCCAAGGCGAACATCCTGGCCATGCGCGACTACGCCTTCGGGGCCGACGTGAACCAGGCGTGACTGACGGCTGGCCGCCTGGCTGCCGCCCCGGCCAATCTGAGATCTGAGATTTGAGATTCTTACAGCCCCGGCCCCACCTCCAGCACCTCCCACTGTTGGGCGTTCGCGCCGTCGCCGTAGGTCACGGTGTCGCCGGCGCGTTTGCCCATGAAGGCCAGGGGGAGAGGGGCACGGTAATAGTAGATGTGGTTCTCGACGTCGGAGTCCCACGGTCCCAGGAAGGTGAACGTCTCCTCCCGGCCGGTGGCGGCGTTGCGGGCGCGGACGCGACTGCCGATGGTCACCGTATCGCCGGCGGCCATGCTCGGTGTGATGGCGATGGCCTTGGCGATGTCGGCCTGGAGCCGCTGGGCCCGTTCGGCCAGGCGGTCGCGTTCTTCGAGGGCGGCGGCAAACTCGGCGTTCTCGCTGATGTCGCCGTGCTCGGCGGCCTGGGCGATGGCCCGCTGGTTCTCGAGCACCTTCACCGTGACGAGTTCGCCGTAGACCTCCTCCTGCTTGTTCAGGGCCGCCGGGGTCGTGTAGATGACCTGGTCGTCCTCCCACGGCTGGAGCACGGCCACCGCGAAGTGCGCAGGATGGATCTTGCGGATGAGGTCGAGCACGCGCGACCGGATAACGTCGGTCAGGGCGGCGTTCCGCTCGATGGCGGCCCGGATGTCCTTGGCCTGCGTGTCGTCGGCCGACTCGAGGACCGCCCGAAGCGGCCCGCCGTCGCGGGCGCCCACGGCGGCCCGGACCTCCGACACCAGCGGCCGCAGGCCCCGGTCGTCGCGGGCGTCGCGGCCAAGCCGGTCGGACGCCAGCAGAAACCGGATGGTGAGCGACGTGCGGTCGACGCCCGCAAAGGCCTGGGCGAACCGGTCGGCCGTGACGGCCGTCCAGAGCCAGAAGATGGCGGCGCGGCACTCGTCGGGCCGGCGCATGATCTCGGCTGCCGCGCCCGCCAGAAGGTCGTGGTGCCCGGCCTGGGTCAGGGCCGACGCCAACGGCTCGCACACGGTCGCCGCGCCGCTCGGCAGCGCCGACGCGAAGACCTGCGGCCACGCCTCGGGCAGGGCCTCGCGGACGAAGGCCAGCACGCACTCGGCCAGGCGGGCGTCGGTCAGCGGCGCCAGGACCGCCGGCAGGTCGACGCCGGCCAGGAGCGCCGTCGCGTCGGCCTCGGGTGCCGGGCAGACGGCCGCGTGGCTGCGGTGCATCCGGGCCAGAACGGCCAGCGAACCCACGAGTTTGGCCGGGCTCGTCTTGGCCGTACCTTTCACGGCGCGCGCGAGCACCTTGGCAAAGTGCGTCAGCACCTCGGCCTCGGCCGCCGGGTCGTGGCCGGTCTCGTCGAGGTACGCCAGCACAAAGGCCAGGCGGGCCCGGGGCGTGGCGGCCTCGTCGAACGTCTCGCGGACGCGGTCCTCGAACGAGCGCGGCCGCACCCGCAAGGCCAGTGTCGGCTGCGTGCCGGCCGGCACATCGAGATGCGGCGACCGGCGCACACGGTCCCTGGCGCCCGACCACCACTTCGACCAGGCGGCGGGGCGGATGACCGGCTCGAGACAGGACTTGAA
>Ga0307378_10005856_pt1 | contig 16982 bp, 21 predicted proteins | sample UN1MG_FD_202238 | JGI IMG/M metagenome (GOLD analysis project Ga0307378, IMG submission 202238) | Soil microbial communities from Risofladan, Vaasa, Finland - UN-1 | ecosystem: Environmental > Terrestrial > Soil > Coastal area > Acid sulfate soil | place: Finland: Risofladan, Vaasa | collected... | reverse complement strand
TGTTTGAGTAACCAGTGAGTATTTGCGTCATGTCCAAGCGCGTCTTGGTCGTCGATGACGACCCCGCACAACGTCGTATTCTCGAAGAGACCATCAAGCGGTTCGGTTACAACGTCGAGACCGCCGACAGCGGCGAGACGGCCCTTGCCGCGCTGAAGGACGACACTTCGGGGGATATTTCTCTCATCCTTCTTGATCTGGTCATGCCCGGGACCGACGGCATGGCGGTGCTGTCGGCGATGCGCTCTTTGCCGCGCAAACCATCGGCCATCGTGCAGACCGCCCATGGCAGCATCGATGCGGCCATTTCGGCCATGCGCGCCGGCGCCGTCGATTTCGTGGTGAAGCCCGTGAGCCCCGAGCGGCTCGAAGTTTCCATCAAGAACGCGCTTAAGATCGAGGCGCTGGCGGGCGAGATTTCCCGCATGAAGGCGGCCGCGTCGGGCGAGCTTGGCTTTGGTGACCTGATCGCCAGCAGCGAGTCCATGAACCGGGTCATCGATCTTGGTGAGCGGGCCTCCGGCTCCGGCATTCCCGTTCTCATCGAAGGCGAGTCGGGCGTCGGCAAGGAGCTGATCGCCCGCGCCATTCAAGGCGAAAGTTCCCGCAGATCAAAGCCCTTCATCACCGTAAATTGCGGGGCCATCCCCGAGAACCTGGTCGAGAGCATCCTGTTCGGCCACGAGAAGGGCTCCTTCACCGGCGCCGCCGAGAAGCGTGCCGGCAAGTTTGTCGAAGCCGACGGCGGCACGTTGTTCCTCGACGAGATCGGCGAGTTGCCGCTCGATGCTCAGGTGAAGCTGTTGCGCGCGCTGCAAGAAGGCGAGATCGATCCCGTCGGCGGCAAGCAATCCGTCAAAGTGGATTTCCGGCTCATCTCCGCGACCAACCAGAACCTTATCGCTCTGGTGCAAGAGGGACGCTTCCGCGAGGACCTCTATTACCGACTGAACGTCTTCCCCATCTGGGTGCCGCCGTTGCGCGAGCGCCTGGATGACGTGCCGGAGCTCGTACGTCACTTCACGACACGCTTCGCCGCCGAGGAAGGAAAGCATATCGACGGCATCGACGCGGAAGCAGCGTCCATGCTTCAGCGCTATTCCTGGCCGGGCAATATCCGCCAGCTCGAGAACGCAGTGTTCCGCGCGGTTGTCCTGGCAGACACGCCGATGTTGGGCGTGAACGAGTTCCCGCAAATCGCCGCCCATGTGGAGGGCTATGCGGTCACCGTGCCGCCGGCGCCGGCGCCGAAGGATCTGACGCCGCGCATCAATGGGCCGGTCATGCTCGGACACACTGCGGAATCGCCCGCCACGATCCATGTGCCCTCCGGAAACGGCAAGGACTCCGTCGGCATTCCGGCGCTGAGCGATTCAGGCGACATCCGGTCCCTGGAAGCCGTGGAGGCGGACATGATCCGGCTCGCCTTCGGCCGCTACCGCGGACGGATGACGGAAATCGCCAAGCGGCTCGGAATCGGTCGCTCGACGCTCTACCGGAAGATGCGCGAGATCGGTCTCGAGGCACGGGTGAACTAGGACAGTGATCGGCTGGTCCGATCAGACAGATCGTAAGGACCTATAAATCTTGGCAGAAATGCCACACCGAGGGGAAAATCAGGTTCGGGAACCTTTAATCGGCGCGGCTGTATGGCCATTTGCGAACGTGCCCCGGTTATCAGTCGGGGAGATACAGGGATCGGCTGGTTTCGGCCAAAGGGGGGAATACATTCCATGAGGCCCATCTACGGTATTGCGTTGACCTTGTGCTTGGCCGCGCCGTTGAGCGCGCCGGTGTTTGCCGCCGAGCCTGAAGCGCCCGAGACATTGATCGCGCGGGACGAGGCGATCCGCATCGCCGTGCAGACCCGCCTGTCCGAGACGTTCAGCGCCACCAGCGAGCAGAAGAAGGACGAAAAAGGTGCTCTGGTTGAGTACTACTCCGTTCCCGAGCAGAAGCTTCTCTGGGTAGACGAGAAAGGTCTCAATGACCGCGGCAAGGCTGTGGTCGCCGAGATCGGGAAGGCCGACGATTACGGTCTAGAGGCGGCCGACTACAAGCTGCCGAGCCTCGCCGGCTTTACCCCGAGCGCCCCGGACGCCGCCGACAAGCTCGCGGCCGCCGAAATCGAGATCAGCCATGCCGTGCTCGACTACGCGCACGATGCGCGCGGCGGCCGGATCAATCCTAGCCGTCTTTCCAAGAATCTCGACCCGACGCTGGCCCTGCCCAAGCCGGTGGAAGTGATCGAGTCGATCTCGTTCCGCTCCGACCCTGCCGCCTATCTTCGGAGCTTTCAGCCCCAGCACCCGCAATTCGAGCTGCTGCGCAAGAAGCTGATCGAGCTGCGCGGTGGCGGTGAGGCAACCGCGAAGGAAGAGAAGCCCACGGTTCAGATCCCAAGCGGAACGCTTCTCAAGCTCGGCGTCGCCGATCCTCAAGTCGCCATGCTGCGGACGCGGCTTGACGTTCCCGCCGGGCCGAGCCCCGAACTCTATGACGAGGCCGTTGTCGAGGCCGTGCAGAATTACCAGGCGGCGCACAACACCGCGGCCGACGGCGTTGTAGGTCCCGGCACGCGCCAGCTGCTCAACAATCCGCACCTGCGCAACATGGGCAGCCCCGCGCAGGTCAAGACCATCCTCCTGAACATGGAGCGCTGGCGCTGGCTGCCGCAGGACCAGGGCAGCTTCTATGTCACGGTCAACATTCCTGAGTTCAGCCTGCGCATCGTCAATGATGACGAGACGATCTACCGGACGCGCGTCGTCGTCGGTAAGACCAATACCCAGACGCCTGTCTTCTCCAACGAAATGAAGACGGTCGTGTTCGGCCCGTACTGGAACGTTCCGACATCGATCAAGGTCGGTGAAATCAGGCCCTATGTCCGCCGCAGCAGTGGCGGCTGGTTCAGCGGCGGCGGCTGGAACACCACGGTCTTCCAGCGCCACGACCTGCGCATCAAGTATGGCGGACAGGAAGTCGATCCGGCTTCGCTCGACTGGAGCCGCGTCGACATTCGCCAGCTTCACCTTTATCAGCCGCCCGGGCCCCGTAACGTGCTTGGCCGCGTCAAGTTCGTGTTCCCGAACAAGCATGACGTCTACATGCACGACACGCCGCAGAAAAATTTGTTCGCCAAGCAGGTTCGTGCCGAAAGCCACGGCTGCATGCGCGTGCAGAACCCCGATCAGTTCGCCGCGGTTATCCTGGAGCACGACAAGAACTGGAGCCAAGCGCGCACCCAGTCTGCGTTTCAGACCGGCTACGACCAGCATGTCGGGCTCAACCGGCACGTGCCCGTCTACATCACCTACTTCACGATGTGGGTGAACGAGGACGGCTCGATCAAGACCTTCGGCGACCTCTACGGCCACGACCGGCGCATGGCCGGAGCCCTGTTGGGTGGCCGCAGCACCAGCTATGCGCAGGCGGATGACGGGATCATCACCCAGTCGATCTCGGCGCAGCGGCAGCCGCGCTCGCGGTCCCGTTCGGGCGATCCTCTCGAACACCTCTTCGACGGCTTCAACTAGGCCCTCCAAACGAAAAATTCGAGGCTGAGCCCGCTAACCTTGCGGGCCGTCTCCGGCTGGCCAAAACCCCGCTGACCCAGTCACTTAGCGAGTATTAACCATGGCCCGAACTGCCGGGTCACAGTTAATCCGTTTGCCTTGTTTTTCGCCCAATTTACCGAAATACTGTTGCTTAACGGTCGCACCTTGAGGGACGCGGCCGCGGGCGCGAATAAGCCTAAGGGCTTGGTGTCATTGGGGAAAGCCGGCTGACAAAACCGGCGAGCGAAGTTTACGGAAAGTCGGGGATGCGCATTCGGGGGATCAGTACACGCTGCGCCATGATTGGCGCCGGATTCCTGGTGCTCGGCATCGGCTTCGCCGTGGCCCCCAAAGCGATCGCTTCCGGCGAGACCCGGACCCTCTCCCTCTACGAAATCCACACCAAAGAGACCCTCACCGTCACCTATAAGCGCGACGGCAAATTCGACGAGGCGGCTCTCAAGAAGCTGAACCACTTCATGCGGGATTGGCGCGCCGACGAAGAGACTGAGATGGATCGGGAGCTCATCGATCTCATCTGGACGCTGCACGAGACCCTCGGCTCCCAGAAACCCATCCACCTTGTCTCCGGCTATCGCAGCCCCGCCACCAACTCCAAGCTCAGGAGAGCGGGCGGCGGCCAAGCCAGGAAGAGCCAGCACATGCTGGGCAAGGCCTCGGATCTCCATTTTCCCGACGTCCCCGTGAAGAAGCTTCGCAACTCGGCACTCGTGCAGGAGGTCGGCGGCGTCGGTTATTATCCGACTTCGGGTCTTCCCTTTGTCCATGTGGACACCGGCCGCGTGCGCATGTGGCCGCGCATACCGCGCCTCGAGCTCGCCGCCCTCTACCCCGACGGAAAGACCGATTATCTGCCCAGAGATGGCGGACGGATCACCAAGAAGGACTACCAGCTGGCTATGGCCAAAGGCATGGTCGACAGGACGATGGTTGCCTCCGCAACGCCGCTACCGACGCCAAAGCCTGAGCGCGCACGCGCGCCCATTCCCCAGCCGATCCTGGCGTCTTACCAGCCCGCGCAAGCGGCGCCGATGGCGCTCGCGCCGGCAGACGACCCGGCGCCCGCTCCTCGCTTCGCCTATGCCAGCACCGGCAGCGGCCTCCCCTGGTCACAGCCTCGCCTCGTGCCCAAGCCAGAACGGCGGGCCATGCCGACCTACGAGAATGCGCGCGTGGTCGGGGCGCCTGAAGTCGACGACGATCATCCGGACGCGCTGAGCTATGTGCCGTTCGAGACCGCAAGCCTCATGACCGACACTTCGATCGCCAACAATCCGGAAATCGCCCCGCTCATCCATCCCGAGCAGAGCGATCTCGACTACCTGTTCGAAGATATGGACCGGCCGACGGCCTTCCAGTTGCGCCGGATCTCAGGCTATCGCGGCCTGGCCAGCGCTCAGAAATTCTCCGGCGACGCGGTGAGAAGCCTCTACGCGGAGGTGGAAGCGGACAGGCCTACGCGGCTGGCGCAGAGCTCGCGCTGATCTCGCCTCACCGTTGATCGTTCCTCTTCGCCTTCTCGAAGGCGTCCTCGATCCACGCCACACCCACAAGCAGGAATAGGGCGAGCCCCAGAGAAAGGGCCACGATCTGCCACGCGGCAAACCCGCAAGCGAGGCCGAGCGCGGCCGTCACCCAAACCGTGGCCGCCGTGGTCAGACCTTTGACGGTCTTCTCCTTGGTATCGCGCAAGATCACGCCGGCGCCGATAAAACCGATGCCCGCCATCACCCCTTGCGTGACGCCTTGCACCACGCGGCTCAGTGCGTCGGGATGCTCCGCCAGCCCCCTGAAGTGGACTGTTGAGATCGCCACGACGGCGGCGCCCAGCGAAACGAGACCGAGCGTGCGCATGCCGATCGGCTTGTCGGCGAGATCCCGGTTGAGGCCGATCAACATGCCGACCACGACGGCGGCACCGAGCCGCCAGGCAATGTCGATGAGGTCTAAGCCTGGCAGGCTTGCGTCCAAGGGTTATGCCGCCTCTGACTCCGACTCCGACTCCGCGGAGCCTGCTGACTCCGCATCCATGCCGAGCGCATGGAGATAAGTCGCGAGCACAGCATCTTCCTCGCGCCGCTTGGTTTCATCCAGCTTGCGCAGGCTGATCACTTTGCGAAGCGCCTTGACGTCGAAGCCGGTGCCCTTGGCCTCGGCATAGACCTCACGCAGGTCCACGGAGAGCGCTGCTTTCTCTTCCTCCAGCCGTTCGATACGAGACACGAAGGCACGAAGCTGATCTTTGGCTGATGACTGAAGCGACACGTTGGGATCCTCGGGCGTTTGTAATGATTCGATGAAAGCGAGCTTGGTCCCGATCGTTCACCACAGCAAGGCGCACTCAAGGCTTATCCCGGTTATCCAAAGGCGGTGAACAAACGCGCCCCGAGCCTATCGCGAGACTTCGTGTAACTCATTGATATTATATCGTTTTATCGGTCGCAGGGCTGCGGCTCACGTGCGATCGGTCTGGAACTTCGCTTTCCAATCCTCATACGGCATGCCGTAGATGAGCGCCCTCGCCTCGTCCTTGCCGAGCGGAATACCGCGTTCGTCGGCGGCCTCCAGATACCAGGTCGAGAGGCAGTTGCGGCAGAAGCCGGCAAGGTCCATCAGGTCGATATTCTGGACGTCGGTGCGCTCGCGCAAATGCTCAACCAACCGGCGGAAGGCGGCCGCTTCGAGCTCGGTCTTGGTCGTCTCATCCATTGCTGCATCCTTTCGCGCCGCTTGGGTCTGTGTTGGAGCCATGATGCTCGATCTCGTGCAAGCCGGGCGCCGTGCGCAACACCTCCGCGACGACGCGGGCAAGGTGGTGCGCCCATTCCCACTGCCCTTCGGCGGCGAGGATCAGGTCCTGGCGTACCTCGATCAGCGCATGCGCAAGCCCACGCAAGGTGGCGTGGCGATAGAGCGTATCGCCCTTGAGCTGTCCCGAATATGGAACGTTGTCGCCGACCTCGACATCGGGGATGGTCCGCAAGCCATCGAGCATGGGCAGCGGCAGGCGCGGGTCCTTGTCCCACAGCACCGACACACCCCATGGCCGCGCCTCACCCTTCCAAGCTTGCGTGAAACTATGGATCGAGAGGATCACCGGCGGCTTGCCGGCGGCGATGGCCCTTTCGACGGCGCGATCGATGGCTGCGTGGTAAGGCCGGTAGAACTGGTCGAGACGCGCCTCGGTCCCGGCCGCGCTCAAACCCACATTGCCCGGCACCACGAGGCCGTCCGAGATCTGCATGATAAGCGTGGGATCGTCGACGCCGCGGTTCGGATCGATCAGCAGCCGTGAAAACCGGCTCAAGACCGCGGGCGCACCCAACGCCTCGGCGAGCCCCGCGGCCACGCCTTCGGCCCCAAGGTCGAAGGCGATATGCCGGTGAAGATCTTCCGGCTTAAGACCAAGCGTATGAAAATCCTCGGGAATCCTGTTCTCGGCGTGATCGCAGAGGATCAGCAGGCCGAGACTTACATCCCCTTCGATGGTCCGGTATGGCTTTTCGCCCAAGTCTTCGTGTACAAGCGTGTCCAGGCTCAACTCCTTCCGCGCTAATCGCCGCGGCAACAACTACGAGACGTAAAAGTCCAGATTGCGACGCATTTACCCAGCATTTTCAACGGCGTTTATAGGGCCAAACCGGCTCCATAATCGAGCCTCGCCGGTCAGACAAATGCAACCAATTCGATGCTACCTTTCGGGGTTCGTTAACCGCGAATTTCAGGCCTGAGAAACTGATGCTTTTTTCCAATGAAACCCGCAGATTGGCGGGACTCCTCATCCCTCGGCACCGGTGGGGGCTTGCCGCTCTCCTGGCGCTTGTCCTCTTGCTGGGGCCCGGTGTCGCACCTGCCCACGCAGACCTCAAGCTGTGCAACACGACCGCAAGCCGCGTCGGCGTTTCGATCGGCTACAAGGACACCGAAGGCTGGGCCAGCGAAGGCTGGTGGAACATTGCCTCGCACACCTGCGAGACCCTTCTCAAGGGCGTGCTGATCGGCCGCTACTATTACATTCACGCCGTCGACTATGATCGCGGCGGCGAGTGGGCCGGTTCGCTCTTCATGTGCACCGACGACAAATCCTTCACAATCCGCGACACCCAGGAATGTGAGAAGCGCGGCCATAAGCGCACGGGATTTTTTGAGGTCGACACGGGCGAAGAGCGGGATTGGACGGTCCGTCTGACCGATCCGGAAGGTGAAGCAAAGTCCCAATGAGGCGAAACCGACGGGTCAAGATCGTTGCCACGCTCGGTCCTGCCTCCACCAACGAAGAAACGATGCGGCGTCTGTTCAAGGCAGGCGCCGACGTCTTTCGTGTGAATATGAGCCACGCGAACCACGATGGTTTGCGTGAGGTCCATGGCATCGTCCGCAAGCTGGAGTCCGAGTTCTCTCGGCCCATCGGCCTCTTGGTCGATCTGCAAGGCCCCAAGCTGCGCATCGGCAAGATCGACTCCGGCTCGATCCGGCTGACCCAAGGCGACATTCTGAGTTTTGTCCGCCGCGAGGCCATTGGCGGCCTCGGCCGCGTCCAGCTCCCCCATCCGGAAATCTTCGACGCCGTTGAAACGGGTCACACGCTTCTTCTCGATGACGGGAAGCTCAAGCTGCGCGTGGTCGAGGCGAGCGATGTCCGCATCGACGCAGAAGTTTTGACGTCGGGCCTTCTCGGCAGCCGCAAGGGCATCAGCCTGCCCGATACCGTTCTTCCCTTCAGCGCGCTGACCGACAAGGACTGCGCCGACATCGAATGCGCCATGACTTTAGGCGTTGCCTGGGTCGCGCTCTCCTTTGTGCAGCGCCCCGAGGATATCGCCCAAGCCCGCAAGCTCTCGCGCGGCCGCACCGCGATCATGGCCAAGATCGAGAAGCCGTCCGCCGTGCAACACCTCAAGGAGATCCTCGAGCTGGCCGACGGCATCATGGTCGCGCGCGGCGATCTCGGCGTCGAGATGCCGGTCGAGAAGGTTCCCGGCTTGCAGAAGCAGATCAGCCGCGCGGCACGCAATGCCGGCAAGCCCGTCGTCGTCGCCACGCAGATGCTGGAATCGATGATCTACGCGCCGGTGCCGACCAGGGCGGAGGTGTCCGACGTCGCCACGGCCGTGTTCGAAGGCGCCGACGCGGTCATGCTCTCCGCCGAGTCGGCCGTCGGCAAGTATCCGGTCGATGCCGTCGAAACCATGGATCGTGTCGCCATGGAAGTGGAGCGCGACCCCCTCTACGCGGCCATCATTCACGCCCAGCGCATCGACCCGCAAGCCACGGACGCCGACGCCATTTCGGCTGCGGCCCGCACCGTGGCCGAGACGCTCAATCTCGCGGCCATCGTCTGCTACACGGCCTCCGGCGCCACGAGCTTGCGCGCCGCCCGCGAGCGGCCGCAACAGCCGATCCTGGCACTGACGCCAATTCCTGCGACCGGCCGCAAGCTGTCGATCGTCTGGGGGCTTCACTGCGTGCTGACCGACGACCCGCGCAATCTTGACGACATGGTCGCCAAGGCTTGCCGCATTGCCTATCAGGAAGAGTTCGCGCTCCCCGGCCAGCAGGTGATCATCTCGGCCGGCGTGCCGTTGGGCAAGTCCGGCGCGACCAACCTGCTACGCATTGCCGAGGTGGGTGCGGGCACCGACGACTGGGACGTGATCTAGATGGTCTAGATGTCCTGGCCTTCGACCTCGCGCTTGAGCGCCTCGACGCCTTGGCGCGCGTCCTCCAGGAACGGGTTGACCGCAAGCGCCCGGCGATAGGCTTCCAACGCTTCCTTCTTGGCGCCGAGCTGCTCCAGCACGAGGCCCAGATCTGTGATCGCGCGATAATGTTTGGCGTCGACACTGAGCGCCCGCCTGAGATCGGCCAGCGCGCGCTCGGGCTTGCCCTTCAGCACGTTGACCTTGGCGCGCATATACCAGGCCTCCGCGTCGTTCGGCGCGATGTCGACGATGGCGTCCAGAATGGAGAGTGACAGATCAATCTCGGCCGCGTTGGCGAATTGCGCCGCGCGGCTCATCAGGAGATCGACGGTGTCGCTGCCGGAAATCGCCCAGAGATCCTCGATGGCCTTCATGATGGGCTCGGCCGATTGAACGTTCCGCGCGCTGCCGAGCCTGTCGTAGAGCTGAGCCAGCATCTCCGGCCGATCGGCGGGATCGACCGGTGGGGGCACCTCGCCGAGATCCAGATCGAGCTTATTGTCCTTCGTCTCTTCCGCCGATTGCGGGGGCGCGCCTGCGTCGGCGCCGGGCTTTAGATCCGGCCGCAGCTGCGGCTCGGGACCACCCTCAAGGTTCGGACGATCCAAACCTTCCAAAGCGGGGTCGTCCAAGGCCGGCCCGTCGCCGTTTTCTTCGGGCTCATCGCCTAGACTCTCGAAATATTGTGCAAGGACCACCGGTGGAGCGGCGAGCCCCGGCGCCGCGAAGCACACAGACGCAAGTGCCATGAGCACCAGGCTCGCCAGACTTCTCACCATGACCATGCCGGAAAAGGTACGGGGCCCGCGTGGGCCCCGTCAAAGCAAATCGATGCGAAAACCCCAGGAAGAAGAATCCCAGAGGAAACCCGGGGCTTAGCCCTGGCGGGCTTTGAAGCGCCGATTGGTCTTGTTGATCACGTAGAGCCGGCCGCGGCGGCGAACCACCCGGTTGTTCCGATGGCGCTTGCGCAGGGCCTTCAGTGAATTCTTGATCTTCATGACAGCCATCCATCTCGGCTAAAAACAGTCCGGGCGGCCCTCAGCAAAGGCCGCCCTCGAATTGGCCGGACCATATGAAGACCGGCTGGTTCTGTCAACAAGGGGGCCGCAGGCATAAAAAACGCCCCGGGCCATGCGGTGTGCAGGCGCCGGGGCGTGATTTCAAAAGCCTTTAGTCGGAACTAGCCTTCTTTGACCTTCTTGGTCACCTTGAAGTCCTTGTCGAGATAGACATCGTACTGGCTGTCGTCCTTGCAGACGACGTCGTCGGCTTCATAGCCGCCGTTTTCCATACCGATGTTCGTATCTTCGACGGTGCAATCCATGCCACGAATCGTGATCTGCACACCTTCCATCTGCTCCTCGGTGAGGGCTTCCTCCATCGCATAGGCGGACGCGCCCGTGACAAAGGTAAGAGCGAGAGCTGCTGCAAGAATTCGCATGAGTGTCTTCTCCCTAAGGCTTAGCCCCCGTAAAGACACGGGGGTGCGGTCTATCCGCTGGTAGCGGTTAGATCGCGATTTTCTAAATATTTCATGCGCGCATAGCGCGCATTTGGCGACAACTGCCATAGAGGTTGACAGTTCCTTTCACCCTTTATAACTTAACCATATGGTTAAGTATCAAGACGCCGTCCTCGACCGCACCTTCACCGCCCTCGCCGACCCCACGCGGCGGGCGCTTCTAGCGCAGTTGGAGGCCGACAAGGCGCTCTCGATCAGCGAACTCGCCAAACCGTTCGAGATGTCGCTGCCGGCGATCCTGAAACACCTCAACGTGCTCTCGGATGCCGGGCTGATCACCCGCAAGAAGACCGGCCGCACCGTGACCTGCCGGTTAACCGCGGACCCCATGGAGCACGCCATGGATTGGCTCAATCACTATCAGCGTTTCTGGTCCGAGCGGCTCGACCAGCTCGCGGCCTTTGTGGAGGACGACTCATGCCCGCCCAAGCAGCCCCCTCAACCAAGCCAAGCCTCATCCTCAAACGTCGTCTCAATGCCACGCCGGAAGGGGTCTACGCCGCCTGGACCGACCCCCAAAAAATCGTGAGATGGTTCGGGCCCGGCCCCGGTCCGGTGGCGCTGGCCGAAACTGATGTCAGACCGGGCGGACGCTACGCCGTCACCTTCATCGAGGACGGCGAGGAACATCATGTGAGCGGCGTCTATTGCGAGGTGGTGCCAAACGAGAAGCTCGTCTTCACCTGGGCCTGGCGCACCATGCCGGAGCGAGAGCGCTCGTGACCATCCTCGTCGCCCCTGACGGAGACGGCACGCTCATGACCCTGATCCACGAGCAGTTCTTCGATGAGCCCGCGCGCGATCGTCACCGCGAAGGCTGGACCGGCTGCTTCGACAAGCTCGAACGTTTCCTCGCGTAACCCAAGGACCCATCCGGCAATGACGATAGCCCCGCAAAGGATCGCGCCTTGCCTCTGGTTCGACACTGAGGCCGAGGACGCCGCCAAGTTCTATTGCGCCGTATTCGACAACTCCAAGATCAAAACCGTCAGCCATTACGGCGAAGAGGGACACGACATTCATCACATGCCGGCGGGCGCGGTGATGGCGGTGGAGTTCGAGCTCGACGGACAGACCTTCTCGGCGCTGAACGGCGGCCCGCTGTTCAAGTTCAGCGAGGCGATCTCATTCCAGATCCGCTGCCAGGATCAAAGCGAGGTCGATTATTTCTGGACGAAGCTCACCGCGGACGGCGGCGAGGAAGGTCCATGCGGCTGGCTCAAGGACAGGTTTGGCCTCTCCTGGCAGGTCGTGCCTACCGCGCTCTACGAGATGCTGACCGGCAAGGACCACGCCGCCTTGCAGCACGTCACCAAAGCCTTTTTGCAAATGAAGAAGTTCGACATCGCCGCGCTACGGCGCGCCTTCGAGGGAAACCCAACCGCATGAGTAAGCAAGACCCTTTCGTCATCGCGCGCACCTTCAATGCCCCGCTGGACCGCGTCTGGAAGGCTTGGACCGAGCCCGAGCAAATGGCCCAATGGTGGGGCCCTAAAGGCTTCACGGCCAGCCCGCCGGGCTTGAGGTCGAGCGTTTTCACATCGTCTTCCTCAGCGGCTTCTCCGACGAGGATGGAGGGCTGACGCATCACCCGATGGCGCCGAACTGGCCACGGCAAATGCTCTCGACCATCACGTTCAGCGAGACGAACGGCAAGACCACGGTCACGGTGACGTGGCTTCCCTACGAGGCCAGCGAAACCGAGACGAAAACCTTCGACGACGGCCGCGAGTCCATGACAGGCGGCTGGAGCGGAACCTTCGAGAAGCTCGAGGGCCACTTGGCAAAGGCTTGACACCACGTAGGAGTGCGCAGATGCCTTACGTCGATGGATTTGTTGTCGCCGTGCCGAAGAAGAACGTCGTGGCGTATAAGCGCCTGGCGCGCAAGGCCGGCAGGATCTGGAAGGAATACGGCGCGCTCCACTTTGTCGAGTGCATCGCCGACGACGTGAAGAAGGGGAAGCTGACCTCCTTCCCGCAAGCGGTGAAGCTCAAACCAAGCGAAACGGTCGTCTTCTCCTACATCGTCTACAAGTCGCGGAAAGACCGCGACCGCATCAACGCCAAGGTGATGAAGGACCCGCGCCTCGCCAGCATGATGGCGGGTAAGGACATGCCGTTCGACGGCAAGCGCATGATCTATGGGGGCTTCAAAGTCGTCGTCGATCTCTGACCGAGAAGCCTGAAAATCGCCCAATTTTCCGCCGATCCCGCTCAGGTGACAGCCTCCTGGCAAGCCAATAAGCTCAGCAGCCAGAGGGGCGTATTCGGACCTTATAGGGGATGGCGTGAACGTTTCGGGGCACACACAGCCGGACGATAAAGGCCGCGCGGCAGAAGTCCCGGGCGACGGCCACGGCCCGCTGGCCTATCTCTCCCATGTCGACGGCCTGCGGGCCGTCGCGATCCTATCCGTGCTCGGCTTTCATGCCGCCCCGTCGCTCGTGCCCGGCGGCTTCGTCGGCGTCGACGTGTTCTTCGTCATTTCCGGTTTCCTCATCACCTCCATCCTCCGCAAGGAGATGGCGCAAGGGTCGTTCCGTCTGACGAATTTCCTGGCTCGGCGCGCACGACGCATCGTGCCGGCGCTGGCCTTCGTCGTGCTGGTCAGCTTTGTCGTCGCCTGCCTCCTTCTGACGCCCGAGCAGTTGAGTGAGTTCGGCAGGAGCCTCACGGCCACGGCGCTGTTCGGCGCCAATATTCACTTCTACAACACGACGGACTACTTCGCGCTCGCCGCCCAAGAACGGCCGCTGCTCCACACTTGGTCGCTCGCCATCGAGGAGCAGTTCTATATCATCTGGCCGCTCGCGCTTCTGTTCCTGACGACCTGGCTGCCGCGCAAGGCCGCGCTGCTCGTGATCGCCGGCGCGGCGCTCGCTTCCTTCGCGTTCTACTTGGTCAGCGCTTCGGGCGATCCCACCTACGCCTTCTACATGCCCCATTGCCGCGCCTGGGAGCTGCTCATCGGCGCCCTGCTCGCGCTCACTATCGAGCATCTCGTCGTGCCGCACCGGCTTGCGCAAATATTGGCGGGTTTGGGCTTTGCCGCCATCGCGCTGAGCGTCTTCGTCCTGTCGGAGACGACGCCGCATGCCGGCACGGCGACGCTGCTCGCCACGCTCGGCACGGCCGCCATCATCGTTGCCTGCAACAACCAATACACCCTCATCGGCCGCACGCTCAGCCTCAGGCCCGTGGTTTGGGTCGGTCTCATCTCCTACTCACTCTATCTGTGGCATTGGCCGGTGCTGGCCTTCGCCAGGATTCAGTCGCCGTCGGAGCCGTCTTTAATCATGGTCGCCGCCCTGCTCGCGCTCAGCGGCGCGCTGGCGTGGTTTTCGTGGTGGTATGTCGAGAGCCCGTTCCGGGGCCGCGCCGGAAAGTTCAGGATTCCCGTCCGGGGCGCGTTGGCGTCGGCGGCTTGCGTCCTCGTGGCCGTTGCCGGCGTGGGTCTTGCGATCAAGGCCGGAAATGGTTGGCCGTGGCGGCTCGATGAGCCCTCTCAAGAGGTCTACGCACAGATGGCCACCGGCAGTCCGATCCGCTCTCGTTGCGATGGCGTGGAGAACATCTTTGCCGCGGATGGCACCTGCGGCTTCGGCCGCAAGCGCCAAGATGGCGACTCTTACGACGTCGCGGTGTTCGGGGATTCCAACGCCGATCACTTCGTGCCGATGGTCGCGCGTCTCGCCGAGGAGCAAGGACTCTCCGGCCGCCAGGTGACCCAAAGCGCGTGCGGGCCTCTTCTGGGCGTATGGCGCACGAAGCAACCGGCCCGGCACGAGGACACCTGCCTGGCCTATCAGAAAGGCATCATGGACTTCGTCGCCGCGAACCCGAACCTCAAGCTCGCGATCCTCTCCGCCAACTGGTCGAGCTATCAACACCCGCTCGGCGACAACGGCCTAGACCCCGCAAGCGGCGAGACCGGCGCACGCGATCCAAGCCCGCACAGCCTGGAGCATTTCCTGAAGGCCACCGCCGAGTACCTGTCGGCGCGCGGGGTGAAGGTCCTGATGCTCGGCCAGGTGCCGCACTGGACTAAGGTGGGGAAGCTGCCTGTCGCTTGCGCCATCGACGCCAAGCGCAGCGGTGCCGACCGGCGCGCCTGCGGAATTCCCGCGGACACCGCCAGGCGAGATCTTGCCGTGTCCAACGATGCGATCCGCAGAATCGCGCGCGACGCCGATGTCAGCGCGATCCTTGGCACCGACCTGACCTGCGACGCAACCGAATGCTACGCCATGATGGACGGGGTGTTTCTCTATCGGAACCCGGGTCACCTGAACAGATTCGGTTCGGAAACGCTGGCCAAATATGTCCGGCTGCCGCCCATCGCCGGCGACAACACCACGGCGCAAGCACGGATCACCGGCCCCCGGTTCGCACCGGCCTCCGCGACTGGCAACTAACCCAAACGACGAATGGAAAAGATGGTGGGCGGTACTGGGATCGAACCAGTGACCCCTACAATGTCAATGTAGTGCTCTACCGCTGAGCTAACCGCCCGCTGCCTCTTAAAGGCAAGGCGACTTCTATATGTGTGGCGATGGGCGAAGGCAACCCGCCGTTTCGCCCTTCAACCTCAAGCCGCGAGCATCCGCTCCACCTGATCCACCAGATCGCGCAGGTGGAACGGCTTGGATAGGATCTTGGCGTCTTTCGGCGCGTTGTTGTCCGGGTTGAGCGCCACCGCGGCGAAACCCGTGATGAACATGATCTTGATATCGGGATCGAGTTCCGAGGCTTTGCGCGCCAGCTCGATGCCGTCCATCTCCGGCATCACGATATCGGTCAGGAGGAGCATGAAGGGCTCTTCTTTCAAGCGCTCATAGGCCTCGAGCCCATTGCCGAAAGACACGACGTCGTAGCCGGCCTTCTCGAGCGCCTTGACCAAAAAGCGCCGCATATCCTCATCGTCCTCGGCAAGCAAAATGCGCTGAACGCTGCGTGCCCGTGGATCGTTCGCCTCCATATTCCCCGTCCCCCTCAACTCTCGCCACATTGGGCGTACACCAACTTGGTAAACGACCGCTTGCCCTCAGCCAAAAAGGTCAAATGGGTCGCCCCCTTACTGAACTCCAAATCATTGCGTCTATTTGGGCCGGGCACAAGACAGAACACGCCTAGACAGGGTCAACTCTCGTTGGCAGAGTTTACAGAGTTACCAGTCCAAACGAGCGGCCACGAGAAACGGCCGAAAATCAAGGGTTGGCCATGAGCCTGAGCGAGGCCGAGGCGATCGAACGGGAACTTGCCCCGCCCTTTTCGGTGGCGCGGCCAGGGGAACTCAAGGTTCCCCTCGTGTTCAACTCACCCCATAGCGGCCGGATCTATCCCAGCACTTTCCTCGCCGCCTCGAAGCTGGACGCCCACACTCTGCGGCGTTCCGAGGATGCCTTCGTGGAGGAGCTGTTCGGCTTCGTCACCGACCTTGGGGCCCCGCTTCTTCACGCCCACTTCCCGCGCGCCTATCTCGATGTGAACCGGGAGCCCTACGAACTCGATCCCATTCTCTTCCGCGATGGGCTGCCCCATTACGCCAACACCCAGTCGGTTCGCGTCGTGGGCGGCCTCGGCACCATCGCCCGCATCGTATCGGAGTCCGACGAGATCTACCGCGAGCCGCTTGCGGTCTCCGCGGCCTTGGAGCGGATCAACCGCCTCTACACGCCGTATCATGAGACCCTTGCGGCGCTTCTCCTTGAGGCAAAAAGGGAATTCGGTCTTGCGGTGCTGATCGACTGCCATTCGATGCCCTCGAACCCGGTCGCCGATCAGGGCGGGCGCCCGGATTTCGTCCTCGGGGATCGTTTCGGCACCTCATGCAGCGGCGAGTTGACCCGCCTCGCGGCCAGCCAACTCCAAGCGCTCGGTCATGTCGTGACGTTGAACAAGCCTTATGCCGGCGGCTACATCACCGAGCATTACGGACGCCCCCACAAGGCGCAGCACGTCCTGCAGATCGAGATCAACCGCGCGCTCTATATGGACGAAGGGAATTTTGAGAAGTCTGCGGGGTTCGACACGCTCCGCAGGAGCCTGGAGACCATGGTGCAGGCGCTCGTGCCGTCCATTCCAGGCCTTGCCATCCCCCGCGCCGCGGCCGAATAGGGCGAAATCCAAAAAAAAAAGGGCCGTTCGATTGAACGAACGGCCCAAGTCTAGGGAG
>Ga0307378_10005855_pt1 | contig 16985 bp, 12 predicted proteins | sample UN1MG_FD_202238 | JGI IMG/M metagenome (GOLD analysis project Ga0307378, IMG submission 202238) | Soil microbial communities from Risofladan, Vaasa, Finland - UN-1 | ecosystem: Environmental > Terrestrial > Soil > Coastal area > Acid sulfate soil | place: Finland: Risofladan, Vaasa | collected... | reverse complement strand
TATTAAGAAGGCAGACTTCAAGCCATCACAGTTGGCATTTGACGCAGCGTTTGAGCGGGAATAAAACCTTATAAGGAGAAATTCCCAAAGGAGGTTTGAAAGCAAGTGAACAATAAAAGCATTAACCGGCGGGAGTTTTTGAAAAATGCGACTGTATCGGCAATAGGAGCAATAGGTTTTCCTTACGTAGTTTCGTCGGCTGCATTGGGCAAGGGGGACGGTGTGGCGCCGAGCAACCGTGTTACTATGGGCTGCATTGGTGTTGGTTGGCAAGGCGGCTTTAACATGGAGTCGTTTTTGTCGCAGAAAGATTGTCGAATTATAGCCATCTGCGACGTGGACAAAAATCATCTGCAAGAGGCAGTCAATAGTGTAAACGGTCGCTACAAAAACAAGGATTGTGCTGTGTACCATGATTTTCGTGAGCTATTGGCGCGTGATGATATCGACGCGGTGTCGCTTGGTCTGCCGGACCATTGGCATGCTATTCCTGCCGTTGCTGCGGCAAAGTCGGGTAAAGATATTTTCGGCGAAAAGCCTCTTTCACATAACCTGAAGGAAGGTCGCGCTATATGCGATGCGGTGAAGCGTTACGGTCGTATATGGCAGACGGGCAGTTGGCAGCGGTCGGAGTCTAACTTCCACCGGGCGTGCGAGCTTGTAATTAACGGCCGTATAGGCAAGGTACACACTGTTGAGGTCGGACTGCCGGGGGGGCACAGCGACTTCGAAGGAACCGGGGGCCAGGAGCAAATGGGTCCGGCTCCCAAAGAGCTGGATTACGATTTCTGGCTTGGGCCGGCGCCGGTCGAGCCTTACTGTCCGGCACGGGTTCACAAGAACTGGCGATGGCATCTGGACTACGGCGGAGGCCAGTTGATGGACTGGATTGGACACCATGTTGATATTGCGCACTGGGGTCTTGGCTTGGACTACTCCGGGCCTCATGAAATCGAGGGTTATGGCGAGTACCCCAAAGACGGCTTGTGGAACACAGCGACAAGATATCGCCTGACAGCCAAGTATCCAAAGGGGATTACGATGATTATCGCCGGCGGACACGAAGAAATCCGCGGCGGAACAAAGTGGATTGGTGAAGATGGTTGGGTCTGGGTCGATCGCGGCGCAATAGATGCGAGCCCAAAGGCATTACTCAAGGATAAGATTGGGCCGGATGAAATACAACTTTTCCGTTCGCCAGGTCATTGGCGAAATTTTCTGGACTGTGTCAAGAGCCGCAAGATAACCCTGACACCGTGTGAGGTTGCGCACCGGTCGGCGACGCCGGGACACCTTGGGCAGATTGCGATGCTGCTGGGTCGCAAGATACGGTTTAATCCTGATACTGAGCAGATACTTGGCGACGCGACTGCGACAAGGATGCTGGGCAGGCCGATGCGCAGTCCGTGGCATCTGTAATAAAAAGCGAAGAGATTTATTTTATTGGAAGGATAAAGTTATGAATCGGCGGACAAAGGTTTCAATCGTCTTATTAATTTTCGTTTTGTGTTTGGGATTTTCCGGGAAGGTGTCGTCGGCGCAGAAGGATGCACCGTCCATCAAGGCGCTAATTGTAACAGGCCAAAGCAATCCGTGGCATCCGTGGAAGTTGAGCAGCCCGATTTTGGAGCAGATACTGGAGCAGACGGGATTATTCGAGGTGGATGTTGCATTGAGTCCGCCTGACGACGTTGGCATCGAGGACTATAAGCCGAAGTTTTCGGATTATGACGTGGTGGTTCTGGATTATGACAGTTCCGGCAGGAAAGAATGGTCCGAGGAGACGAAGCAGGCATTTGTGGAATATGTCAAGGGGGGCGGTGGAGTGGTTGTTTACCACGGGGCGAACAATTCATTTCCGAAATGGAAGGAATACAACGAGATGACCGGTCTCGGGGGTTGGGGCGGCAGGACAGAAAAGGACGGGCCGATGGTTCGGTATCGTGACGGGAAGGTTATTCTGGACAATTCCCCGGGTGAAGGTGGTTCACATGGGCCGGCACATGCATTTCAAATCGTGATGCGTGAGAAGGAGCACCCGATTTGCCAGGGCCTGCCGGAGAAGTGGATGCATGCGAAAGATGAACTCTATGCTCAACTTCGCGGGCCGGCGAAGAACCTTACGGTTTTAGGGATGGCGTATTCGGACCCGTCTAAAGAGGGGGGGACGGGGGAACATGAGCCTGTTTTGTTTACTGTCAGTTACGGCAAGGGGAGGGTTTTTCATACTACGCTGGGTCATGCGAGGGAACTGCCGCTTTCTGCTCTGGAATGTGTCGGTTTTATAGTAACATTGCAGCGAGGAGCGGAGTGGGCGGCGACGGGAGAGGTGACACAAGCAGTGCCGGAGGATTTTCCGACGTCGAGTGAGGTTCGTCGATGGAAGAATTACCGGCCTGCGGCGGATTTGGATTTGGATGGACTGCTGAGTAAAATCGCGACTTATGATTATGGTCAGAGTCGGAAAAGTCTCAGCGAACTGAGTGATTTTATCAAGGGTGCGTATGGCTGCGGTGATGAATTAAAGGAAATCGAAAGTCAGCTTCTGGAGTTTTTGAATTCCGATGCGACATCGGCGGGCAAGCAGTTTGTGTGCAGGCAGTTAAGCATTATAGGCAGTGAGGAATCGGTTGGGACGCTGGCTTCGATGCTGGTGAAGCCTGAGACATCAGATATGGCGAGATACGCGCTGGAGCGGATACCGGGCGAGGCAGTAAACGAAGCGTTGCGTGAGGCACTTGGCAAGACGAGCGGCACGGTGAAGACGGGAATTATAAATACATTAGCCATGCGTGGTGATAATGAATCTGTTGGGTCTTTAGGGAAACTAATTTATGACTCAGATACATCTGTGGCATCAGCGGCGGCGGCGGGTCTGGGGAAGATTGGAGGAACAGAAGCTGCAGCGTTACTTGGTGAGGCACAGGTAAAAACCAAAGGACTTTTACGTGTGCAGGTTCTGGATGCGTATCTTAGTTGTGCGGATGGATTTTTGGAAAGTGGTTCGCAGGCCATGGCCATCAAGATATACGAGGAATTATATTCTTCTGATGTTCCGGGCCCTATTCGCGGGGCGGCATTGAAAGGTATTGTTGGTGCAGGTACTGAGAATTCAACGGAAGTTATTGTTTCGGCCCTGCGTGATGATGATGCGGGTATTCGTTCTGTTGCAGCGGGTCTTGTTAGGGAAGCGAAGGGGATAGATGTGGGAGCGATAGCTGGTGAAATCAGCAAACTTCCTGGGAAGGTTCAAGTGCAGCTACTGTCGGCGTTAGGAGAGCGAGGAGATGGAGCGGCTGGGGCTTTTATTGTGGATGCGGCCAAGTCGGGGGACAGGGACGTCAAGGTTGCGGCATTGAAGGCGTTGGGTTCTTTTGGTACGGCGCAGAATGTTGTTTTTCTCTCACATATAGCGGCGAATACAAAGGGGGCGGAGCGAGATGCGGCACGTGAGAGTCTTTACAGGCTCAACGGCGACGAGGTAAATCGTGCAATTATGGGCGGTATAAATAAATCGGAAGGAGCGGTGAAGTCAGAACTGGTTCGTAGCCTGAGTCGTCGTAACATGACTGCTGGTGCCAGGATTTTGCTTGAGACGGTGCAGGATACGGACAGGAATGTTCGTCTGGAGTCAATCAGGGGACTGCGGGAACTGGGTAGTGCCCGGATGATTGTTCCTCTTGCGAGGCTTCTTAGGGAGAAGCGGCATGAAGTTGAGGTAAAGGAAATCGAGAAGGCGATGGTTGGTGTCAGCCGGAGGGCACCGGACAAAAACACGAAGATTTTGAATCATATGATAAATACTATAGAAGAGAAGCAGGTTCGGATTTCACTTTTGTGTGTAGCTGGAGAGCTTGGTGACAGCAATTCGCTTGAAGTAATTCGAGCGGCACTTAAAGATGAAGATAGTGACATTCAGATGGGGGGTATACGGGCATTGTCGAACTGGCCTGACGGCGTGCCGGCGGGCGATTTGCTTGAAGTAGTGAAAAAATCCGATGAAGAGGTCAAGCGGGTGTTGGCGCTTCGTGGTTATATACGATTATTGGGGCTTGAAAGTAAGCGTTCGGCGTCTGATACTGTCAAGTTATATAAAGAGGCTATGGGGCTTGCATCGAACGTAAGTGAAAAGAAGATGGTGCTGTCGGGGCTTGCGAATATAGAAGGATTGGAATCGCTGAATATGGCGGTATCTTATATTGGGGATAAGGAATTGAGCCAGGAGGCGGAGGCAGCTGTGGTGAAAATTGCCTGGGAGACGTTCGAGAGTGAACCGGAAAAGACACGGGCGGCGTTGGAGAAGGTGCTTGAGACTTCGAAGAACGAATCGATACGCGGTTGGGCACAGGAACTGTTAAACGAGATTGATTGAAAACCAATGCAGGATGCTGGAAATCGGCAAAGTTATGATATTATTTTTTTGGAACCGCGGTTTAATAGGTGGTGCAGGAAGATTTTAAATACATGCTTTGAAAAAGTCGTTCATAATGGTATTATATTACACAGGAATTCGGTGTTAACAGACCGGAGTCTTGGAAGTGTTTACGAAGCCATGAAGGCGAATGAAGTTATTTACAGTGAATATTGTGAAGGACAGCGCTTGTAAAGAAGCGATTTGTTGTAGGTTAAGTCGGCGACGAAAATTTTAGAACTTTTTTTCAGGGAAAATAAGATGAAAGAGAAGACAGAAAAGGACAAAACGAATAAGAGCAAGATATCACGTCGCGATTTTATTGGCGGCGCAGCGGCGGCGATGGCGTTTACGATAGTGCCGCGTCATGTGTTAGGAGGAGAGGGCCATACAGCACCGAGCGAGAAGCTCAATGTTGCCGGAGTCGGTGTAGGAGGAATGGGGGGGGAGAATTTGTCCAAGCTGGCGAACGAGAATATTGTGGCGTTGTGCGACGTTGATGAGAAGTATGCCGCTGAGACATTCAAACAGTATCCAAATGCTAAGAAGTACCGCGACTACCGAAAGATGCTCGAAAGTCAGAAAGATATCGAGGCGGTGGTTATAGCGACGCCGGACCACACTCATGCGATAATTGCGATGGCGGCGATGCAGATGGGCAAGCATGTTTATGTGCAAAAGCCTCTGACATATTCGGTGTACGAGGCGAGGATGCTGACGGAGGCGGCACGGAAGTATAAGGTGGCGACTCAGATGGGTAACCAGGGCCATTCCGGCGAAGGTGTGCGTTTGAGTTGTGAATGGATATGGGACGGAGCGATTGGCGATGTTCGTGAGGTCCATACATGGACGAACCGCCCGATTTGGCCACAGGGTATTGGGCGTCCGACGGAGACACCGGCGGTGCCGGATACTCTGGACTGGGACTTGTGGATTGGTCCTGCACCGATGAGGCCCTATAATCCAGCTTATACGCCTTTGTTCTGGCGAGGCTGGTGGGATTTCGGAACAGGGGCACTTGGTGATATGGCTTGTCATGTAATAGACCCGGTTTTTACAGCTCTTAAGCTGGGCTATCCAGTCGCAGTGGAAGCAAACAACACCTCTTATCGAGTGAAGGGTGAGAGCGGCTGGACAAATTTAGTGGAGAACAAGGAGACTTTTCCTTTGTCGTCTATAATTCGCTACGATTTTCCAGCACGAGGTAATATGCCGCCGGTGCGGATGAATTGGTATGACGGAGGACTGTTGCCGGCACGACCCGAGGAGCTTGAGCCGGGGCGACAGCTGGGGGACAGCGGTGTAATTTTTGTGGGAGACAAGGGTAAAATTATGTGCGGGACGTATGGTGAGGGCCCGCGTATTATACCAGAGGCGAAGATGCGAGAATATCAGCGTCCGCCGAAAACAATACCGAGAATAGAGGGAGGCACCGAGGCCCACGAGCAGAACTGGGTAGATGCTTGCAAGGGCGGTGAGCCGGCGTGCTCTAACTTTGATTATTCCGGGCCTTTGACAGAGACGGTCGTAATGGGTAATCTGGCAGTTCGTTTCCCGAACAAGAAGCTGGATTGGGACGGCGCGAACATGAAGGTTACAAACCTAGAGGAAGCTAACGAATACATTCACCGTCAATATCGTCAGGGATGGAGCCTGTAGTAATTTTGGGTCAATAAACAGGAAGCAAGAATGTGGCTATTTGCTTGTCGTAAGGAGAAATGAAATGTATAAGAGAATCTTAGTAGTTGCGATTTTGTTGGCAGGTTTTGTTATGTCTTTTAACGTGTGCATGGGCGGTTCTTGTGCGGCGGGTCGTCATCCGGCGACGGACGTTTATGACGGGTGGCGTCTTGGCATACAGGCGTGGAGTTTCAACCGTTTTACGCTTTATGAGGCGATAGACAAGACGGCGGAGCTGGGTCTGGACTGGATAGAGGGCTATCCGCACGGACAGAAACTAAGCAAGAAGTCGGATGCGGTTTTCGGCCATGAGATGCCAGTGGAGCTTAGGAGTGAAGTGAAGGCGAAGCTGGCAGAGGCGGGCGTACGCCTGGTCAATTACGGTGTTGTGAATTTGCCGAACGATGAGGCTAAGTGCCGTGAAGTATTCGAGTTTGCCAAGGAGATGGGGATAGAGACACTTGTATCGGAGCCGCCTGAAGATGCGTTTGAGATGCTGGATAAGCTATGCGAGGAATACAAGATAAACGTCGCGATACACAATCATCCGAAGCCTTCGCATTACTGGAGTCCGGATACGGTGTTGAAGGCATGTGAGGGTCGGAGCAATCGGATAGGCGCATGTGCGGACACGGGTCACTGGGTCCGGTCGGGTATCAATCCGGTGGAGGCGCTGAAAAAGCTCGAAGGTCGAATAGTCAGTATGCATCTTAAGGACATTAACGAGTTCGGTAATCCGGACGCACACGACGTTGTATGGGGCACTGGTTACGTTGGTATTAAGGAAGTTCTCGAAGAGTTGAACAGGCAGAACTTCAAGGGAGTCTTTTCGATAGAGTATGAGTATAACTGGGAGAACTCGCTGCCGGAGATACGTGAGAGCGTTCGTTATTTCGATAAAGTTTCGAGCAAACTACGGCCGACAGGATGGCGAGATTTGTTGGAACCGGACTTGTCAAACTGCATATATAAGCCCAGCAGTTGGAAAATGTCCGACGGAGTGCTTGAGTGTAAGGGTGGTGGTGACATCTGGACGAAAGAGAAGTACGGTGATTTTGTTCTTGATTTGGAATTTAAGACGGATGCAGAGAGCAACAGCGGAGTATTTTTCAGGACCGGTGATATCGCAGACTTTGTACAAACAGGTATCGAGGTACAGATATTAGACTATGTGGGTTCAGACGAGGCGAAGAGCAAGGGCGCCTGCGGTGCAATTTACGATTGTCTGGCTCCGAGCAAGAACATGGTAAGAGAAACCGGTGAATGGAACCGGTATACTATTACGTGCAAAGCCAACAAAATCTATGTGGTGTTTAACGGTGAGCAGATAATCGAGATGGATTTGGATTTGTGGACCGAGGCACATAAGAACCCTGATGGTACGAAGAACAAGTTCAAGACAGCCTTCAAAGATATGCCTCGTGTGGGCCATATAGGTCTTCAGGACCACGGTGATGCGGTGTGGTTTAGAAATATCAGGATAAAGCCACTGTAATCGATTCATATTGAGCCTAAGGGATTGGATTCGGCCTTAAAAGCTGCTGTGGAACAGCAGGCGGGGGTGTATTTTCCGGATTCCTTGACAACGTGAAGTGAATGTATTAAGATATAGGTTTAATGTATAAGTCGAAAGTCGACAACGTGTAAGTAATCTGTTTTTGAAGTTTTAGTTTTGGAAAGAAGCAATGAAGAAAGGTTTGATTGTAAAGTTTTTGGTGATTTTAGCATTGGTGGGTGTGATGATGATTGGCAGTTCGTGCAAGAAGACGCCAGGTGAAAACGCTACGGAACAGCCCAAAGAGGAAAATTCCGGAACAGTTGTGCAAGAAGCTCCAGAGGAGGCCGAACCTGCGGCTGATTTGGTTCCTATTGATATAGAGCTGCCGAAACCCATGTTTGTGGGTACGCCTCAAAATATTCAGGTGCCGAACCTCGAGAAGCCTTTGGGCAAGCCTCGTCCGGCGTTCTTGGCGCCTGCGGGTACGACGAATGTTGCGTTTGGCAAGCCGATATCGAGCAGCGACGAAGAACCGATTATCGGTGAGATAGAGATGATAACGGACGGTGACAAGGAGGCAGCAGACGGCAGTTATGTTGAGCTGGGGCCGTTTATTCAGGATGTTACAATAGACCTGGGTGCGAAGCATGAGATATACGCGATAGTGATGTGGCATTTCCATAAGCAGGCGCGAGTGTATTTTGATGTTGTTGTTCAGGTTGCGGACGACGCGGATTTTGTGAGCAATGTTCAGACGGTTTTCAACAACGACCATGATAATTCGGCGGGGCTTGGGATAGGAACTGATATGCATTATGTTGAGACATCGGAGGGTAAGCTGATTGACGCCAAGGGTGTCAGGGGTCGTTACGTTCGTCTTTACAGCGGCGGCAACAGCAATAATGATTTGAACCACTATATAGAGGTAGAAGTTTACGGCAAAGCTGCGCAATGAAATGGACGAAGAAATGGTCCGTTCTGATTTTATTTGTGGGGGTGGCAGCGGCTTTAATCAGGCTGCCAGGACTTGAGCATCGTCCGATGCACGGCGACGAGGCGGTGCACGCAATCAAATTCGGCGAACTTCTTGAAAAAGGCGAGTACATCTATGACCGCGAGGAGTACCACGGCCCTACACTGAATTATTTTACGTTGATACCGTCGTGGCTTGGTGGAGAGGAGAAACTCGCAGAGGTCAATGAGTTTACGCTGCGTATAGTTCCGGTTTTTTTTGGTGTGGGTCTTATATTACTGCTACTGCTTGCGGTTGACGGTCTGGGACCTGTTGCCTCGGTTTTTGCGGGGGTTCTGACTGCATTTTCACCGGCGATGGTTTTTTACAGTCGGTATTACATTGCGGAAATGCTTTTAGTTTTCTTTACGTTCGGGGTGATAGTCTGCGGTTACCGATACGTGCAAAACAGGAGTTTTAAGTGGGCGTTGCTTACGGGATTGTTTGCAGGTTTGATGTATGCGACGAAGGAGACGTGTATCATTGCTTATTTTTCGATGCTGGGTGCGATGGTATTTACATCGATGATGCAACATAAGAAAGCAAGCGCTGCAGATGCGGTTGTAAGAATAAAACCGGTGCATGTTGTGGCAGGTGTTCTGGCGGCGGCGGCGGTTTCGGTCTTGTTTTACTCGTCATTTTTTACAAATCCTGCTGGTGTATCAGATTCGGTTCTGAGTTATTCGGGCTATTTTAGTCGGGGAGTGGGGGATTCGGTGCATATCAAGCCGTGGTACTACTACTTTGATATACTGACGTGGATGGAGGGTTTTGAAAGGCTGACATGGAACGAGGACTTTATAGTAGTGATGGCGGGGTTTGGGTTTATTCTCCTGATGAGGAGGAAAGAAGTGTCGTTTGGCAATATGGGCTTTCTTCGTTTCTTAGCCTTTTACACGTTGATTATGACAATAGTTTATTCGGCAATTCCGTATAAGACGCCGTGGTCGATGCTGAGCTTTCTGCACGGCATGATTCTGCTGGCAGGCGTGGGGACAGCGGTCCTGGTGAAATGGGCGGAAGCGCGCTGGGAAAAGGTTGTGGTGTGGATATTCCTCGGTTTGTTCGGTTTATTAATTCCGGTGTTCCAGGCGTATCTGGGGAGCTACCGTTACTATACGAGTCCATCCAATCCATATGTTTATGCACATCCGACGAAAGATGTATTTGAGATAACCGAGCGAATCGGGGACATAGCAGGAGTTCATCCCGACGGGCACGATATGTATATTCAGGTGGTATGTCGTGGTGACGACTACTGGCCTTTGCCGTGGTATCTTCGAGATTTCAACAAAGTCGGCTGGTGGAACGATGTGGATGAGGATGCGGAGTCAGCGGAAGTTATTATCGCGTCGGCTGATATTGAGGAGTCGCTGATGCGAAAACTGTACGAGCTACCGGAGCCGGGTGAGAAGCACCTTTATGTACCGCTTTTTGACGGCTATATGGAATTGCGTCCGGAAGTCGAATTGCGAGGCTATGTAAGGAAAGAGCTTTGGGACAGCTATGTTCAATCCAAATCTATCCAATCGAACGAATAAGACATGAACACTTCGAACACGGAAAGCGAAGATTATAATCTAAGAGTGGATTCGGTATCGGGGGCGTATCGTTTTTCTCATGAGGCGATGGCGGCGATTTTCGAGGTTTTGATTATTCACGCCGACGGGGTATATGCGGAGCAGGCGGCGAGTGCGGCTTTCGATGAGGTCGATAAGCTGGAATCGGAACTTAGCAGGTTTATCGAGAACAGTGACGTTTCACAGATAAATAATTTAGGGGCCAATCGGACTCTTCGAGTTGGTCCGGCGACTTTCGAATGTCTGGAAATTTGCAGCAGGCTCCATGCGGAGACGGAGGGGGCATTTGATGTTACTGTGGGGGCACTTTACGATTGTCTGGTTGATTCGGGAAAAAAAGTTCGGGAAGTTTCGGCAAGTGAGCTTGAAACTGCGCGGAAGCGGACGGGGATGGAGTTAGTGAAATTAGACGAGGATGCGTATACGGTAAAGGTTTCAGGCGAGGGCGTTCAGATTGACTTTGGCGGTTTCGGTAAAGGTTATGCAGTAGATAAGATGACGGAGCTTTTGGTTGACTGGGGTATTGAGAGGGCATTGATACACGGGGGTTTTAGTTCGGTTCTTGCACTTGGCGGGCCGGCAGGTGTCAAGGGCTGGCCGGTTACGTTGAGCAATCCTTTGAATCGCAGAGAGAATTTAGAAGTGATTCATCTTTCTAATCAGGCGTTGAGCAGTTCGGGTCTGGAGAAAGGTCAGCACATCATAGACCCACGCAAGGGGGAGGTTGTGGGCGGCAAAATTGGGACGTGGGTCTGTGGCGGAGAGGCGGGGACATGTGACGGGCTTTCGACGGCGTTTATGGTGATGAGCAAAGATGAAATAGAAAGATATTGTCAAAGCCATCCGGAGACGGCGGCGATGGTGATGTTTGGGGAAGGAATTGAGAATAAAGAAGCGGAGGTTTTGCGTTTTGGCGACTGGGAGCGGGAGAAGGGTTAGCCCTTTTTGCCAGTTTATTCCTCTTTGGCCAGAGCACGTTTGATAGCGAACAATTCACGAAGAACAGAGAAGAAGCTGCGGCTTAGTGAAAGCCGGCTGTCACGGTCGCAGGTCCATTCGACAGGGAATTCCATTGTTCGATAGTTTTCTTTTTGGGCGCGCAGGATTATTTCAATATCGAACATAAAACCTTCTGTGATGCATTTGCTGTATAGGCTGCGAGCGACATCACCGTTGTAGATTTTGAATCCGCATTGAGAGTCGGTTATTTCAGGTGGCATTTTCATAAAGTAAATCATGACCTGCCGAAAAAGTGCGGAGCAGATTCTTCTTCGCAAGGGTTGGTGTCTGTTAATTTTGCTTTGTGCGAGTTTTCTGGAGGCATGTGCGATTTCGCAGGAGCCGTCTCGCAGCAGCTTGAGGCCGTCAAGGACGTGTGAATAAGGGACACAGCAGCCACAGTCGGCGAACATCACGTATTGGCCGGAGGACTGTATGATACCGCTTCGGACGGCGCAGCCCTTACCGCGGTTGCGTTCGGAGCGGACGACTTTCAAAGTGACTTTGGGAGGAAAAGGGGTGCTTTGTGCGATTTCGGCGGTGCCGTCTTTGCTGCCATCGTCGGCGATGATAATCTCGCCGGTGAGGTTGTTATTTTGAAGGAATTGCGAGGCGGCATTGATATCTGCAGCTATTTTTTTGCTTTCTTCAAAAACCGGTATAACAATAGAGATGTCCATGTGTCTTTATTCCAACCTTGAAAGCAAACGTTCGATTAGTCTTTGTGCAATGATTATAACTTAGAGTTTTTGATTTTTCCAGCTTTGAATGGTTGTTTTGGGGTTAATATACTTGCAATTTTTCTTTTCGGCGTGTATAGGATATAGAGAACTGGAGAGGTGTCCGAGCGGCTTAAGGAGCCGGTTTCGAAAACCGGTGTGCCCTTTTGGGTACCGCGGGTTCGAATCCCGCCCTCTCCGTTTTGTTTTTGGGATTTTTCGGGTGACATTCGGACAAGGCAGGATTTTCCAAACCAGAGGACATTCGAGTGGGGCAGGAGAAGAGATATATCGCGGCGGATTTGGGTGCGGAGAGCGGCAGAGTGATGCTGGGGGTGGTATCAGATGAGAAGCTTGTGCTGGAGGAAGTTCACCGTTTCAGGAACGTGCCAATTGAGGAAGGAGGGTCGCTGCGATGGGATTTTGATATGCTGCTTGGAGAGGTGAAGGCGGGGATAAGCAAGGCGGTCAAAGAGGCGAAAGGAAAGGTCGCGGGTATAGGTATCGATACGTGGGGGGCGGGTATGGGTTTTATAGATTCAAAAGGGCAACTGATTGAAAACCCATATCACTACCGTGACGGCGGGACGGAAGGGATGATAGAGAAGGCGTTTGGGTTCATGCCGAAGCGGGAGATTTATGAACAGACGGGTATTCAGTTTATGCAGTTCAACGATTTATACCGCCTGCTTGAGATGCGTCTTTCAGGTTCTGAGAGATTAGCCAGGGCGAAGCACGTAATTTTTATGGCGGATTTGTTCTCTTATCATTTATGCGGTGAGATTTACGGTGAATATACGATTGTAAGCACTTCCCAGATGGTAGATATGAAGAAGGGCCGGTGGTCGGAGGATGTTTTTGAGAAGCTGGATTTGCCGATTGAGAAGATGCCGAAGATTGTCAAGGCCGGTACGATTGTCGGCAGATTGACAAAAGAAACGGCAGCTGAGTTGGGGTGTGGGCAGATACCTGTAATTGCGGTAGGTTCGCACGATACGGCGTGTGCGGTTGCGGCGGTGCCGGCGGAGGGCGAAAGGTGGGCATATCTTTCAAGCGGGACGTGGAGCTTAATCGGCGTTGAAGTGCCGGATGCGATTATTAATGATATGACTTTTGAATATCAGTTAACGAACGAGGGAGGAGTTGATAATACGATACGTCTTTTGAAAAACGTGATGGGTCTTTGGCTGGTCCAGGAATGCAAGAGGCAGTGGGGGCGAGAAGGTGTCGAATTGTCTTACGGAGAACTGGCGGAGAAGGCGGAGAAGGCGGAGGTGTTTGCGGGCCATATTGACGTTAACTGCCCGGAGTTTTTTGCGCCGGGTGATATGGTAACAGGAATAAATAATTATTTAAGAAGGACAGGACAAAAGGAAATCGATGATAAGGGACAGCTGGTAAGGGTGATACTGGAGAGTCTTGCATTTAAGTACCGGGGCGTACTGGACGGTATTGAAGAAATAACGGGCAAGCCAATCGAGGTTTTGCATATAGTCGGTGGAGGGATTAAGAATGAGCTTCTTTGTCAGTTTACGGCAGACGCAACGGGCAGAAAAGTCATAGCCGGTCCGGTTGAGGCGACAGCAAGCGGGAATATTTTGATGCAGGCCAAGGCAACGGGACAAATTGAATCGCTGGGCCGGATTAGAGAGATTGTGCGTAACTCATTCGAGTTTAAAAGCTATGAGCCGCAGAACCGCCGGTTATGGCAAGAGCAATACAAGAGAATTGCAGAGACATAATATTCTTTAACTATAATGGTCAAACGGCAGGAGAGATGTTTTGGTAGAGGAACTTGAAGGAAAGCTGGACAGCTTTGATTTTGCCGAGAGAAAAGAGGCTTTGCTTGAGTTGTGTGAGCGGGTCGAGTCAGGTCAAATAGTCCTGCCGGAGGCGAATAAGGGCGTTAATCTTCACTGCCATAGTTTTTTTTCCTACAATAGTTACGGCTATTCGCCGAGCAAATTCGCGTGGCTTGCGAAGAAGAGCGGTTTGGCAGCAGCAGGTGTGGTGGATTTTGACGTGCTGGACGGTCTGGAGGAGTTTCTTGAAGCGTGCAGGATGGTAGGGCTGAGAGGTTGTGTTGGTCTTGAGACGCGAGTATTTGTTCCTGAATTTGCAGAGAAGGTGATTAATTCGCCGGGCGAGCCGGGGATTTCATATCATATGGGGATTGGATTTCCGAGAGCAAGGGTGGGAGCGGAGCAGCAGGAATTTTTGAACGGGCTTCGTGAAACGGCAAAACGGCGAAATATTGATTTGACAGGACGAGTCAATGATTATCTTAGTCCGGTGGAATTAGACTATGACAGGAACGTGCTGATACTTACTCCATCGGGCAATGCGACGGAACGGCATATATGTCTTGCGTATGCCCGCAAAGCAAAAGAAGTGCTCGGTACAGGTGAAGAGCTTGTTAGATTCTGGTCTGAGAAACTTGGTGTTGATTCAGCGTCATTGGGCCTGCCGGAGGGACAAAAGCTGTTAGATGCAATTCGCGCAAAGACGATGAAGCGGGGAGGTGTGGGTTATGTGGAGCCGGACAAAGGCTCATTTCCACTAATGGCAGATATGAATCGTTTTATGGAAGCAGCAGGCGGGATACCGACAATGACGTGGCTGGACGGGACAAGTGAGGGTGAACAGGCCATCGAAGAGCTTGTTGAGGTTGGAATGAGAACGGGCGCAGCGGCGATTAATATTATACCGGACCGTAACTATAAGCCCGGCGTGAAAGACAAAAAGATCGAGAACCTTTATGAAGTGGTGGAGCTGGCTGAGAAGCTATCGCTTCCAATTGTGGTTGGGACGGAGATGAACAGTCCGGGCCAGAAATTTGTGGACGGTTTTGAGACGGATGAGCTTTCGCCGCTGTTACCAATATTTTTGAAGGGCGCTTATATTGTTTATGGGCATTCGGTACTGCAACGTCAATGTGGTTTAGGATATAAAAGTGATTGGTCGAAGCGCAATTTTGGAAACACTTCGGAGAAGAACGAATTTTTTGAAGAAGTTGGCAGATTGTTAGAGCCACAACAGGAAGATAAAGCGGGCGATTTGCGTGAAAACATGACAGCCGACGAGATGTTGAACAAATTAAACGGTTAGTTTATAGTTGCTGCAGGTGAATAAGAAAGATGTTGCTGGAAACATATGAAGTTGATACGCTGGACAAACAAGAAATATGGATTGTAGCAAAGAATCGAGGAAGTATTAGATGGCGACAGAAGTAAGGCTGCCACAACTTGGTAAGAGTATGGAGGAGGGGACGATAGTCGGCTTTTCGGTAAAGGTTGGCGACGAAGTTAAGAAAGGAGATATTATCTTCGAGGTAGAGGCGGACAAGGCCACTCTGGAGGTGGAGTCACCCGCAGAGGGTTTTGTTAAGTTTATCGTCGCCGAACCGGAGCAAGCCTTTGAGGTTGGTGCACCGATTATGGTGCTTGGTGATAAATCGGAAGAGGTGGCGGAGGAGGTTATCGAGTCGCTGAGAAATGAGGCGGCCGCGAAAGAGGTTTCAGAATTATCGGTTGAAACAACATATGAATTTGAATCGGAGGACTCTGCCGAAGAAGTGACGGAGGGGCACGAAATTAAACTTGGAGCAAGAGTGCCCTTGAACAGGGTTCAGCAGATAACGGGCCAAAAGATGGCGAAGTCGAAACGTGAGATACCGTGCTTTTATTTGAATTTGAAGGCGGATGTAACGGAGGTGTCCGAGCTACGAGATAAGATGAACGAAGGCGGCGGTGTGAAAGTTTCGTACAATGACTTTATAATGCGAGCAGTGGCCATTGCACTGGAGAGATTTGCGATTATGACAGGTCAGGCAGGCAGCAAAGCCATAAAACTGGCGGAGAGTATCAATATAGGGCTTGCGGTAGCAGTAGAGGACGGACTCGTTGTGCCGGTTATTAAGGACGTTCAAAAAAAGGACGTTTTGCGGATTGCGAATGAAAGTCAGGCGTTGATTGAGAAGGCCCGGGAGAACAAGCTGAAGTTTTCGGATTTGGAAGGCGGGTGCATTACAATCAGCAATCTGGGTGCTTTTGGAGTAGAGTCGTTTATAACGATAGTTTTTACCGGCCAGTGCAGCATTTTGGGTATTGGTCAGGTAACAGATACATGTGTGCCGAACGACGGCGGTTTTGAAAGCCGCAAGTTGATGAATATAACGCTGTCGGTGGACCATAAGGTTGCCAACGGTGCTTATGCAGCGCAGTTTTTGGAGTTGGTGAAAGAGCTGCTTGAGGATACATCGACTTTCGCATAATTCGTTTGGTTAGTTAAAAAGGTTTTGGTTTTTAGAATTAGTAGCGAGGAGTTTTGTTATGGCAAAAAAAGCTCAGGCAGTGTGTTTGCCGAGTATGAAGAAAGCAAGCTCAAGATTGCCGGTGATTGGAGTCTTTGCGACGAGCGACCCTCGAATAGATGAAGCGAGCCGCAAACGCTGTCAAAACATTGCAAAGATGGCGTCGGATTGTATAAGCGGTGAGGTGGTGATGCCGGACAAGGCAGCGGTGCCGGTAGTCTATTCTACGGTTCTGGTTGATGGAGAGGCCCAAGCAGATATTGTGGCTCAGCAGTTTCGCAAAGCAGGAGTGAATATATTAGTCTGTGTGGCAGACACATGGGCATTTCCGCAGCCTACCGCAATTTCCCTGATACAACAATTTCCCAAGGATACGCCGGTAAATATAACGTGCGGTAATAGCGGCCCTAAACCGGGGGTAGTATATGCACAGTCTCTTCACGGGGCTCTCAGCCAGTATGGCCGGATGGTTACCTTGAATATCGGCTCATGGCCTGATAGAGGTATGAATCCGAAGATGTCAAAGGGGACGGCGAAGAACCTTGTTGACTGGTGCTATGGAGTTGTAACAACTGTGGCGGTACGCGGTCGGCGGGTTGTGATTTTTGGTCATGATTCGATGGGTATGGAGATTGCCCTTGCCCATGTTATTCCCACCCGCAACATATTCGGGCTGGAGATAACGCGGCTGGATATGAAGCTTTTGTCGGATATGCTCCAAAAGGGAGCTTATAACAAAAAGGAATTAAAAGCGTTGCGTGGCTGGATAGACAA
>Ga0307378_10005853_pt1 | contig 16992 bp, 27 predicted proteins | sample UN1MG_FD_202238 | JGI IMG/M metagenome (GOLD analysis project Ga0307378, IMG submission 202238) | Soil microbial communities from Risofladan, Vaasa, Finland - UN-1 | ecosystem: Environmental > Terrestrial > Soil > Coastal area > Acid sulfate soil | place: Finland: Risofladan, Vaasa | collected... | reverse complement strand
TAATAAGAGATAAGTTAGGAGAGTTGATTCTAGAAGCTGGCGGTGAGAAAACAATCTCATTAAAGAATACTATTATGGCGCAGTGGAAAGAGATTGTAGAACGTACTCACCATTCTGGTATAAGCGGTTTGACTACAGGATTTCCATCAATTGACTGGCTTATAAATGGGGCATCTGGAGGAGATTTAATTGTGGTGGCAGGTAGACCATCACAAGGTAAGACAGCATGGATGTGCAACTCAGCAATAAAGAGTGGTATACCAGCATTAATTTTCTCAAAGGAAATGGGAAGAAGTCTTCTTACTGATAGGTTTATTTCTATTGACTCACAAGTAGATTTCTTAAATATTCGGCAAGGAATTATTTCAGATAAGGATGAAGCAAAGTTAGTTGAAAGTGTAAAACGAATTAGAGATACGTCCAACATTTTTATTGACTCTAATTATTCTGCTGACTTGCAGTATGTACTGAACACAATAAGACAATATCATTTTTCAGATGGAATAAAGTATGTATATCTTGATTATGTACAGCTAATGGCAGAACGTGACTCTAATTCTACAAATGAAATAGGACAGATTTCTAGAGCGTTGAAGATGATAGCAAACGAATTAGAAATAACGGTGTTTTTATTTTCACAACTAAATCGTTTGGTAGAAATGCGTGATGATAAGAGACCAATCTTGTCAGATTTGAGACAATCTGGTAACTTGGAAGAGGATGCTGATGTAGTTATATTTTTATATCGTGATGAGTATTACTATCCAGAAACAGACTCAAAGGGAAGCTTAGAGAACATCGTAAGAAAAAATAGAAACGGTCCAATTGGTACTGTGTTTCTTAAGTTTATTCCAGAAACAATATCAATTGTAGATGAGAGATAGGAGGAAGAATGAGTACAGAAAAAATTTTAGTAGTGGAGAAGTCAGAGGAATCTGTTAGTAATGGATATAGAAATGAAGTCTATGCTTTAATAGATTCTGAACGAGAACGGCAAAAGGAATTAGGTAAACCAGAAAGAATGGCTTGGGCTAGTTGGTTTATGATTTTAGCAGATTACTTTGGAAGAGTTGGTAATTCTCTTTGGAGGCTAACATTTAATGGTGGTACACATGAAGAAATTCTAGTTCCACTAGTAAAAGTTATGGCTATTGGAGTTGCTTGGATGGAAGACATCGTTCGCTTTGCTGATTATATTAGTTTAGTAGAGGAGGAAGATGGCGAACAAACAGAAGGATAAAGGAACACGTTGGGAAAGAGATGCAGTAGAGTTGTTGAAGGAAGCTTTTCCTACAGGACAGTTTAGAAGGATGGCTGGTTCTGGTGCTATTGGAACTATTATGGAAGAGCCTTTACTTGCCGGAGACTTATCAGCTAGGTTTACATTTTTTCCTAGGGAGTTTAGAATCGAAGCAAAGACTGGGTACGGTGGAGCTACTCAACTAGCTGTAAAGAGAGAATGGTTTATTAAAATAAAAGAAGAAGCCGAAAGAACATATAGTCTTCCAATGCTTATGGGAAAGTTCTCAGGTTCTCGTGGAGACTGTAAATATTTTGTAGCTTTTGATTATGAAACCTTCGTTGTGTTTATGAAAATAGTAGAAGAAATTTCTAAATCAGAAGCAGAACTTACACGGAGATTAGAAGGAAAGGAAAAATGATGGAAACTTGGTGGAAGAATATACTAAAGATTCATTCTAATAGAACGGATACTTCTGAAAGAGTTGTAAATCTTTTAGCAGTGTTTGAGGTTTTACGTCTTTGTGTTTCTGGAGTATCTAATAAAACCATAGCAGATATGCTTTCATTAGATGACTTCTACGTAAGAGAAATACTATTAGAATTTTTAGCGTTCAATGGACTGAAGCATGATCTTCCATTTAGCCCAATAAGGTTATATAAAACTTTGCAAGGAAGGTATACTGATTTTTATACACACATAGAATATACTTTTCCAACTGTAGAAGCATCGCTTTATCCAACGCTTTGGTCACTTTGTGATGTATTTGTTAGTATAGAAAAGGAGTTAGAAAACTATGACGCAAACAATTAGTCTTCCTGATTTTGAGGATATGTATAAAAGATTAGAATCAATTAAGGAAGTAACCGCAGAAAAACTTTTATTAGAGGTACAGATAAAAGAAAGAGAGGGAGATATTGTACTGCTTGTAACTACAGACCCCACCTTTTTTGAGGGTGGAAAGCCACCATCTATGGCTAAGGTTTCTAGTAGCTATATTAGAAATGGAGTTAATGGGGAGCTTACTGAACTAAGAAAACGGTATGCAGAATTATCAGCAGAGTTAGAATATCTAAAGTATCGGTTTGATTTGGATAAGATTGCTATTGACGTTTGGAGAACACAGTCTGCAAATGAGCGAAGAGTTGTGGAGTAATGACCATATTTCTAAGCGCATCTGCGATAAAAGATTTTTTATCTTGTTCTTACAAGTACAAGTATAGACGTTTTGCTAAAGTCAAGTCGGTAGAAACAACAGCAATGCGCATAGGAAGTGCTGTTCACAATGTGCTTGAGCATTGTTGGGATTCTGAATCGGTTGGTACTGGACTATATCTAGATGCGTTAGTTACTGAGTGGAATCTTTCTGCTGTAGAGAAAAAAAGAATACAAGAATGTTTAGATGTTTTCTATAACAAGACTAGTTTTCCTTTTAGCAACTTAGATAAAGTAGAATACAACTTCAAAGTTCCTTACAATAAAGATGTTTTTATTGTTGGAAAGTTTGATAGAGTTTTGGAGGAGAGTGTTGTAATAGATTGGAAAACAGGAAAGCTTCCGATTATTCCTTCAAGAGATATTCAAATGATTGTCTATGATTGGGCGTTTTTTAAACTATATGGACATAGGGCATCAAGTATTATTGACATATCTCTCTTGGATGGAAGATCGGTAAGATACAATAGAGTATTAGAAAATGAAGAGTTACTTATGAAAGTAATAGTGCCACATATTTTAGAAAGAATAGAGAGTGGTTCATATTTTCCAGAAGGTCGCTTTGCATTTGCAAGTACTTGTAAAAACTGTACCTTTCTAGGACACTGTAATCATGAGTTGGATAGTAGAAACAACACTAAGAGATAGATATAAGATTAGAAGTAATCCTGATTTCGAATCAGATGAATACAATAACTTACTCATTATAGAAAGTAAGATTTCTGAGTTAGTTAAATCTGGAAGAATAGATAGCTTTGAGCTAGCACTCTTAGAGTATGTTTCTATAAGTCAAAACTATTCTGCACTAGAGAAAACTTTAGGAATTAATCGTAAGACAATTGAGAGACACTTTAAAAAAATATGTGATAGAATTTCATATGCTCTCGGTGATGTTTTTACAGATGCAGGATATTTAAACTACATGAAGGAGAGTTATAACCTTTCTTCAAAGGAGATAAAAATATTAGAAATGCATATAAACGGAAACTATAGACACTTAGTGAGGTCAAAACCATATGGGAGCTAAAACAACTACTCCAAAATGTATTCATAGGCACACAATAAAGTCACACCCACGATGCTTTGCTGAGGGCAGAGTACTACAAGTAAAGGATGAAGAAATGGAAAAAAGAATAAGACATGAACTAGTACCAACAAAGTATCGAAGAGTCAATGTAACAACTGATGACCCTTGGTACATACATCCAGAAATGAAGTTAGGTTATTTTGATATTGAAACTTCTAATTTTACAGCTAACAATGGACATATGGTTTCTTGGGCAATAAAAGAAAAAGGAAACAGCAATGAGGATGAGATTTTATACGATGAAATTAATCAGAAGGAAGTACTTGCTGGTGACTTTGATTTAAGAATAGTAAAATCTGTTCTTGAAGCTATGCGTAAGTTTACTATTCTTGTAACCTACTATGGAACAGGATTCGATATTCCTTTTGTTCGTACTAGAGCAGAGTTTTGGTTAGCTAAACTAACCATAGAAAAACGTGAAGAACTAGAAAAGAAAAACTACAAAGAGTTAAAAAGATTACTAGAAGCGTATCTACCAGAAGATAGAAGAGTTCCATCAAAACTTAAGAAGGCAGATTTAGTTGAACTACTTCTTGATAGGGATGAAGAACTTCTAAGTTTAGAATTTCCTACACATGGAGAGATTTATCACTTTGATTTATACTATACTGTTAGAAACAAGTTTAAACTTCATCGTAATTCTTTGGCTAATGCTACAGCTTTCTTTGGTATCGAAGGAAAGACACACCTTAAACCAAGAGAGTGGATGTTAGTAAGAATTGCTGACCCTACAATCATGTCAGTAATCAAGGAACATAATGTAGAGGATGTAATCATTCTCGAAAAACTACACGAACGTGTTGGCTCATTTAGAAAATGGACACGGCGTTCTATATAAGGAGAGTTATATGGATAAAGATACTGGAGTGGAGATAGAAGTAACTACTGACGAAGAGTATACAGATGGTCTTCCTAATGGAGATACTGGTGCTATTTATACTACCGCTATGGAGTATAAGTATGATGAAGATCTTAATATGTGGTCTGGTAAACTTACTGCTACTCAATCATTTCGTCCGGAGAATTCAAAAGAATTTGGTGAGGAAATTAAGGTAGAGCTCTTCCTTACGGAAGAGAAATTTTCAGACGTTGTTTCAGAACTTTCTATGGAAATGGAGTTGCTTTTTATGGGTTGTGATGGGGATTTTAGAAACCTTAAAACTACCATTGACGAAGAATCTTTGGTATAATAGTTAATAGTAAGGAGAGAGTCGTGAACAATAAGCAGGTATCAGAAAACAGTAGAGTAAGAGTAAGTAAACTGGCTGGAGTAGACCTACTTGTAGTTGAAAAACTTTCAAAGAGGGATTCATTGTTCTATACAAATGAAAAAGCAATAGCAATTTCTACTGCTAATTTTTCACGACTACTTTTATTTTTAGTAATAAACGAGTATATTAGTCCTAATATTCTTGAGGGAATTTTAGAAGAATACTACTCAAATAATTAGGAGGATTCAATGGAATCTTATGAACAGTTTGAACAGGAGGTTGAAGATTTAGCTAGCGACTTAGAATTTTCAGAAGCTTCCTTAGTAGATAAAAAAAGAACAGAGCTTATTGAAATGTGCAAGAGTCTGGAGTTAGCTTCTTATGGAAGCAAAGCAGAATTAGTAGAACGTCTTGTAAAATATGCTCAAAACCAATTAGGTACTGGTGTGCTTACTGCCAAAAGTAGTTTTGTGGCGGTGGAGATTACTAAAGAGGAGAAGGAAGAACTTGGAAGAGCGGTACGCATCTAAACCAACTGTGATACTAATAAGCGGTAAAGCTGGAGTTGGAAAGACAGAGGCTTCTTTACTTCTATCTTCTATTGTAGATAGTAAAGGGTACATTGACTTTGTTACTTTAAACTTTGCTTATGGTGTAAAACACTCCGCTACCGATTGTTTTTCTTGGGATGGTAAGAAAGATACTAGAGGAAGAATACTTCTTCAACAGGTTGGAAGAATTGGTAGGGATTACTATAAAGATATTTGGGCTAAGCAATTGGCTGAAAAAATTCTTAGTAATCCTTGTGAATATGATTTTGTTTTTATAGACGATTGGAGATTTCCAAATGAAGAAATCTTTTTAAAAAAGACTTTGGGAAAAAACTATCTAGTGGTTACACTTCGTATACTAGCTCCAAATCGTGAAATTTTAAAAGGAACAAAAGAATATGATGATATTTCTGAAACTGCACTAAACACATACTCAGATGAAGATTTTGATTTTTGTATTGATAACTCAGGTAATCTTATTGATCTTAAAGAAAAATTAAAACTTGTTATTAAACAAATAGAAAAGAAATTGGAGGCAACAAATGATTGAATCACTTATCACTGTCTCTTCATTAGCTACTTTAGCTTTAGAAGGACTAAAAAATCTGGTTAGACTTATCAAAAAGGATTGGGAGTTTGATTTCTCACCAGCGTTCTATGGAATTACTATTCCAGTAATGCAACTATTAGTACAGCCAGCACTTGTGTGGATGGATGTACTACCTGCTGACCAGCTAACTCTTAGCTTTAAGCTACTTATTACAGTCTTTATCCAGTCGTTGATGTCAGTTGTTATTTATAATACAGGTGTAAAACCATTCAAAACTTATAGAGAAGAACAGGCAATAGTTAACGGGGAATAACCCAAATAGGTATAATAACTCCCCACTATAAAAGGTGGGGAGTACTTTTCTAAGGAGATATTTATGTTGGTACTTACAAGTGAGCAACGGGTAGGCAGTAGATGGATAGGTTATTTGTTAGGAGATTTATTTTCCGGTAAAAAATCAACACCAGAAATAAATCTAAACGATGTTGAAAATCCTGGAACTCTTTATCGTCAGGCAATGAATTCCAATAGAGTTTTTAAAATTCATGGGAATCCTCCATTAGAGGTTGTAAAAATTCTAGGTCCGCAAATTAAACTCTTGGGCATTGTTCGTGACCCTAGAGATAGATTAGTATCTTTATCTTTTCATAAAAGATACCATCTATTTCACGATGGCTTTATTGAAAAGAAACGAGATACAGAGTTAGAAGCACTCCAATATACGGTAATGGAAGACGGTGCTGACAATCAAAATAATTATAAGATGTTAGAGTATATGATTTCATTTCATAGTACCCGTGCTCTAAACAAAACTTCTAACTATGTGTGGACTACGTATGAATGGTTGAAAGAAGATACTTATGGAGAGATTACAAAGATTTTAGATGTTCTTGGATTAGATTATTTTCCAGTAACTATAGAAAAACTTGTAGAGAAATATTCGTTTAGGAATCTAACTGGAAGAAATCCTGGGGAAGAAGATAGAAAGGATACGTTTGCACGTAAAGGTATTGTTGGGGATTGGAAGGAGTGGTTTACTCCAGAAATGTTAGAAAGAACTGAGGAAGTATATAGTAAATACTATGAAAAAATTAACCTCGAACTGGGTAATAGTAACAAAAAATAAGTCTGGTGGTGACTTCTATCCTATACATCAGCTAAGAAAAAAACTTGAAGCTAAGGTTATTACTTATCTAGAACTGTCAAATACCTCTGATATGTATTGGAAGAATAAGGATGTAATCTTTCATTTGGTTTGGGCTAATAACTTCCCAACTCTTTGGAGACCACACTATAATCGTATAGCTAAAAACGCAAACAGTTTTATTTTTGAGTTTGATGCAGATACTCATATGAATAAGTTTGAGTCTTTAGATGTGGCTAGTTGGGGAGACCCATTTTTATTTCACCATGAAATAGTTAGAGTATCATCAAATTTTATTTGGGAACTTCCAAATAGTTTTAACCCTTTCATTGTTGATACTAATAGAATAGAGCTAAATCTCTATGAAAAATCTTTAGTAAGAACAAAGAAAGAAAAAACTATAGATGTGCTAGGATTTGTTGATGTAAATAATTCAAACCTTACATTGACATTAAGAACTTTAGAGGTTCTTTCAAAGAATGGATACAGTGTAAAGTGTATTCGTCTTTCAGACAAGTACTCAATAGCATATAAAAATCTTCCGTTTGAAATTATAAGAAACTCTAAATTTAATTCTAAAGGTCAGAATGTTTTTCATAGCTACTTGGATAAGTCTAAAGTATATCTTGACTTAACTACTAGGATAACAGCTGGTAGAAATTTATATGAGGCTTTGTTTAGTAATTGTATTCCTATTGCTAGTTCAACATATGGTGCAAGTAAGTTAGGGATTAGTATAGATACCTTAAACAATTTAAACCTACAGGATATATATTCTAAATGTGTGGATTCTGTAAAGAATTATGAAGAGCAAGTTAAATTTTTTCAAGATAGAGCAAACGATAGATACAACATAAAGGAGTTACTAGATGGACTTAAACTTTTTACGGGTACTAAAGAATAGTCAACAAGGAAAAAGAGTTCTTATTTTAGGAAACGCAAAATCCCTTTTAGATATTCCCTTAGAGAAAGTATCTATAGATACATTTGCTATGAATAGGATAGCCCCTATTTTCAAGTCTACTTCTTGGAGACCAACTTGGTACATTTGTGGAACACTTCGAATAGGTTGGAATAAATCATATAAAAGTGATTTTTATACCGCAGTTAATCAGAGTATATTTTCGTTTCTTGGTACACGAATCCAACACCTAGTAGAGAAAGAACTAATCTATAGCAATTTTTCTTGGGTAAAATTTTTAGATGTGGCAGATAAAAAGATTGAACCACCTAAGACAGAATACTGGAATCGTGATACTTCACAAGGAGAGGTAAGTATCTATGGACATACTGGATTTGGAGCAATACAGTTAGCTCGCTATCTAGGATATGAAGAGATAATTTTAGGTGGTATGGATATACCCTATGCCGTTCCAGAGTCAAGATTGATAGACACTAATCACTTCTATCCTGAATATGAAACTAAAAACTTAATGCCTGAAGATGAGCAGTATGAAATCTATAATACAAATCTTATTATGTCACACTCCTTTACTTCTGATATGGCAGATATAGAAGGAATAAAAATTTCTAGTTTAGAAACAAATAAAGGATTAACAAAGTACAGGAGAATGAAAATAAATGAGCTTATTTAAACAGAGTTATCAAGTATACAATGATCTAACATTGTTCCCACTAACAGAACCCTATGAATTTGGCAGGGAAAAAATTGTAGAGATAGCAGAAAAGATAAATGGTAGGTCTATCATTGACCCACACAACGCAGGAATTTTAGCACAGTCTGTAGCTAATGCTAAACATGGAGATCACCTTGAAATAGGAACTTTGTTTGGTGCATCGGCTATACTTGTAGCTTGTGTTAAAAAGGAGTTTGGTTCTGGTGGAAGTGTCTATACAGTAGACCCACTAGAATATGGTAAGTTAACTTTTACAGATAAACTTACAGGGGTTATGGCTACAAGTGAGATAGTTATAGAGAATGCCGACAAACTTGGAGTAGCTGATAGAATTATTCCTATTACGGAGAAGTCATACCCGTGGCCCTTTGAGTCTGACAAAACTTTTGCGAGTGGTTATATTGATGGAGACCACTGGAATGGTATGCCTATGCGTGATTGGCTAAACATGAAAGAGAAAGTAACTTATACTATCGCTTTCGATGATTATTGTATAGGAAAAACGGAAGTAATTGACGCTGTTAATTTTGCTATACAGGACAGGGACTGGTTGTTAGTACAGCTTAGTGGACTAACAGCAGTACTTAGAAGGAGACACTAATGAATGTTATTACTATACCAGTTAGATTAGAATCAAGTAGGTTTCCAAATAAAGTTATACAGGATATTCATGGTAAGTCTGTAATGCAGTGGATTTGGGAAGCTTGTATACCTGTAGTTGGTGCAGATAATGTATACTTCAATACTCCCAATCCAGAGTTAATAGAATTTGCTCAGACTTTTGGTGCTAAGGCAGTTCTTACAAAGAGATATAACTGTGTGCTAGATCAGTGCTCAGAAGCTATTAGAACAATAACAGAAGAGAACTACCTATATGATACAGTTACAGTTGTTCAGGGTGATGAGCCCATGATAGCTTCTGAAATGATAGCTAAGGGACTTAATGCTTACCTTGATAAGAAGAGAAGTCAACACAATATACAGGGTTCTTGTTTGTATAAAGAAATTTCTTATGAAGAGGCACAAGATATTAACACAGTAAAATGTGTTATTTCTAAGAACTTTAATGGACTTAAAATATTTACCTACTTTTCAAGAAGTGTAGTTCCTGGGGTATCACCAGAAAAGTATGGTAAGAAAGATGGAACTTTTAATAAGCAGGTTTGTATTTTTACATTCTCCGTTTATACTTTAAGGAATTGGTGGGACGCTGTTTCTATGGATGATGTAGAATCCAGTGAAGGAATTGACCTTTTACGGTTTGTTCAAAACGGTTTACCAATCTTGGCTATTGAGTCTACTGAGGAAACACAGGCACTAGATACACCAGAAGATTTGCTTAAGATACGGGAGTTGATGAATCATGTGGTATCAACAAAATAAAATAGTAGCCGCAGCTTTTAACTACAAAGACCTAAGAAGTAATGAAAAGAGTCCAGAGTATCCTGTTCTCTTTATGAAATCTCCAACGTCAATTATTTATAAGGGAGAGTATATACTTGTTCCTAAACCACTACACGGAAAGGTTTGGGGAGAAGTAGAATTAGCTTTAGAGATAGGAGATGGTGTGTATAATCCTACTTCTTGGGGCGATAGAAGGATACAGGATATTGCTGGAATTAGGGTAGCTAATGATGTGTCTGCATATAATGTAAATGATATGGATGTACACTTGGCTTTTTCAAAGGCAGTAAATAACTTCTGTCCTATTAGTGGACTAATTGAATTTCATAGATGGAAAGACTTAAATAATCTCAGACTTATTTCAAGAATAAATGGTGTTGTTGTACAGGATAGTAACACTAAGCATATGTTTTACAAACCAAAGAAACTATTAGACTACATCAGTACCTATATCTATCTCATAAAGGGAGACTTAGTTCTAACTGGAACACCTAAACATGATAAGACTATCCTTTATGATGGTGATGAAATTGAGGTAGAGATAGAGGGCATTGGTTCTGTAAAAAATACGGTAGTATATACATGAACAGATTTAGAAATATGCACAAGGGAAAGAGAGCATTTATTGTAGCAACAGGACCAAGCTTAAACGAAACTCCACTAGAAAAATTAAAGGGAGAAATTACTTTTGGTTTAAATAGGGTGTACCTCAAAAGAGAATTAGATTTAACTTACATGGTTACCATAGCAGAAGCAGTTGAAAGACACTATGGAAGAGAGATAGTAGACCTTCCAGTAGTTGCTTGTTTTGGTGGTAGAGTTTTAAACTCTTATCCTAATAAGGGAAACGTTTTTAAATTTAAGTGGTCTGATAAAGTTCCATTCTTTACTGGAGACCCAACTAAACCAATGAGACAAGGACATACTGTAACCTATGCAGCTATTCAGTTAGCTTACTTTATGGGATTGTCTGAGGTTTATCTTGTAGGATTAGATCACTACTTTGATTACTCTAACTTCGAGAAAGTTTCAAAGGGTGTTGCTAGTTTAGGTAAAGATACAAATCACTTTGATCTTAACTACTTTGAGAAGGGACACGATCATCTGAGAGCAGAACCAAAACAAACACAAGAGTATTATAGACACGCTAGAGTTTGTTATGAAAATGAGGGAAGGATTTTAGCAAATGCTAGTAGCCATACAGCATTAGATGAAAAATATTTACCTAAAATATCTTTTGAAAGTCTTTTTAACTAGTAAAAAAGGAGAGTTATAGTGAAATTTGTTATTGCTATTACTGCAAAAGAGGAAAGTAAAAGTTTCCCATATAAGAATCATCAGGTTATTGGCGACACACCGCTGTATGGTTTTTGTTTAGAAACTGCTACTAAAGTTAAAAGTATTATGGAAGAAGAGGGTCACGAAGTAGTGGTTGTTATGGACAGTGACTCTGCACAGTATCGAGCATATGCTGTTCATCATCATGGTGCAGATATTTTAGTGAGACCAAAACAACTTACAAAAGAAAATATTACTGGCGATCACTTAGCAGTATGGGAAGCACTCAACTATAGAAAACACGATGTGTTAGTACAGCTATCTCCCATATGCCCCTTCACTAAATGGGAAACTATTGTTACTGGACTGTCTTGGTTTATAGAAAACGAAGTTCCTACATCATTAGTAGGTGCATCTTTTACTCAAGTTCCTATGTGGATTGGTGATTATTATAATTTTGTAAATGAGGATGGAACACTTAAACACCATAAAAAACTAGATGGAGTTATGGCAGAAACTACTGGACTTTATATGGCAAAGATTCCTTGGATTTTAAAACACAATAGGCGTGCTTCACTAAACCCTAAAGATGCTATGTTTATTACACAAACACCTATTGAACGAATACTTATTAGAACAAAGGAAGACCTTGAATTAGCTAGGATTGTTTGGAAAGGATTAACCACATAAAATTAGTACTAAAGTACTATTGCTTTTTTCTAGTTAATGTGATATATTAATACAGTACGGGGTCGAATGGTTTCGACAGGTACTACAAGCTAAGAGTTCGAGCACAAGAACAACTGCAAACTTATTTGAGAAAGTCTCAAACTTCGTTTCAAAACTCTTTGGAAGTGAGTATAACTTCCACGCTGTAGCAGTACCAGCGTAACCAAAACCTGCTGGTGGAAGCTATCATCCCCATAAAAGATAGCAAAACTTACCTCCTAGTTTAAAGAGGAACGCTCGTAATACTTGAACCAAAGGTATTCTGGACGCGGGTTCGATACCCGCCGACTCCACCTACTAACTATAAAAAGGAGCTTTATGAGAGTCTTATCTCTATTTGATGGAATGGCATGTGGTTTGGAGGCACTTAAACGTGCTGGAGTTCCAGTAGAAGCTTATTATGCTTCTGAGATTGACAAGTATGCAATACAAATAGCAATGAAAAACCATCCTGAAATTATACAGTTGGGAGATATACTTAACTGGAGTGAGTGGAATTGGGACACAATGGCTATAGATTTAGTACTTGCTGGTTCTCCATGCCAAGGATTTTCTATGGCAGGAAAAGGATTAGCTTTTGAAGATGAAAGGTCTAAACTTTATTTTGAGTTTGAAAAGATTCTTCATCATTGCAAACCATCTTTCTTTCTTTTAGAAAATGTTAGAATGAAAAAGGAATGGGTTGCTCTAATCTCTGAGCATCTTGGGGTTGAACCTATTTTGATTAATTCTTCTCTAGTATCTGCACAAAATCGTGAACGTTATTATTGGACAAATATTTCTAATGTTACACAACCAGAAGATAGAGGAATAAAGTTAGTAGATATAGTTCTTGATGATGTTTTTCCTGTAGCACTCCATAATTTATATGGAGGATTTAAAGAAAAATCTGTTAGGGTTTTTGAAGGAAAATCTCCAACAATAAGAACAGCTTCTGGTGGTGGACATATACCTTCCTTTGTAAAAAAAGATGCTTTAAAGATTCTTCCTGTAAGAGTAACTGGTAGAAGACTAAACATAGAAGGTAAGCGTGATGATTACAATATGGATATACCTCTTATCCAAATGGTAGAGATTACTGAAAAAGAAAAAGCACATTCTCTTTCAACTGTTGCAAAAGATAGCATGATAATTAATTTAGAAGAGCTCAGTCATTCAGATAAAGCTATTGCTTATATGAATAGACAGCGTAAAGATGGTAGAACTGGTTGGGATTTTGGTCATGCTTCTGATATTAGGAATGAGAAATCAGCGTGTGTTGTAGCTAACTTTTTTAAGGGAGTTCCATATAATGTCTTTAAAGATTGGAATGTTATTCGAAAGTTTCATCCAATTGAGTGTGAGCGATTACAAACTCTTTCAGATAACTACACAAGCGGTGTAAGTAATAATCAAAGATATAGAATGATTGGTAATGGATGGACAGTAGAAGTTATTGCTCACATTTTAAAAAATCTAAAGGAGATTTAAATGGATTTGTATACTAGAGAACTTACTGCAAGAAAAAAACTTTCTCAATTTATGCACGAGTTTGTTGATGATTTAGCAGATGGAAAAGTTAAAAAAAGTAAAAAACTATCTGGTGTTGATGATCGTGAAGGGTGGAAGTATAAAGGATTTACAATTGAACGTTTTTTTGGTCAGTTTTATTTAGACGATGTTCATATTGGAATGGAGTTATCAAAAACTATTTATGACCTTCTTCGTTTTATTAAAGAGGAAGAAGCAAGAGAGCAAAAACTTTCTGCTTTAGAAAATTTAGTAGAGAAGTTCAAATAAACTATGGTGCTTGTAGCTCAACTGGTCAGAGTACCTGACTGTGAATCAGGGTATGCGAGTTCAAGTCTCGTCAAGCACCCCACAAAAAGGAGATAATAGATGAATAAGGTTTTTTCAAAAGTACAACTAGCAGTAAAGAAAAAGTTTTCACCAAAGTTTAAACAAGAACAGATTGATGTAGTAACAAAGCTTACTACAGGAAAAGTAGTAGTAGAGCTGGCTGAAGAGGCTTTAGCAGTGGCTACTACTGATCTTACAAACGCAGAAGTAAAGTTGGAAAAGAAAGAAGAAGAGTATATTAAAGCAGAAGTAGAACTAAAGTATGCAAGTATTAATAAAGACTTGCGTAAGAAAGATTTTGATACTGTAGCAGACGTTCTAAAATAGTACTTTTGTACTATTGCACTTTTAAAAAAAATATGTTATACTGATGTAAATAAGGGAAGCTAGGTTATGGATGTTATAAACGGGACTTAGCAAGTTTGTAGTGTGGGTTAGGCAAACATATTTCAGGGTGTAGCTCAGTTTGGTAGAGTGCCTCGTTTGGGACGAGGAAGTCGCTGGTTCAAATCCAGCCACCTTGACTAAGGGCTTGTAGCTCTAATTGGCAGAGCAACTCCTTTGCACGGAGAAGGATGTGAGTTCGAATCTCACCTGGTCCACCTTTACTCTCTTAGGCTAGTGGATAGACCTTTCGGCTACGAACCGGACAGCGGGGGTTCGAATCCCTCAGAGAGTGCCTTTGACCAGCGGTGTATAGACGATAGTGATGCTGGTTGGTGTATAACGCCGTTGAAATAAATGGTAATGCCACTAGAACAAAAGTATTCGTCTAACTTTTTTAGGGTAACTTGAGAATAATGTGCCACGATTGGAGATAGCTACCAATCAAGAACCCTAGCACGGGCAGTTACCCTTCCTGTACTAATAGCTCAGTTGGTAGAGCGTCTGTCTGAAGAACAGAAGGTCACTGGTTCAAATCCAGTTTGGTACACAATTATTAACTAATGAAAGGAGAACAAATGATAGAACCAGATGATGATAGTAATGATACTGAGGTTGAAAGTGATCTCTCTATTAGTGGAGAGGGAGATGTAGACTGGGATGAAGTAGAAGAATTAGAAGAGTATCTTGCAGAGTTTGGTTTTTAAAATAACAATGCTCGTGTAGCCCAACGGCAGAGGCACTCGCCTTAAGAGCGAGTCAGTGGTAGTTCGAATCTACCCATGAGCACAAGGGAGTGATAGAGGTTCGAGTCCTCTTGGTCGTCTAAACAACTGACCGTCGTCTAATCGGCAGGACACTCCCGCAATGCTGATGGAACTCGTTAGGACGAGTACTCCCCTTGTAAGGGAGACTAAGCAGGTTCGAATCCTGTCATCAGCTTAAGCTTCCGTAGCAGAATTGGTATATGCGCCATACTTAGAATATGGAGTTTCTGGAGGTTCGATTCCTCTCGGAAGCACAGTATTAGGGAGTGGTGTAGTGGTAGCACGTAGAGCTTTGGACTCTACCGTAGGGGTTCGATTCCCTTCTCCCTTGCTATTGGAACTGACAAGGCAGGTTGTTTCAATCATTGTTGGCAAACCTTAATGTCAGTTCCATTTTTATTCCCTTAGCTCAGTTGGTAAGAGCATCGGTGTTACATACCGAGAGCACTGGTTCGAGTCCAGTAGGGAATACTTTTATAACTAGGAAAGGAGTAGTAATGTCAGTAGAGTATATAAACTTTTGGATTACGGTTGGAATTATCTTTGGTGGAGTTTCTCTTTATTTAGGATTAATTCTAACAGGAATCTTTTGGATATTAGCAGAAATAAACAATAGGCTCAAGTGATGGGAATGGGTATACCTAGGAAGTTCAAACCTTCCTGCTTAGTGGTTCGAGTCCACTCTTGAGCACCTATTGGGTAGTAGCTCAACTGGTTAGAGCACTGTTCTTATAAAGCAGAGGTTGGGAGTTCAAGTCTCCCCTACCCTACCTATATTGCGGGTGGTCGTGGCGACCAGCCAGCCTCATAAGCTGGAACAGATGGGTTCGACTCCCGTACCCGCAACCTAATGGAGTCTCGCATGTGGCGTGCTTATCTGTCTTGAAAACAGTGATGTCGGTAACTCCGGCGTAGAGGTTCGACTCCTCTAGTCTCCGCTAATGTCCCTGTAGTTTAGTGGCTAGAACAGTAGGCTTTCAACCTATAGAGCAGGGTTCGATTCCCTGTAGGGACACCTTGCAGGTATAGCTTAACTTGGTTAAAGCATCCCTCTGATAAGGGGAAGAGTCGCAGTTCGAATCTGTGTATCTGCACAATTTACTCTCAAAGCATTACTGGTGATGCAGATGGCTCTTAACCATCAGAACATGGTTCGATTCCATGTGGGAGTACCTTAGTAAAGGAGAAAAAATGAAAAAGAAAAATCCAGTGTTTTGGAAGAAGACCAGAACCCCTTATGGAGTGGTTTGGGATTTACGTGATTGGGTTTTTTGGACGTTTATAAGTCTCTTTATGTTAGGAGCAACTATAGCTAATATCTAAATAAACGTCTTTAGGAAAGGAGGATTCTATGAAAGTTTTTATTGCAAAATCTTTTGATGTTAATGGAAATGGAGGAGACTTTATAGTTTTGGCTACTTCTGAAAAAGAGGTCAAAGAAAAATTACAGTCTGTACTAAGGAAAAATTATAATCACGAACCAGTACGTATTTCTGTTACTGAAGTTGAAAAGGAAGTTACTTTAATTGGTAGCTATTAATATAAACTGGTGTAGTGTGTGTAATTGTTGGATTTTTAGTGTTTGTTTATGTAGTAGAAAGGATGATGAATCAATGAGCCTTCTAGGAAAGATAGTTACTTGGGAACAAGAAGAGTCAGGAGTAGTTCACGGGAAACCTTCTTTTTTCTTTGCACGTTACTCTGGATTAGTAGTTCTTGACCACCTCGATGAAGTTTTGGTAGAGTTTCAAAACGGAGAAAGAGTTAGAGTTGAGAAATGGAAAGTAAGAATAGTACCTACTGGTGTAGCGTAAAGGCATGGCGCACAGGTCTTTTAAACCTTGAGGAGATGGTTCGATTCCATGTGGGAGTACCTTAGTAAAGGAGAAAAAATGAAAAAGAAAAATCCAGTGTTTTGGAAGAAGACCAGAACCCCTTATGGAATGGTTTGGGATT
>Ga0307378_10005852_pt1 | contig 16997 bp, 16 predicted proteins | sample UN1MG_FD_202238 | JGI IMG/M metagenome (GOLD analysis project Ga0307378, IMG submission 202238) | Soil microbial communities from Risofladan, Vaasa, Finland - UN-1 | ecosystem: Environmental > Terrestrial > Soil > Coastal area > Acid sulfate soil | place: Finland: Risofladan, Vaasa | collected... | reverse complement strand
GGAAACGGTCCTGGTGACGCCCGGGCCCGGCCTGACGGGGGAGTTCGCTCTCGCCGCGGACGATTACTATTGCGAGGCGCCGGCGCCGATGACGTTGGGCGAGCTCGAGCGTCGGCTGGAGGGGACGGCGCTGTGGCTGCCGTTCGCGGCGCCGACCGGAGTGCAGATGGCCGTGGGGGAGTTGGTCGCGCGATACCCGGCGAACGCGTTCGCGCCGGCGTACGGCGAGCTCTATCGCTTCCTCTTCGGCCTCTCTTTTTTAAACGACGACGGCGAGTTGGTATCGACGGGCCGCAGGACGATAAAGGGCGTCGCGGGGTACGACCTGTCCAAGCTCTTCTTGGGCTCGCGCGGTCGCGCCGGCCTGATAACGCGCGTCCGGCTCCGCCTTTTCCGGCGGCCGGCGGATGCGGCCTTTTGGCGGGCGCGGAGGCCGGGCGAGGGCGAGGGCGAGTTAGGCGACCGCGTTTGCCTCCTTACGGCGGACGGCGAGACGCTGGCCTACGCCGGCGGCTACCCGGGCGACGTCGACGCCGCCGCGGAAGCGCTCCGGCGCGCGATGCCGGACCTGGCCGAGGTATCGCGCGGCGCCGCCGCGAGCCGCGATTTCGCCGCGGCCGTAGCCGCGCTGCCGTACCGGCCGCCCGCCGAACCCCCCGCCGACGCGCCGGCGTTTTCCGATTTATATATTTAAACCGGCAACTTCTACGCCGGGTTGACGTATTATTCGTTAAGGAGGGGAGGGGGGAGTTTACCCTTCCCCTCTCGTCGTCTACGGGTATGGCAGCCGCGACATCCGCAAATAACGCCGACGCCGAAAGCGCCCTTGCGCGGCGGGCCGCCGCCGGCGACGAGGCCGCGTTCGAAGAGCTCGTCAATAAATATAGCCGCCGCATATTGGACTATTGCCGGCGGCTGGTGGGCGACGCCGTAGTCGCCGAAGACCTGGCGCAGGAGGCTTTCGTAAAATTCTACCTCGGCTTGTCCTCCTTCGACCCTTCCAAATCGGTTTCTCCCTATCTATATCGCATAGCGCACAACCGCTGCCTCGATTGGCTCCGCAAGAAGAGGGTGCCGACGGTCTCGCTGGTGTGGGAAGATGAAGAGGGGCGAGGGCTCCGGGAGGCCGACGCGCCGGACCGGACGCTGGCGCCGGACGAGCTCGTCGAACGAGCCGAGGTGCAACAGGCCATCGACGAGGCGCTGGCGTCCCTTCCGCCGACGTACCGCGGCGCGCTCGTCATGCGGCACCGGGAGGGGATGTCGTACGAAGAAATAGCGGAGGCGTTGGGGATGCCGCTCGGAACCGTTAAGGCGCGCATCCACCGCGGCCGCGAAAAGCTGCAACAAACGCTGGCAAAATACGTATAAATTGATGGAGAACGACGATGCCGGAAAAATGCCCGAAAATCAAAGATTTAATGCACGCGGCGCTCGACGACGAGCTTGACGTGGAAGCGCGGGCCCGTTTCGACGAGCACCTCGCCGCTTGCCCGGCGTGTCGCCGCGAGTACGAGGCCTTGGCCCGGGCGGTTGCCGCGTTCGAGGCGGCGCCTCGGCTCGAGCCGTCCCCCGACTTCGCGGCGAGCGTAATGAACCGCGCCCGCCTCGCGAAGGCGCGCGAGGCCCGCGGCCGGCGCGCGTTCGCGCGCGTTACGATAGCTGCGTCCGCCGCGGCGGCTGCGGTTGCGGCCGGCGCGTGGGCGTGGTTGTTCAAGCCCGCGCTCGGGGCCGCGGCGGCCGGGGCTTTTAACGGCCTGGTGACGGCTGTAGTCGACTATTGGAAGGTCGCCCGGGCCCTCGCCGTCCCGGCGGACGTGATGGGTAAGCTCGCCTCGGCGCTGGGGTCGGCGGGTTCGCAGCTTGCCTGGGAAGGCCTTAAATCGTCGTCGGCGGTTTACGCGGGCGCGTTCGTCGCCGTCGCGCTCTTTTACCTGGTATGGCGCATCGGCTCTCGGGCCGCGGCGCCGCTGGTTCGGGTCATTTAAAAGTTTTTATCCCCGGTCTGTAATTAAGGAGAGAAAGATGAAAGCGCTATTGCCTATCACGGTCCTCCTCACGTTGAATTCGACCTTCATCGGGGCGCAGGCCGCGCTCGCGCAGGAGCCCGAGACGGCGGCGGAGGCCGCGGCGACGGGCGAAACGGCGCTCGCGGGGCCGCGGGTGGAAGTTGAAGTGTGTTGCGAGGAGGGCGACGGCGAGGACCGCGTGGTTGTAGGGCGGGACCTCGTGGTCGAAGAAGGCGAGGTCGTGGAAGGCGATGCGGTCTGCATCGGCGGCAACCTGACGGTTAAGGGAACGGTTAACGGCGACGCCGTGTGCGTCGGCGGCCACCTCCGCGTCGAGCCCACGGCCGTCATCTGCTGCGACGCGGTGAACGTGGGCGGCACCGCGGACGTCTCGCCCGAGGCCGAGGTCGGCGGCGAGAAGGTAACGGTGGAAGGCAATATCCCCGGCCTGAAAGGTCTTAAGTGGCTCGGCGTACTGGGCGACGCCGCGAGCGACCTTACTAACCGGATCGTGGAGCTGGTAAAAGAGGTCGTCTTCTTCGGCTTCCTGATGTTGGTCGCGCTCTTGCTCACGGCGTTCCTGCCCCGCCAGTTCGGCCGCGTCGACGAGCACCTCGCCGGCGACTTCCCGCGCTCGGCGCTGCTGGGCGTGGGGATAATGATAATCCTGCCGGTGGCGCTGGTCTTCATGGCGGTATCCCTCATCGGCATCCCGTTGATTCCCGTAGTAATACTCGCCGCCGTCGTCGCGGTATTCGTCGGTTACGTCGTGATGGCGCGGATAATAGGCCGCCGGCTGGTGGGCGAGAAGCACGTCATGTTCCAGATCTTCATCGGCCTGCTCCTGCTGCACGGCGCCGCGCTCCTGGGCGACATAATCGCGCTGCCGGGCGGCCCGATGGAGAAGATCGGCGGCGTCTTCATCGGCGTCGGTAAGATAATATTCATCGCCGCTTCCGGGATCGGCATGGGCGCCGTCGTCTACTCGTGGTTCGGTAAGCGTACGCTGGCCGAGACCGAGGCCGCGCGCGAGGCGAAGAAGAATAACAATAAAACCTCCCCTCCGGCGAAAACCGGTTAGATCTGCAAGGGGACGTTTGAGAAGCCCGGCCGCCAGGCCGGGTTTTTCTTGCGGCGGGGCGAGCGTGGATAGGAGTAATGTAGGGGCCGACCTTTAGGTCGGCCCGAATCTCATAATACAATAAATTAGGTGGCCGCACCTGAAGGTACGGCCCTACGCAAAATACCCGGCCGCGAGGCCGGGTTTTTCTTGCGGCGGGGCGGGCGTGGATAGGAGTAATGTAGGGGCCGACCTTTAGGTCGGCCCGAATCTCATAATACAATAAATAAGGCGGCCGCACCTGAAGGTACGGCCCTACGCTAAATAACCCGGCCGCGAGGTCGGGTTTTTTACGGGAGCGTTTTAGCGTAGCGTCGGTACGGAATAAGTTATATACTGGACGTCGGCACAACCTTTTATTAATGAAAGCGAGGAGGCGTCGGGATGAAAAAGTCAACTCTCTTAATAATCTCATTTGCCGCGCTCGCGGTTTTCGTCGCCGCCGCGGGAGCCACCGGCGTTCAGGTTACGGTCGACAACGGCTCGACGGAGAACCTGTTCCCGTGGTGGCCTATGGCCTTCCCGAGCGGCTGCCGGTTCCAGATGCTCTTCGACCGGGAGGCCATCGACCGCGCCGGCGCGGTGAACGAGTTCGAGCTCCAGAAGAGCTCGTTCGCGACGAGTACGTACGCCGGCGCCAGGTTCTACCTTTGCCACACGGCCCTGTCGGCCTTGACGAATAACTTCCGGGACAACTACGGCGGCAATACCCCCGCGCTCGTGGCGTCGTTCTCGAGTTACAACTTGCCGGCGCAGAGCGGCTTCTATCCGGTCCCGATGGCGACGACGTTCGACTATAACAACGCCGACAACCTTATTCTGGAGATAACGTTCGAGAGCAGCTCCGGTGCCGGCGCGGGGCTGTATTGCGGCAGCATGTCGGCGTACCACCGCTGCTTCGGGAGAACCAGTTCGGCGGAAACGGGGACCGTCGACTACTGGGGCTACAACGCGCGCCTCTCGTTCTCGTACTATCCCGCCGTCGCGCCCGCCTCGCTGGGCCGCATCCGGGCGTTGTTCCGGTAGAACCGACATCCCTGTAGGTTGAAACGTGGCGCCGACATTCCTGTCGGCGTAGGGCCGGGAGAGCCGGCGTTCCTGTCGGCGGGGCTACTTAAAACGAAACCGGCCGCTTGAGCGGCCGGTTAGTCACCCGCGAATGCCCTAACCGCCGGTTTAAACCGGCGAATAACAAGGTGGCCGCACCGGAAGGTACGGCCCTACGCAAAATACCCGGCCGCGAGGCCGGTTTTTATTACGCGTCGGTTTTCGGGGGGTTACGGCGAGAAGTCGAACTTGTAGGTGAGGGAGGTCTCGCCGGCGGCGGGGGCGAAGCGCGCGCGGCGGGCCGCGGCCGTGACGGTGCTCTCCACCGCGGAGTTGCCGATGGTGGAGGAGACGACGTTGGCGCCGGTGACGGTTCCGTCCGCGGCCACCTTTATCCTCACGATGACGTGGCCCTCAAGGCCGGGGGTCCGGGAGAGCTCGCGGCTGTACGTGGAGCGCACGCCTCCCATGGCGCCGCTCAGGCCGGCGGTAACGGCGCCGCCCGAGCGGGCCGGGTCCTCGGCGCCGCCGCCCTCCGCCCGCAGCAGGCCGGCGAGCTTGGCCTTGCCCCGCGTCGTCGGCATCCTCTTCTCGTCCGGGACCTCTTCCGCCAGCTTGTCGCGCTCTTCGCGGGCCTTCTCGAGCTCTTCCGCTATCTCGTCGGCTTTGGCCCTGTCGCCCGCGGCCAGCGCCACCTCATACTGGCTGGTGAGCTCGTCGATCTTGCGCTCGAGGTCCGAGATGCGCGCCAGCTTGGCGGCTATCTCGCGCCCCGGCTTGTAGATGAAGAAATAGTACGAGGGCGCGCCTATAAGTATCGCCAGCACGACCACCGCGGCGGCCACGACGAACGGCATCCGCCGGCGCCGCTTCATAGCCTTACCCATCGTCGCGAGCTCGCGTTCCTCGTCGGCCAGGCGGGTGCGCTCGGCGTCCAGGCGTTCGCGCTCGGAGGCCAGCCGCGAGACTTCGCCGTCGCGTTCATCTTTGGCGCGGGCGACTTCTTCCTCGTATTGGGTAATGAGCCGCTGTCGTTCGGCGTCGCGCTCGGCGGCGATGCGCTTAACATCCTCGTCGCGCTCGGCCTCCAGGCGCTTACGCGCGTCCTCCCGTTCGGCCTCCAGCCGCGCGAGCTCTTCTTCGCGCTCGGTGATGGTCTTCTCGAGCTGGCCGCGGAGTTCTTCTCCCTGTTCCTCGAGCGCGGCCCGTTCCTCGACGAGGGCTTCGCGTTCGACGGCGATGCGCTTCTCCTCTTCGGCCCGGCCTACGGACGTGAGCACTATGGGAGACTTGCCGTCCCGGATGTTGCCGAGCCAGGTGGCGAAGGCGCCGCGCTCTCTCTTCTCGCGCGCCTCGTCGAAGAGCGCTTTGAGGTGGACCAGGTTCTCGGCCTTGACCCAGGCCTTCTTGTCCGCCATCCGGATGTAGTCCGTCGGGCGAAACTTGCCGCCGTCGACCCAGGCCTTGATCTCGCCTACGGTGAGGGGGCCGTGCTCAACGCCGTCGACGCGAATATAAAGTTCGATTTCGCTTTTTTCGTTCATAGGGGGTTAGGCCGGCGCCGTTAGTAATAACGCGGCAAGCTAACATACGGCCGGGGCTAAATCAAGGCCAAACCGGCGCCCGCTACGGGTAAAGGAAGAAGCCGAGCAATGCGTCGAAAGCGAGATAGTTGTCGGCCTCTACCGGGGCGTCTTTGTACGCGACGTTGTCGCCGCCGAAGGTCGCCATAAACCGGCCCCGCAAATCTAAGCCGAAATTTTCGGCGAGATAGTATTCCATCCCGCCCTCGGCGAAGGGGCCCAGCCGCGTGGCCTTGTGCTCTTCGGGCCCGGCCGCGGCCGGCACGGTGGCCTTGGAGACGGCGACCGCGGCGCCGCCGCCGACGTACGGCATACAGGGTAGGTAATCGAAACGGTAGTTCGCGCCGGCCAGGATGGGAATGACGTCGTAGCTCGCGACGTCGGCGCCCTCCGATTCTTTGGGGTTATGTTTGATGCGGTAACCGACGCCGGCCGTCAGGCTGAGGTTGGGCGTAAGGCATATAATGGCGCGGCCGTCCGCGACCGCGGAGGCCCCCACGATTTCGCCGTAGTCGCCTACCGGCATGCCGAATCCGCCGCCCACGCCCAACCCCCACACCAGCGCCGACGCCGGCGCCGCGGCCCAGAGTATTATTAAAACGAAACGCATATATCACCCTACCTTATCACAGGAGTGGCACGTCGTTTTGACGTCAATTAATATCACACCGGCACGCCAAAAGCAAGGACGCCGCGGTTTCCGTTAATAACTTGACTTTAAGGCGCGGGGCGAATATAATTTAGAGATAGTAACGGGCCGAAGTGGCGGAATTGGTAGACGCGCTAGATTCAGGGTCTAGTGAAGTTTAACTTCGTGCGGGTTCGAGTCCCGCCTTCGGCAAACGATGACGTCGAAGATTACGCTAAACGGGATGCGGCAAGCGGCCTCGGTACTCGCGGCCGCGGCTTTTATGTGTTTCCCCGCGGCGGCCCAGCAAGGCGGGGACCTGGGCGAGCTGCTTTACCAGGGCCAAACGGCGCTCGGCGAGCGGGAGTGGCGCGACGCCATCGGCGCGTTCGAGCGCGCCCTCGCCCTCGACGCCGCCAACGCCGACGCGCTCCGCGGCCTGGCCGAAGCCTACGAGGGCGCCGGCGATGAGCGCGCCGCCCTCGACTATTACGGCCGCCTTCAGGCCGTGTCGGGGAAGTCGGCGGGACTCTCCTACAAGATCGCCTTCCTGGCCGAGAAGCTCGGCGAGCGGGCGCGCGCCGTCACCGCGTACGAGGACGTGGTGCGGGCCGACCCCAACAACCTGAAAAGCTGGCGCGCGCTGGCGGACCTCTACGGCGCCGGCAGCGACTATAAGAACCAGGCCAAGGCGCTCGAGGAGCTGGTCGCGCGGGCGGGCGACACGGCGGACCGGCTGGAGCTCGCGGCCCTCTACGAGGGTAAACTCGCCCGCGCCGGCGACGCCGCCGCCGAGTATGAGAGGGTACTGCGGGCCGAACCGCGCAACGTCCAGGCCCACGGGCGGCTGGCGGCTATCTACTTCGGCCGGGGCGATTACGCCCGCGCCGCGGAGCACTACGAGGAGATGAGCCGGCTCGAGCCGGACGACGCGGACGCGTACTGGCACCTGGCCCGAGCCCGCCTCGCCCTCGACGACGAGTTCGGCGCTGCTAAGGCGCTCGAGCGGGTCGTAAGTCTCCGCCCCCGCGACAGCGCCGCGTTGTTGCTTTTGGGCACCCTTTATAACCGCGACGGGGATTACCCGCGGGCGGAGCGTACTCTCAAGGACGCGCTGGACGCCGGCGCCGGCGACGCCGAGGCGTACTGCCAGTTGGGCGTAGCGCAATTCGGCCTTCGCGATTACGCCCCGGCGCGTTCGTCGTTCGAAAAGGCGTTGTCACGCGACGAGAACCACCAACTCGCGCTCGAGCGCTTCGGCGAACTCCTCTACCGCGAGGGGGAGTATGAACGCGCCTTCCAGTACGCGGACCGATTGGTGGGGTTGTCGCGCGACAATGTCCGCGGCCATCTGTACCGGGGCCTCGCCGCGGTGGCTACCGGCCGGTTCGAAGCCGCCGAGAACAGCCTGGAGAAGGTAATCAAAGTCGAACCCTCCAACGTCGAGGCTCGCGTCGGCCTGGGACAGGCGTACGTGGGCCGCGGGAAGTACCGCGACGCCAAGCGGGTGCTGGGGGCCGCGGGTTCGCCGCGCGAGATGGCGGACCGCGTTTACTACTATCTGGCGCGCGCCGACGAGGGGTTGAAAGATTTCGAAGCCGCGGCGACGTATTACCGCAAGGCCGAAGGCGAGAACCCGCGGTACTACGACGCGTTCTACGACCACGGCCGGATGGAGCTCGGGCGTGAAAATTACGACGAGGCCGAGCGGGCGCTCGAGCGCGCTACCGAAATCGAACCCCGAAAAATCGACGCTTTCCTCTCGCTGGGTGAGTTGTACGAGAAGACGAAAAAGTGGCCCGACGCGGTGCGCGCGTACGCGCGCGCCAAAGACGCCGACGACGGCCGCATCGAGCCTTACCTCGGCCTGGGCCGTTCGTATATCGCGATGGAGGATTGGAAGCCGGCGGAACGCGAGCTCATGCGGGCGGTCGAGATAAACGCCGAATCGTTCGAGGGTCATTATCAGCTCGGCCGCCTGTACAAGGCGCAGGACCGGCTCGACGACGCCGTCGCCGAATACGAGGAGGCGGTGTGGCTCAACGGCAAACACGTGCGCGCCCGCACCGACCTCGGCTACGTTTATTTGCGCAAAGACCGGTACAACGACGCCGCCGCGGTGTTGAAGAAGGCTTGCGAGCTGGACAAGAAGGACCTCGACGCCCACTACCTGTTGGCCATCGCGTACGAGAACATGGAGGCGTACCCGGAGGCGATTAAATATTACGAGAAAGCCCGAGCGCTGGCGCCCGAAAACTACGACATCCAGACGGCGCTCGCGACGTGCTACCGCCACAACGGCGATTTCGATAAAGCCCTCGAGCTCTTCGACGCGATAAGGCGCGAAAACCCCGACGGACCGTTCGCGTACGAGATGTTAGGCGACATATACCGCATCAAAGGGTCCGAGGCCAAGAAGTGGCGCCGCTTCGACCGCGAGCTCGAGTACTACGAGAACGCCTCGGACTACTACCGTCGATTTTTAAGCCTCGCGCCCGAGGCCCAGAACCGCGTCTTCATCCTCAAGTTCCTGGACGGCTACGAGCACTACCGTCTCCTCCAGGCGCAGGAGCGCGAGGGCGTCGAGTTCTACGAGGAGTGGTGAACCGCAACGCCGCCGCCTCGATTTCAACCTAGGCTTCTTGTTTTGATCCGGATTTATCTGTAAGAACCTAAAAGCGCCCGGCGGGGCGCTTTCTGTTTTGGTTAATAATATCGATAATTTGTTTGAGGAATATTATAGTCGTTTAAAAAGCTCTGTGTCGTAGGGGGATATCCAGGTTTTCGATGGAAAGGGGAATAGGAAATGGCTGGCATCAGGAGAAGGTTGCGCCCGGTCCCGGTTATTTTGGCTTCTTTAATTCTTTGGGTTACTTTCACCTGGGCCTTGCCGGCCGACGAGCCGGCGCGGGAGGGCGAAGGCGCAGCGGCGCTCGAGGACCCCTGGGCAAGCGTAACGATAAGCGGCGCCTACGACTACGCCAAGTGCCCCCTATGTGGGAAGAAGAACGAGGTCCGGGCGGAAAGCTGTTCGGGGTGTGGTTACGGGCTACCGCAACCTTCGGCCGAGGTGACCGATCCCTACTTGGTCTTCGTACCCGGGAGGGGGTATTATAATGAAGGAGAGATAATAGAACCGGGTCGTACGAGGACGTGGGTGTGGGTTACCGGATTAGTAATCGCGGAAACAGGCGCGATCGCGGTTTACGTCGGGTCGAGGTATTGATGTGGGAAGGGGCCGGCGGCCGAGACGAAGAGACGGCAGTGGCTGTTTTGATAACAGGTGGTGCCCTGTTGATCGGCGGGTTGGTTATGGCAGTCGTAGGTTTTACGCACAAGACTAAGCCGGTTTACGCCTTCCGTACCGGCGAGTTGTACGAGCCGTACGACGGCGTGGCGCGTGAGCGCGGGCCGGTAGAGTCCGGTAACCTGGAGTTCAAAATTGAATTGCCGGTACTGGGTTTTTAACGGCGCCGGCAACAATCGGGAAGTTCACGGGACCCGTAAAGAAAGCGCCCGGGAGGGCGCTCTTTTTTTCGTGGGCGGGCCGCTTTTTGCCCGGCGTCCAACCGGTAAGGCGGGGCCGGAGGGCGTGAGCGGATTTAAAATAAATTTGACAAATAGCCCGGCGCGTGTTACCCTCGCCGAGGAAGGTACGCGGGAAAGAACGAGTGAGGTCGAAAGCGACCCTCCCGGCGTAAGAACGCTGGCAGGTGGCGTTCGGCGAAGGCAGGTGATGCGACCGTACGTCTTCGAGGCCGAGTTTACAATGGGACGTGGATTTCAAACGCATCGAGAGGAGGCACCGTGAGAGGGTTATTTATCGCGATAACGGTTTCGGCCTTGACGGTCGTGGCCCTGGTCCCGGCGCGTGCGATGGATTACGACAACGAGTTCGACGTAAGCCTTTTAGGTTTGGCCACCGGCTTTTTTAACTTCAACATCGAGCACACCGAGAACGGCTCCGTCTCCGGCTTCGGCGGCTTCGGCTATTCGCAACGCGGGTATTTATTCGTCGACGAGCCGGAAGCGGTGACGTGGCGTTACGTTAACCTCAAGGGCGGCGCGAAGTATTACCCGATGGGCGGCTTCCGCGATTTTTTCCTTTCGGGCGAGGTTAACGTCGGTTTTAACATGATCGAGGACAAGTCCACGGGAGAGAGTAATACCGACGTCGTGATCGTCCCGGTCTTTCTGGTAGGCTGGCGTTGGGTGTTCGCGGGGAGGGGGACCTTGACGCCCGGCGTCGGCGTCGCCTTCGGCACCGAGGAAATCCACGCCGGCGGCCACGTCATAGATACTTTTGGCGTTTGGCCCGCGGTCGATTTGACCCTCGGCTTCTTATTCTGACGGTTTTATGTATTTATATTTACGAAAAGCGCCCTCGCGGGCGCTTTCTTCCGTGCTATGACGTACTTATTATTGCGGGTTACTATTTTTCGCCGCGTAGTAGGCGTCTATCTGGGCTTGGTCGACTAGAACGGCGAAGAATTCGTCGTCGTCGGCTTCCGGTAGATTCAAACTCACGCCCTCTTCTCTTAGCTTGGCGTCGATCTCTTTCGGGGTGAGGGTATACATGGCGCCGTCCACGAGGTCGACGATAACGCCGACAAGGCCGCCGAGAAATATGTCGGCTATCAACGTGCCTACGAGCAGGTCGTTGTCTATCATTACCGTCTGCGATTTATAACCCGGTTTCTCGAACGTTACCTTATGGGATTCGCCCCGCTTTAGTTTTACTATCGTCGGCGTCTGGTATTCGACGCCGTCGACGATGACAGTGCAATCGGGGGTAGCCCTAAAAGATACGTCTCGCCTCGTCCCGTGGAAGATAGTACCGCAACTCACCGTTAACAACGCGCATACCATCCCGATTGATAGTAGTTTCCTCATGTCCCGAACCTCCGCGGTTAATAGTACGTATCCGATGCAACACCCTTTATCTAATAACCGGTTTTAACCTACCATACCAAACACACAACCGCAAGTATTTTATTAAGTAAATAACGCACATTGTTGGGTAAATATATAATATATTTTATTTAGATACTATACCGATACTAACTCGGTTTATTACGGGAAAACGTTTTTACGTGCCGTACCCTTGTTCATTTTGCTCATATGACGTTAACGTACGGGTCGCTTTACTAGTTGTGTTATTCGACGCCGCCGCAACAAAGGCGCCGCCGTTAGCTCTCGTGCTACGCGAAAAGCGCCCCGCCGGGGCGCTTTTCGCTCGTTATAGGCTTTGGTTAAAAATCTACGCGCGCCACCGCGGTAAGTAAGAACGGGTCCGGCATGAAGGTGCGGACGTTCTCGAGGCGAACCTCCGGCGTGGCCTCGCCGGTGATGACCAGGTGTTCGGCCCGGGCGCCGAGCGCGACGTTGGGCGTTAACCGGAACTCGCAGCCGAAGGGTATCCCGAAGGCCGCTTTGACCTCGGTCCGGCTGTCGAGTTACGCGCCGGTGGAAATTTGGGTGAACGTCCACGGGATGCCGGCGACGCCAACGCCGAAGCCGGCGAACGGTTTGGCGGGGCCGACGCCGACGCCGACGATGAAGCTCTCGCGGACCGCGACCGTTTTCAACGACAGTTCGTAATCCCGCAGTTCCGTGCGCTCGAGTTGTTTCGTCTTGGAGGTGAACCCCACGTCGGTCGCGAGCTCGAGCGAGGGCGATACCACGCTCGCGTATCGCCATAACGGTACGTCGACGCATAAAATTTTTAACCGCACGCTACCACTATGCGAGCCGCCGCGAGAAGGCCCCCCTTAGGGGGCCCTTCGGGTAAGTACGTTAACGACCGCGCCACTTAGAAGTACAACCGGGCGGCGGCGCCGAAGAAGAACATGTTCGGTACGGTCGCTTCGAACCACTCCTCTTTGTGCGGGTCATAACCGTCCACTTCGCCCGTTATTATTAAGTATTCCGCTCGAGGGCCCAAGCTGAAATTCGGCGTTAACCGGAAATCGCAGCCGAACGGTATGGAGAAGGTTGGCTTTACGTCGGTACCGCCGTCGATCTTTGCATCATATAATTTGTGAGGCCAACTCCCCCACTCGGTATAGTAAGCTTCCCATTTGACTATGGTAACGCCGCCGCCGAAGCCGACGTACGGTTTAATCATGGCCGACGGCCCCACGCCGACGCCGAAGACCACGGCTTCGCGGATAGGGATGGCCGTAATTTTGGTTCCCCTGTTGTATAGGTACCGCTCTTCGAATTTTTTGTCGATCATGCTGAAGTTGACGTCGGTCGTGAGGTCCAGGGTAAAGGTTACCGCGCCGCCGCGCCACCAAACCGGCATCGCTAAGCCGCCACCCACCGCCCACGAGGGACCCATGTCGCCGCCCAGAATTCCGTCGGGGGTTCTTATCTTTGTTTCGCCGTACGCGGCCAGGCCGCCGCCGAAGTAAACCCCTATCGCGGATGCCGTAGGTACCAAGGCCGTACCAACTACGACCGCTATCCTTATTAACTTCCCACACGTCATCGCCACGCAGCTCCTAATTTAATTATAACTGCGTTGCGGCTCAGAGGTATCCACGGCTCGAGCTCGGAGGGCTTTCACGTACGGCGTGAACCCCCGTAAGGGCACCGCCTTTCGCCCGCCGCTCGTTTCGCCCGTTACTTTGTACTATATCGCGAAACGGATGCCCACTTCAACCTTGAAGTCGGCGTCCGAGTCGGAACCGGCGAAGAATAGGCCGCCCAAATCTAAGTATGGCGACACCGGCGACCGGGGGATGTCGAAGTCGCAGCCGAAGGCGAAGTTGATGTACGCGCCCGTCTTGCCTTCGTCCCCCCTTGTATCCTCGTTGTCAAAGCCGTGGGCGAGGCCCAGGCCGAACGCCAGGTGCGGTTGGAAAATCGGGTGCAGGTCGGGAATTACGTAAAACCTTCCCGCGGCGCCGCCGTAGATCGCGCCGCCGCCGCCGAAGCCCAACATCAGCTCCGGCCCCAGGCATACGTACTGCGAAAGCATGAAGTCGTACTCGCCCTGGACGTAGCCTTCGGTGAGGCCGCCCGCGCCGATGCCCACGGATAAACCGGATAACCCGGAGGGCAGCGCTATCGCGGCGGAGACGGAACAAACTGCCAGCAGCGTGGTTAATACGTTTTTACGCATGTATTACCTCCGAGCATTTAGAAGATTAGGCCCTATTTATCGTTGAGTATAATAAAAAATTTATAAGGTCGGCGCCATAATTTTTTAAACGCGGGCTCTCAACCGATATCTACGTAATAGAACTTAAACCCCCATAGTTTTCTTGAGGGCCTCTCCCGCCTTCGCCAGCGCCTCCGGCAGGCCCTCGGCCGTCTTGGCTCCGGCCTGGGCGAAGTCCGCCTTGCCGCCGCCGCCGCCGCCGATGACCTTCGCCACCTCGCGTACGAGGTTGCCGGCGTGTGCGCCCGCTTTGACGGCTTTCTCGCCGGCGCCGGCGTAGAACGTGGCCTTGCCGCCCTCGTCGGTCGCGAAGACGGCGACGACGTCCGGATGGGCTGCTATAAGCGAGGAGGCCGCCTCCTTGACGGCGTCGGCCGCGGCGCCCGCGAGCAACCCCGTCACCAGCCGCACCGGCCCGACCTCAACCGCGCCCGCGAGTAATTCGGTCGCTCGAGCCGAGGCTTCCTTGGACGTGTATTGCCGCAACCTCTTCTCCAACTCGCGCCGGTCGTCGAGCGCGCCCCGGACCCGCGACGGCAAGTCCTCCCAGCCGGTCTTTATGACCCGGCCGGCGTCGTCGAGGATGCGGCGCATCCTCTGCGCGTACGCCAGCGCGGCCTCGCCCGCCACGGCCTCGATGCGGCGGACGCCGGCGGCGATGGCCTCCTCCCTGACGACGTAGAACGGCCCCACTTCGCCGGTGTTGCACAGGTGGGTGCCGCCGCACAGCTCGAGGCTCATCTCCTCGCCCTCGCCGCCGATGCACACGACGCGGCCGCGCTCGCCGTACTTCTCGCCGAAGAGCGCCATCGCGCCCCGGGCCTTGGCCTCCTCCACCTCCATGTCGGTCCACCACACCGGCAGGTTGGCGACGACGTTCCGCTGGACGCGCCTCTCGACCTCCTCGATCTCCTCGGCTTCCAACCCCCGGCTCGAGGCGTAGTCGAAGCGCAGGTACGCCGGGCCGACGAACGAGCCGGCCTGCGTCGCGCCCTCGCCCAGTACCTCGCGCAGCGCCGCGTGCAGGAGGTGCGTCGCGGTGTGGTGCCGGGCGACGGCGAGGCGCCGGCCGCGGTCGACGGCGGCCGCGGTCTTTTGCCCTTCTTTCAGAACGCCCTCTTTGACCTCGCCGAAGTGGAGATACTGGCCCTGGGCGGCCTTCGTCGTCTCCTCGACGTCGAACTTGACGCCCTCGGCCGTCAGAAGGCCCGCGTCGCCCACCTGGCCCCCCGCCTCGGCGTAGAACGGAGACAGGTTCAGCGCGACGACGGCGCGGGTCCCCTCCTGCGCTCCTTTGACGCGGCCCTCTTTCGTGACGACGGCGAGGACCTCCGCCTCTCGCGATAAGTCCTCGTAGCCGACGAAGGTCGTCGCCGGGACGTCGTCCAGGTTGCCCGCGAGGGGGAACTCCTCGGCGCCGGCCGCGGCGGCCCGGGAGCGGTGGCGCTGCGCCGTCATCGCCTCCTCGAAACCGGCCTCGTCCACCTCCACGCCTTCCCATTCGGCGACCTCGGCCGTTACCTCGAGCGGCAGGCCGTAGGTGTCGTAGAGCGTGAAGGCCGTCTCCCCCGCCAGAATTCCGCCCTTCTTTATGGCGGCCAGTTTGCCCCGCAGGCGGTCCATACCGCGCGCGAGCGTGGAGAGGTAATTCTCCTCCTCGCCTTTTACGACGCCCTCGACGAAGGTCCGCTGTTGGCGCAGCTGCGGGTAAACGTCGGCCATAACGTCGACCGCGGGCTCTACCAGGCGGTGGAGCGCCGGCTCCTCCAGACCGAGGAGGTAGGCGTGGAGGAGCGCGCGCCGGAGCAACTTGCGGACGACGTAGCCGCGGCCCTCGTTCGACGGCAGGACGTTCTCGGCAACGGCGAACGTCAGCGCCCGGGCGTGGTCGGCGACGATGTTCATCGACGCCCGGGTGCGGCCGTCGGCGCCGTAATCCTTCTTCAATACCTCCTCGGCCCGTTTGATGATCGGCAGGAAGAGGTCGGTGTGGAAGTTGTCCTCCACCCCCTGGACGGCGAAGGCCAGCCGCTCCAGGCCCATGCCGGTGTCTATCCCTTTATTCTTGAGCGGCAGCCGCGAGCCGTCGGCCTGCTGCTCGAGCTGGGGGAAGACGAGGTTCCATACCTCGAGGAAGCGGTCGCAGTCGCAGTTGATATGGCAGTCGTCGCGGCCGCAGCCGTAGTCGTCGCCGGCGTAGTAGTGTATCTCGGAGGAGGGGCCGCAGGCGCCCAGCCCTCCCGCCGGCCCCCAGAAGTTGTCCTTGTCGTAGCGGCTGAGCCGCTCGGCGGGTATGCCGACCTCCTCGAGCCAGATGGCGGCGGCCTCGTCGTCGTCGACGTGGACCGTGGCGTACAGCCGCTCGGCGTCGATATTCAAGACGCCGGTCAGGTATTCCCATCCCCAGACGATGGCCTCGCGCTTGAAGTAGTCGCCGAAGGAGAAGTTGCCCAGCATCTCGAAGAGGGTGTGGTGGCGGAGGGTGTGGCCCACGAGCGCGAGGTCGGAGTCCTTGCCGCCGGCGCGCAGGCACGGTTGGCAGCTCGCCGCGCGGGTGAACGCCAGCTCGACGGTCCCGGCGAAGTTGGGCTTGAACTGGACCATGCCGGCGGTGGTGAACAGCAGCGTCGGGTCGCCGGCGGGGACGAGCGGCGCCGGCGCCACGATCTTATGGCCGCGCTGGGCGAAGAAATCCAGAAACGATTGTCGTAGGGCTTTGGAGTCCATATCGATTATTGGCGGATATAGTTTATAGCGACGTTGGAGAAGACCCTTTCACATATCCTGTTTGCTTTCTCGGACCGCTTCGCCGGACCAAGCGCGAGAGAAGGTTTAAATCCCTCCGGCGCGTCTATATCATTTCCCCAAAGCCGCGAGGAATTCTTCCGGCGTTACGTCCGCTTTTTGAATTAAACTTCTCAGCGTACCTCGGGCGACTTCTCGGTGTTTCGGTACGGACAGCGTCGCGATATGGCCCGGTTTCGTTAAAATTATATGGCTCCCTCGGTGCCGCGCCACTTCCCACCCCAACCTCTCGAAACCTTTCACGGCTTCGTCGGGTTTCAATACCGGTATTTTCGGCACTAAACGTTTACCTCGAGCTCGCGGACCTCGACCGTGAGCGGCATTCCCTTCGCGGCGCGGACCTCGAGACATTCTTTAATTGCTTGTTTAATATTCGACTCGGCCTCTTCCTCCGTCGTCCCTTGGCTTACGCAGCCGGGTATAGCCGGACATTCCGCGATGAAGACGCCGTCTTCGTCCTGATATATCGCTATTAGAATTTTCATAACGCTGACTCCTTTGGGGATAATCTCACATCCCCCACTTGATCTCGCGCACCAGCTCGCGGAACTCCGCGAGCACACCTAGCTTAAACCGCTTGTTTATTTCGCGCCGACCGGCATCGAGATATTAATATCGAAAAGGTCCTTCAACGCCG
>Ga0307378_10005850_pt1 | contig 16998 bp, 10 predicted proteins | sample UN1MG_FD_202238 | JGI IMG/M metagenome (GOLD analysis project Ga0307378, IMG submission 202238) | Soil microbial communities from Risofladan, Vaasa, Finland - UN-1 | ecosystem: Environmental > Terrestrial > Soil > Coastal area > Acid sulfate soil | place: Finland: Risofladan, Vaasa | collected... | reverse complement strand
TTGAACCGGGACTCGAAGGCGTGGGTCTTCTCCGGGTCGAGGATCTTCAGTCCCACGATCTTGCCCGACCGGCGGTCCCGGGCCATGTAGAACTTCGACATCGTCCCGGAGATCGCCTTGCGCTCCAGGTCGAATCGCGAGTGGACGTCGAGCCTGCCGGAGAGAAGGGAGGTGAGTCGGCCGAGAAAGCCCATGGGGCGCGTCCGGTTCGATGCCAGTGGCGTCTCATCGCCGGTCGCGCGTGCGGTGAGCCGACCGGGCTGAAGTCAAGGATCAGCCGAAAAACAGCTTCCCGGCTTCCGTAGCAGGCACACGCCGTGTGCCGTCCGCTGCTTACGGCACACGGCGTGTGCCTGCTACTCCGCAAATGCGGAAGTTATTCTTCAGCCGATCCTAAGTGTAGACGGGGCATTCCCGTTTGACAAGCACGGGGCTACTTGCCGCAGTAGTCGATCGTTCGGGCGATTTCGCTTTTGAGATCCTGTCGGCGGACGATGCGATCGACGAAGCCATGCTCCAGGAGGAACTCGCTGGTCTGGAAGCCCTTGGGCAGCTCGATGCGGATGGTGGCCTTGATCGTGCGCGGCCCGGCGAATCCGATCAGGGCCTTGGGCTCGGCGAAGACCAGGTCGCCCAAGGCCGCGAAGCTGGCGGCCACGCCGCCCATGGTCGGGTTGGTCAGCACGGAAATGAACAATCCGTCGGCCTGATCGAATCGGGCCAAGGCGGCGGAGACCTTGGCCATCTGCATCAGCGAGAGCATGCCTTCGTGCATGCGGGCGCCGCCTCCGGAGCCGGAGATGATGATCAGCGGCAACTGCTGCTCGGTGGCCCGTTCGATGGTGCGGGTGAGCTTCTCGCCGACCACGGACCCCATGCTCCCCATGATGAACGACGAGTCGGTCACGCCGAAGGCGACGCGGCGTGCGCGGACCATGCCCGTGCCCACCACGGCGGCGTCGCGCAGGCCGGTTCGCTCCTGCTCGTTCTTGAGCCGTTCGGAGTAGGGCTTCTTGTCGACGAAATCGAGGGGATCGGTCGGCTCGAGATCGCAGTCCCACTCTTCGAACGTGCCCTCGTCGAGCACCTGGCGGATCCGCTCTTGGGCGGGCACGTGCCAGTGGTAGTCGCACTCCGGGCAGACGCCCAACCGCTTCTCCGCCTCCTTGCGGAAGATGGTTGCCTGGCAGCCGGGGCAGCGCCGCCAGAGACCTGCGGGCACGCCCCGCTTGGGGCGCTTGAGCATGTTCTGCCAAGGGGCGGGGTCGGGACGATTCGAACTCATGCCAAGCTCCTGCCGCTTCCTTTCGGCTTGTCCTACGAACCCGAAACGCAAGCGAGGACAGAGGCGACTTTCCTCGCTTGCGTTTCGGGTTGGTGTGTCGTCTCAGCTCGACGCCAACCCGTCGACAACCCGCTTGGCGCTAGCTCGTGTGGGCCAGTGCCTCGGGTTGAACCTCGATCACCTCCCAGCGTCCATGTTCCGACGAGGCTTTCCAGAGATTTCCCAGTGCGTCGTGGTTGAGCAGGTTGCGTACGAGGCTGGCCAACGGTTCGGGCACGACGACCCCGATCACCCCGTCCTTGTGACGCTTGAGCAACTTGGCCATCGCGGTGCGCACTCGATCGGCCGCCTCGTCCAGCATCTCCCCCCCGGGGGGACAGATACGCTGGGGCATTTCCTGCCATTGGCGGTAGACCTTGGGCTGCCTCAAGCGGACCTCGTCGATCCGCATCCCCTGCCACAGGCCGTGATCGAGGTTGTGCATCCGGCCGAGCTTTTTCAACTTGACGTCCAATGCCTTGGCGATCGCTTCGGCCGTGGCCAGCGCCGGCTGGCAGCCGGGCGCATAGACGGCGTCGAGCTTCAGGGGGCGCAAGGCTTCGATCAGCCGGGTGACCTCGGCATTGCCCTCCTTGTTCAAGGGCACGTCCAGCGTGCCTTGGATGCGTCGCTCCTGGTCGTAGTCCGTGGATCCCGGACGTATCAGAACGATCTTCACCATGGCTCGCTCGGCACGCTCGAATGAGGTTTCACCAGAGAGAGTAACTGCGCAAGACGCTTCCCGTAGTCTTCCTGGCCCAGAAGCGCAGTCCCGATGACGAACAGATTCGCGCCCCCTTCGGCACAAGGGCCGATCGTCTCAAGGTTTACGCCCCCGTCGACCGAGAGCAGCACCTCGTCTTCCGCCCGCTCCTTCAACCAGCGGAGCTTGTCCAACGCCACCGGTTGAAACTCCTGGCCTCCGAAGCCCGGCATGACGCTCATCGTCAGCACCAAATCACACTGATCCAGATACCCTTCCACGGCTTCGACGGGCGTGGGGGGACTGATCGCGATGCCGGCCCCGGCTCCCAGATCGCGAATCCGGCCCAATAGCTCCGTCGGATCGGGGGCCACTTCGATGTGGATCGTGATCAGGTCGGCCCCGGCGCGGCGGAACGGCTCGAGGAAGTCGGTCGGGTCGGAGATCATCAGGTGCACGTCCAGGGCGAGATCGGTCACCCGCCGCACCGCCTCCACGATGGGTATCCCGAAGCTCAGATTGGGCACGAAGTGCCCATCCATCACGTCGAGGTGGAGGATTTGGGCGCCGGCCCCCTCCAATCGGCGGACTTCCCGCTGGAGATTGGCGAAGTCGCAGGCCAAAAGCGACGGTCCAATCAGCGGAACGGAAGCACGAAGATCGGCCAGTGGCAGGGACGTACCCATGCGGCGAATCTAGAGAGGAAAAGGGAACCAGAGATGGCGGAAGAAGCCAAGTACTGCTGCGACAGGCGTTCAGACGGGACCTAGTTGCCGTCTGCTCACGTGACCGATACCCTCAGCGTACCGCCTTGTTCGCAGAGCCCCGTATCACAAGTCTACGCCGACTTGGCCGCAGGGCACACGCCTTACCCTTTCGACGACTGTAAAGCTCGATTGTAGCAATGCCCCGGGCAATCGTCTGCGCTATTTCGGGAGGTGGAGTCCTAAGTGATTTCCGGGAAAAGACTTATATTAGCAAAACCTTTAGTTGACCCCTCTTTGGGGTATCACGAACCTCGGGGGTAATCGGCATCCGGGGCCTCCACCGAGTCTTTGTCGGCCGGCCCGGCGGCGCGGATCGACGTTTTCTGAGACCCCCTGAGGACGTCTTGACCGCCCAAGTCCCCATGCTTCCGCCTGTTGAGGAGGTTTTCCCGCGGTAAGGAACTGATTCCGCGCAAGGTGGAGCCCTGTGGCGTTTCGCCTTGCCTCGCTGCCAGGTCGGCCTTGACTCAAATCGCCCGGATGCCTACCTTTCCGCCCGCACGGGCCAGGGCAGTCGGCCCGCCGAGACACCGCCGCTACCCTGAGAAGCCGGGGAACCGTAAATGCAGTCGACCCCCCACCCCAAAACCGATCAGCGCCCGCAGCACGAGGGCGTCCCCTTACTCGACTTGGCCCGCCAGCACGCTGCGCTGCGACAGGAAATGGCCGAGGCGCTTACGTCGGTGTGCGAGTCGGGGCAGTTCGTCCTGGGCCCCGACGTCCGGCAGCTCGAAGAGAGCGTGGGCGCGTACTGTCAGGCAAGCCACGCCATCGGATGCGCCTCGGGGAGCGACGCGTTGCTGTTGGCCCTGATGGCCTTTGAGGTGGGGCCGGGCGACGAAGTGATCCTGCCCAGCTTCACCTTCTTCGCCACCGCCAGTGCGGTGACGCGATTGGGGGCGACGCCGGTCTTTGCCGACGTCGATCCGGCCACGTTCAACGTCGATCCCGAGGCGATCCAGCGGCTGGTCACGCCGGCCACCAAGGCGATCCTGCCCGTCCACCTGTTCGGACAATGTGCCCCCATGGACGGCATCTGCCGGATCGCTCGGGCCCGGGGGATCGCGGTGATCGAGGACGCGGCTCAGGCGATCGGGGCCGAGATTGGCGGCCGTCGGGCCGGCTCTCTGGGCGACGTCGGCTGCTTCAGCTTCTACCCGACCAAGAACCTCGGCGGCGCAGGCGACGGCGGCATGCTCACCACCAACCGCGACGACCTGGCCGACAAGCTCCGTCTGCTCCGCGTGCATGGCATGCAGCCGCGGTACTACCACAAGATCGTGGGAATCAACAGCCGGCTCGATTCCTTCCAGGCGGCCGTACTGAACGTGAAGCTACCCCACCTCGACCGCTGGACCGCGATGCGCCGGGCCAACGCCCGGCGGTACACGGAGCGGTTCACGGAGGCCGGGCTCGACCGCCGCGTGGGGCTCCCGGTCGCTGCGCCCGGCGGGCGACACGTCTGGAACCAGTACGTAATCCGGGTGCCGGACGGCCGGCGCGACGACCTGCGCGAGTTCCTCGCCGAGGCAAATATCGGCGCGGAGATCTACTACCCGATGGGCCTGCACGAGCAGGAGTGCTTCACCTACCTCGGATACGGGCCGGACGATTTGCCGGAGACCCATCGCGCAACGCGCGAGGTGCTGGCGCTGCCGATCTTTCCTGAGCTGACCGCCCGCGAGCGGCAAATCGTGGTAGACCGGATTTCGGCCTTCTTCCAGGGGCGATCGGGCGGTCACGCGTTGGCCGGACCGAAGTTCTTGAAGCATCCGGCCGGCCGGCCGAGCTCCAGCGAGTCGGAGAGGTAGCGGCCGGGCAAGCCGTTGCCCGGACTGCTGCAATACCCGGCCCATTCCGCGTGCGTGCGAGCACGCCCCCTACGAGGCGTCATCTTCCTCGTGCTTGGGTTGGTGGCGGATCTCGACCACGCGCTTCTCGAACGCCACGAGCTCGTACCGGCCCGCCGGATGCTCGTAGACCAAGTACTCCTTGGCGGCGTCATCCTCGGAGAGCTTTCCGGCCTGGGCCAGCTCTCGGTAGATGTCGGCCCCGCGTCGCGCGATCTTCGGCTTGCCGAGCAGCTTGTTGACCTGATCCATGCGCATGCCCAACGAGATCACCGGCACGGTCGCCGCCTTGCCGATCTCGGCGGAGGTTGCCGACTCGTACTGTTCGCCCCTGGGCTTGTCCCTTCTGTGGGCGGAGCGGCAGACGAAGAGCAATCCCAATCCGACGCAGAGGATGACGATGGTGTAAGGCAGCACGTACGCCTGGGCACCGCCGCCCCCGCCCCCACCTCCGCCTCCTTCGGATTCCTGGGCAAGGGCCACGCCATAGACGGCAGTCCAGGCGGCCACCGCCGAGGCAAGCAGGATCAATCGACGCAGGGGTGTTGAGGATGCGTTCATTTGATTTACGGAGGGCAAGTAGGGAATCACGGAACTCGGCGAAGCATCGCGACGGTCGCCCGCCTCACGAAGTCTCTATTGTAAGCCAAACTCATTCCCGTGGGAAACGCCTTGCCCGGCCGTGTGCGGCAAGATTTCTTGCCCTCGTTCCCACGCTTCCGCGTGGGAACTCGCGGGCGGGCCGCTCCGTCGTGCTCCGCTCCCTCGCTGCCAGGCTCCCGGCCTAGCTCCCTCGTTCCCAGGCTCCGCCTGGGAACGCAGGGCCTTGGCAGGCTCTGCCTGCCCTGCAAGATGCGAGGCGGAGCCTCGCGGTAGTGCGTTCCCAGGCAGAGCCTGGGAACGAGAGCCCCCCCGCAGACGGTTTCGTGGGCAAAGCTTTGCCCGTCGTGCGCCCTAAGTCCTTCTGTGAAAAGTGGTTAAGACAAGCCTACTTCACCGGCACCGCCTCCAGCACGAGGACCTGGAAGGGGCTCAGCTCGAACGTATGCACCTCTCCTGCGTCGAGCGTGCCTCTCGGCGGGGCGTCGGCCGGCCGGGTCCAGGGGCTCCCGAGCCGATATTGCCGGGCGGCTCCTCCCGGCAACTCGAAGGCCGTCGCCAGGTCGGTCTGGAAGCTCGCCGGCCGGTCGCTGGGGTTCCGCAGCACCAGGATCCCTTTTCGCGGCGACCACGAGGCGTAGCCGTAGACTTCTCCCTTGCCCGGATCGCCGCCGACCGGATGCGTGTCGACGAGCACGTCGGCATTGCGGCGCGACCAGCCGATCGCCTCGGCCGCGGCGTCCCACAGCTCGGGCGTCATCATGCTCGGGGTGACGAAGAACTCCTGCATCTGGGTGCCCGAGGCCGCCGCCATGCGGACGTCGTCCGTCACGTCCTTCGGGTCATTGTTGAGCTTGCCCGCCAGACTCAACGGAGCCACCATCACGCTTTGGAACTTGAGCGAGTTGAGGGGATAGAGCGGTCCGCGTTGGGTGTGGAGCTGATGGGCGATCATGTCGCGGTAGGTGAGCCACTGCTGCCGGGTCGACCCCGGGCCGTGGTGGCCCACGTCACGGCCGCTCCGCCAGATCGAGTCGCTGTACCAGAGCCAGTAGGGCGACGGCCAGGTGCCCACCGTCGTGTTCACGAACAAGTCGGGCCGGAGCCGGCGCAGATCGGAGATGAGCGTCAGCAGGGCTTCGACGTCGGGGCCGTACTCCGCGCCGGCCCCCGTCGAGACGTCGCCCGGCCCGACCCCGTCGAACTTGAGATACCCGACCCCGTATTTCCGTATCTGTTCGGCGCACACTTCCCGGAACCGGGCATAGTACTTGGGTCCGTCCAGCGAGAACCCGTGGGGATTGGTCTCGAAGCCCTGCGTCTTGCCGTATTCGAGCCGCTCAGCCTTCGCCTTGCTGTATCCACCCCAGGGCGAGATCCACGTCCCGATGATCGCGCCGTACTTGGCCGCGGCCGCTTGGAGCGGCGCGAAGCCCTTGGGAAAGTCGGCGTGGAACTGCCACAGCGTCCGGTTGTCGTCCCAGCCGTCGTCGAACACGAACGCGTCCAGCTTCACGCCCCGCTTCTCCACAAGCTCCCGGCCGAACGCGTGGATCCGATCGAGGCAGAGCGCTTCGTTCATCTTCCGGTCGGGCGCGGCAATGTCGAACCAGGAGATGTAGTAAACGAACGGAGAGTAAGGCCGCGCGCGCTCGCGATCCAGATAGTAGAGGAAGCTGCGGCGAAGCTGCCCCGCGGCGGCCACGCCGACCACCGCGCTTACCGTGAACGTCTGCCCACGGCGAAGCGGCCGATACCGCGGCACCCGGCAAGTGACAACGCCGTCGGCCACCCGGTTGGCGGCCATCGGGTGCTCGCAGGCCAGGAAGAGACTACCGGCGAGAACCGGCGAGCCGTCCACCGCGCCGATTGCCTTGGCCTCGGGTGCGTCGACCGCAAGCAGGGTCACGTTTTTCAGGGGGACCTCGTCCGTCGCGGGCGAGATGGTCAATTCCTGGCGCACGTAGTTCGACCCGTCGCGGACGACGGCCCGCCAAACCGCGCGGATTCGGCCGTCGTCGGAGACCATCGGCACCGTGGCCTGCCAGCCGGAAAACCGCAGGGCCGCGCGGACCGCGTCGGGATCCGCTCGAAGGGCTTCCAGCGACGGCTCCGCCGTGCGGCGGAACTGCGCGGCGGTGAGCGATTGTCCGTCGGCAAGGGTGACGGCGAAGCCGTCATCCCCGCCCCGGCGGATCACGTCGCCGGTCGTGCGATCCACGGCCTCCACCAGCCCGAATCCCTCGGGCGCCAAGCTCCAGGTGGCGGCGATCAGGGCGGTTTCCATGGTCAGTCGCTGGCCGTCGAGTTGTGCGCTCGCCTTGCCGGGCTTCGGGCCGGGGAATTCCAGCGTCCAAGCCGGCCGCGCTGCGACCGCAACTGCCAAGATGGCTGCGCAGGCGGCGGTCCCGCCGGCGAAGCACGTGCGTCGCGTGGTGTTTCGGCTCATGGCGAATCCTCTTCGTTCTGGTGGCAGGGGGGCGTTGGCGATTGAGTCCGGCACGGCAAATGAGCCGCGCCGAAGCCCAGGGGTGGCAACCCCTGGGATTGCAGCTTGGAGGGACGGCTTATTGAGTATCAGAAGTCAATAATGCGAGCGTAGACGGCGGCGTTCGGGAAGTCAATCGCTTCTCGCGGCGAACGCTTGCGCTTTGATGCGGGTTCTTGTTCACCGAACTCGGTCCGGAATTCAATCGTCGCGATAGAAGAACTTCCGCACCAGGTGCTCCGGGGGCGGCGCGGTGATCCGCGTCACCAGGATGGCCGCCGCCAGCGAAGCGACGATCCCGGGGATCAACGGATCGAGGCCCGCGATTCGGACCGCCTGGAACCCGCCGCCGACGAGGAAGCCGGCGCCGTACAGCCCCAGGTGGACCACGAATCCCCCCAGCATGCCGGCCGTCGCCCCGGCCGTCGTCAGTCGCGGCCAGTAGAGCCCCAGGGCCATCGGCACCAGGAAGCACGACGCCAGCCCGCTCGCCGTATAGATGATAATGTCCTGCAAATACCTGGGCGGGTGCAGGGCCCCCAGCACGGCGGCCACGCCGACCAGGAGCGTCACCGTGTAGGTGAGCCGGCGGATCGTCGCTTCCGACGCCCGGGGGTTCACGTGCCGGTGATACACGTCGCGGACCACCGCCGACGAGATCATCAAGAGGAAGCTGTCGACCGTCGACATCACGGCGGCGAACGGCGCGGCGACCAGCAGCCCGGCCAGCCAAGGCCAGCCCGCCGCCGCGGTCAGATGCTCGGCCATCGCCGGCATGATCCGGTCCGACTCGACTTCCATCCCGGGCAAAAGCACCCGGGCGCAACAGAAGATGATCACCAGCGGAAAATAGATCAGCGAGTAGTAGACGACGACCGTGAAGACCCCCCGCCTGAACGTCTGCGAGCTTCTAAACGCCATCAGACGGACCATGTTGGACGGCTGGCCCGCGCCGGCAAAGGTCCACATGCAGAAGAACGAGACGGCCAGGCCCAGCGGCAGGAAGCCCCGCTCGTCGATCGGGCTGGGCCCCGGACCGCTCACGTAGACGCCTGGTGTGTCAGCCCCATAGGCGTACTCCTTCGTCGCGAGCACGCGCACGGCCACGGGCGCGGCGAGCGGTGTCGGCCGGATCCGGGCGATTTCGTGGGGAGTGGTGATTTCGAGGACGGGGATCCTATTCCGTTCCGCTCCGTCCTCGACAAACACGGCCCGGCGCTCTCCCGCTCGGATCACGACGCGCCGAGCCGTGCGGAAAACACGCCTAGCGCGATCGCCCTCGGCCGGCTGTTCCAGCCAGGTGCCGAAGGGGATGACCAGTTCGCTCTCCGAAGGCTGGGCGGTCTCAAGATGCGCGACTCGCTCTCGGGGCGGAGTCATGGTGCTCAGGTCTTCGGTCGCCCGGCCCAGCCCGCCGACTTGCCAGAGCGCCAACGGCAGCATGACCAACACGCCGCCGACCATCACCAGGCCCTGGAGCACGTCGGTCCAGACCACGGCCCGGAACCCGCCGTACGTGGTGTACAGAATCACGGCCGCGGCGAACGACACCAGGCACAACAGGTACCCCGGCTCCACGCTCCCCAACAGAAACGTCCCCTCGATCAGCTCGCCGGTCCCGTGCCGGCTCGCCTGGAACAGGGGCACGTCGTCCAGCAGGGTGCTCAGCATCAGCGCGCCGGCCTTGAACTGGGCCACGAGGTTGAAGGCCATGAAGAAGATGATCAGCCCGGTGGCCAGCCCGCCCAGGCCGACGCTCTCAAACCGGCCGCGGAGCACGTCGGGAATCGTGATCGCGCCCGTCTTCCGCGCCACCTGGTTGAGCCGCTTCCCCAACAGGCCCATCGTCAGCACGGGGACCATCATGTAGCTGGCGATCCACAGGGCGAGGATCCACCCGTGCGTGTAAATCTTGGAAGGGAAGCCCATGAAGCTGCCGCCCGACGCGCTGGTGGCGGCGAAGGTGAGGGCGAACGCCCACATCCCCAGGCCCCGGCTGCCCAGGAAATACTCGCTCAGGAATCGCTTCGACCGCAACAGCCGACTGGAGATCCCGGCCAGCGCAAACACGGCCATCGTGTAAAGGAGGAACGTCACCAGCGCGGCGTTGGAGCCGGCCGGCTGCGCTTGCGCCAGAAGCAGCGGCGCCACGCTAGGCATGCCGGCCCTCCTCGGCAGTCGGTGGCTGCGCGGCGACCGCGTCGGCCTCGCCACTTCCGTCCTCGTCTCCTTCGTCCTCCGATTCCCCCAACGGGTCGTCGGCCATGAAGAAGAAGCAAAACCAGAGGCCAAAAAGATCGGCCGCCAGCCAGGGCACCAGCACGCCCCCGAAGACCCAGCCCGGCATGCCCAACACCGTCGCAAGGCCCCCGTCGACCGGCTCGCCGTAGCCCGCCAGGTGACTCCACCCGATCGACCACACGAGACACACTGCGAAGGCCACGAGGATTGCCAGCGCCTCCCGTCGGGCGTGAACCACGACCGTGTCGAGCTGATCCCGGTTCTCAGGCGGCGTCGAACGACTCATGATCGGCCCTGTCTTCGCGCGGGAGCCCGTGAGAGCACTCGTCGAGGCGTACCTTCGCGCTTGCTGCCCCCACACGATAGTCGTCACTTCAGGCTCGTGCAAGCACCCGCGCAGGGCCACATGACCGCTCCCCGCATCCCGACCGAAAAACATCAGCCCCAGGCTTGTTTGGGCACTTCCCGTGAAGGAGAATGGGGCCGACTTCGGGGCGGCATGGCGGGCACGCATTGGGCTACATCCGACAAGGCACTGAAGGAGAGCGAACCATGAGCCGCGTGAGACGCTTCGAGGGCCGTCGAACCACGAGCGGGCGACTCGCTCATCTGCTCGCGACGCTCGTCACCGGTGCGGCCGTCCTTGGCATCGGGACCTCCCCAGCCCCGGCCGACGACGCCCAACAGGCGATGTTCGAGCGCGTGTTCGGCGAAGCCGCCCGCCTCGATCCGGCGATTGTCGAGAAGGTCAAGGCCCTGCCGCCCGGCAAGCGGCTGCTCGTGGATCGCGACGGCGACGGGCGCAACGACGAGGCCTGGTTCGTCGACACGGCCGCGCGTCACACCAAGTCGCCGATCCTGGTTCGGGCGATCGACGAGGACGGCGACCTGGACGAGCACCTCGGACCCGACCTGGACAGCGACCTCTACCTGGCCGACTGGGGCGCCGACGGCACGGTCGATCGGATCGTCGACTACCGCGACGACGACGGCGACGACGACCTCGACGCCATGGGCATCTTCTTTTGGGTCCCCAAGGACCCCTATTTCCAGAAGCCCGCGCTGCGGGTCTGGTGGGGCTGCGACCAGAGCGACGACAACCTGCTCTGGTACGACGTCGATTGGACCTACTACCAGGGGCTCTGCCAGTATCGCTGCCGCTTCAGCGGCGGCAGTTGGTTCTCGGCCTACAACCTCACTGCCGATTCGGATCACTGGATCGCCCTGCACGAGAATCCGTTCGTCTTCTACGACCCGGACGGCGACGGCTCCAGCGAGGTCGTCCTCCGCTTCACCGGGCTGGCCGACAAGGTCGAGTCGCTCCGCTACAGCTTCGACGCCGACGCCGACGCGTTCGGCCGCCGGGTGTACGACTACGAGTTCTCGATCACCGCCTTCGCGGAGGACAGCAGTTTTGACCGGGGTGATCGCACTCGCACGTCGAAGCTGCGGCTCAACGACGAGATCACCTCCACGTCGACCATCCGCGGGATCCCCACCGACCGCCTGTTGCGATGGGACAAGGCCGAGGAGTTCGGCCGGGGGGCTCCGTGGGTCAAAGCGTGCCTCACCTGGGACGAGATGAACGCCAACTCGGAATACCAGGTCGATCGCGATCCGCACGAGCGGTGGGAAGGCGTCATCGTGCACGGCTCGGAGGACTTCCCCCAGATCGGCGGGCCGCCGTCGAGCCGGCTCAACAAGCGGAACGAGATCGTCGAGAAGCCGGCCAGCCCGTTGCGGTTCTACTACGATCCGACCGACCATCGCCTGCACCTGTTGGGAACCGGCCCGGCCCAGGGCTGGATCGACGTCGACTTCGATCTCGACGGCCAACGCGACGCCCGGTACACGTACTTGGACGACAACCGCGACGGCGTGTTCGACCGCCGGCAGATCGACCCGGACGCCGACGGCCGAGCGGAATTTGACTGGCCGATGCGGGCGGATGCGACTTCCGCCGTGCCCACCGAGTACACGGCCCTCTCGACGTTCTACACGCAGGAGCTGGCCGAGGTGCTCCCGGCGAGCCAGCAGTTCATCGACGCGGCCAAGGCGGCCCTGGGCGACCGGCTCACCGAGCCCGACCCCGTGGAGATCTTCTTCCTCGCCAAGCTCGAGGCGTGGTGTCCGTCAACCCGGCTCGGCCTGAGGACGCGAAGCACGCCCGGCGGGGCACGCTACTACATGGACCTGTTGCGGGATCGGCTGCTGGCGAAGCTGAAGGGACAATTCGCCGAGCACAAGGCGTGGGGCGAGGTCGAGTCGGCCTACGCTGCCGGAGATTACGCCGGCGCGGCGAAGCAAGTGCTTGGGCAATTGGCCCCCGACGCCCGGGTTGCGCCCGCCGAGCGGTTCGGGGCGTTCACCCGGCGGCTGGCCGTTTCCATCGACAACCCGTCGGACCAGCCCCGCGAGAGCGAGCCGGTGGTGCTCCCGGTGAACGACGTCCGAGCGGTCGCCGCCGACTTCAATCCCGAGAACTGCGCGGTCGTCGCCCCCGAGCGGTGGATCGACTGGCGCGAGGTGCCGCACCAGATTGACCAGATCGACGCCTCGGCCGGACGCGAGCTATCGTTCCTGGCCGACGTGCCGCCCGCCGCAAAGGCCGCCTACTACCTCTACTGGTCGCCCGAGGGCGAGCGAGAAACGTCCTTCGCCCGAAAGACCGGCACCGACGAAGCCTGGGACCCCGGCAAGCTGAACGTCGGCTGGGAGTCGAACCTCGGGGCGTATCGCACCTACGACGGGATGTTCGACTTCTTCGGCAAGCACCAGTACCGCCACAGCGAGAAGGCCGAGTGGCTGATCTACCCCATCAAGAAGGTCAACTACCACCGGGAGCAGGAGTGGGGCGTCGACGCGCTGCTGGTCGGCAAGACCTCCGGGATCGGCGGCTTGACGCTCTACGCGGGCGATCGCTCCTGGCCCGTGCAAAACCCGGGTGACGTGGGCGACGTGAAGATCACCAAGCGGATGCTCTTCTCGGGCCCGATCCGGGCGGCCGTGGAGGTCGTGGCCGAGAACGTGACGCCCGATCACCCGGACCTCGCCGTCCGATTGGTGTGTCTCATCTATGCCGAGCACCAGGAGAGCGAGATCCGGGCGACGGTCCGCGGCGCCCCGGAAGGAGCGCTTCTGGCCCCCGCCCTGATGAAGCTCAAGCGCGAGGAGACCTTCGTCGACCAGTCCGTCGGCGCGATCGGCGCCTGGGGCTTCCAGGACGATTCGATCGGCGAGATCGGCATGGCGCTGGTCGTCCCGCCCGACGGGCTGAAGCGCGTCGTCGAGCTTCCCGACGAGCGCCACCTGCTCTGCGAGATCCCCGAAGGCAACCTCCGCTACTGGATCCTCGGCGACTGGCGCCGCGGCCGGCGGTTCCCCGTCGCCCCCACGATCGACAACTGGCGCGGCGAGGTGCGGAATCTGGCCGACCAGTTGCATCGCAACGTTCGCGTGACGATCCGCCCGTCGCGCATTTGACTCGCCGCGCATTTGCCGAGCATTTAGCCCGCCGTGCATTTAGCCCGCCGTGAACACACGGCGGGTCCCACGTGTGCGACGAGACGCGCGGAAGTCCACGTTCTCCGCTTCACAAGAACCATTGGGCCCCCGGTGTGTTCACCGGGGGCTAAATGGCGTTGCTTCGATCGCCGTGAACTCGCTCTTCGTCGTGATCACCGCGTAGCCGTAGCAGCGGATCGCGTCGATCTTGCGGCTGAGCTTCTTCGCGACGCGGTGGTGGCCGACGCTCATCTCGACCGTGCCCCCGGCAAGATCGACGCGCACGGTCAGATCGTACGCTCCCTCCGAGCGAAGCGGCATGGCGAGCTTCGCGACGTCGTCCGAGGGATACGGCCCCTCGTAGATCGCGGCGTAGTTGCCGCCGATGAACAGGCCGCACTTGACCAGCTCTTCGTCGTTGGGCGTGTCGCCGAACGCCAGGAAGCCGTTGGCCGGGAACTGGGCCCGGGGCGTGAGGCGAAGGCGGAACGTCGCCGTCGGGCCGAGCGGCTCGTCCGGCTCGATCAACGCCAGGCCCGTGCTGCTCGACGCGACGAGGTATCCCTCGCCGGATCGCGTGAGCGCGACGTCGGTCAGCACGTCGAACCCGGGGAACTCCCGCGTGGGAACGACCTCGGGCACGCGCCGCGGAGGCGGCTTCTTGCCGGCGTTGGGGTTGGGGCTGGGCATTTTGGCGTCGACCCGCTTGCGCCAGGCGACGAGCATCCCGTGCAGTCTCTGGGCCATCTCGGGCATCGCGTCGACCAGGTCCGTGGCTTCGCCGATATCCTCCGCCAGGTTGTACAGATCGAGGTGCCCGTCCTCGAAGAACTCGATCAGCTTGAAGTCGCCCAGGCGGATCGCCCCGCTCGGCGTGCCGCCTTGGGGGCTGTAGTGGGGGTAATGCCAGTAGATGGCGTCGCGCTGGGGGACGCCGGTCCCGTCCAACAAGGGCACGATGCTGACGCCGTCGAGCGCGGCGTTGTGGCGCGGATCGCCCGGGGCGCCGGCCAATTCGAGGATCGTGGGGTAGAAATCGACGCTCACCACCGGCGTGCTGCACACGCTGCCGGCCTCGACGCGGCCCGGCAGGCGCACGATGAGCGGCTCGCGGTGCCCGCCTTCGTAGCTGTAGCCCTTGCCGGCCCGGAGCGGCGCGTTGGACGTGACGCGGTGGTAGCCGCCGTTGTCGGAGAAGAAGAAGACGGCGGTTCGGTCGGCGAGCCGCAGCTCGTCGAGCTTCGCCGTGATCCGGCCGACGTTTTCGTCGAGCGTGTGGACCATCGCCGCGTAGGCCGCGTTGGTGTTTTTCTGGCCGGGCTTCATCCGTTTCTCGTACAGCGCGATCAGCTCTTTCTTGCCCTGGATCGGCGTGTGCACGACGTGGTAGGGCAGATACAGGAAGAAGGGCTCTCGCGGGTGGGCGTCGATGAACCCGAGGGCCTCGTCGGTGAGCCGGTCGGTGAGGTACTCGCCCTGCTTCGCGCCGGGCAGGTTCATTTTGTTGGGCAGGAAGTAGCCTCCGGCGGGCGAGCCGGCGCTGGTGCCGGCGACGTTCAGGTCGAAGCCCTGGTGCTCGGGATAGAAGGGCTCGCCGCCCAGGTGCCACTTGCCGACGCTGGCCGTGGCGTATCCGGCCGCTTGGAGCGCCTCGGCGATCGTCACTTCCTCCAAGGCGAGCTCGGTGGCGAAGGGGGGGTCGAGCAATCTCGCGTTCGCCGGGCTGTGGCCGCCCAGCCAGATGGTCAGATCGTTCCGCGCCGGGTACTTGCCCGACATGATGCTCGATCGGGTGGGCGAGCAGACCGAGCTGGCCGCGTAGGCGTCGGTGAATCGCATACCCTGGGCGGCGAGGCGGTCGAGGCTCGGCGTCTGGTGGTACGTATTGCCGTAGCAGCCCAGGTCGGCCCAGCCCAGGTCGTCGGCAAGTATCAACACGATATTTGGCACACTGCGATTGTCGGCATTTTCCTCGCAATTGGCAGGATCTATTGACAGAGACGCCGCGAGGCTGGTAAGTATAAGTGTAGCTATTCTGTGTATCAAATTGCCTAGTGAATAAAAGTGAGGGCCATTGCACCTTCTGGATGTGGGTTGCATCTGGACACCTCCGTCAGCTCGGCGGTTTCTTGGTTGTCAGACTCGCACAGCTAGGCCAGGGCTTCAGTATCGGTGCCCGGCGGCCACGGGTCAACCGTACCGCTCCGACGTACCGCTGAAACAGTTCCTCGAATCCGAATTCGGGAAGACGATCCCCAAATCGACCCTGTATCGCCATCTGAAGCGGGCCGGGGCCACGCGGTTGAAGTTGGGCATCAGCCAGCGCAAGGTCCGTCGCCGCTGGACTCGGGATGACTCGAACGCGTTGTGGCTGGGCGATTTCGAGGACGGGCCGTACGTGCTCTGCGGCGATCGAGCGGTGCCCACGCACCTCTCGGCCTTCATCGACTGCCACAGCCGCTAAGCGGTGAGTCGACAACGGCACTACGCGAGGGGCGAAAGACGGCACAACCGCACGTCAAGAAAAAACAGACAGGCTCGCAAGCGGCGCGTGTCAAAGCCCTTGCGAGCCTTCTCTCAAAAGAAGCGGAGGGCACGGGATTCGAACCCGCAACCCCGGTCAAGGGGCACCTCATTTCCAGTGAGGCTGCTAGCCAATTCGCTTACCCTCCGATCGGCACGCGGGCCTCGATGCCGCAGGGAATGGTCTTGGGGGGCGAGAAGCGACCGAGCTCGAGCGGCGAGCCCCGGTCCGGTCAGTCCATGACCTTGGCCCCGCTAATCAGATCGATGAAATCCCGGTTCGATTTGAACTTGCTCAGCTTGGCCGTCAATTGCTCCATCGCTTCCACCGGATGCATGGTGGAGAGCATTCGCCTCAGCGCGGTCACCGCTTGGAGCGTTTCGGGCGACAGCAGCTTTTCCTCGCGGCGGGTGCCCGACTGGGTGATGTCCATGGCGGGCCAGATGCGCCGGTCGGCGAGCTTGCGGTCGAGGACGAGCTCCATGTTGCCCGTTCCCTTGAACTCCTGGAAGATCAGCTCGTCCATGCGGCTACCCGTATCGACCAGGGCCGTGCCGACGATGGTCAGCGAGCCGCCTTCTTCAAAGAGCCGGGCGGTGGCGAACAGTTTTTTGGGGATGTCCATGGCCTTGATGTCGACGCCGCCCGACATCGTGCGCCCGGTGTTGCCCACCCATTTGTTGAAGGCCCTGGCCAGCCGGGTGATGGAATCCATCAGCAGGAAGACGTCGCGGCCCATCTCGGCGAGGCGCTTGCAGCGTTGGACGATCAACTGGGAGAGCCGCACGTGGCTTTCGATTTCCCGGTCCAGGCTACTGGCCACCACTTCCCCGTTGACGGAACGGATGAAATCGGTGACTTCCTCGGGCCGCTCGTCGATGAGCAGCACGACCAGCTTGACGTCGGGATAGTTTTTCGCGATCGCCTGGCTGATGTGCTGGAGGAGGATCGTCTTGCCGGTTCGGGGGGGAGAGACGATCAGGGCGCGTTGGCCTTT
>Ga0307378_10005844_pt1 | contig 17010 bp, 16 predicted proteins | sample UN1MG_FD_202238 | JGI IMG/M metagenome (GOLD analysis project Ga0307378, IMG submission 202238) | Soil microbial communities from Risofladan, Vaasa, Finland - UN-1 | ecosystem: Environmental > Terrestrial > Soil > Coastal area > Acid sulfate soil | place: Finland: Risofladan, Vaasa | collected... | reverse complement strand
CCTTATTCTTTCGAACGTCCGGACGCCCGACGAGCGCCGGGGCGACCTCCTGGCCCAGTTCGCGGCCAACGAGATCGGCCGGGCGCGGCTCGAGGAGGCCGTGGTCCGATTCGGCGCCGGAAAAGTCCGTCTGTACTCCGGGCTCGTCCAGGACTACACGGAAAAATTCCTCAGGGAGACGATCAGGACCATCCCCGACGGTGTCTACGCCTTCGAAGACAGATTGGACAACGACGGGATTTCGGCCCGCTACCTCAAGATCGGCGTCCGCGTGACGATCCGCGGCGACGAGGCCGTGGTCGATTTCAGCTCCTCCTCCCCCCAGACCGAAGGCGGGGTCAACGCCAACTTCGCCATCACCTGCTCGGCCGTCCTCTATGTCTTCCGGTCCCTCGTCGAAGAGGACATCCCCTTCAACACGGGTCTGATGAGGCCGCTCGAGATCGTGGCCCCCAAGGGCTCCATCGTCAACGCCGAGTTCCCGGCCGCCTGCGCCGGAGGGAACGTCGAGACTTCCCAGCGCATCGTCGACGTCCTGCTGGGCGCCCTGGCCAAGGCCGTCCCGGCCAGGATCCCGGCAGCCAGCCAGGGGACGATGAACAACATCGCCTTCGGCGGCTACGACCCGTGGCGGAAGAGGCATTTCGCCTACTATGAGACGATCGGCGGCGGCATGGGCGCCGGATCGAACGCGGCCGGCCTCGACGGCGTCCACACCCACATGACCAACTCCCTCAACACCCCCATCGAGGCCCTGGAGAACTACCTGCCTTTGAAGATCCGGCGTTACGGCCTCAGAAAGGGCTCAGGCGGAAAAGGGCTCCACAAGGGCGGCGAAGGGATCATCCGCGAGTACGAATTCCGGGTCCCCGCCGCGCTGACGATCATGTCGGAGCGCCGCCGGTTCGCCCCCTACGGGGCCTGCGGCGGAGGGCCGGGCGCCAAGGGGAGAAATACGCTCATTTCCCGGGACCGGACCAGGGTGCTGGGCTCGAAGGTCAACGTCAAGCTCCGGCCCGGAGACGTTCTCCGGGTCGAGACACCGGGAGGAGGCGGCTATGGCCGGCCGCGGAAGTAGCCTTCTCCGGTCCATGAAAAGGGCCCTGGCCCTTGTCCTGCTATCGGCAGTTTGGCTGACGGCCCCCGTCTCTTCGATCGGCGCGGGCGATGCCTCGTTGTCCATGCCCGTCCGCGGGGTCTGGATGCATCCGGGATTTTTCGGCTCCGACAAGGCGGCGGCCATCGAAAAGATGCGGACGACCCTCGACGCGTATGTCCAGGCCGGCATTAACACCGTCATCATGTGCGTCAAGAACACCTCGGGACACGTGTACTATGCCAGCGAGATCGGCGTCAGGGACAAGGCCTGGGACTGGGATTTCCTCGGGGTCTTCGCGGCAGAGGCGAAGAAGAGGAGGATGGAGGTTCACCCGTGGTTCTGCGTTTTCCCCGAGTCGGCCATCCTGGGACAGGTCCGGGAACACCCCGATTGGCTGATCACGAGCCCCAAGCGCGAGCTCGTCGGCGCGGTCAACCCCGCCCTCCCGGCCGTCCGCCAATATGAGATCAGCCTGATGCTCGAGGTCGTCCGGAAGTACGACGTCGGCTGGGTGCATCTCGACTACATCCGCTATCCCTGCGAACCGACGGAGCCCTATTTCAGCTTCGACCCTGAAACGCTCCGGCTTTTCAAACAGGATACCGGGATCGATATGGCCGCCGTCAAAGCCCGCGATTCGGGCAACATGGCCTGGAACGAGTGGCTCCGCTGGAACACGGACCGGGTGACCGTTTTTGTCCGGGAGCTCAAGGACGCTCTCAAGGCGACGGGCCGGAAGGTCAAGATCAGCGCCGCTGTTTTCCCGGATGCCGGGAACGCCCGCGTCCTCATCGGGCAGGACTGGCCGGCCTGGGCCCGGGAGGGGCTGGTGGACATGCTTTGTCCCATGCTCTATTCGAACGACGCCGGACTCTTCGAAAAGCTCGTCCGCGAAGCCGTGGGCTACGGGAAAGGACGCTCTCAGGTCTGCCCCGGGATCGGCATCGGTACCTCCCATAACCAGAACACGCCCGAGGGCATGATCGAGCAGATGAAGATCAGCAAGAGGCTCCAGGCCGACGGGGTCGTCTTCTTCTCGTCCAACAGCCTGAACCAGCCGTTCCTGGACAGATTGAAGGCGGCAAAATAGCCGCCCCTTTTGGGATTCAGGCCTTCTTGAGCTTCGCTTTTTCGATGAGCAGCATGCCCTGGTAGGATACGTAGTTCAGGAGGATCATCACCCGCTCGTTGTCGCCGATCTCCTTGCGGAAGATCCCCTTCAGGCCCTTGAAGGGCCCTTCGACAACCTCGATCTCGTCCCCGACGGCCGGCTCCTCGCCGTATTTTTCGAAGACGATGAGCCCGTTCTGCTCGCGGGCCTTGATGCCCAGGACGATCTCTTCGGGGATGGGGGTCGGACTGTCGTCGTTGCCGACGACGCGTTTGACCCCGCGAGTGTATTTCACCATATGGAACTGCTCGGGGAATTCAAAGCGGACGAAGGCGTATCCCGGGAAAAAGGGACCGACACGTTTTTCGCGGATATACTTCGGGCAGTAAACGGTGAAGCCGCCCTCCTCGAAAAGCCTTTCGACCTGGCTCTCTTTTTTAGGCCGGGTGTTGATGACGTACCAGCGGAGCATCAGGTCACCTTCAACTTTTCGTCCGCGAGCCCCATCTTGCCGTAAACCGAGGGCCTGCGGTCCTCGAGAAAGTGCCGCCGGGCGTGGCAAACCGTGTTTTTCCGGAAATCGCATTCGGCATAGAGGATGAAGTCGCGGCCGCGCGGGGCCCGGGCGACGACCCGGCCGTCGGGGTCGGCCACGAACGACTCGCCGGCGAACTCGAGCTTGTCCTCCCGTCCGACCCGGTTGACAAGGGCGGCATAGTAGCCGTTCTGAAAAGCGGCCACCTGGAGCTCGGCTTCGAAAATGCCCTCCGTCCACTCCCCCACCGCCCCCGCCTGGGGCACGACCACGAGCTCCGCCCCGTTGAGTCGCAGGCCCCGCATGTATTCCGGAAAGTGGCGGTCGTAGCAGATGGCGACTCCGATCTTCCCGATGGCCGTCGTATAGACGAAGTTCTCACGGTCTCCCGGAGCGTAGTAGCCGCGTTCGTGAAACCCGGGTCCCTCCATGATATGGACCATGCGCGTGATCCCCAAGATCCGGCCGTCCGCGTCGATGACGGGCGAGGCGTCGTAGGTGCGGTTTCCGTCACGCTCGAAAAGGTTGAGGACGACGACGGCGCCCGTCTCCCGGGCCAGGGCGCAGAAAAGATCCGTCGTCGGGCCCGGGATCGTCTCGGCCATGAGGAGGCTTGCGGGTGTCGCCGGCAGCTCCGGGTAGAAGCGGGAAAAGGCCAGTTCGGCGAAAACGACGAGGCCGGCTCCGGCCTTGGCCGCCTCGAGAAAGGCGAGCCTCCCCCTGGCCCGGTTTTCTTCCGGGTCGCCGGTCGCGTGCTGCTGGATGAGCGCGATTTTCAAGCGCGGCAGGCTTTTTCGATATCGGCAACCGTTTTGGGGATGAGCGGGCCCAGGACCCGGTGGCCCTTCTCCGTGATCAGGACGTTATCTTCGATACGGGCGCCGCCGAAATCGAGGTATTTCTCCACTTCATCGTAAGCGATGAAGTCGCGGAATTTCTTTTCCTTGCGCCATTTTTCGACTAGGGCGGGGATGAAATAGAGTCCCGGTTCCACGGTCATGACATGCCCGGGACGGAGGACTTTGGCCATCCGGAGATAGGCCAAGCCGAATTGGCCGCTCCGTTCGACGGTCTTGTCATAACCGATGTTGTTTTCGCCGAGATTTTCCATGTCGTGGACGTCGAGGCCCATGTTGTGTCCCAGGCCGTGGGGGAAAAAGAGGGCGTGGGCGCCTGCGGCGACGGCCGCTTCGATGTTGCCCTTCATGAGGCCGATGTCCTTAAGGCCCGAAGCCATGACCCGGGCCGTCTTCAGGTGGATCTCTTTGAACATGACCCCGGGCTTCATCGCCCGGATGCCCGTTTCCTGGCCGGACAGGACGATCTCATAGACGTCTTTCTGTCTCCGGTTGAAACGGCCGCCGACGGGCACTGTCCGGGTGATATCCGAGGCGTACGAAGAAGCGGCCTCGGCGCCGACGTCCATGACCAGAAGACGTCCCTTGACGAGGACGTTGCCGTGAAAATGGTTATGGAGCGTCTGGCCGTTGATGGTGACGATGGGCGGGAAAGCCAGCCGGCCGCCCCGGGAGAGGGCGATCCCCTCCATGGCCCCGGAGATCTCGTGCTCATAGCGGCCGGGCTTGGCCAGCTTCATGGCCGCGAGGAACATGGCCCGGCTAATCTCCACGGCGGTTTCGATCTCGCGGACCTCTTCCTTGGACTTATAGAGCCGTTGGTCGACGACGGCCTTGATGAGCTCGAGTGAGGCCTTGGCCTTGATCTTCTTGACGGGGATGCCCAGAAGGCCGCTGAGGACAAGAGCGTTGTCGGCCCGGTAGGGCGGAAGGAAATGCACCGGACGCCCTGCGGCCCGCGCTTTGCGCACAGCCTCGCCGAAGGCCGCCCGGGGCGCGGTATGCCTGACGCCGACCTCGAGGGCCCGATCCTTCATCTTGGGCAGGTTCCCCATCCAGATGATGTCTTCGATGCCGATGTCGTCGCCGAACAGGACGTCCTTGTTTTCGTCGATGTCGACGATGGCGGCCAGCCCGGGGGAATCCAGCCCGAAGAAGTAGAGGAAAGAGCTGTCCTGCCGAAAATGGTAGGTATTGTCCGTATAGTTCATCGGGCTTTCCCCGTTGCCGGGGAACAGGAGCAGGCCGGACCCGACCTCCTTTTTCAGAAGCTTTCGCCTTTGGATGTAGGTTTCGGGCTTGAACATGTCTCTTCTTCCTCCTCGTTAATGTGAGAAACTTATATAACAGATAATCCCGCGCCGTTCAACCCCGAACGCAGGGAAGGATTGAATCGCCCATGAACAGATGTTATGATGAGCGGAACTATGATGAGCCTGCCGATAAACTCCGCTTGGCAGCCTCCCTCCGGCTGGCTCAAGATCACGACACTCGACGCGCACACCGCCGGCGAACCGCTCCGTATCGTCACCGGAGGTTTGCCGGAGATCCCCGGGGATACGATCCTCGATAAGAGGCGGTTCTTCCAGGAGAACCTGGATCCCCTCAGGAAGGCGCTGATGTGGGAGCCCCGCGGCCACGCCGACATGTACGGGTGCGTCATCACCGAACCCGTCACGCCCGGGAGTCATCTGGGCGTCTTGTTCCTTCATAATGAAGGATACAGCTCCATGTGCGGTCACGGGATCATCGCCCTGGCCACCGCGGTTTGTGGTTGCGGCCTCCTGCCCCTCCCCCAGGACCTGGCGGTCCTCAGGATCGACACCCCCGCCGGTCTCGTGCGCGCGACACCCCATTGGAGGGACGGGCGGGTCGAGAGCGTCTCGTTTCTCAACGTCCCGTCATTCGTCTACGCCCTTGACCACCGGGTGGACGTCCCGGGTATCGGCCGCGTATCCTGCGACGTCGCCTTTGGTGGCGCCTTCTATGCTTTTTGCCGGGCCGAGGAGCTGGACGTCCGGCTCGCTCCCGAGGATTTCCGGAAGCTTATCGACCTGGGAATGCGGGTCAAGACGGCTGTCATGGCCACGCTGCCGATCCGCCATCCGTTCGAGGCGGACCTCGGGTTCCTCTACGGGACGATCATCATGGGGCCGGCCCGCGAGGCCGGCCATTTCGGACGCAATGTCTGCGTCTTCGCCGACGGCGAGGTCGATCGGAGCCCCACCGGGACCGGAGTCAGCGCCCGGGCGGCCCTCCACGCGGCCAAGGGCGAGATCGGTCTGGGAGAGCCGTTCGTCATCGAAAGCCTATTGGGAACATGTTTTGCGGGGCGCGCCGTGAGCCGGACGACGTTCGGGGCGCATGAAGCGATCATTCCCGAAGTCACCGGGAGTGCGCATCTCACGGGAAAGAGCGAGTTCTGGATCGACCCGGCCGACCCGCTGGGCCACGGGTTCATTCTGCGCTGAGGAAAAAGAAGGAGGAGGAGATATGGGAGGATTTTTCGGGGTCGTCGCCAAGCACGATATCGTCGAGGACCTGTTCTACGGCACGGACTACCATTCGCACCTCGGGACGAAGCGCGGCGGCCTGGCCGTCGGCAACGGGAACGGCATCGTCCGCTACATCCACAACATCGAGAACGCCCAGTTCCGGTCGAAATTCGTCGAGGACATCGGCAAGCTCCGCGGCACGCGGGGCATCGGGGTCATCAGCGATTACGAAGACCAGCCGCTCCTTATCCGCTCCCACCTGGGGCATTTTTCGATCGCCACGGTGGGCGTCATCAAGAACGCCGACGAGCTCGTCGAAAAGGCCTTCCGCGGCAAGTGCCTCCATTTCTCGGAAATGCGCGGCGGCGAGATCAACCCGACCGAGCTCGTGGCCGCCATCATCGACCAGAAGGACACGTTCGAGGCGGGCATTCAGCAAGTCTGGGAGCTCATCAAGGGGTCCTGTTCGATCCTGATCCTGACCGAGGACGGCGTCCTGGCCGCCAGGGATAAGCTCGGCCGCACGCCGGTCGTGCTGGGGAAGAAGCCGGGGTCTTTCGCCGTTTCGCTCGAGACCTGCGCTTTCCCGAACCTGGACTACGCGATCGACCGCTACCTCGGCCCGGGCGAGATCGTTAAGATCACGCCTGACGGATGCGAACAAAGGGTTCCGCCGCGCGATCAGCTCCAGATCTGCTCTTTTCTCTGGGTCTACTACGGCTACCCCGCTTCGAACTACGAAGGTATCAACGTCGAGATCGTCCGCAACCGCTGCGGGGCGCTGCTGGCCAGGAACGACGAGGTCACGGTCGATCTGGTCGCCGGCATTCCCGACTCGGGCACCGGCCACGGCCTGGGATATGCTGCCGAGGCGGGCATCCCCTTCCGTCGACCCTTCGTCAAATACACGCCGACCTGGGCCCGGAGCTTCATGCCCCAGAACCAGGACGTTCGCGACCAGGTGGCCCGGATGAAGCTCATCCCCATCCGCGAGATCATCCAGGGGCGGAAGCTCCTTTTCTGCGAGGACTCGATCGTCCGGGGGACCCAGCTCAAGGATACCATCCAGCGGCTTTATGAATCGGGGGCCGTCGAGGTCCATATGCGGCCGGCCTGCCCGCCTCTCGCCTACGGTTGCAAATATCTGAATTTTTCGCGCTCGCGGTCCGTACTCGACCTGGCCGCCCGCAAGGCCATCGCCGCCCTCGAAGGTCCGGACGCCAAGAACGTCGCGGAATACGCGAAAACGGGGTCGGAGAAATACGAGGCCATGGTCGCCTGGATCGCCCAAAAGCTCGGCCTGACGACCCTGCGTTACCAGCGGCTCGAGGACCTGGTCGAAGCCATCGGCCTGCCCAAGGAGAAGCTCTGTACATATTGTTGGGACGGCGTCGGCGTCGATTGAGTATGACTCAGCGACGCTCTGGCGCCCTGCCTCGGAGCTGGATGTTCACAAAAATAGGTCTAGCCAGCCGAGCTTAAATCGGGCAGGTAGGTTCCCGCCGTTTTGATATATCTTTTGCCTTCCCGATAGAGATCATAAGCATCCTTGCCCATTCTCAGCTTCTTTCTCGTGTCGTCGTCCATTCGAAAAACCACGGTGTAGGCGTACTTGGAGAGAAAATGGCGAGTCCGCGGCTTTTTCTCTTCGACTATGGCGGACCATTCCTGCCGGGTTTCCTTTTTTCTCTGCATAAGAAATGGGAGGAAAAAGAGGAAGTCAAAAAAGAAACCGAATAGAATATCCAACATCGCCTTTTTATCTTCCTCTCAACTTGAATTGTCCTCATGGTAACCTGGAGCAGGCTGGGTGTCAATCCGTCGGCATGTTGCGTAGCCGGAGGTTTCGCTTTATAATCAAATCAGTGAGTTTATGGAGGAAAAAATTGAAACTTCCTAGATCTACGATTGTTTTGATTAACGTGGTTCTCGTACTAATTATCGTCTTCTTGTTTAAATCATTTATAAGTTTTCCCAAGATGGCCAATGCCGCCTCGCCCGGGGAATACAAAGTTGTTCATACAAATCTTGTCCAAGTTGAGACGATGCTCAATAATACGGCCAAGGAAGGCTGGAAGTTCGTTAATTGGGGCTTGTGGACCCCGGGTCCAAATGTGACATTAGTATTTGAACGCTGAGTTTTTCCTTATTAATGCCGATAAGACGGCAGAGCCCTGACCAGAAAATAGTCCGGTCCTTCCCCGGCTTCTTCTCATGGGGCAGAATTCTTGTGACGGATTAGGTTGAAACGCGCTGAATACTACGGATTCAGACGGAAATCGAAAAAGGGTTCAGGAAAAATTCTAACATGCTGACGACAGGGAGAATCGTGCAAAAGAAATGGTAGCGGGGGTTGGATTTGAACCAACGACCTCCGGGTTATGAGCCCGACGAGCTACCAGGCTGCTCTACCCCGCGGTACCGCCGTTATTATAACAAATCCGGACGTATTGTCAACGCCAATTCGGCCTTCCCTCGACCGGCCCAATTTCCGGCTTGACTTTGGCGTCCGGGAAAACTAAATATAAGGGGAAAATCCATGGCCTGGGCTGTTTTTTTAATCCTCTCTTTCCTCTGTATCGGTTCGGTCGTGGCCATGATCCTTTCGCGGAACCAGGCCCATAGCGCCCTTTTCTTGGTCCTTTCGTTTTCCAGCCTGGGCGGGCTCTTCGGCCTGCTCGACGCTCCCTTCGCCGCCGCCGTCCAGGTGCTGGTCTACGCCGGGGCCATCATGGTCCTCTTCCTCTTCGCCATCATGATGTTCAACCTCCGGGGAGAGCTTCCCGCCCGAGCCAAGAAGCTCCGGCTGGCCCTTACGGCCGGGCTGGGGATCGTCCTCCTGGCCGAGCTTCTCCTGGCCGGCCGCAAGCTCGTCCTCGGGAACCCCGGGGCAGCCCAGACGGCCGGGGGCGACACGGCCCGGCTCGGACACCTCCTTTTCTCCGACTACATCTACGCGTTCGAGATCACGTCTCTCCTCATCCTGGCCGCCCTCGTGGGCGCGCTGGCCCTGGCCGGCAAAAAGGAGGGCGCGTGATCCCCTCATCGGCGTTTTTCGTCCTGGCCGCCGTCCTCTTCGTCCTCGGAGTCGTGGCCTTTTTCGTCAAGAAAGACCTGCTGACGCAATTCATGGCCGTCGAGGTCATGCTCAACGCAGGGAACTTGGCGTTCTTAGCCCTGGCCAAGGCTCTAGGCAAGGCCGATGGCCAGGCCATCGTTCTTTTCGTCATCACCGTGGCCGCGGCCGAAGCGGTAATAGGCCTGGCGATCATCGTCCTCGTCTTTCGTCAGCGGAAGACCATTCAAACCGACGATCTCAAGGACCTGAAGGGCTAGGATGGCCGAGCTATTCTGGCTGATCCCCCTGATACCGGGAGCGAGCTCGCTCCTTCTCATCCTTTTCGGGACGAAACTTTCCCGGCGTTGGATCGCCTGGCAGGCCTCGTCGGCCGTCTTCCTGTCGTTCCTGCTGTCCCTAGCGGCCTTCGTCCACCTCGCTCGGCTTCCCGGCGCGGGCCCCGGCCTCGGCAAGACCCTGATTCCCTGGATCTCGAGCGGGTCTTTCTCCTCCCGTATCGCCTTCGTCTTCGACCATCTGACGGCCGTCATGGCCCTGGTCGTCACGGGGGTCGGCCTGCTCATTCATGTCTATTCGACCGCCTATATGGCCGAAGACCGGTCTTACGCAAGGTATTTCGCCCACCTCAACCTGTTCACTTTCTTCATGCTCGTCCTGGTCATGGCCTCGGATATCGTCCTCATGTTCTTGGGCTGGGAAGGGGTCGGACTCTGCTCGTATCTCCTGATCGGGTTCTGGTTCGATCGGCCCGCGGCGGCCAAGGCCGGCATGAAGGCTTTTATCGTCAACCGGATCGGCGACGCGGCCTTCATAATCGGCATCCTCTTCCTCCTGGCCAACGTCGGCGGCTCGAGCTTCACCGCCATCAACGAAGCCGGCGCAAACGGCCTCCTGCCCTCGGGGCTGGTGACCCTGGTCGCCCTCCTTCTCTTCATCGGGGCGACGGGAAAATCGGCCCAGATCCCGCTCTACGTCTGGCTCCCCGACGCCATGGAGGGCCCGACGCCGGTGTCGGCCCTCATCCACGCCGCGACCATGGTCACCGCGGGCGTCTACATGGTCTGCCGCCTGAGCGGTCTCTATGCCGCCTCGATCCCCGCAGCGACCGTCGTCGCCTGGATCGGGGCCGCGACGGCCCTGTTCGCCGCGACCATGGCCCTCGTCCAGAACGACATCAAGAAGGTCCTGGCTTACTCCACCATCTCCCAGATCGGCTACATGTTCCTCGGCTGCGGCGTCGGGGCCTATGCCGCGGGGATGTTCCACCTTGTCACGCACGCCTTCTTCAAGAGCCTGCTCTTCCTGGCCGCGGGCAGCGTCATCCATGCCCTGGCCGGCGAGCAGGACATGCGTCGGATGGGCGGCCTCAAGAAATATCTCCCCGTGACCTTTCCCGTATTCCTCATCGGGGCCCTGGCTATTTCGGGCATCCCGTTCCTCTCGGGCTTTTTCTCCAAGGACGCCATCCTGACGAGCGCGTTCGGCGGCGGCCATTACGTCCTCTATGGGCTGGGCCTTCTGGGCGCCGTTCTGACGGCGTTCTACATGTTCCGTCTCGTTTACCTGACATTCTATGGTGAGGAGCGGTTTGCCCGGGATCCCGGGCATCACGTCCATGAGTCGCCGCGGGCGATGACCATTCCTCTCATCTTCCTGGCCGCTTTCTCCGTCCTGGCCGGTTACATCGGCCTGCCCGTCCTTTTCGGCGGGAAAGCCGATCTCTTCGGCCGCTTCATGGAGGGCTCGGTCAAGACTCTGAGCCAACATCTGGCTGTTTTCACGGAGGGAGTGCTCATTATCGCGGCCACGGCCGCGGCGCTCCTAGGCATCGTCCTGGCCTACGTTTTCTACCGCCGGACGCCCACCCTCCCCGGCCGTCTGGCTTCCCGTTTTCCCGGCATCTACCGGCTCCTCGTGAGCAAATACTATATCGACGAGGCCTATGACGCCGTCGCCGTCCGCCCCCTGGTCAGAGGGGCCGAAAAGGTCTATGAAAGTTTCGACCTCAAGGTCATCGACGCTGCGCTCGACGGGTCGGCCACCGTCGCCAGCCTGGCCGGCAAAGGCTTGAATTTCCTCCAGAGCGGGTTTGTTCGCGACTACGCCCTGGCATTTCTCATCGGGGCGATAATTTTCCTGGGATTCCTGCTGCTATGATCGCGCACCTGCCGCTCGTTTCCATGGTCACGTTCCTGCCGCTTGCCGGCGCGCTCCTCCTCGTCTTTTTCCGGCGGGGGTCGGTCAAGGCCGTGCGGATGGCTACCCTGTCGGTATCGCTCCTGACCTTCGTTTTCTCCCTGCTCATTTTCTTCGGATTTGACGGGAAGGCCGGCCTTCCGGAGTTCGTCGAACATGCGCCGTGGCTCGGGCGCGGCCTCGACTATCACGTCGGGGTCGACGGCATCAGTCTCTTCCTTGTTCTTCTCGCGGCTTTCCTCACCCCCCTGGCCCTGCTGTCATCCTGGCGGGCCGTCAACGATCGGATCAAGGAATTCTCGTTCTTCATGCTCGTCCTCGAGACCGGCATGATCGGCGTCTTCGTCTCCCTCAACCTCTTCCTGTTCTACGTTTTTTGGGAGGCCATGCTCATCCCGATGTATTTCCTCATCGGGCTCTGGGGAGGCCGCCGCCGGATCTATGCCACGACGAAATTCATCCTTTTCACCATGTTCGGAAGCCTGCTCATGCTCGTCGGCATCTTCGTCCTCTATGCCGCCTACCATCGGGCGACCGGAACCTTCTCCCTGGCCATCTTCGACCTGGCCGACGCGGCCCTCTCCCCCGCCCTCCAGACCTGGGTTTTCCTTGCCTTCGGACTGGCTTTCGCCATCAAGATCCCTCTTTTCCCGCTCCACACCTGGCTCCCCGACGCCCACGTCGAGGCGCCGACGGCCGGCTCCGTCCTTCTGGCCGCGGTCCTCCTCAAGATGGGGGCCTACGGCTTCCTGCGCTTGGGCATCCCCCTCTTCCCCCAGGCCGCGGCATCCTTCGCCCCGGCTCTTTCGGTCCTGGCCGCCGTTGGCATCATCTACGGCGGCCTGATGGCGCTCGTCCAGAAGGACATGAAGTCCCTCGTCGCCTACTCGAGTGTCAGCCACATGGGCCTCATCATGCTGGCCGTATTCTCTCTCAACTTCACGGCCACCGAAGGCGCCCTCTACCAGATGCTCAACCACGGCCTGAGCACGGGCGCGCTTTTCCTCTGCGTCGGGATCCTCTACGAGCGGACCCACACCCGGCTCATCAAGGATTACGGCGGTGCCGCCGCCCGGATGCCCGTCTTCGCGGCCCTATTCCTCGTCGCTATGCTTTCGTCCGCGGGACTGCCGGGGCTCAACGGCTTCGTCGGGGAGATCCTGTGCTTCTTCGGCATCTTCACCTCGAACAAAGTCCTGGCGGCGCTCGGCGTTTCGACCGTCATTCTGTCGGCAGCCTATCTTCTCTGGCTTTACCGGAGGATCATGCACGGCCCGCTCAGAGATCCGGACGGGCTTCTCCGGGACGTCGACCGCCGGGAGCTCGCCACCCTTGTCCCCATCATCATCCTGATTCTCCTGATGGGCCTTTTCCCGGGGACCATCCTTCGAAAGATGGACGCGTCCGTTTCCCGTTATATCGACTCCCTGCGAGACGGGACCCGGGCCGTGCTCCCGGTCCAACCGGATACCGGAGGGACGATCCGGGTTCTGATCCCGGACCTATCCCCAGGGCAGACCGCAAACGTCGCCAGGCGGGAGCGGTAGGATGACGACGTTCATGGCCGTGGCCCCTCTCATCGCCGTCGTTTCGGGCGCTCTCGTCGTCCTGCTCGCGGAAGCGTTCATGAAACGGACCGGCCGGGAACCCCTCGGCACCCTCGCCGGCATCGCCCTCCTCGCGGCCGGTTTTTTCACGGTCCGCTCCTGGAACCACGATCTGAGCTATTTCGGCGGGCGTCTTCTTCTCGACCGGTTCGCCCTGCTCCTCATGGCCCTCTTCGTCGTCGTCGGCCTCGTCGTCGTCCTGATGAGCCTTGAATACGCGGCCCGCCAGGGCGTGAATTTCGGCGAGCTCTGCGGTCTCGTCCTCCTGGCCGTATCGGGGCTGATGATCATGGTCTCCACGACAGATTGGCTCGTCGTTTTCCTGGGGCTCGAGGTCCTCTCGGTCGCTTCGTATGCCCTAACGGGCCTTAAGAGGGCCGATAGGTTTTCCTCCGAAGCAGCGGCCAAGTACTTTCTGATGGGCAGTTTCGCCGGCGCTTTCTTCGTCTTCGGTCTGGCCCTTATTTTCGGCAGCTCGGGGAACCTCGATTTTTCGACGTTTCTCGCGACCGGGACATCGCGCTCGGGCCTGGCCCCTGCCGCCGCCACCGGCCTGGGCCTTATCCTCTCAGCCCTGGGCTTCAAGATCGCCATCGCTCCCTTCCACATGTGGGCCCCCGACGTCTACGAGGGCGCCCCGACGCCCGTGACCGTCTTCCTGACCGTTGCGCCCAAGGCCGCCGGGCTGGCCGTCCTCTTCAGGCTCCTCGTCCCCCTCATGAGGAACGAGCCCTTTGCCGCCGTCTTCGGCCCCGCCCTGACACTCTTGGCGGTCCTGACCATGTTCGCCGGCAACCTGGCGGCGCTCCGTCAAAAAAGCGTCAAGAGGATGCTGGCCTATTCGAGCATCGCCCATACGGGCTATCTCCTCATGGCCGTCATCTCCGGGGACGGGCCGAGCCTCGTCTTCTACCTCGTTGTCTATCTGTTCATGAACGCCGGGGCCTTCAGCGTCATGGCGGCGATGTCGCGGAAAGGTGTCGAGTACACGGCGCTTGACGATTTTGCCGGCCTCGGCCGCCGCTACCCGTGGCTGGCCGCCTGTTTCTCCGTCTTCCTTCTTTCCCTGGCCGGCTTTCCGCCCACGGCCGGCTTCCTGGCCAAGTTCTATGTCTTCAGCGGAGCCGTCCGAGAGGGGCATGTCGCGCTGGCCGCGGCCGCGGTCCTGGCCAGCCTGGTTTCGGTCGGGTACTACTTGAAGATCATCGTTGTCATGTACATGAAGGACGAGAACGGTGAGGTCGCCATCGACCGGGAGAACCCGGCCCTCTACCTGGTTATCTTCTTATGCCTGTTCGGAACGGTCCAGCTGGGGTTGTGGCCCGGGAACCTCCTGGCCCTCATCCGCCAGGCTTTCTCTGCCGTTTTCTAGATTTCTTGCCCCATCGGCCCGGCTAGTCCAGGGCTTTGCCCTTCGTCTCGGGAATGCCGATCCACAACACCGCCGCCGCCACGAAGGCCAGTGATATCACGATGAACGAGAATCCGAATCCCCGCGTTTGCGCCAGGGAGCCTACGACCAACGGCGCCATGGCGCTGACGATGCGGCCGGTGTTGTAGGTGATGCCCTGGGCCGTGGCCCGGACGGCCGTCGGGTAGATCTCCGCCGTCAGGGCGCCGAAACCCGTAAAATACCCCGTGCCGAAGAAAGCGACGAATGGCCCCAGCAGAAGAAGGAGAAGTGGCTGACGCGTCTGGGAGTAAAGCAGCATAAATACAGAGGCGGCCAGGAGGAATCCCACATACGAGCGCTTCCGCCCGAGCTTGTCACTGATGAAGCCGAAGGTGATATAGCCGAGCCACATTCCGGACTGCATGATTATGACCAGGCCCGACATCGTCCGCGGACTGAGGCCGATGCCACCCTGACTGGGAGCCATCGACAAATAGGCCGGCAGCCAGAGGTTGAAGCCCCACCAGGCGAACATGGTGCAGGCGTTCATCAGGGTCACGAGAACGGTCAACCGCAGTCTCTTTTTCCCGAAGATCTCCCCGAATCCGGACCGGATGCTCGGCGCCGCCGCCCGGCCGGCCCTCCAGATCTCCGGCTCCCGGACCTTCTTCTGGATCCAGAGCGTGAAGAAAGCCGGGATGACGCCGATGAAAAAAACGCCCCTCCATCCCCACAGGGGCAAGACGATCGCGGCGACCGCCGCCGCGGCGGCGTATCCGACGGCCCAGGAGCTCTGGACGATGCCCAGGGCCTTGCCGCGGTGCTGGGCGGGCCAGGTTTCCGAAACGAGAGCCGCCCCGCTGGCCCATTCCCCGCCCATGCCCAGGCCGAGGAAGATCCGGAAGACGGCCAGCATGACGACGCTCGATGCGAAGCCGCAGGCCGCGGTGAAAACCGAATAGATCAGGACGCTGCCCATCAGGGCTCTGCGGCGGCCGAATCGGTCGGCGATGACGCCGAAAACCAGGCCGCCTACGGCGGAAGCGATGAGCGTCAGAGAGCCCAGCAGTCCGGCCGTCGCTTTGGCCATGCTCATGTCGGACATGAGCGCCGCCAGGACCATGGCGTAGAGCATGACGTCGAAGGAGTCGAGCATCCAGCCGAACGAGGCCGCGACGAGGGACCGCCGCGCGTCCGGCGAGGCGTCCTTCCACCAGGCGAAACGGGGCATCAGCGGATCTCCATGCCGTTACAGCGCAGGTAAATGATACAACCGAGTCCGTAGATCATCCATCCCGCGAGCGAGATCAGGCGGCCGGCCGGCGAGGGGAAAACGACCGGGATTATGAAAATGGCGATGGCCATCCCTGTGATGATGGTCCGCTCCTTGACCGTCTCGGCGACGAGGAAAGCCCAAACTCCGAAAATAACGGCGATCCCGATCCCGATGGCGCCGTAAGGGATACCCATGGCCATTGTTTATAACATAATCCTTCGGACTTGGACAGGGATCGGAGGGGCGGTGTCGCGGCCGGACTTCAACGCAGGACGAGCAGAAGAAAGAGGTTGGCGGCGAAGATCAGAATGATACCGAACGAATCCCAGGCCCAAAGAAAGCGCTTTTTCTCGGCGTTGTAGATAAGCCCGGCGATGGCCAGTCCGGTCATGGCCATGGCCAGTATCGAGGGAATCAGGTGCTGGCTCTCGACGGATGACAAAATCGGCCCCTTGAAGTAGAACAGATCCTCGACGGCCAGGATGAGGATATTGAAGATGTTGCTGCCGAAGATGTTGCCCACGGCCATGTCGACGGCGCCGATCCTCATCGCGGAGACGGACACAGCCAGCTCGGGGAAGGACGTGGAGATGGCGACGAAGATGTTGCCGACGAAGGTCTGGCCGAGGCCCGTCGTTTCGGCGATACGCTCGGCGATCGTCGGCAGGAAGATGGCGGCGCCGACGACGACCCCCGCGTGAAGGGCGTAGCGGATGACGGCCGTCCGTAATGTCATTCCGGGCGAGGCCCGTTCCTTGTCCCGTCCGGAGGCCGAAGATGAGCGCTTTTTCTCGAACTTGAAGACCATCCGCATCGTGCCCAGGTAGCCGACGATGAGCAATGGAGTATAAACGCCCACCCAGCCCAGCCTGGGAAGCCGTGCGCCAAGGAAAAGGCTTAGCGAGACTCCGCCGAGGAAAAGAATGGACATCCCCGCCGAAAGAACGTTCGCCTGGTTGATCTTGGACGATAGGGGCACTTTCTTTGACAGCGTATCGAGCAGCCCGAGGATGAAGACGTTGAAAACGCAGCTGCCGAGGATGTTCCCCGCGGCAATGTCGGGGAGGCCCGCTGAAACCGCGCTCAGCCCCGTGGCCAGCTCGGGAAGCGATGTGACTCCGGCCATGAGAACCATTCCCAGCCAGAGCCCGCTCAGGCCGGTCTTCTCGGAAATGACCTGGCCGTAGCGGGTCAGCTTCGTTCCCGAGAAGAGAATGAGGCCCGTGACCACGAGGAATTCGAGCCAGATCGTCATTCCTTGCTCCCCTCTCGAGCTTCAACAAACGAAAAATAAGAACGGCCGGAGCGGGACGTAAGCCGGATCCTGTTCCCGCGAAAAACGGGCGACGGTCATTTGACTAG
>Ga0307378_10005840_pt1 | contig 17016 bp, 11 predicted proteins | sample UN1MG_FD_202238 | JGI IMG/M metagenome (GOLD analysis project Ga0307378, IMG submission 202238) | Soil microbial communities from Risofladan, Vaasa, Finland - UN-1 | ecosystem: Environmental > Terrestrial > Soil > Coastal area > Acid sulfate soil | place: Finland: Risofladan, Vaasa | collected... | reverse complement strand
CGCCGGCAAGCCCGTCGCCGGCGCCAGCGTCTTCCTCGTCAGCCGGCAGAGGCGGCTTGAGCTGGTTGACGGCGAGCCAGAGGGTTTCACCGGCTCGTCGGGCAAGACGGACAAGGACGGGCGCTTCGGGGTTCCCGGGGCGGGCGAGATGACGACCCACGTTGTGGTGTCCTGCAAGACGCTCCACGCCTGGCTGGCGAAGATTCCCGAGGCCGGCGAGGAGTTCGCCATCAAGCTGCCGCAGCCGGCCACGGTGATCATCCGGTACGACATCCCCGGGGCCAACACAAAGAGCTTTCGTCTGTGCCTGACGACCTGGGAGATGCCCCGGTGGAAGGGCGTCGTGGGCGACATCGAACATACCCCCCAGATCGCACAAGGGGGCACGGTGACGCTGAGCAACGTAACCCCCGGAGTGTATAGCGTCAGCCGTATCGTCATGCCGCGCGCCGGCCTCATGGGCATTGGCAGGTTCTGCGATCGTCAGTGGATCGAGCTGAAAAGCGGCCAGACCACGAACATCGACTTCATTCGAAAGGCGGGCACCGGGATCATCGGGGATATCCCCGGCCTGGCCGCCAACCGCTGTTTTGGGGCGTTCATCAGCATCGAGGAGACGACCGTCCGCCCCGGGCGGCATGAGAGGCTGGGGCCCATCATTCTCGACGCCGCCGCCTGCGGGCCGGAAGGCAAGTTCAAGACGTCGCGCATTCCCCCCGGCCGATACAACGTGACCGCCCAGGCGTATGTTCCGGAGGATCCAGCCGGAGGTTTGCTTAGCCTTGGGCGTGGGCCGGCATTCGTCGGCTCGGCCGAGGTGACCGTGCCCGCCGCCGGGGAGCCGGTGCCCGTGCGCATCCTGATGAAGCCCTCGCAGCACCCGCGAATGCCCGCCAAGGCCCCCGCGACGGCGGATGCATTAGCGCGGTGTTGGGGCGATCTGGCCACCATGGACTACGCCAAGGCCTTCGGCGCGGCCGCCGCCCTGGGCGCCGGCGACGACAAGGCGGCGAAGTTCCTCACCGGCAAGCTGCTGACCGAACCGGCCGACACGGCCAGGATCAGGCAACTGGTCGCCAGGTTTGATTCCCCCCAGGCCAAGGTCCGCGAGAACGCCCAGGCCGATCTGGCGGCCCTGGGCATGGAGGCCCTGCCGGGCCTGCGAGCGGTGCAGAAGGAAGCTCTCTCAGCCGAGGCAAGGACCCGCGTCAAGACATTGCTGGCCCGGGAGGCCGCGCTGCTGATGCGCATGGAGTGGGCCATTGACGTCCTGGCCCGGCTCGACCGCGCGCAATGCCTGCGCGTCCTGCGCAGCCTGGCCAAGGGCGACCCCAACGCCCCCGAGACCAAGCTGGCCAAGGCCGCCCTCCGGCGGATCGGGAACGCCGCGCCGGCCACCCAACCCGCCACGCAGCCGGCGACGCGTGCGACAACCGGATCGGCAGAGGATCGGGAAACACAAATCGCCGCGCTGATCACTCAACTCGCCAGCGGCCGCCAGAAGGAACGGGAGGAGGCCCAGTCGAAGCTCGAGGCAATGGGCGAGGCGGCACTGCCCGCGCTCGGCAATGCGGCTGGTGACAAGGACCTGGAGAGGTCTCTGCGCGCCAAGATGATCATCGATCGCATCAGGAATCGAGGATGGGGCAAGCCTGTAGACGGCCTGCGGGCGCGGCTACGGACCGATCAAGCGACGTGGTCTGCTGGAGAAATTCCGACATTTCGCGCGGATGTCAAATACGCCGGGGCCCAAAGGAGAAACGTCATAGAAGGGCAGCGGAACTGCCAGCTTGAAGTGGATGGATTATGGTATATGTGGCGGCCCCCGGCGCCCAAGGGCGGGCGGGTGGTCCCGTTGGAAAAAGAGAAGGCGCTGCAAAACCAGTTGATCACGCTCTCGCCTGTCTGGGACGAGGCCACGGAGTCCGAGCTGAAATATCGGCGCGATGGCTTCGGGGTCGTCCCGCCCCACGGCCGCCGCCGACTTCGGTTGGATCCGGGAAAGCATACGATCCGAGTTGCGTTCATGGTCGAGGCTCTCGTCAACGATTTCTGGACAGGCATTCGGGTCATCACCAATCCAATCGTGGTCGAGATCAAGGCGCCATCAGGATCGGCCGCTCCGAAATGGCCCGCCTCGGCCGAGGTCGCGGAAGCCATTGTCTATCACTACTCGACCTTCTCCCGGTTGGGGCAGCCCGCTGCCCGGAGCGATGCGACGGCTGCCGCTGAACTCTTGCTCTTGGGGCAGGCTTTAGCGGAGGCCGGTGAGCTGGAGAGACTTGCCCTCCGTACCCCGCTGGAGCGACCGGCCAGGGACTACAGGCAGACGCTGGTTCTCTGGCGGCAGAGACTCGAGAACGGGTCCTCGGCCACAAAGCCCGGAGTCAGGATAGAGGCCGAGAACTCAAAGGCGTTTTGGCATCTCATGAACCTGATGACGGGGGAGGAGCCTTTCCGTGCTGCCACAACGCGGCCAACCACCCAGCCCGCCACGCAGCCGGCGCCGGAGGCCGGCCCGGTTGTCGCCGTGGAAGCGGACACACCGCGCACCCGGCCATCGGAGGCGCCGCGGCCTGCCGCAGCCAGCCGGCCCAGCGCCGAGCAGTTGCTACAGGCCCGCGGTGTGTTCCGCCGCCTCATGGGCGGCAAGTTGACCGCCGCCGACAGGGCCCGCGTCGAAGGCCTCATTGGCCGCCTGGGAAGCCGCGTCTTCCGCGAGCGCAAGGCGGCCGAGGAGGCCCTCCGTAACGAGCCAGCCTCCGCGTTGCCCCTGATCCGCAAGGCAGTGGACAGTAACGATGCCGAGACAGCCGTCCGGGCCCGGGCCATCGTTGAGCTTCTTGTGAAGGCCGTTCCAGAGAGCTATCGCCTGGTGCCGCAGGCCTGCGCAGTTCGCCAGTCGGCCGGGGACATGACGGTGGTCGGCGACCTGATCGCGCTGCTGTCCTCCGATGAGCTCCTCGTGCGTCGGGCGGCGCACATCGCGCTCTCGCGTTTGACCGGGGAGAGCTTCGGCTTCGCGGCCGACGGGGAGGCGGAGACCCGCGCGCAGGCCGTGCGGAAGGCCCGGGGCTGGTGGGAGGCCAACAGGGCACGCTTTCGCTTCGGCCCGGACCTGTACAAGGTCCTGGACCTCGGCGGCGGCGTGAGTCTGGAAGTGACCCTCATCCCGGCCGGCAAGTTCGTGATGGGGAGTCCTGCGGGTGAGAAGGGCCGCGCCGGCTACGAAGGCCCTCAGCGCGAGGTGACCATCACCAGACCATTCTATATGGGCCTGTGCGAGGTGACTGAGGAGCAGTACGAGCAGGTGAGGGGGGGGAACCCCAGGTTCCGGAAGGCGAAGACGTACCCGGCTGAGACCGTCCCCTGGGGCGATGCCGTGGAGTTCTGCAGGAAACTCTCCCGGAAGACGGGCATGACCGTTCGCCTCCCGACGGAGGCCGAGTGGGAGTACGCCTGCCGTGCCGGGAGCCAGACCGCCTTCAGTTTCGGCGGCGACGCGAACAGGTTGGACGATTACGGATGGTACACCGACAACAGCAATGACCGTGCGCACCCGGTCGCCCAGAAGAAGCCCAACGACCTCGGCCTGTATGACATGCACGGGAACCTCTGGGAGTGGTGCTCGGACTGGTATGTGGACTCGTACGCGAAGGCGGGAAAGACAGACCCCGCGGGACCCGCTTCCGGCTCGCGCCGTGTCCTGCGCGGCGGCAGCTGGGACATGGATCGCATGGCCTGCCGCTCTGCGTTCCGCCCACGGTGGACGAGGCCCGACCGCCACTACCTGGGCGTCGGCTTCCGTGCTGCCGTGGACTCGAGGTAAGCCTTGGGGCAATGAGGGGGCAATGAGGAGGCAATGAGGGCAATGAGGGACAGGCACCCATTTCGCCCATTTCGGGGCAATGAGGGCAATGAGGAACAGTCACCCATTTGGGGGCGGCTATCCTGGAACTATGTCGGGCATGCCTATCCTGGCAATCCGCGTAATCGGCGCTCTCTTCTCCGCCATGCGCCGGCTCCGTAGCAGACAACACCCGGCCGGGCCGTGGGTTACGGGCCGCCAATATTTCTCAGAATTTGCTTGACAAGCGAATGGCCGGTGCGTTAATATTGGGTAGATGGAGGCCGCACACGGGCCCGGTTGCTTGACGGGCCGGCCGGTCAATCGGGGAATCAGGGGAAGAGGCGTCAGACACTCCATTGCGGATTTGCGGATTCCGGAGCGCGGAGCGCGAAGCGCGGAACGCGGAGCGCGAAACGCGGGAGGAGAGGCTCCTGGCCATAGCCAGAGGCTTGCCGGGCAAGCTTCGCTTCGCTCGTTTGCCCGGGGCACCCGGCGAAGAACTGAAAATATGCGAAACGAACCCAATTTGCAGAGGGGCTAGGGGCAATGCAAAGGATTTTGCGATAAGGGCTTACGGTGGAAGAACGACCGTAAACGCCCGAAATAAGAAGGCCGATTAAGGGGCGCAAAACGGCCATTAGGGGCGTCTAAGGGGTGCTTAACAGCGACAAAACGGGGGTTAATCGAGCTGTGGCCGGGCCGGAAGCGCGGAGCGCGGAACTGGCAGCGCGGAACGCTGAGATGATCGTCCAGGACGAGGGGCGGGCGTCAGAAAGGCTTTGTCGGCCGTCGCGTGCGGCCGTACGATAGGGCCTTCGGCTGCGCTGCGAGAATTGCCCATAAGGGAGAGTGCCCGATGATCACGATCAGCGCGTTCGGCGACGAGATCGCCGCGGACCTGAAGACCCAGATGGACGTGTGCGAGGCCAACGGCGTACGGTGCATCGACGTCCGTGCGATCGACAAGGTCAACGTTTCGCACATGTCCCTGGCCGACGTCCGCGAGCACCGCCGGCAGATGGACGGGCGCGGGTTCGCGGTGCCGTGCATCGGCTCGCCGCTGGGCAAGATCAAGATGGACGACGACTTCGACGCCCACCTGGAACTGCTGCGGCACACGTGCGAGGTGGCCAAGGCGTTCGACACGTCGCTGATCCGCATGTTCAGCTTCTACGCATCGGACGGCGCGAGCATCGCCGACCAGCGCGACGGCGTGATGGAGAGGCTGGAGGCGATGGTGAAGGTGGCCGAGTCGGCCGACATTGTGCTGCTGCACGAGAACGAGCGCGGCATCTACGGCGCCAAGCCGGAGGGCGTCCGCGACATCTTCGCCACGATCCGCAGCAAGCACCTCAAGGGCATCTTCGATCCGGCGAACTTCGTCGCCGAGGGCCTGCGGCCGTACGACGAGGCATGGAAGGCCGGCCTGGACGAGCTGACCGAGTACTTCCACATCAAGGACATGGTTCCGGGCGCCGAGACGTGCGTGCCGGCCGGCCAGGGCGCCGGTCAGATACCGGAGATATTCGCCGATCTCAAGCGGCGGAACTGGAGCGGGTACATGACGCTCGAGCCCCACATGGCCCACGGCGGGCAGTTCGCCGGGTTCACGGGACCGGAGCTGTTCGCCAAGGCGGCGGACGGCCTGAAGGCCACGCTGCAACAGGCCGGACTGGAATACAAGGTGTAGGTCGCGATCCCGCGCGCGGCAGAGCCGCGCGCCCTACCGCCGGCGGGGCTCAGGCCCAGGGAAACTGCTGGCCGGTCAGGCGGGTGTAGGCCTCGACGTACTTCTCGCGGGTCTTCTGTACGATCTCCGCGGGCAGGACCGGCCCTGGCGGCTGGCGGTTGAACTTGACCTTGTCGAGGTAGTTGCGGACGAACTGCTTGTCGAAGCTGGGCTGGTCGCGACCGGGCTTGTAGGCGTCGGCGGGCCAGAAGCGGGAGGAATCAGGGGTGAGCACTTCGTCGATGAGCATCAGCTCGCCGTCGGCGTCCAGGCCCCACTCGAACTTGGTGTCGGCGACGATGATCCCGCGTTCGGCGGCGTGGTCGCGGGCCCTGGCGTACAGCGCGACCGACTTGTCGCGGAGGCTAGCGGCCAGCTCGGCGCCGACGCGGTCGCAGACCTGCTGGAAGGTCAGGCTCTCATCGTGGCCCTCGAGGGCCTTGGTGGTGGGGGTGAAGATCGGCTCGGGCAGCTTGCCGCACTGCTTGAGCTTGGGGGGCAGCTCGACGCCGCAGACGGCGCCGGCGTCTGTGTACTCCTGCCAGCCGGAGCCGGCGAGGTAGCCGCGGACGACGCACTCGATCGGCACGACCTGGGCCTTGCGGCAGAGCATGAAGCGCCCGTCGAGCTGCGCGTCGCGGGCGTCGTCGGGCAGGTCCTTGAGGCTGGCCGAGACCAGGTGATTGGGGGCCATTTGCGACAACAGGCCGAACCAGAACAGGCTGATCTGCGTGAGGACGCGGCCCTTGTCGGGGATGCCGTTGGCCATCACCACGTCGTAGGCGCTGATGCGGTCGGTGGCGACGATCAGCAGCGTCTCGTCCGGCAGCTCATAGATGTCGCGGACCTTGCCGGAGCGCTTCGGATAGCCGGCGATGGACGTGGTGAGCAAGGCGGTGGATTTCATAGCGCGTTTTCTACTCCCGCGGACGGCGCCCAGTCAAGGCGATGGGCGGCGCGGCGCCCCCTACCGCCGGTTGGCAAGGTACACCACGACGAAGGCAAGCTGCGTCAGCAGGTTCGCGGCAAGAAGCGACCTGCGGGTGAGGCCTCCGGTTCGACGGCAGCAGATCAGGCCGGCGGCAATCGCCGACAGCGCCGCGGCGCCGGCGATAGTCACTTGCGGGCGGAGACCGAGGTAGTGGAAGTAGAAGATCGAGCCGGCCAGCGGGATCGCGAGGCACGCAGCCGCCGCCAGCGGCCCGCACCTTCGGGCCATCGCGGCAACGTAGGGCTCGGTGACGGCCGTCGGCCGGCAGAACTGCGGGGTGATGAGCATCGACCACGCGCCCCACACGGGCATCAGCACGAGCACGCGGTACAGCTTGGCCCACGGGCGAATCCAGTCCAGCCAGTAAGGCAACTGGTCTTCGTTTCTATAGAAGTCGGGCTTGAGCACCATGAAGCACATGGCGAAAGCGGCCACGATGACGGCGGCGACGATAGACCGGTCGCGGCCTTCGCGCGGGCACGCGACCTCCAGCAGGCACTCGGCCGCCCGGCGGAACGGCCACAGCATAAACACCACCAGCGTTGCCACGGCGGGCATGATCAGCGGCTCGAAGTCGCGGAAGGTCTTCCACCCCAGGCCCCAAACGCCGCACAGGACCATCCCCCACGCGAGCGACTGGATCGTCAGTCCGACCCACGCGCGGGCGAAGCGGCCGGGCGGCTCGGCGCCCAGGCCCGGCTCGTCAGCGGCCAACAGCATGTAGCTGGGCCGTCGGCGGAGCCATCTGCACAGCCGCCCGAGCAAGGCGGCCATCTTCGAGCCCCCAGGGGTCATGTGACACCGCGGGCCGCGCGGAGGCCGGCAACAGGTCCGGCGCGGCGCAGCATTCGCGCGAGAGGCCTTCGGACCACGGGGAATTCCTTTCCGATGCGGCGGCGACAAGGGTATCGGCAACCGGGGCGGGCTTCAAGGCAATTCGCCCCGCGGCGCAGCGGCCACAGCGCGGGCGCGGAAGGCGATCACTTGTTCTGGCCGGACCCGGCGGCTGCGATAACCCGACGGGCATCCTGGGCCTCGGGAGTGTCGGGATACAGGCGGATTACTTCCTTGAAGTCCTGGATCGCCTTGTCGGCCAAGCCCGCGCTCGCAAACGCCCGCGCCCGCTGGAGCAGCCCGCGCGCCCTTCGCCGGTTGCGGAACAGCTTCAGCGACGCCTGGAAGTCCTTGTCGGCCTGTAGCGACTTCAGGTCCGCCTTGGCCCGCCGCGCCGCAGGGCACAGGGGGTACATCTTGACGATCCGGCCCAGCGTGTTGACCACGGAATCGGCCTGGTCCGGAGTCAGCGCCTTGATGAGCGCAACGCGCTCGGTCGGCTGGGTGGTCGGGCGCCGGCCGGGCGACAACGCCGAATTGGCCTCCGCCTTGCTCAGGTGCCGCGCGATGGTGGCGGTGACGAGCTTCTCCAGCTCGGCGGCCTTCGCCTCCTGGAGCACTTCCTGGGCGACAGGGTCGGAGTTGATCTGGTCCAGTGACTTCCTCGCCGCGGCGGCGCACGGCAGCGCACCGAAACGCCGCGAGACGCCCGTGTACTCCTCGACGGCCTGGCCGTACTTGCCGGAGTCGTACGCCTGGTCGGCCTGCTGGAGAAGCTTCTTCCCCTCGTCCTGGAGCTGCCCCAGCATGCGGGAGATGCGGTCGACCTGTCCCTGGTCGGTCGCCAGCGCGGCGGCCAGCTTCAGCGACTGCCACGCATTGTGCCACTTCTTGTCGGCCAGGGCCTTCTGTGCGGCGGCAAGCTCCTCCTCGCAGCGCTTGTGCATCCGCTGTCGCTCGGCGTCGCCGCTGTCCTTGCGGGTGCCGAGATCGACCACGGTCCCGTCGGGAAGCTGGTGGCGGATAGGAATCTGCCCCATCGCCCCACCGCATGTCCCCAGGGCGATCAGGGCCACGAAAGCCATTCGTCGGGCCATCGCACCCACCTCCCTTCTCATTTGCGGGCCGGCGCCAGGAACGTCGAGGCCATTAATTGTACCATCTCGTGCCTGTCCTGGGCCAGGTAGTCCACGATCGTATTCTGCCCTGGCAGCCCGCAGGCGCCGAGCAGCTCCGCGAGGCGAAAGCGGACCAGCGCGCTGGGGTCTTCGATCGCCCCGGCCAGCAGGCTCACGATGCCGTCGTCCAGCTCCACGCTGTTCAGCGCTGCGAGCATCTCCGCCCTCACCACGTCGGACTTATCCTTCAGCACCTCGACGACGATCCGCAGCAGAACCGGCCGCGAGAAGGCCTTGGCCATCGGCGCCGGAAGCGGCGCGAGCCGGCCCGCGTCGACCCGCCGAACCATCGCAAGCAGCGATGCGGTCTTCCTCGCCGCCCGCATCCGGGTGGGCAGGTCCCCCTTCTGGATATCGTACACCAGCCGCCCCAGCACCACCCGGCAGGTGCCGGCCAGTTGCTGGGAGTCGTTCGCGTCCACGCCAGGCATCAGCGGGACCCGAACAATCTTCACTGGCTCGACTTGCAGCGCAGGCAGGGAGCTGTAGAACCCCAACCCCCGCTGGACCGGGTCCACGGTGCCCCGCACCGTCAGCTCGTACTGCGCCAGCGGATGGGTCGCCAGCAGCTCCTGCAACCTGCCGACGGCCAGATCGACCGTCACCGTCAGTGAACTGGCCGGCGGCAGGTAACGCGGCGCCGGCCAGACCACAAGCGGAAGGTTCTGGAAAGACCCGCGAAGCCCCAGGATGCCGGCATGCAGGCTCAGCCGCGGACTGAGCAGGCCCCAGTCGCCCAGTGGTATGTCCACCTGGGCGGTGCTGGTGAGGACGGCCTGCACCTCGATGGGCTCGTTCAGGCCGACGGTGTGCTTGAGGGGCTTGAGTTGGATCGAGAGGAACTTGGCCGGCTCGCGGGTCATCTGAAGATACCGGCGGTCGAAGCGGTCCACGAGGTCGGCGACCTTGTCCCTGCCGGGCTCAGGGGGCAGCGGCAGCTTCCGCTCGGCGGCCAGCGCCGCCAGGCGCCGAAATGCCGGCCCGCTGCGCCCGAGGGCAATGCCGCCCATCAGAGCCTCGGCGCCGGCGTTCGGATCGTCATGTTCGAAGTGATACCGGGCCAGGAACAGCGCGGCATATGCGTCGGTCTTGGCGAGGGGAGTCAGCCGAGTCAAGCCCGGGGCATCCAGCCCGGTGGTCAGGAGCTCGGCGATCCCGCGGATCCGTTGCATGACTGGGTCGTCGCTCGCGCTCTTCCAGGCCGAAAGCGCATACTTCAGCGCCTCGGCCGGCCGGGGGGCGGTAAGCAGATAGAACCAAGCCAGGTCGCGCGCAAACATCAGGGGCTTCGCGGCCTGTTTTTTCTTCGACTCCAGCGACGCCTGCATCTTCTCCTGTTCTTGCTTCGACTTCAGAGACGCCTCCGTCTTCTCGATGAGCGCGTCGGCCTTCGCGGTTTCGCCCATCGCCTGGTACGCCTCGATAAGCAGAGATCGCAGGTCCGAGCTTTCGGTCCGCTCGAGCATGGGCTCGAGCATCTCGACGGCCTTCGCGGGCTGGTTGGCGTCCAGCAACGCGCTGCAGTACTCCGGCAGGACGAAAACGTACTGAAGCTCCCGATCCACGTTCAGATCGGCCATCTCCAGGGCGTGCTCGAAGAACTCCAGCGATCGCTCATACAGGCCCAGTTTCGCCAGCGTCCCGGCCAGTTGCAGGGCAAGCTCGGCCTTTCGGGGATTGCCGCGCAGGATCCCCAGCATGGTCCTGACCCGATCGGCGGGGGTCGGATCCTTCACGTAGGACAGGGCCCCTCCCAGTGCCTCAGGGTTATGCGGATCGAGCCGGGCAGCCGTCTCGAAGGCCAGGCGGGCCTTGCCTCGCCAGCCCTGCCCGCGGAGGGTAGCGGCCAGCTCGGCCCACGCCTCGGCGCGAAGCGCCGGCGGGTACTCCTCATGCTCCAGGAACCTCTGGAGGTACTGGACACGGTCCTCGGCCGTGTGGCGGATGTCCAGATTCAGTCGCAGCCACCGCAGCCCCAGCAGGTGGTCGGACCGTTCGGCGGCGAAGCACACCCCCAGTGCTTCGGCCATCGGCTCGGTCCTGCCCTGGGCCTGGTAGATGCCGGCAAGCACCCACTTCGTGCGCGCGTCGCCGGGGCGAAGACGGTCGGCGAAGCGGCTCAGCGCGATCATTCGCCCGCCCCGGCCTGGGGTGTTGGCCTCGGCATGCATCAACGACAGCGCGCTGGCCAGAAAACTCTCAGCCGCGAGCCGGTCGGCCTCGCTGACGGCGGGCGCGTCGGCGGCCGGTGCGGACGCGCTGGTGGCGGTTTGGGCGTACCCGACACTCGCCCAGCACCACACGCCCAGGCAAAGCAACACAACTCTCGGTCCGTCCCGCTGCACGGTTGGGTCCGCCTGCCCGGCAAGCCGCCCGGACTATTCCGGCTGAATACTGATGCTCTGGTTCACATCGCCCCGGCGGACCATGACGTTCACGGGCTTGCGAGGATCCTTGTTGAGGGCCTGCTCGCACAACGCCTGGAACCCAGCGACGGTATTGACGGGCTGGCCCGCCACGCTGACCACCAGGTCCGGAGGCTGGGTCTTGACGCCGGACTTCGCCGACGGGCCGCCGTTGACCACGCCCACTACGTACACGCCGGGGACCTCCGCGGTGGGAGTTGTGTCAAGAACCTTGTCCAGCTCCACCTTCTCGCGGACGTACAGGCCGAGCGGGCGCGAGAAGTACTTCGCGGCCTCCTGCGGCGTCTTGGGGAAGGCGTCGACCACCATCTCCAGGACCTTCGGCTTGGCGCCTTCCAGGACCGTGAGGGTGATCTTCGAGCCGATCTGAATCCGGTTCAACTGGCGCACGAAGTTGGAGACGGTCAACTGCGGCGTGGGCATCTCCTCCAGGGCGTGGCCGTTCAGTCCGGTGATGGTGCTGTTGTCCTTCAGGCCGACCTTGGCCGCCGGCGAACCGGGGACGACGGTCTCGGCCGTCACTGCCGGCACACCCAGGGGCACGATGTTTTCCGGGTACGGCTTGAACCTCAACACGCCGATCCACGGCAGGCGCTTGCCGCGCTGGGGAGGGCTCGTGATAACGTGCACGAAGTCGTCCACCGGCATGAAGTAGGAGGTCTCGCGCTGGCCCCTGATCAGGATGTTTGCCGGGCCGCCCGAGCTCGATATGCCCGCCGGCGTGGGCAACTGCTGCTGGACCATGCCGACCGCCACTCCGTCGGCGGTGAAGACCGGCGAGCCGATGTTCGTCAGCCAGCCGCCCGTCACATAGACCATCGGGCCGGGCACGCGGACCTTGGCCGACACGTAGGCAACCCCGTAGTACGTCTTGTTGCCCAGCGCCGCGTCCAGCAGCCCGACCGACAGTACCTGCCTCCCGATCCTAAGGTCGGCCTTCTTGGCGAACTCAACCGGCGTCCACTCGTATGCATCAGTCACGTCCACGAACGTGATGCCGGTGGCCGGGTCGGTCGAGCGGTACTTCGCGGCAAGCTTCTTCTGCGAGTCGGGAATCGTGACCTCGACGTCCTTGATCGTTTCCGGCTGCACGCGGGGATCGAGCGCCGTAGTGATCAACACGCCGGCGTTACCCGCGCCCTTGCCGACGCAGATGGCCATGCCGGTGATCGACGCAGAACCGATGACCTGGTCCTGGATGTTGAACCGCACAACCGCCAGCGAGTTCTTCGTCCGGGCGGCCAAGCTCTCCAAGGCCTTCGACGTGGGATTGCCTCCCGCCGCGGGCGCCTGCGCCCACGCCGAGCCCGTCACGATCAGCACCGCCGCCAACAACGCCAATGCTTGCTTCATCTCGGTTCCCTTTCCGTTGGTCTGAGTGTCCTTTCGTGCCTGCCAGGCGGCAGTGCCTCAGCAGGAACCTCGTGTGTTCCTGTCGGCCCGGCGCTTCGGCGAGGGCGGCCCCGCCCAGGCCGGCAGCTTCCGCAGCCCCAGCCACATCGCCAGACCGAGCAGTATTATAACTATCGACGAGACCTGGTTGTGAGTGAATTCAAAGCTCCACAGATTGTGGGCATTATCGGCCCGTATCCCCTCCAGGACGAAACGCGTGATCGGATACAGCACCAGCAGCAGCGCGAAAACCTGCCCCTCGCGAGTTCGAAGGCGAAAGAACGCCCACAGCAGCCCGGCCAGCATCAGCGCGTTGATCATGCCCACGATCTGGGCGGGCTTGACGGGCAGCGACTTGCACCTCGCCGCCAGGGCGAACAGGTCTTCCTGGAGGTAGGCGTTGGCAGCCAGGCGTTCGTCGCCTCTCAGCGCGCCGTCGCCGTCGGCGTCGAACCGCGCCAGCAGACGCGACTTGCGGTGCTGCTGGTACGCCCAGAACTCCTCGAAGCTCAACTGCCCGTGCCGGCCCTGCAGCGCGTAGACCAGCGCCTCGTCCCAGCCTTCCGATCCCCTCAGCAGGCCGTTGGGCTCCGACAGACCCCGGCGCCACGTCTCGGCGGTGAGATACGCCCCCCCGCCGGTGAGCCTGGCGAACTTCGCCCGGGCGTCGGCCTCCGCGCCCATCATCACCGCCAACTGGTCGCCGTCCAGCTTGCCGTGAAGGAACCGCGGCGGGCGCGGGTTGGAGGCCGGCCCGTCCGGCAGCCTCGCGGCGGCCGGCAGGCGGCGAACCAGCCTCTCGTCCACCTGCCGGTGGAAATCGGCGTCGGTCTGCCACTGGTGAGCGAACACCGGGGACGGCGAATCCATGCCGACGGAGAACGGGCCGGGCGAACCGTCCAGCTTCACAAGCGGCTGGGAGTACATCGGAAACCGCGCGTGCAGAGGCCAGCTATCGCTGCACCGGGCGCCGTAGCAGCAGCCGTTGACGAAACAGCCGGCGCGGCCGAACGCCAGACCCACTACGAAGCTGACGGCGAAGATGTCCAGATAGCGGCGTATGCTCAGGCGCTTGATTCGCAGATACGTCAGTATCGCTCCCAGGGCGCCAAGCACGCCGCCGTAGTAGATCAGCCCGCCGGAGGTAACGTCCAGAACCGCCGCCAGGGGATTGGGCGCATTGGCGAACTCGCTGAAGTTCTCGACCACGTACGCCAGCCGTGCGCCCACCACCCCGCCCAGCAGCGCCAGAATCCCGCAGACCGCCACCGCATCGGCGCTCTCCCCGCATCTACGCGCCCGCCATTGCGCCAGCCAGATGCCCGACAGAAATCCAACGACGAGCATCAGCCCGTAGCCGTAAATCCGAAGCGGAATCTCGCCGCCGAAGAGCTTCAACACGCCGAAATCTACGATGATCCGCTGCATGTCCAACGAGCCCCGCGGAAGTGCACCGCATCGCTACAGCCGCTTGAGCACGCGGTTGCTCTCGCCAACCACGACCACCGCCGGCTTGATCGACCGGGCCTGCTCGGGCGCGACGTAGGTGTGCGCCATGACGATGACCCGGCCGCCCACCGGCAGGAACTCGCCCGGAACGACCCCCACCGCGTCGGCCAGGTCCACGTCGATCATGATCGAACCCACCTAATCCGGGTCGGCGGCCGTAATCGTGGCGCGGTGGAGCTTCGCCCGGAGCACCTTCAGCAACATGCCGTCACGTTCCCTCATCAAACGAATGCGGGCAGAATCGAATCGGCCATTCTAGGTCTCGCCCGCCGGAGCGTCCACCAGAATATTGTCGATGAGCCTCGCGTCACCCAGCCGCACCGCCACCGCAGCCAGCACCGGAAGGCTCGCCGTCTCCACATCCGACAGCGTCCCGGGATCGACGAGGGAGGCGTAGTCTATCTGACAGTCCGGCGCCCGCTTGGTGAGGTGTTCGCGGACGGCCGCCAGCACCTCGGCCGGCGGCGGCGACAAGCGAAGGATCATCTCTTCCGCCAGGCGCAGCGACTCATACAGCGCCGGGGCCTGACGCCGCTGCGAAGGCGTGAGGCATGCGTTGCGGCTGGACATCGCCAGCCCGTCCGCCTCGCGCACCGTCGGGCAGACCACGATCTCCACGGGGATGTCAAGGTCCTCGACCATGCGGCGTATCACGACGGTCTGCTGGAAGTCCTTGGCGCCGAAGTAGGCCTTGTCCGGCTGGGCGATGTTCAGCAGCTTCGCCACCACGGTGGCCACGCCGGCGAAATGCACCGGCCGAGAGGCCCCGCACAGGACCTCGCCGAGCTTCCAGACCGTGACCCGGGTGAGGCAGCCCGGCGGGTACATCGTCCGCGCCTCGGGCGTGAAGACCAGGTCCACGCCCCGGCCGCGGCAGGCAGCCAGGTCCTGCTCGGGAGTGCGGGGGTAGCTCGTGTAGTCCTCCGAGGGGCCGAACTGGGCGGGGTTCACGAAGATGCTCACGACGACCAGCCCGCAGCGGGCCCTGGCGGCGTCGATGAGGCTCAGGTGCCCGGCGTGCAGGTTGCCCATGGTGGGGACGAGGCCGACGAGCTTGCCCCCGCCGCGCGCAGCCGCGACGAGCCGCCGAACCTCCTCGATGGTCTTGACGACTTCCACGTTCAGGTCTCACAGAGGGTGGCGGGGCTCTGTCCCGCCACCCGGGGCAACCAGCTTCCTTTGTCGCGGCGGGACGGAGCCCCGCCGCGCGGCACTCAGATACGGCACCTCAGCGCCCGCTCAGCTTCGCTCGAATATCGGCGGCGAGCGCCGCTCGAACCGCGCCGTCGCGGAAGTCGGCGGCCTCGCAGTCAAACTCAATCACGGGGCACAGCGCGTCGGCGGCGGCCCTGGCGTACTCCGCACGCATGGAGTCCAGAAACTCCGCGTCCATCACCCGCTCGAAGTCCCGTCCGCGCTCGGCGATCCGCCTCAGCAGCGTCTGCGAGGCCGCGTCCAGGTGGACCAGCACGTCCGGCGGGTGCACAACCCGCGCCAGCGGCCATGCAAGCTGCTCATAGAGCTTATAGTCCTCGATGCCCAGCCGTGCGCGGGCGAAAACGCGGTCCTGGCAGTAGCCGTAGTCGCTGACGAACAGACCCGCCTCCGGCCAGGTAGTCACCGCCAGTTGCCTAACACGCGACACAAGGAAGCACAACTGCCCCGGCAGCCGAGCCGCCGCCCCGCCGGCGTAGGACTGCTCAAGGAACGGGTTGCCGCGGTAGTCCTCGCGGATGAGCTCGGCGGGCAGGTCGGCGCAGAGCAGCTCGGCCAGCGTCGTCTTGCCGACCGCCGGCGGGCCGATGATGCTGATAAGGGCCGCGCTCACTTACTCGCCCTCCAGCTCAACAAGCAACTGCCGCGCCGTCCTGCCCAGCAGCGGGTGCCGCGCCTCCGGGGCGATCTCGGCCAGCGGCCGCAGAACGAACAGCCGCTCGTGCATCCGCGGGTGCGGGATGGTCAGCTCGTCGGTCTGCATGACCACGTCGTCCATCAGCAGTATGTCCAGGTCGCAGGTCCGCGGCCCCCAGCGGGTTTCGCGGCTGCCGTCGCGGCCGCATTCGGCCTCGACGCGCCGCAGGGCATCGAGCAGCTCTGGCGGCTCAAGCGTGGTGGCGATCTCGGCCGCGGCGTTGAGGTACTTCGGCTGGCCCGGCGGGCCCCCCACCGGCTCGGTCTCGATGAAGCTCGAGACCCGCCGCACCTCCACGCCGTCCGTCCCGCGCAGCAGCTCGACCGCCCGCGCCAGCGTCTCCGTCCGGTCGCCCAGGTTCCCGCCCAACGCCAAGTACGCAGTCCGCTTCACGCGCCCATTAGACCGCGCCGCGCGCGCAATTCCAACGCCCGACGCCCGCCAGCATTGGCTCAACCGGCCCCGCCAGAAGCTCTCCCCCCATGGGCCAGCCGACAACCGGCCAGTCGAGACTAGAAGGTTCATGACCCCTCTATCCCGACCGTCTGACTTCGCTCGCACCGGGTATCGTCGAAGAGACCCTCCGGGGCCATGGGCCCGAGGCAGTGAGCCTGCGGAAGCTGCAGAAGTGGCTGCCGATGCACTGGCAGGAGCAGAGGGAGAGGTGGTATCAGGGCTAGAACACCGCGTGTTCCGTGCCCGTGTTCACGATGGTCTTGCCCTCCCGGTCGATCAGGATGATCTTCCCGTCCAGCACTGCCACGGCCACGCCGTTCTCGAAGCTCTCGACCCACTCGAACCGGGGCGGGATGACGAACACGCCCGCCTTGTCGATGAAGCCCCACTTGCCGTTGTGGCGAGCCCGGGCACGTCCCTCCGAGAACCACGAGACCCGGTTGAACTTCATCGGGATGACCAGCTTGCCGTTCGGGTCGATGAATCCCCACCGCTGGCCGTCATCAGCGGGCCCGAAGAAGCCGTCCACCGTCTCGTCCTCGACCCGGCAGAACTCGGCCTTCTCGCTCATGCTTACCGGCGCGAGGCCGTCGTAGAAGCCCCCGGCGGCCATGTACACCGGCTTGATGGCCATCGTGCCGTCCCGAGCCAGGAACCCGAACTGCAAGTCCATCTCGGTCGGGTCGTCGAAGATGTCATCCCTGCCCCCCCGTTTCTTGCCCGTGTGCAGGACAACAAG
>Ga0307378_10005839_pt1 | contig 17020 bp, 34 predicted proteins | sample UN1MG_FD_202238 | JGI IMG/M metagenome (GOLD analysis project Ga0307378, IMG submission 202238) | Soil microbial communities from Risofladan, Vaasa, Finland - UN-1 | ecosystem: Environmental > Terrestrial > Soil > Coastal area > Acid sulfate soil | place: Finland: Risofladan, Vaasa | collected... | reverse complement strand
GTTTCGTTGCAGCGAAACCCAGAATCAAGACCCTCGGAATCGAGGGTGGTGATCGTTACAACAGGGCAATAAATGCCCTGAAATTTTATTGGGATGTTGATAATCCCAATAGAAAAATATTTATTCAGGAAGTCGAAGAGCTCCTCCTGACTGCCTAACCCTCACCGCCCTAATGGCCCTGACCTTTCAATGGTTGGGGCCATTTTTTCTTGAATCTATTTAAACCCTTAAACAATGGAGGTTTTATGCATAACTTCAATGATTACGAGTCATCGGATGGCATGACTCGGTACAATCTTAAGGGGCTTAAGATCCTTGAAGAGAAGAAGGTTACTCCGGAAGTACAAGCCCGGAGGAACCGTATTAATGTCACGCAAATGTATCGGCAGTACAATCCTACTGTTGGACTTCATCGGGCCTTTAAAGGCCTTGTGAAGGGATATTAATGAAAGTCTCCATGCGAAAATCAGCCCTCAAGTCCATGGGACTTGGGGGTTCAATCTGTAATTTGTATGATATTAAACGCTTCAATGACCCTTATTACAGGGCAAGACCTAAGAGGTCATGGAAGTCACACCGGAATAATCAATGGAGGTTGATATGGAAGTAACATGTAAGGTTAAAAAGATTCTGCAGGAGCGTCAGACCGGGAAGACAATAACCCGGTTGCAGGTAGTCCAATGGAATGCTTACGCTCCCGTGTTAGAGAAGCGTGAGTACTGGTCTGATAAATCCGGAAAAACCATAACAGGAAAGCTTAAAGGCTTAAATGCTGATGACTTTAAAGTCGTTGCAACGTCCGGTGTTGAAGTTTCTTCACTCTTAAAATAAAGGGCTGTATATATATATGTTGGATTTACTTCTTGAGTCGGAGCAAGACATTGGGACTTCCCGACAGATAAATGATGCTGAGGCCGAGCAGTTGGCTAAAGCAGCCTTGAAGGCAAGGGCAGATAAGGTTGCTGCTGAGGCTGAAGAGCAGCGTTTAAAGAAGCTATTAGCTATCTCGGGACATTCCGAGTTCTTGAAGGATCTTGAGGAACCCGAATATTTCGGGTGTTACAAGGTAATCCCTAAGGATTCGACACCGGTTCGCATAGAGATGCGGCTTAATAATGGTGCTATGAAGGCTGAGGCTGAGGAGCGCCTCAGGAAGGTGTTTGGAGAGGCTTATGATGATTTCTTTGAGGCCTCGACAGAGCTGCAGAAGATTTTGTCTTATGACAAGCTTCTGGAGGCTTTCCATAAGGCAGGGAAATCTCCCTGGTCCTGCTTATATCTCGAGGTGAAGAAAGATAAAGAGGAAGAGGTCATAAGAATAGGAAAGAATACTGTGGCTTCCCGCAAGTACATCAAACCACAGAAAGAATTCTTTTCGAAGTTGCAGGATTATGGTATACGTCTTACAGGGGCTGTCAAGCGGTTCCTTGGAGAGTATTTGCCTGCAGCTGTTGAGCCTACCGTGATATTAGGGACACGGGGGACCTCAAAATGATTAATTCTTTGCTGGGTAAAGAGGTAGTAGTTATAGCACCATCTCCAAATGATGGTGCTTATTCCAAATGGTCTGATACAGGTATTCTTATCAACATCACGGGCATACTTAAAAAGGATAAAGAGCTGTACCAATTGGAGGGGTCATCCCGCATATCTTTTACAGCAAAGGCTATTCATAGTATTAATGCTCATGGCGCTTTATCAATCATTCAGTTGAAGCCTTTAAGGGTATAAAAAAGATGCCCATCGTTCAATGAAAACATGGAGAGGCATTAAATGATAACACTGAACTGTTTGATTCTGGAAATCACCAGACGATGTAATATGAGTTGTGATCATTGCTTGCGGGGTGACGCCCAGGCAATGGACATTGACCCTAAAGTCATTGATAAAGTTCTGGACCAGGTTGAGAGTGTAGGCTCAGTTGTGTTCACCGGTGGTGAACCTACATTAAACATCCCGGCTATAAGGTATTTCACCCGGGCAATAAAAAAAAGAAAATTAAGTCTCGGTTACTTCTATGTAGTGACAAATGGTAAGAAGGAGAGTCTGCCCTTTGTGAAAGCCCTTATCGACCTGTATAACATCTGTGATAATTATGATGAGGAGGATTTCTTTGGTGGGTTGGCAGTTTCAAAGGATCAGTATCATGAGGCGATTAATCCTTTGAAGATTTATAAAGTCTTGAAGTTCTATCACCCTAAGGAGAATAGTGGGCCAATTGATAGTGAACAACTTCTTGGGGAAGGCAGGGCAGCGGAGAATTATCTGACGGATAAGGCTCCTGAGACACTGTATAAGTTTAATTTGGAGGGAGATGAAGACTTATATATCGAAGATCTTTATGTCGCTGCTAATGGAAATATTGTTTCGAATTGTAACATGTCCTTTAACAGAATAGACAAGGAGTCTTTCGGGAATGTCCTGACAGAATCCTTGGAAAATATCATTAAAAATAACAAGGTTTGAAATGGGAGGAAAAATGACGACTGATTATGAAGGAATTGATTACGGTTGCGGCAAAACCAATATCGATACTAATGGTATTCGATACGGAGTCATCCATCAGAATGAAGTTTTGCAAGCATGGGCAGACAGCTCAGAAGCAGTCTACGAACATCATTGCCCGTATTGTGGTGAAGAGCTTGACATCGAATCCCCTGAGGAGATGGATTGTCCTGCATGTAAGAAGTCATTAAAAGAATCCGATTGGGATTTTAATGAACCTTCTTATTATAAGTATGAAGAGGATGGCTACATAGCAACTACTGATGATGTCAATGATATCATGATAGTCAAGTCACCTTACTATACCTACGCACAGTTCTGCAGTCCTTGTGCTCCGGGAGCAGGGTACTTGATGAAACCACTTGAAGAAAAGATTGAAAATAACCGGACGTACTGTTTCGGGCATGATTGGTTTGAGGGTGACAAAGCACCTTATATAGTTTATTCTGTTGAAACCAATGAGGAGATTAAATGTTAAGAAATCATTTCATACCAATGATTGCGGCCATGTTAATACCTGCTGTCTTTGCTGGAATGATGTACATGAGACCTATGTTCTCATTCGGGTGTGGGGGTGGCTATGACATCGGGAACTTTGAATATATCATCCACTGGAGGATGACTCACAAGAAAAAGAAACATCGCAACAAGTTCTTAAAATAAGGCGGGCGACGACCCTTCGGCCCCATACTGAGGATCAGGAGAAACTTAAGGCCACGCTACTGCGGCTGAAGGAGTTCTTTGAAGAGCGTAAGATCCCGATGGACGGTTTTGCTTTTGTCAAATAAGGAGTTCTTGAATGGCTAAATATGGCCCTACCTTTAACTCAGTAGAAGACATGTTGGTCTCTCAGCATGAGCTGTGTGTGGCCCATGATAAATGGTTACAAGAAGAGATTGAAAGGAAACGTCATGTTAAAACTGAAATTAAAAACCAACATCTCTACTGTAGTAATGAAAAAGAAAGTGTCCGTTGAATGGGTACGGGCACAACTTTATGCCAGAACACAGATATGTAATAGTAATGAACACGGGAGAATTTATGTTGATACCTGTACCTTTGTTGAAAATGACCTCAAAATAGAAGCCACTTGGGGTCCTCTCTTGTTCATAACAAAGCAGCCATATTTTTATTGGATGCTTAAAGAAATTAATTACATAAAGACCGAGTTACTAAGTATCAGTCTTTTTAAGGAATACTTAATGCTTGAGGCAGTCCCGGAGAAGGACCTGCCTACTTTGCTCTATTCTTTTAGACATAAAGAAATAAACGACCTGCTAATAGAAGCAATCAAAAAAGGAAAAAGGGTATTGTATGACAACTAATAAAGATAAACTTCTGCAGCTCTGTGTGGTTTACAATTGTCAGGTCTTTAAAATTGATACTGGCTATGTAGTTATATCACCAAAAGAGCTCAATGAAGAATTGAAGGGACGTTTCATTGAATTATACCCAGACGTTGACTGGGAGTTCGTGTTGGGTCCGAAAAAGCTGACCATAGATCACATAGCCTATGAGCTAGGGATCTCAGGGATTATGATAACCGCAACAGATAACAATCACCGCAATCTTGTCCTTAAGGCCTCGAAAGAAGGAACCCTTAATTCCGATATCATTTCAAGGCTATTGGAAAACGATGGCTTTTATGATACGGCTACAATAACATTCGAAGACAGAATTTTGTTTTATTATAATCGATATCTGAAAACAACTGAAGCTCCTACAAGGGATACATCCATAGGCAAGGATGACCTTTTAAATCTTCAGATTGCACTCGAGTCATCAAAGTCCATAGAAGAATTCCTTCAACAGGTATAAAAGGAGATCCATATGAGCAGAGGCATGGCAAAATTCTTGCTGTCTGTGGTATTTTTCATTATAATAATGGTACTTATATTGAGTTTTGGGCCGGGGAGATTGTTCTCTGAGGCGATGATGGAGACCTGGAAACAGGACATTGCTTTGAAGGTTGATGACCTTTTCTATACCTTCAAGTTATGTTTTATTCTTCTGTTCGTTATTGGGTTCCCAGTGATAGCCACTATCATAATCTGTGCAGTAGCTGGGGCATCAAGTAAGATAGCGGATAATATTCTTCCTGGTAAAGAGAAAGAGAAGACTGATTGCTGGGGGGACTCTATTAATAAAAAGAAGAAAAAACAATGAGCTTAGAACTCTTAATGGAGGCTACAGTTTATTCCGATTATGATGATGGGCCTTCTCATGCTCGGATAACTCTGTCCCTTCAGGGTATCAAAAGAATCCTTCATCTTTCTAAAGTGGTGAAGGATAATGATGCCTGTTCCATAGAGGTCTATGACAGTCCTGAATGGTTGACTGAAGACAATGACAATTATACTGAGTGGGATGGGCGTAGTGACATACCCCGATTGAAAGTCTCCAATGATACTTTCCATTGGACGTGTTACATAAAGAATACAGATGTGGAAATAGGAACACATATTCAATGTATTCCAATGCTTCGAGAGTATATGAAGGTCAAGAGGATGACAAAAAAGGATCTTCCATTGCTCTTTGACACCTTAACATATGAAGAGTCAAAAAGACTTTTCAGAAAGAGGTTACATGGATAAATGGTTTGTCAGTCGGCAATGTTATTGGGGTGTCGAGCCCAATGAGCAGAACGTGGTTGAAATAGCTTCCGGTGGATGTGACTATGCCAATCCAGACATGCTTGTAGAAAAGTATAATGGTGAAGCTGAAACCTATACCGATCCCCGGGAAGCTGTGACTGCAGCTATTGAGATAGCTAAACAGTGGAAAAAAGACTGCCCAAGTCTGACCATTGGTATAGCCCATGGATTTACCGGTGGCTATACGATGCCTTTTGAGGCATCAGAAGTTAAAGAGTTGAAAGACTGGGCAGAGAAAACTTATCAGGAACTGCCGAAGTGTGATCGTTGTGGAGACCTTTTACCAAAGGAACATTACATACTTCCGGAAGACCCTGATGTTAAGTTCTGCCGGGAGTATTGTGCAGAGAAATATGAGGAAACTCATGCTGATTGATGCAATGGGTGGTAGCAGAGGGCATTATGGAGGTTAGGTATGACGAAGATTAACACTGCCTTGGGCTTCCAAAGAGCAAGAGCTTTAGTTGAAGCTGTAGGTCAGCAATGGAAATACATAACCATCATCAAAAACAATCAGCAATTAAAAGATGCTATATGCAAATGGGGTCTGCCTAATCATGTCAGTGAACGTGAAGATGAAGTCTCCTTCGGAACAGGTGGAAGTATCTTTGTTGATAATTCAACAGGCAAGTATGTTGCCTATGCTTCAAGTCATTGTCTGAAGAAAGGACAATTATGAAAGAGATAGAGTATAATTATTATGAAGAAGAATTGTTAAAACTGGATCCTTCTTCACCTTATCTCCAGATACAGATATCTGATGATAAAAATAAGACAAAATGGTTGAGCCTGAATAAATACTCAATCAAATCTATCAGAGCTTTCCTTACCAAATGTAAAAGGAGAAGCAAATGAAGTGTCGAGTATGTTTCAAGCAAATTACAGATGACTTTTCTCATCTCCTTAAGTACGATAACGATTTTAGGACCGGACGGAAAGCACAGGCGCGGATCGATATTGAAATGGATGAAGGCTATGGTCTTCATAAAGAATGTGCAGAAAAAGTAATCATGGAAGAAAAGGTTTCTTATTATAAGAAAGCTCTTGAGCCTATCTTCCAGAAGCTCAATCGTTCACAGTTCAGAGAAGTGGATATGAAGGCTATAGTAGCTGCCTTCTGCTGTGAACATCGATTCTTACAGAATGAAGCCATTATCCTCATAAAGAGTATCATTGAAACACTTGGTAAGAAATCCGGGGATCCTGCCTGGGAAGATGGCCGTAATTCTTATGGCCTTGCCTGGTGCAAAAAGGTGAGTGATTTATGAAACAGTCCAGGGCGTTTCAGCTCCACTCAATACAAGACCATATAGTATGTGCCACAAAGGTTGATGAACAATGGTATCCCTGCAAAAAAGATGATGTCGAAATCTTCATCCGTGGTAATGGTTGGGTCAAATTGAAGGGTGAAAAACCTGAAGTAGGAAACCTACCTATTGAATGGACTGCCAAGGACCTTCAATACTATCATAAATTTTATGGCAGTTTGGCAATCTGTGAGGGCCTGCTCGAAGGATGGGGTGGCAACTCCCTGTATCAGGATAGCTCTTACGGCCTCAATTATGCCAAAGCGGAAATCCGAAACATGGTCATCTTCGGGGATGTCTATGATGAGTACACGGATTACATTCAGAAGATCGGGGATGAGTTCATTGCTAATCTTCATGAAGGATACAGAATAGAAGGGGGTGGAGTTGGCATAAATGCTAAAATTGGAGGTACTCTCTGGTATAAGGATCATCTTATTTGCTTTCTGGACAGGGTACATCTTCACCCCCTTATGCATGTTGAGCATCTTATTAAGGGACTTGTGCCTATCAAACCTTCCTTTGACCCCATATCTTTCGATAAGATGATGATAGAGTTGTTGGTAGCGGAAAGTACGTATGAAGATCCTTCCAACACCACGAACATGATACATGATCGGATAGTCTCGGTACGGGATCGTATCGCTTATCTATCCAATGAAAAAATAGCAGAAGACTTCATAAAGATTTTCGAGATGGAAAAAGGTTTTATAACAGGAGAGTAATAATGTCACACTACTTAGACCTTGAAACTCAGATGATCGATGAGAAAGCATTGGTTAAAGCCCTTGGTCGTATGGGCTATAACAATGTTGAGACCCATGCAAATGCTACCAATCTTTATGGCTATCAAGGGGATATGAGACCGCAGAAAGCCAACGTGATTGTCAGACGTAAATATATCAGCAGTTCTGCCAATGACATTGGTTGGCAGAAAACTGAAGAAGGGACTTTCAAAGCTCATATCAGTGAGTTTGATTCCCACAGACATAATGAAGACTGGCAAAAGAAACTGGCAACTTATTACAATGTCGAGAAGGCCAAGATGGCTTATGATAAACGTAAAATCAAATGCGTCGAGTCCACTGATGCACAAAACAGACCCACAGTGAAAGCTTATCTGTAAGGAGATTATCATGGCAAAAGAAATTACCTTGGTTTTTGAATGGGACGGTAAGACCGTTCATAAAGAAACTTCAGGATTCACCGGTAAGTCCTGTACGGATGAGACAAAATTTGTTGAGGAGGAACTTGGTGGAAAAGTCACTAAAAGAAAATTCAAAGCAGCCTATAATAAACAGGCCATTACCGAAGAAGAACAAACCAAAAGACAACTCAGAACCCGTCGTTGAAATAGAGCTGACCTTCGATGGTAATAAGGTTACCGGCTCATGGTATCATCCTAAGATGAAATCTATAGTCTGTGAGTTGTGTGGTAAAGCTTGTGCAGAGAAAGGTAAACCTCTCTGCTTAAATGTTAATCCCTATTGTGGATGAAAGGAGCCTTTAATATGTGCAGTGTCCATTTTCGACCTTATATCTCAGCAGGTTATCCTCTCTTGTGGGTAAATACCCATGAAGAGCGCAGAAGCATTCAAAGGTTTGCTTCTGAATTGAAAGATAAAGAAGACCGCAATATCTATTCATGGGATGTTGCTTCAGGATTATCCTTGCATAAATATGACAAGGGTAAACTGGTAGCCGGTCAGGTAACTGATATTGACCCGGAGTCTGCAGCAGACCCCTATGGAATTATTCTCTGGGCAGAAGAGAAACTGCCTTCCGATTCTATTCTTATTCTTAAGGACTTTCATGTCTTTTTGAATAGTGGTCAACAGAAGGCACAGATAAACCGGCAACTGAGAAATCTGATTAAGCCATTCAGCGGTTCAGGTCGGACAATTATTATCATGTCCTCCAAGGTTGAAATACCTTGTGAGCTGGAAAAAGAAATCACGGTTATACCGTTCAAGCTGCCTGATGTTGCAGACTTGAAGATGGTGCTGTCTTCTGTCTGTAATGCTACTGGGGCACCTTATCCTTCTGAGGATGAGTATGTTCTCAAAGCGGGTCTAGGGATGACAGAGTTTGAAGCAGAGAATGCATTCAGCATTGCTCTGGTTGAGAAGAAAGCCTTCGACATCGAAGTGATTCAGCGGGAGAAAGCTGCTGTCATCAAGAAGACTAACCTTCTTGAAGTAGTAACCCCCAATGTTTCGATTGATGATGTTGGTGGTCTGGATAACCTGAAGAAGTGGCTGGAACTCCGGAGGAAATGTTTCGGAGAAAAAGCACATGAGTTCGGATGCTCCGCTCCGAAAGGGTTACTTCTGGTTGGTGTACCAGGTACTGGAAAGTCTTTGACAGCCAAGGCTGTTGCCAATATGTATCAGCGACCCTTGCTGAGACTTGATATGGGTAATATCTATGGCGGTCTTGTCGGTGAATCAGAGCAGAATATTCATCAGGCTATTGGAATAGCAGAAGCAGTTTCCCCTGATATTCTATGGATTGATGAGCTGGAGAAAGCTTTCGGCGGATTGAAAGATGGTGGTGGTGGTGACTCCGGGACATCCAAGAGAGTCTTCGGTACATTCTTACAGTGGCTATCTGATAAGACGTCAGATGTCTTTGTTGTAGCTACAGCGAATGATGTATCGGCACTTCCTCCTGAGCTTCTTCGTTCCGGTCGCTTTGATGTAATCTTTTGGGTGGACCTTCCTGATGATAAGCAGCGGGAAGAGATCTTTGCCATCCATCTTTCCAAGAAGAAACGGGACCCTTCAAAATTTGACCTGAAGAAAGTGGCAGCTCTTACTGAAGGATATTCCGGTGCTGAGATTGAGAACATTGTCAATGAAGCATTGGTACATGCCTTTGCTAATGACAAGGAACTCAGTGATACTATTCTTCAGTCTGTCTGCAGTGAGATACGTCCTATCTCTCGCCTGATGGCAGAAGACATTGAGAAAGCACGGAAGTGGGCTGAACGTAATGATGCAAAGTTTGCATCCAGCAAGTCTGCTCCTAAAGTTAATAAAGCTACCACAAGTAACCGTAAGGTGAACCTGGGTCCAATTAATTCAACCGGTCCTGCAATCGCAGGATAAAGGAGTAAATCATGAATCAGGATATGTTTACTAAGCTGTTCAAGGATGGCATCCTCATGGATGTCAATGTAAGGTTCTGGTCAGCAGCAAAAGCATTGTCGGCATCAGACTTGGGATTGAAAGAGTCTGATGTTGCCAAGGCGTTTCATCTTGGTCGTAAGATGTTGATTCCCGCTGAGGTTATCCAGGACTTCCGCAGGATTGAAAGCAGGGCACGTCGGTTAGTGGAAGTTAACAGCTTCCACTTCCCTATTGGGAATGCCCGGTTCATTCCGAAAAAGAAATTCTCAAAGGTCCATAAGGAACTCAATGAGTTCAAGGAGCAGTACAATGCTCTTACTGAAAAGCTGGTTGAGAATTATGAGGCCTATCGATTGCAGATGATTCCCGTATATCAGGAAGCTGCTGAGACTGCTTTCCTTAAGTCTCAACCGTCTGAGAAGGAGTTCAGCATTGAGGGCCTTGAGAAAGAGAAAGAAGAGTTTATCAATGCTTTCATGGCAAGGATACAGGCATACTATCCCCCGGCTTCTTCTCTTCGTGAGAAGTTTGACCTGAACTGGGATGTCTTCGAAGTTGCCATGCCGAAAATGGAAGCAGGAGATGCTGAAGAGATAGCTGATGGCCAGGAGAAAGCTGAGATAGCTAAGCTCGAATACCAGAAACAGGTACAGGATAAGATGTCGGGCTTTGTCAGTGAGGTTGTGACTACTCTCCGGTCTCAAGCCATAGACCTCTGTAATAAAGTGGCTGAGAATCTTAAAGGTAAAAAAGTTGTCCATTCAAGATCACTCCAATCTCTCCGAGATTATATTGATAACTTCAAGGAATTAAACTTTGTTGGAGATACTACTGTGGAAGCACAGTTGGAAACCTTCAAGAAGGAATTCCTGGATGTCCATGATGCCAAGACCATCAATGAATCAGTAGACCTACAGGAAGAGCTCAGCAGAAAAATCAGCTCTATTGTTGATGTGGTATCAAATGTCAATGACCTCAACGATGTCACCGGTGATTACAAGCGGAAAGTGAGCTGGGAGTAATCCCAGTATGAAAAAATATAACATCATGGAAAACGTAGGAAAATGCAAATATGTCGTCAACTATCATGATGGAGTACAAAAACATAAAGACGGCAGCAATTTCTACGGCATCAGAATCTTCAAAAATAAAGTCAAAATGAAGGGATTCGAACAAGAACTCTTAAGCAAAGGATATCGTTATGGCCATGCTTAACATAACCATTCCCATCCAGATCATCACCAAAAAGATCGGTAATATACGGACTAATTCTATCTTTTATGCCGGAAAAGATATAGCCAAAGTCAAGATAGGGAATAAAGAATATGTCCTCACCACTGCCGGAGAATACTCTTTCATGAATCTGTGGTGGCCCGAGCCAGGAACAGAGTGTAGAATACCATTTCCATTACCATTAAACGATGTCACCCAGAAATTTCTGGATGAACAGTCAGATATAGTTAAAAGACTGACTGATAAACGTATTGAACGATTGGACCTGTCCGGTTTTGTATATAACTGGGGATGGTTCGGAATCAATGTCTGGGAAAATGAGAAATGCATGCCCACACCCACAGAGGCTTATTCCACCTATGATGAAGCTATGAAAGCCTTCATCGAATATGTTCAGGCCGAAGAAGGTGGTGGCCATTAAAGAACAATTGAAAGCCATGGTAAACCAGGACTGGTGAAAAACGCCAGAAAAGGTCGTGAAGCCTGGCAGGAGTCCTGCGGGGACTTCAATATAGGAGACCTGGCCCTCAATGACAAGACCGCTGAGAAATGGTGTCAGGAGTCAGGCACTCTTAAAAAGTATGGCCTACTGGGATTCGTAATCCCAGTTCCTTTTCCAGAAATAAAGTTTTTTCATCAACCTTAAAGGAGACCTGTAATGAGAAACGTAGACATGAAAGTCGAAGGAAATGTGCTGACAATTGTTGTTGACCTGTCCGAGAAAGGTGTAGAGTCCAGCTCCGGTAAGTCACTTGTCATCGGCTCAACCGAAGGCAACGTATCAGTACCGGACAAACCCGAAATCAAAGTCGGGTTAAATGTCTACACGAAGAAATGACCAGTTCTTGAGGCGGGGTGTGGTGTTCAACACCCACCCTCGTCTTCTTATGGAGGGTGTATGAAAGAACATGATGTTGTCCGGTTAAGGAAAGCGTATCATTGTGAGGACGGTAAAGTAATACAAAAAGGGGAACATGGAACTGTTGTCCATCTCTATAATAAGCATCAGGTTGAAGTAGAATTTTCAAGGTACAAGAAAGTCGAGAGCTTAAATGTTAAGAAATTGGTAAGAGACAAGAAAGCCAATAGGAAATGCCATTACTTGAGATCAGACACTCATGCCATCCTATGTAATCAGAATATGGGTGGAGCTTCCGGCTGGAGACATACTGATGAGCCTTCAAGTGTTACCTGTGGGAGCTGTCTCAGGATTTTAAAGAAGGGCTCGATTCAACTCAAGCTCTTATGAAAAAGCCAACAGTAGATACACCATATAAAAATTCCTGGGCTGACTTAATGAAACGGCAAGCCCTACAAAGCCCACTACGCCACCGCCAACCTAATTTCTCTTATGAGATGATGGCAATGATGCCTGCTCTGTTAAAAAAATGGGAGGAACATGAAAAAGGAATTGAATCATCTGGCAGAAAACATCAAGGAAATTAAGACTCAACTAATCACAATGATCAGCAATCTTCCCGATGCTACTCCCGGTGTTAAAATGCTCAGTAAGAACTGTGCCATTGTATCTTTCAGTACAATTGCTGCCAATAGGGGCATCCTTTCTCCTTCATATTATATCAATGCTGAAAATAAAAAGGTCTTGATTGAGAGGATCGAACGTTCAAACGTTGAGAATCTCAGGAAGCTTATTGAGGATATCATTGATAAGGGAACTATCAAACATACCAGTGGTCAGACAACAAAGGTATCCCCGGAGTTCGTGAAAGCTTTAAAGGAGAAATGGCTATGAAAAAGACTATGGAAGTAACTATTACTATAAAAGCAATAGCTTTTGTTGAAGACCCCAAAGGTCTTATCCCATATGCTTTAAAAGAGAATAAAACTATTAAAGACATTCAAACAGCACTTAATTATAAAGCTCCTGATTATACAGTAAGAGTTGTTTCTACGAAAGTTGAAACCAAATGCATTAACCTTGGAGAATAACCGTGGCTAATATATGCAACAACGATGTGACTATCATGGGCAAGTCTCATGACGTGAGAAAACTCTTGAATAGAATAAATAAACAGGATGAAGAACTGTTGAAGGTCTTTCCTTTCTTTAACACTGATAAATATACAGATTACAGAGTTTATGACCTGCCTACTGACATAGATAAAGCAGAACCCCTGTCCTTTAGCTTTGGAAGTAAATGGACAGCTCCCCTGAAAGAGCTTGAAGCTTTCTGTCAGCTTATTAAGATGGATGCTAAAGGTTCCTGGGAAGAATCGGCATGTGATGTCTATGGCGACTTTAAATATGATTCTGAAGCTGAGTCTTTTACTTATCGTGAGCTGTCACCTTTGGAATACTATACAGAATATCATGAGGACTTCGCTGAAGAAAGATACTTCATTGAAACGGGTCATTATGAGGAAGTCCTTGATACGTATTCGAAAATAACTGAGCCGGATAATGATTGGGATTGGTTTTTTCAATACCTGGAAGCCTTATTGTTAAAAAGATTGAAGGACAAAGACCTTTCTATTTTTATCAATTACCCATGGAATGATATCAAAGCTTTCAGGAATAGACTGGAGGGTCTTAATGCATAGTCACCATATCAAAGATATGACTAATCTGATCTGTGCTTTAAAAAGGAAGACTCCGAAGGCTGTTGAAGCCGCCCTTAAGTCATACTGGAAAATTAGAATAGCAATAGTATGGGAAACTTATGATGTCTTGGCACACGATATAGATACTGATGCCGAAATCACAGAAGAGGAAGCTATAGGTATTCTCGATGACTTGTTGAGACATCATGATGCTTCTATAGGGATTACCTGGGGTGTTATCAATGATGCTGTTTCTTATAAACTCGATGAGAAAGAATCAGATTGGATTAACGCTCTGGATTATAAGGACTTACCTCTTCATGTCAATAGACAATGGCGTAACGATAATAACAGAGCCGCATTCCTGAAACGGTTGGAGGGTCAATGATTAATCAAGCAATCAAAGATGATGCTAAAAAACAAGCAGGAAGCATATATCGCTGGAATGCTCCACATGCAATAGGATATCTCTTTACCACACATTTCTATAATTAAAATAAGGAGGCTGATATGAATACAGTTATGACTAAAAAGACCTTGATGAATTTACCTCCCCGCCAGTCTGTCCTCATTGAGAGTGACCATGGCCTTGGTAAATCCTCAGTAGTTGCTCAGGTAGCTGCAGCAATAAGTAAAGTCTTGGGTAAACCCTTCGGATTAATAGACTTCAGACTGGCTCAGTGTGAAGTTGCTGACCTGATTGGTATGATGTACAATTCTCCGAAGGCCACACTGAAACGCATAGTCTATATTGATGGTAAGGTTTCAGAGATATCAGAGACTGTTGAGAATGTCACTGTACATTCTTTAGCAGATTGGTTCCCTACAGACCCTGATTCTTATGGGTTCCTGTTTCTTGATGAACTGTTCAGGGCTCCCCGGGACTTGCAGAATGCTGTTCTGGAACTGGCACTGGATTATAAGTACCACTTCAAAGAGCTGCCAATGGGATGGAATGTTATCTCAGCAGCTAACGATAAGATGGATCGGTATGCCGGTATCGTTCCTGACCCTGCTCTGTATGATCGGTTCTTCAAAATCAAATTTGATCCTTCTACTGAGGAATGGATGGAATATGCTAAATCCGTTCAGGCTCATCAGTCTATAATTTCCTACATAGAAAAAGTGCCGGATGACCTTGAAATACCTGAGAAATATGAGCCGGGAACGATTGTTCCCTCACGTAGGGCATGGGTACAATTCGGGAATCATCTCAATCATTTAACTGAGACAGGACAGAAACCTTTGGAAGACCTGGAGTATCTGCTCCTTCTCGCCAAGGGTTATATAGGTGATGTTGCTGTCTCCTATGTAGACTTTGTGAAGAATAACTTCAAACTCTATACGCCGGAACAGATTCTTCTGACTCCGGTGAGCGGGATGCTTGAGGATATTAAAGAGAAGGATCCGACAGAGCGGGCTTATTATGAGAAAATCATCCTGAAATATATAGGTGAGTATCCTCTCAATAATAAATCTCTGGGTAATCTGTTCAAGTATTTCAAAATGTTGCCCAAAGAAGAAGCAACAGGGTTCTGGACTAATTTTCTCTCTGAGAACAGAACTGAAGCTACAAAGTTTCACAGCTCTTCTCAGGAGATTAAAAATTATATCTGGAGTCTTCTTAATAAGCATGAAGCCCTTAAATAATAAGGAGTAAATTATTATGGCTGTGTCAAAACGCTTTGAATGGCTATGCAGCCATCTTATCTGCTGGTTCCGGTTTAGCCATCGTATCTTAATGCTGACGGAAAAAATTCAGACTGATAGCATTGAAGCTGCTTGTGTCTCTGTGACAAAGACCGGTAAGATTACCCTTAAATACTCTGAAAAATTCTTCAAGCAACTTACTGATGCGATGGCTACCTATGTAATCATGCATGAGCTGATGCATATCATCCTGCATCATTGCACTTCACGTCAGAAACATCACTTCGATAAAGACAGTACCAATGCTGAACTCTGGAACATTGCTCAAGACTTAGCCGTTAATGAGTTGATACCGGAGACTCCAGAAATATGTGTACGCCCAGTCATTAAAGATTGTTCCTTCTGTCATGTCGATGAGTTCATAGTGAAGTATCCGAAATGCAAAAGCATGAAACGATTACAGAATGCTGAATATTATTACACCTTCCTTAAAGAAAAGGATAATAAGGAAGCTACCAGTAATAAGACCATGGATAATCATGATGAATGGAAAGAAAATGGTCTGGCAAGTGAAAGAGTACGTCAAACTGTTCGTAAGATAGACCGTGAACAAGGGTGGGGAAATATCTCCGCAATTTCTGTTGAAGTTATCCGTGCCGCACAAATAAAAAGAATGAACTGGAGGAATCTGATACTCTCATGGTTCGGATTACAGAAGTGGCGGGAACGCCGATACACCCGTAAGAGACCCAATCGTAGAACAGGTTTCCAACATCCCGGTACCAGGTCTATTCTTGTCGATAGATGGCTGATAGCTGCTGATACTTCAGGTTCAGTTGATGATGAACTCCTATCCCAATGGGGTGGAGTAGTTAATCAATTGGCTGAAGAAATGCCTATTGACTTCATGCAGTTCGATTGTAGTACGACATCAAAACCTAAACCCTTTGAACGGAAGATGTTAGACATTGAATTCAAAGGGAGGGGAGGTACAAGCTTCCAACCGGTTATTGATATCGTTAATGATAAGCATTATAAAGGAGTGATGATTCTTACTGATGGTGAGGCTTCAGCTCCTACAAGACCTGAAGGTGCTAAAGTGTTATGGGTAATGCCTGAAGGTAAGAGTGCCCCGGTTGAATGGGGTGAACGAGTATATCTTTCATATTAAAGGAGATGATATAATGAAAAAGATTGAGTTCCAAGTCAATACAGGATTCGATAAAGGCTCTTATAAGATTTCAGCCGCTGGGTATGATAAGGGGAAGCATTTAATTGTTTTTGCCTCTAATTTCCCGACATTACTTCGACGCATTAAGAAAGTTCATGGTCTCAAACTCGAACAAATCCTTCTAAGTTTCCAACCGGAATAGGATAATTCTTATGAAAAAATATCCTTTGTATGGAGATAATAATCTTAAGCCCGGTCTTTATCTTGGCCTCTTTCATGGAGCAAAGACTTTAAAAGAACGTCAAGCTCTTGGAGATGCCGGTACATGGGGAAGCAATGGCCCGGCTATCGGACCTCTTGAATTTGTCCACACCACTTATGCACAGACTATTAAATTCCGATTCACAGACGATGCTGATTGGAAACAATATGGTCTCGAACAGGATAATCACATTATCATATCCAGTAAAGACCTTGGAGAAATAGAAGCTGATTGTTTTCACTTTGACGGTGTGAACTATGGAGACTGGACAGTCTTTAACGTGAAAGGTTAAACCATGAAAAAGATTATTGTAAAGAAAGCAGCAAAAAAGAAAACAATGGCACAGCTTGTTCAACAGATACAGGATAAGTTTGTCGAATTGAAGAAGATACGGGGACAGCTCAATAAGGTCAAGGCTTTATATAAGAAGCATGATGATCTTATGGATGAGCTGTTGCCTTTGTTTGTGAAAGTAGAGTCAGATACTTTCATTATTGCCCGGACATTAACCGTAGGTAATAAGAAGTATACATTGACCCCTCACTT
>Ga0307378_10005838_pt1 | contig 17021 bp, 15 predicted proteins | sample UN1MG_FD_202238 | JGI IMG/M metagenome (GOLD analysis project Ga0307378, IMG submission 202238) | Soil microbial communities from Risofladan, Vaasa, Finland - UN-1 | ecosystem: Environmental > Terrestrial > Soil > Coastal area > Acid sulfate soil | place: Finland: Risofladan, Vaasa | collected... | reverse complement strand
CGCGTATTGTCGGGGATTATTATCAGGATGCGTTTGCCGGCGTAGTCGTTCTGTGCGAAGAACTCGCCAACCGCTTCGCGCGCCTGCCCGGTCTCGACGCAAGAATCTTTATTTTGTCGCTCAATTATCATCGTTCGTATTTCTCTCTACATTTTACTATTTTCACATCACGCTTCACGCTGTTGCCAGGGCGGCAGCTCCGGCAGGTATGAATCGAACTCCGCGATGAGTTTTTCTTCGTACTGGCCGGCATATTCGCCGTTGACAAATTTATCGAACGCTTCATCGCCGAAACGCTTCCACGATTCGATTTCGTCGCCGGGATTTATTGGGTAGAACAATGCGTCGTTGGCCCTGGCGGCCTTCATATCACCCGGCGCATCGCCGATCATCAGGATGTGGTTCTTTTCGTACCTGCCCTTCGTGGCATAGCCGAGGTGCTGAGTTTTCGTCCCCATCTCCTGGCCGGCGATGACTTCGACGTATTTGGCTATGTCGTGCTCTTGCCATTCGCGATTGAGAGCTTCATCGGGCGTAGCCGAAACGACAATTACATCCGCTAAGGGTTGGATTTTTTCCAGAGACTCCCGCACATGCGGAAAAGGCGGCATGTTCTTTACGGTTTCCCCGATTGCCCAGTTGACTCGCTCGCTCCAGGTGAGTGCGAGCTCCAGCTCTTTTTTTGCTTCTGGGTCGGCGGCCTTCTCGATGGCCTGTTTGAGGCCGTCGTTACTGAGCAGGCTTTTGGGGTCGTCGACCCATGCGAAATAATGCGGGTATTGCGGAACTTCGAATCCTCCGGCCTTTGTCATCGGATGGTCCGGCAGCAACTCGGCAATGATTCGCCTGGTGGTTTTGTGCCGGTTGGCGCCCCGCGTTTTGGAAAACAGATCCGCGAATTCCTTGCATTCACGGGCTGCCTGGGCGACCGGTTGCAGGCCGAAGCAGGCAATCATCCATGGGCAAAAACATTCGCGCTGCTTGATTCCCATCGTATCGAAAGCGCTGCCGTCGGAATCGATGCCGACGAAAAATTCGTGTCTGGGCCTGAATTCCTTCAATGGCCTTGCCGGGTCAATATCGACCATTACTTTTTCAGAAGAAATAATCATTAATCAATTACTCATACTCCGCTGAAAGCCGAGAATCCGCCGTCGATGGGGACTACTATGCCGGTGACGAATTTAGCCGCATCGCTCAGCAGCCACATCGCGGTTCCGATCAACTCTTCCGGCTGGCCGAACCTTCCCATGGGCGTATGATCAATAATTGTTTGGCCTCGGGCGGTTAAATCGCCGGTTTTCTCGTCGGTCAGCAGGAACCGGTTCTGTTCGGTCAGGAAGAATCCCGGTGCTATCGCGTTTACGCGGATGTCTTTGGAATAGTTCTGGCAAACGTGCACGGCCAGCCATTGCGTGAAGTTGCTTACCGCCGCTTTGGCCGCCGAATAGCCGGGGATCTTTGTCAGGGGGCTGAATGCGCACATGCTGGAAATATTCAGGATTATCCCGCCGCCGCTCTCGGCCATTTCCTTGCCGAAGACCTGGCACGGCAGTAAAGTCCCGATGAAATTCAGGTTGAAGACAAACTGCAAAGCCTCGCTCGGCAGGTCGAAAAAGGACAGGTCCGGCGACGTGGTGGCTTCCTTTTTATTTCCGCCGGCCCCGTTAATCAAAATGTCGATTTTGCCGTAAACGGAATTGATTTCCTCTTTTGCTGCTTCCAGGCTCTCTTTGTTCAGCACGTCGCACTTGACGGCAATGGCCAGGCCTCCACTGGATTTGATTTCTTCCACAACTTGGGCTGCGGCGACTTCGGCCAGGTCAAGAATGGCAATTCTCGCTCCCGTTTTGGCCAGAGCCAAAGCCATCGTGCTGCAAAGAACGCCGCCGCCTCCGGTAATTGCAATCGTCTTGTCTCTTAAGTCAAATAAATCACTCATTATACCTTCCTTAATACAAGTTCATTCAAATCTTGATAAAATGACACACTTGAGGCAGAATATACATCGAGTTAATTGAGAATTCAACAGTTTTAAGTTTGCAAGCCGCCGGCACGAACTCTGGAAGGATAACGAATGGCAAACTATATGATAGCAAGTTTTGATGATATTGATGCTGTTAAATGTCCATGTGGATTTGCCAAAAGGGCTTTTGCCGTGCCGGACAATTCGGCCGCCACGATGCACATCGTCGATATCCAGGCTGACTCGCGGGTGCATTACCATAAAAAACTGACTGAAATCTACCTCGTCTTAGAAGGCTCCGGCCAAATGGAGCTCGACGGCGAGAAAATACCGGTCGAGCCTTTCACCGCCGTCTTCATCAAGCCCGGTTGCCGCCACCGGGCCGTAGGAAAAATGAGAATCGTAAACGTCTGTATCCCCCCCTTCGATCCCGAAGACGAGTGGTTCGACTAATAATGCTACAGTCAAGTGGCAGAGTGCGATGAAATCTTACCAATCATCTCGGAATATGCAAATGCAGCGAAATATCGCTCTCTATGTGAGATTGTATTGACTAATCGTTATTGATTGTTTAACATTATCTCTGAGAATTCCAGGAAATCTTAGGCTGGAGATGTGATGAAGATTTTGATTGCTGTACTGCTTTGCCTCATGATGCTGATGGCAGGATGTTCGAATGGTGATAGCCCATCATTGTCTTTATGGCAAGATCGCCAGATGGATGATGATCAAAGAATATATGGAAATCCTTACGAGAACTCTCGTAATAACTCAAGCCGATGGCAGAGCGTTTGGCTGCCTACCCCTTTTTGAAATTCAGCCGTAATTTATCCTCACTCGTCACTTCTGCTTTTTGCCCTCAATTATCTCGATTGAAATTGAAAAATTGTTGGCGGCAATTGTTAATTAACCGGATTAAGGCTATTTACAAACCAGTCAATGATCGGTATTATAGCCGGGATATAAGCCGATGTAGCTCAATGGCAGAGCACAGCTTTCGTAAAGCTGAGGTTGTGGGTTCGACTCCCACCATCGGCTGTATGACTTTGAAAGATAAACATAACGCGCTCCAGAAAATTCTTAAGGAACTGGGGAAAGTTGTAGTTGCTTACTCCGGCGGGGTGGACAGTACGTTTCTGCTCAACTCGGCGGTCGATACGCTTGGGGCGGATAACGTCCTGGCTTGCATGAGTGTGGGGCCGTCCGAGCCAGGGAATATGTTTGAAAAAGCGGTCGAATTTGCCGGGAGCATCGGCGCCGAATTTCAGACGGTCGATTCCGGTGAGCTTGCCGACCCGAATTTCACCGCTAACAAGGCCGACCGCTGCTTCCATTGCAAGTCGCATCTGTGCAAAACTCTGCTGGAAGTCGCGCGGCAACGCGGTTTCGATAATGTGATATTCGGCACAAATTTCGACGATTTGGACGATTTTCGGCCGGGAAACCGTGCCCTGAAGACCTTCGGTATCCGCTCGCCGCTTGCCGAGGCGGAACTAACCAAGGACGACATCCGTGTTTTGAGTAGAGAAATGAACCTGCCGACTTCGGAGCAGCCGGCCTCGCCGTGCCTGGCTTCGAGAATCGTATATGGATTGGAGGTTACCGAACAGCGACTGGTGCAGATTGACGAAGCGGAGAATTTCTTGAGAGGGCTGGGTCTGGTTGAATTTCGCGTTCGCCATCACGATACCGTTGCCCGGATCGAAGTAAATCCGGAGGATATCGAGAAGGTAACGACCGAGCCGGCACGCTCGCAGATCGTTGAAAAGTTAAAGTCGCTCGGTTTTAAGTTCGTAACCGTTGATTTGCAGGGTTTTCGCTCCGGTGCGCTGAATGAGGCACTCTCGGAGCAGCAGAAGCGAAAAAATTTATGATGAATGTAACAAAACTACAGGAGTTAGCTATGTACAGCAAAAGACCTTCAATCATGACGCACGTGTTCTTGTCGTTGGCAATTCCCCTGGTTTTGTGGACATTCTTTGGTTTGTGCTGTGCCGATGCAGCCGGTGTGGGAGCAGGCGAACTTGAACTGCGGATTATGACGTTCAATATCCGCTACGGCTCGGCCAATGACGGCGAGAACAGTTGGAATAAGCGGAAAGAAATGGTCTGTGACGTTATCCGCAACCACCCGAGCGACGTGGTGGGTCTGCAGGAGGCGCTGCGTTTTCAGATGGACTCGATTCGCGAAGACCTGCCCGTGTACGGCGAGATCGGCGTAGCTCGCGAGGACGGCAATAACAATGGTGAGTACTCCTCGGTCCTCTATCGTACGGATCGCTTCGGCGTGGGCGAGTCGGGTACATTCTGGTTCTCCGATACTCCTGAGATCGCCGGCTCGAACACCTGGGGCAACGCCTGTGTCCGTATCTGCTCATGGGCCAGGCTCATCGAAACCAAAACGGGCAAAGCGTTCTATATCTACAACCTCCACCTTGACCACGTTTCGCAGCCTTCCAGGGAAAAAAGTGCCGTACTGCTGGCCGAACGCATCAAGAACAGGAGGTATAAAGAACCGTTCGTGGTGACGGGTGATTTTAACGCCGGTGAAAACAATCCGGTGATAACGTATCTCAAGGGCGAGATCGCTGTCGAGGGCCCCGGCGGGATTAAAGTGAAAACGCCGGTTACTATGGTAGATACGTTCCGTGTCCTGCATCCGGACGCAAAGGATGTAAAGAGCGCGCACGGATTCAGGGGGACTCGGCAGGGCAATAAAATTGACTACGTTTTTGTTCCGTCTGGGACAAAAGTTCTCGAAGCACAGATTCTGTACGACAACACTGACGGGCGCTATCCTTCCGACCACTACCCGGTGATTGCGTCTTTCGTGCTTAACGTACCATCCTGATCGCTTCTTTCTCTTCAAACAGATTGCGATAGCTTGCCGGATGGTATAGTTTGAAATCGATCGCGCGGATATATTCTTCGGGTCCGCAGTGACGAACGTTTTCAATCAGCGAAGAAATCTGCTTTTGCGAGCGAAAGGCGCCGATCGCTTTGAGCTTGCTCTCCAGATACGATATTGGCGTTCGCATTCGCAGCGTTGGCGGTTCGGCAAAGTCGCAATAGACTGCGTAGGTGTTGACGTAGGGCACTTTGTCCAGGTGTTCGCCCAGTTCCGGCCAGATGTTGCCCGCTGAGTGGAACAAGCTGATTAGGAACTCGTCGTAAATAATACGATGGTCGGGATGCAGATCGTTCCAGGTCGGCAGGAAACATTGCGTTGGTTTTATATTTCGCAGATGATACGTGAAGGCATTCTGCAGGCCGGTAAAGCCCCTGATGGATACGGGATCGTCGCCGGCAGCGGGGTATCGGCCGCGATGATTGCTGAGCTGGCAGTCCGGGAAACCGAGCCAGATGATATTCTTCTTCGGTATGCCCAGGCTTTGGTAGCATTCGAAACTTTCGTTGCGCCGGATATCGGCAATGCTGTCCTTCTCGTCAAGGCTGCAATAGCCCATGCTGCCGTCGGTGACGATGAGTATATGAACGGGGACATTCTCGCGCCTGGCGAGCTGGATAAGCAGGCCCGCTCCCAGAACCGCATCGTCATCGTGGGGGCTGATCATAAGGAGCCGCTCTTTTTTACCTTGCCAGTGTCGCGAGACATCGGCAAGCTTCGATCCGGTCCTTCGTTCGTTTCCGACCAGGCGTACAAATTCAAATTTATCTTGCATTCTTTTGTACTCACAGTTAGATTAGAAAGCCGACCATACAAATCAAGGTCGGCGACTGACTATAAATTTCTTAAACTAAGGATATTACAAAAATGGATATTATAGGCGGCTTTAGGGAAAAAGCAAGAGGAAAAAATCTATCGGTTGTTTTGCCGGAGGGCAGAGACGAGCGAATCATTAAGGCCGCGCGGATACTTAAAGACGAAGATATTGCCCGGCCGATTGTGCTCGGAAAACCAGAACAGATCGAAGCGGCAATAGAAAAAGCCGGCGTTAAACTCGACGGCATAGAGGCTATCGATCCGAAAGTAAGCGATAAGCTCGAATTTTATTCGGAAAGATACAGCAACCAAAGGGAAGGGATCTCCGTCGACGTGGCAAGACGTATCGTTGTCAAGCCGTTGTTCTATGGGGGCATGATGGTGGCGTGTGGCGATGCCGACACGGCCGTGGGCGGCGTTGACAGCGCGACCGCCATCTTGATTCAGGCGGGCGTCTTAACCGTCGGATTGGTCCCCGGCATAAAAACTCCGTCCAGCTACTTTCTTATGGTGATTCCGAACTTCCTCGGTGAAAATGACAAACCATTTATTTATGCCGACTGTGCCGTTAATGTCGATCCGACCGCCGAACAATTGGCGGATATCGCCCTGGCTTCAGCAGTAAGTGCAAGAAGACTCCTGGGCCAGGAGCCTCGGGTTGCTTTACTGTCATTCTCCACAAAGGGCAGTGGTGCCGGTGCGAGTGTGGACAAAGTCAGGGAGGCTCTGCAAATAGCGAGGCAGCGTGAGCCCGGCCTGGCCATCGACGGGGAATTTCAGGCCGACTCTGCAATCGTTCCCAGAGTGGCCGCAAAGAAAATCAAAGATGAAAGTGCCGTTGCAGGAAAGGCCAATGTTATCATTTTCCCCGACCTTAACTCGGGAAACATCGCCTATAAGCTAACGCAGTACATGGCTAATGCGCAAGCCATCGGGCCGTTCCTGCAGGGATTTGCAAAACCCATAACGGACCTATCGAGAGGTGCCACTGTAGATGACATTATTGCGACGGTAATACTCACTTTGGGCCAATTGTTGAAAAACACAACGCTTGTATGAAACAGGCACAGAGGATGTTTGAAAGGACAGTACCGAAAATGAAAGTACTCGTTATCAACGCAGGAAGTTCGTCGGTCAAGTATTACTTATATAAAATGCCGCAAGCGGATGTTCTCGCCAGAGGATTTGTCGAGAAAATCGGAGAAGAAACCTCCGAGCTTTCCCACTTTTATAACGGCGAAAACTACACAGCGCCGGCAAAGATAGAAAGTGTCGAAGAGGCGATGGATCTTATACTTCAGACGCTTCCCGACGAGCATGTTGGGGTATTGCATCACATATCTGAGATCGATGCTGTCGGCCACAGGGTAGTTCACGGAGGCGAAGAGTTTACCGGTTCGGTAATAATCAACGAAGATGTTATTGCCTCAATCGAGAAATATGTGGACCTCGCTCCCCTGCACAATCCGCCGAACCTTGCAGGCATTAGAGCGACCCGGCGTCATCTTCCGAATACGGCACAGGTTGCCTGCTTCGATACGGCGTTTCATGCTACGATTCCAAAAGTGGCCTATATGTATGCGCTTCCGTATGAGCTTTATAAAAAATACGGCATTCGGAGATACGGCTTTCACGGAATTTCCCACAGGTACGTTGCCCGCCGTGCGGCTGCCATAATGGGCAAAGGAAAATACGATATCAATGCGATTACGTGCCACCTCGGCAACGGCTGCTCCATTACCGCTGTGAAAAATGGTGAATCGATTGACACCTCAATGGGGCTGACACCATTGGAAGGCGTGCCGATGGGAACACGCTCGGGCGATCTTGATCCGGCGATTCTCTTCTATCTTGCTGATAAAGGCTACGAAGCCGAAACTTTGAAAAACCTTTGCAATACAAAGAGCGGCCTGCTCGGTATATCGGGCGTCTCGAATGATATGAGGAACCTCGAAGAATTGGCAGGAAAAGGTCATGCCAGGGCGCAGCTTGCCATCGATGTTTTCTGCTATCGCATCAAGAAGTACATCGGCGCGTATGCCGCCGTTCTGGATACCGTCGATGCTGTGGTCTTTACCGGCGGCATCGGAGAAAATTCTGTCTTTATGCGTGAGAAGATATGTAACGCTGTTACTCAAATAGGGGTACAGCTTGACTTGGTGGCGAACAAGGACGCAATCGCAAAAGAAGCCGAAATAAACACCAAAGACAGCCAGGTCAAAATTTTTGTCATTCCCACAAATGAACAATCCGCCATTGCCAACGACACCTACAAGCTCGCGAGGCCGCAAACAGCCAATTGTGTTAAAGAATAGACAAAGGTATCTATTACAGGGTAATCCTGAGTAGATGATTCCAAATTACTTACAACGGCTCTATCCTGTGGATTAGTTCAACCTGCCCTGTTGTTTTGTGTGCCGGGCGAGAGAGGCGGCGCCGATAATACCGGTGTCTTCTCCGAGTGTCGCAAAGCATATCTCGACTGTCTCTTTTTTCAATGTCCAGATATACTCGTCAAAGAAATGCTTTATTCGGTTCAGCAATGCATCGCCGGCGGCTATCATTCCCCCGGTAAAAATTATTCGCTTCGGCTCGGTCGTATGCAACATGTTTATACATGTAATCGCGAGTGCTTTTGCCGTGCCGTCGGTGATTTCTTTGGCCAGTTTGTCTCCGGCTGCTAAATGTGTGTAAACGTCCTTACTGGTTATTTTGCCCTTTTCGTCGAGCACTTTTTTAAGGCTGGATTCGGCCCCGGCTTCAACGGCCTCGGTCGCCCTTTTTGCCGTCGAATCGGCAGATCCATACGCTTCGACACAACCCTTCTGGCCGCAGTTGCAGCTTCTGCCGTCCGGATAAATGATCATGTGTCCCAATTCGGCGCCGTTCTCGTCGCACCCGTGCAGCAGTTCGCCGTCACTGACAATACCACCGCCGATTCCTGTGCCGAGCGTAAAGAAGACAATATCTTTGACGCCTTTGCCTGCCCCGACGGTATACTCGCCCCAGCAGGCTACGTTTGCGTCGTTATCGAAGACGACGGGCACCCCGAGCTTTTCGTTTAGCATCCGGCAGATAGGAACGTTTTTGAATTTCGGCATGTTCGTGGAACGGATGATGATGCCCTCGCTGTATTTGGCCGGTCCCGGAGTTCCGATACCGATAGCGACAACATCCTGTAGAGAAAACCCAGCTTTGTTAATAAGTTCTTTGACGGTCTGGGCCATATTGTTAATGACAATCTCCGGCCCCATATCCGCGTTGGTGGTGATCGATGTCTTGCAGATCAGCTTCAGCTCGGAATCGAACAAGCCGATCTTGATGTTCGTTCCGCCCACGTCAATTCCAACATACATTTCATTCATTTTTCGTTCCTTTTGATGAAAAATTAAAGATCAAAGTGCAAAATGCAAAATTAAGGAAGTCCCCCTTAGGGGTCCATGATTTTTTATTTTACTTTTTACATTTTCTTTAATCCGGATAGCCGTCCGGGTTGTTGCTATACCATTGCCATGCCGTGGAGACCATTTCCTCCAACTGAGGTTTTTCGATTTTCCATCCCAGCTCATTCCGGGCCTTTGTGGCGTCGGCGGTCAATCTTGGCGGATCGCCGGGGCGACGGCTTACTTCGGTTACCTTAAAATCCTTTCCTGAGACCTTCTTAACCGTTTCAATGACCTCTCTGACCGAATGACCTTTTTCGTTGCCCAGGTTGCAAATCAGTTCTCTTTCGGTTTTTAGCTTGTTAAGGGCCAGCAGATGCGCCCGGCACAAATCATCTATATGTATAAAGTCGCGGATACAGGTCCCATCAGGTGTATCGTAGTCGGCTCCGTAAATTTTTATATCGGCGCGTTTTCCCATGGCGGCCTGAATTGTGAGCGGAATCAGATGGGATTCCGGTCTATGATCCTCACCAAGAGTGGCATTGTTGCCAGCACCGCAGGCGTTGAAATATCTAAGTGCCGCAAAAGCAAGCTTTCCAGTCCGGCTTTGGTAGTGGCACATCCTTTCGACCGCCAGTTTCGTTTGGCCGTAGGGATTTATTGGCTCGGTCGGAGAATCTTCCGCGATTGGCACGTTTTTAGGAATACCATAGACCGCTGCTGTGCTGCTGAAGACGAACTTCTCCACGCCGACGGTTTCCATCGCCGAGAGCAGATTCTCTGTACAGCAAAGATTATTGCGGTAAAAACTGAGAGGCATCTGGACCGATTCGCCGACTTCAATAAAGGCGGCGAAGTGCATGACCGCTTCTATGCTGTATTTTTCAAGCGTCTCGACAAGCAGCCGGCCGTCTGCTAAATCGCCTTCGATAAATTCAGTTTCTCCGATCGCCGATTTATGACCTTTGCTTAGATTGTCGAAAACGACCGGCTCGTGTCCCTCAGCCGCCAGCTTTGCCGTCATGTTGCTGCCTATGTACCCTGCTCCGCCGCAAACCAGCACTCTCATGTTTGTTTCTCCGTCATTTGTAACTGGTGGTTCGATAGCCGAACGATTCCTGTTCCAATCCGCTTGAGAATCTCCGCTTCAAGTCGTGGATCCCTGCCCAGGTCGATCCAGGCCATATCTTTCTTTTGCTCGGGATTTAGTTTCAGTCTCTGCAATGATGAGCTGCTTTGCGAGAACATCCCATAGACCCTGGCGCTGCTGTTGGCCTGTCGCTCGGGCAGCGACAGCCTTTGGGCCTGCACGTTGCAGCCGATACACAGCTCCCGGCCTTGTTGGCTTATGTCTAATGTCACGGTTCTGCGGATGGTGTGAAGGTTTGCCGCAAGGGTATTGTCGGTCCCTACGTTGTCACTCCTCCAGAATTCGAAAAATTGCGCTCCCGGCAGCGGCCTGGTTCGAATCAAGCCGCTGTTGGTATCGGCTTTATCGATTGTAAAGTACATTCTGGCCAGCACGTCCTCGGCGAGTTCCATCAAATCGGCCTTTCCGATTCCCTGGTCCGACTCGACATAAAGAGCGCTGTCCTGCACCTTTACCCTTGGCGGAGCCGAATTCTGCTGTGTACAACCCGCCGCCATGAGCGCACAGGTCATAAGTGTATACTTGCACAAGCGATATGTGCTCCTTTGTTCTTGTTTTTTTTCATTCTTCTGCATTTTTTGTCTTTAAGCTTAGCCTACAATGTCGCTGATGTCAATCAGATACATTTGCCGGCCGTTGCCGGCGTGGGGTGAGTCGATGACGACTTTTTGGCCGTCAGGGCTGAACCGCGGGTGAGTGTCGCAGCGCCATTCGCCCTTATACTCCGGGGGCAGATAAAAATGCCCGAGCGGCACAGTTTTGCCGGTCGCTACGTTGTAAAGATAGACGTTCTGATTTCGCTCTTTGTCCGGATAGGCATCGTTGAGAATCCACTTATTGCCCGGCAGGCAGGTGCAGTGGCCGTTTCTTGTCATTATGCCTTTGCCGACCACCTCGACTTTTTCCGTGCCGTCCTCATAGAGATAGAACGCGTTGCCGTGCGAGGGGTGCCATGCCCAGGCCAGGATATGCCCCGGATCGCGCCAGATGAAATGCGATGTTTTGCCGTGAGGATCGACGATATGGATATCCGTCCCGTCGGAATTGGCCGTGAGCATTCTCGTGCCGAAACTGCGCAGGCCCGTTGCCCTCCAGCGATGCAGAAAGATGAATCGAGAGCCGTCCGTATTAAACAGCAGGTGGTTGAAGTAGTGCTTGGCGTCCTTTGGATTTCCGGGGATTTGGCCGAATTTGGCTATGTCGGCGAGAGAGATAATCAATTCCCGGCCGCCCGTATCAAGATTGACTCGAAAAATGCCGGAATCCTTCGGGGCCGCGATGTTTTTGTGTGGATCGGGCAGGCCGGCGTAGCCATAGCCGGGTCGCATGTCCTGAATCCGCCGGAAATCCGGCACCACGGCGGTCCGACCATCGGGGCTGATAGTATAAATCGGGTACGGCAGAGTTCGCTTGCTGCCGCTGTGAACGTTAAGGATGTGGCATACGAACCGGCCATCCTGCCGGTTGTTCCAAATAATCTCGTCTTTCGAGCCGGGACGCCACTGGAGCATACAGCCCTGCTGCCAGCACCAGGCGCTGCTTTGGCCGAGTTCCGTCCACTGGTCGCCGTTTTTCAGGTTCACCATCCCGATTTTGATGATATCATCGGCTTTGGGGCTGCGATGCTCGAAATCGACCTCCATCCCGAGCACGTACCGGCCGGTCGGGTCGAACTGAAGTTTGTCGTAGTAACTGAACCAGTGGAATTTCGGCCCCTGTGTGATAGCCCTAACCGGAGGCGGGCCCGGCAATTTCGATTCGGTCGCGCCCCCAAAGACTGAGCCGGCCAGACCAGGCAACGCAAGCGAGCCGATGGCGGTCCTTCGCATGAATTCCCGACGATTAAGTTCGATATTGTCCATGCGAGACAATTCTATTGCCTGGGGCCTTGAATGCAAGCGCCAATTCGGGTGAGAAAGCATTCGACCGGTCAATTTTTCACGCCTGTTTTTCTTGTGGATTGCTATCTAAAGGATAGCCCCTTCTAATGCCGATGATGATATTACGGCCGAGAAGTGTTTGGCGAACAGGAATTTATCTTCGGTTCCCCTTGTATGGGTTCCGAGTTATGAGTAATTAGAAATGCTCTCGATGCAGAGACAATCTGTTGGCGAAAAATTGCTGGCTTTACCCCTGGGGCAGGAGGTCAAAAACTTTCTGAATTATCTGACTGTAGAGGCCGGTCTGTCCGAGAATACCGTTCTGGCCTACGGCCGAGACCTTAAGAGCTTTCTGGAATACTGTAAATCGAACAATATCAAGCACCTGTCGCAAATCAAGCCGGCGATAATTCAGGACTATCTTCGAATCCTTACTCAGGACCAGAAAGGCGAAAGTTCGATTAAACGGGCGCTTGTGGCTATCAGGATGTTCCTGCGATACTCCAAACTTATGGGTCTTGTCGAAGATGACTTTACGTCAATCCTCGAAAGCCCGAAAATCTGGCAGAGATTGCCCAGCATTTGCAGCAAGCAGCAGGTTGTCAATCTACTGAATGCCCCTAGTCCCGACGAGCCGTTCTATTTCCGCGACAAGGCGATGCTTGAATTGCTCTATGCAACCGGAATAAGGGCCAGCGAGCTTGCAGGCCTGAGGATTCCGGACCTAAATCTTGATATAGCCTACCTTCGATGCCTCGGCAAAGGCAACAGGGAACGTGTTGTCCCGATAGGCAAAGTTGCCATCGAAGCGACGGTTGAGTACCTGTCGAAACTCCGGCCGGGGTTGGCCAAACCTTTTAGTGACAATTATCTGCTGCTATCCCGAACAGGCCGGCCTATGAGTCGTATTGAAGTTTGGAGATTGGTAAAAAAGTACGCGATGCGGGCAGGGATGCCCAAAAATTTAACTGCGCATACGCTTAGGCACTGCTTCGCAACGCACCTTCTGGCAGGAGGAGCGGATCTTCGAAGCATCCAGGATATGCTCGGGCACGTGGATATAGCGACGACACAGATTTATACACACGTTGACCATGAAAGGCTTAGAGAGATTCATAGAAAATACCACCCAAGACCGTAGGAAAATTACCTATTTTCTATTACTCACAATAAAATTGGTTGACTAAAAAAGTTTTCAATATTATTATATCGTAATGAATGGATAGAAACATCGCAAAACAGGAACCGGCAGTTTCTTGAAGGCTATCTGAATGAGCGCAAAGCGTTTATATCTGGTTATATTGATGTTGGCGATAGGAGGCCGGCAGGCCGGTATCGCCCAGGAAAAGGCGCCCGCAGCCGCCCAAGCCACACCTGTGAACGCAGAACTCGATCCCCAGTTAAAAGTTAACAAGGATGCCTTGCTCAACGGATCAACAGACGCCGCAACTGTAATGTTATTCCACGACGATCCGAAAGCTCGGGAGATATTGCTTGATGCCCTCAAGCAGAGTGAAAACAGTCCGGCGCGTACGGCGGTCTGTAAAGCGTTGATTCAGGCGAGGGTATCGAAGACGGCCGTTAAGAACGATCAGGATTTTATCGGGCCGCTGCTCGGTGTATTTGATACTAAAAATGTTGACGAAGCCCAGTCTGCTGCGGAGGCGACCCTCATTTTCGAGTACGACAAAATAAGAGAATCGCTTGATAAGATATTTACAGACCCCAATAAACCGGTCAAAACAAAGATAAATGCCATACACGCATTGAAACTTCGGCTTGATATGATGGCGACCATTAGACTGATCGAGCTGGTCGATGACCCTGAGGAACAAGTATCCGCTGAAGCGGAAAATGCCTTGCATTCTCTGGGTATACCGGTAGGCGAAGATCCCCAAACTCGCAAACAAAATATAGATGCAATTAAACAGCAAGGTCAGGTTGCGTTCCTGCGGACTCAGTTGATTCGCCAGGATGCTCAGATGCGCAAGGAGAGAGCTGCATTGGACTTGTGGCAGCGGAAATATAAATCGGAATTGGACAAGAGGTATGAAAGCATAAGCGAAGACGGGGCCAGAGGGGAATTCTTAGCCGCGTATTTAGTCGATACGGAAACGGTTGTGAGATTATGGGCCCTGGATAAGGCTTATAAGTGGCGAGTCGCACCGGGTTCGAAGCTGCCCGAAAAACTTGATCCCGTTTTAATCAAGCTGATTTCCGATGGCGACCGAGATGTCCGATTGATAACCGCCAAACTGCTGGCTTTGAAGCCGAAGCTGAATTCAACTTCACCCCTGCTGGCACAACTCGGAGCCGAACAGGACGACTTGGTCAAAACAGAGCTATTAGTTGCGCTCGGTGGAGCGTGTGAAAACGCTATTTTGTCCAATCCTACAGCCACAATCTCTCCTGAGATGAAAGAGATACGCAGGCAAACCCTGGAATGGGCTGCGAAATTTCTTTTTGAGGAGAATGTGGAAAAGGCCCGGAACGGTGCGGAAGTCATAAAAAAGCTGCTCAAACGAGACGGATTAGAGCCGAAAGAGGTTGACAGATACCTTGGTCTGCTATCGGAGAGATATAACGAGCAAACGGACAATCCCGACGGAACCCTAAGGGGGGAATTGCTCAACGAAATGGCTGCTTTGTGTGCTCAGGACAGCACTTGCAGGCAAAAGGCGGCCCAGCTTTTTCAAAATTTGTTTGTAGAAGCTCTGCGCGATGAATCGAATTTCGTCCGGGAAGCGGCCGTAGATGGCCTGACTTATATTAACAAGACAAATGCTCTAAAACTGCTTAGAATTGATTTCATCTATGATCCCAGTATCACACTAAAAAAGAAAATAATCGCTCTTGCTGACGAAGTCGGCGGCAAAGAAGACTTGAATTGGCTGGCCGAAAAAATCGGATTAAACTCTGAAAGCGACCCGGCCTGGCAGGCAATGCTGAAGATATTCACTGGCTCCGACACTGGTGTCCTTAAGGAATGGATGGACAAACTTACCGTACAGAGCAGTAAATTTAAGTTGTCCGATGATCAGAAAATTGATTTTCTTAAGATAGCGGAAAATGCGAAGGGCAATAGCCAATACATGCCGGAGATACGTAAGAAATTAGCTGATTTGTATTATAAAACGGGTCAATATGAACAAGCCGAAGGTTATTTCAGCATTCTATACGAAATGGCCCAGACACCGGAGGGTAAAAAGGCGATTTTGCCGAACCTTTTGGATGCATCCTTAAAAGGAGCAAAGCCGGAGAGTATTGCCGAGTTGGTGAAGAGTTGCCTTACAGAAGGAGACTTGGATCCTAATAGTATTGTTGTCAAGACGATTGGCAATTACTTCAATAAACCACCGGTTGGAGCTGTTCCGAATGAAGTTCTTAAAGTATTAATCGCCATAAAAGTTCCACAATACAGACCACAATGGAACAAACAGCTTGAGAGTTGGACATATCTCCTGGGCAAAGCTGAAGAGCCGGATAAACCAAAATCGGCAGAGTAGTTAGCCCGAAGTATTCACTTGTTTTTCAATATTGTCTGCCTCGAATGAGGCCATCTGCCAGGTTTATTAACAAATTAAGCGAGCCCGTACCGTCCTTGCATCCGTACAAGTGGAAAATATGCTTGTAATCGCAAGTAAATGCTTTGGATAAAAGACTATACAAGAACTAAGCCTATTAACCTTGTCAGCTTAAAAAATCTATATTTGAGGTCGAAATTCTTGACTAAACTTGCAAAAAGGAGTATAAGAATTCTTACTAAAGCGGAAAACGACGTTTCAGTAGGGTAATAGTTCGCCTTTTGAAGGGTAACTGTAGATGAAGAAGCAGTCGGTGTCTCTTTAATCTCTGTTGAGCAAATGCCCGGACGTTACCTCTTTGGATTGGTAAAAGTAATTTTCAATGTGTTACGTGGCTGCTCTTGAGCTTCATAATATTCAAATCGTATTGGAATAGCGATGGTTTTGGGAGAGCGACGAATAGGAACAGAGAAATGTCCATTCTGCGGCCAGGAGATTGATGCTGCAGCTACCAGGTGTTTCTTCTGTGGGGCAGAGTTGAACGAAAGCTCGGTTCACAAACGTCTTGAGCAACTTCACATACAGGATGAACGAGCCGCTCGAAGGGTCCGTATACCCCTTTTAATAAAAGTTATTGTTGTTTTAATCCTGGTTATTGTTGTATTTTTTTACGACACTTCCGGCAGAAAACACATATCCGATGTTGGTAGTCCCGGCCGGAATTCGAATGTGAAGTTGAATGCAGAAGTTATTTATCCGGGCGCAAGATTTGTAATTTCTAATAATGATTCGTTTGATTGGAAAAATGTCAAACTGGAAATTGTTTCGGAAACTACGGAGGGCCGTTTCAGCCTGAGTGTCCCAAATATATTAGCTGGAGAGACATATACGGCGGCTGCCGCGGAATTCCTCAAATATGAGGGAACCCGCTTCAATCCATATACGATGAAGCCGAAGGAATTCTGGATTTTGTGCGATACTCCAACCAGGGAGAACGGTTCTTATATGGCCGGATGGGAATAAATTGTTTCACAATTTCGCCCGTCCGTCTTTGTATGAAGATTTCCGGGATTCTCTTGTGCAGCAGCATACCTTAAAGCCGACAAGACCCGGGTTGAAAGAGTATCCCTGAAAGCTTTAGCGGCAAATCGGCAGTCTTAAGGATTGACTGGTTACATTTAGACTGATTATAATCGTTCGATTTGAGAAGTTTGGAGGTTTTTTTATGATTAACAGTAAAATACTCGTAGTATCGTTAGTTATTTTCAGTATTTTCTCTTTTCTCGCCGAGGATTTATGCTTAGGCGGCATGGACAACGATGGTTGGAAAGCGTCTCCTGAATTAGTTGCTAAACTTGCGAAAAGCCGTTCCGAGACTAATTATGACGAGC
>Ga0307378_10005836_pt1 | contig 17024 bp, 13 predicted proteins | sample UN1MG_FD_202238 | JGI IMG/M metagenome (GOLD analysis project Ga0307378, IMG submission 202238) | Soil microbial communities from Risofladan, Vaasa, Finland - UN-1 | ecosystem: Environmental > Terrestrial > Soil > Coastal area > Acid sulfate soil | place: Finland: Risofladan, Vaasa | collected... | reverse complement strand
CTGGTAATCACCACATACCTGAGACCAAGCCGCGCGCTTGCTTCGGCGACCGCCTCCGGCTCGTCCTTGCGCAAGGGGCCGGGGTCGGCCGAGGAGCGAATCGCGCAGAACCGGCAGTTACGCGTGCACACGTCGCCCAGAATGAGAAACGTAGCCGTGCCGCATGCGAAACACTCGGGCAGGTTCGGACAATGGGCGCTCGAGCAGACGGTCGCCAGATCCAACTCCTCCAGGATCCGGCGTACGCGCCCCGCCTTCCCCCCCACCGGAATGCGTTTTCTGAGCCAGGGAGGGAACCCTGTTGCGCATTTGGCGCGCGACGACCTAGGCTTCATCGGCTGCTCCACTCCAGGACACTGGTTTTCTCCCGCGCCCCGTCGAACCCAAAAACCTCGACCATACATTCTACAAGACCCGGTTTGACCTCGGCAACCGGGACCGCACGCCCCAGCAGCCTTTCCAGACTCGTGACCCCAACGCCCCGAATGCCGCACGGCACAATCAGGTCGAAGTGCGACAAGTTCGTGGCCACGTTCAGCGCAAACCCATGATACGTGACCCAGCGTCTCACCGCGACGCCGATGGAGGCAATCTTTTCCTCGCCGACCCAGACGCCCGTCAGTCCCTCCCGCCTGCGGCCCTCCACGCCGAAGCGCCCCAGGAGCCGAATCAGGACCTCCTCCAAGTCGCGAAGGTACCGGTGAATATCGCGGCCGTGAAGGTCCAGGCGAAGAATCGGGTAACCCACCACCTGGCCCGGCCCGTGATAGGTGACGTCGCCGCCTCGGCTCGCTTCATGGACCTCGATTCCCTCGGCCGCCAGCCGCTCTCGCGTCGCTACAACATGCTCGCCGCGGGCCCCCCGGCCGATGGTAATCACCGGCGGGTCGTGCTCGACGAGGACAAGGTACGCCCGCTCCTCTTCGGCGGCCTTCACCTCTTCCCGAAGGTGGCACTGGAGGCGCAGCGCGGGCTCGTATGCCGCACACCCCATATCTCGAATAGTAAGTTCGGCCATCTCGGGCTGCTATTGAGTCCTGTGTTGCCAATGGAACGAATCATAATCTGAGCCCTGCGAACCGGAAGAACGAACGAAGCAGCGACTGGCTATGTCGCTGTCGGCGAAGCGATTTGGCGACCTCTCGGTGCAGATGGCCAACATCATCCGGGATGAAATTGGCCAACTGAACGGATTTGCTGTGGTTCCAGATCTGCTCGGCCGGATTGAGCTCCGGTGCATAGGCGGGATGCCATTCCGGCTCGAACCGGTCGGGATGCTCTTCTCGGAGCCGGCGCACCGCCTTGCGATGGACGCTGTAGCGATCCAGCACGAGGTCGCAGACCGCTTCCAATCCCTTTCGTGGGGATGCCCGCCTGTTGTCGCAGACCGCTTCGAACAGGCGGGAAGCGGTCTTCGACTTTCGGCATAGGCGGCCGCGGCCCCAGCCAGGACTCGCCCCGGTTCCCTGAAGCCATGCGACAGGTCACCACGGGCGACTCGACGTGGCGAGCGGCGGCGAGTCTCCATCCGTACCGGCTCCTGGCGGACAAAGGCTATGACGCCGAGCACAACCACCAACTGCGCCGCGAATCCCGATGTACATCGGGAGGCGTCCACAGCACCGTGATCCCCCTCAACCCCCGCAACCGCGGCCGCAATGGGCCCAAGACCCGCTATCGGCGGGAAATGAAAAGGGAGTTTCCCCGGCAGCAGAACGGTCAACGCTGGCTCATTTCGAGCTTTTCAAAAAGCGCCGGATATTCGGAACATGCCCAGGAAAAGAAATCTTGAAGGCGCTCCTTCTCCTCCCACACCTGGATCACAGGACACACATCGACCCCGTATTGCTCAGTGAACTGGTCAACCTGGTCGAAAGACAATTCTAATCCCGGCATTTTCGCGGTCTCCAAAACCTGTCCGTTATCATATACTCGGCGTGCGGCAGTTGCAACATTGATTCACAGATTCTTGAGTGGGCGGGGCCGTTTCACGCGGGGCATGGACCCCTATGGTCACCCCTCGGTCGGCAGCCGGTATGTGCTTAGGAAGTACAAGGCCAACAGGGCGTCGGTGTGCAGGAGTTCCGGGTCGCTGATTGTGCCCATCCGTTGTTTGACCTCGATGACAAACCAGAACCCGAGGCCCAGGCGGGCATCGCGCCCGAAGGCGTACTCCAGCGCCCTTTCGTCGGGCAGGTCCTGGCGGACGACGGCTCGGACGAGGCGGCCGATGATCTCATGGAGTCCCTCGAACGCCGCCCGATAGGATTGGCCTTCCATCAGGCCGCGCACGCGATCGAGTTCGCCTATCAAAGTCCTGGCGGCTTCCGGCGACAGGTCCTCCAAGGCGTCGAGGGGGCCGCGCTGGCGCCGGAGCCCGCGGCGAAAGGCGGCAAGGGAGCGGCGGGCCCGGCGAAACAACGGCCCTAGCCGCGCCCCCTCCTGAGCACGTTCCCCCGTCAGGAACTGGTAGAACTCTCCGGGTCGACCCAGCAGGTTCCCCATAGCGATCGCCAGTTGCCGCCTGAGCGCCGGGTTTTTCGTCGCATGCATCCTCGGCAGAATTTCCCACGCCGCTTCGATGACGCCGTGCTTGGAAACCGCCTCGGCCCCCGAGACGATGACCCGATCAGCCCGCTTTTCCCCGAGAAGCCGCATCAGCCGGCCCACCGAGTCGCGCCCCCCGATGGCGCCCAGCGCCTGGGCGCACGCTTCCTGGACCTCCTCGGACCGGCTGGCGAGGCCCTCGACCAGGGTGGGGACGGCGCGGTGGTCCCCGATTTGCCCGAGCGCCCTGGCCGCCTGAGGCCGGATGGCGGAGTGGGGGTCCCCCAGCCGCTCCAGCAGCGCTTCGACGGCGTCGGGCGAGCCGATGCGCCCCAGCGCCCGGGCCGCTTCCTCGCGGACCTCGTGGTCGGGGTCGTCCAGCCGGCCGAGGATGTCGGCCACCGCCAGGTCGCTCGACGCGCCTTCGACGCTCCGCAGCGCTCGGGCCGTGCGCTGGCTCGTGGCCGCGCCGCCCAGAAGACTGATGTTCGCAAAGGTTCGGAAGATGCCCGGCGTCGCCAAGCGCGAGACGACAAATCCCACCGGTCGTTCCCGACCCTCGCGGATGCGGGAAAGCATCACGAGGCTCAACGCACACAAGCCGAAAGAAACTAGGGCCACCACGTGGAAACTGCCCATCGTGAAACCACCGGGAATCGTGGCGTGGAAATCCAGCAGCGCGTCGTTCAACAGCCCCCCGACGATCGGTCCCACTGCCGCAATCAGTCCCACCAGCGCGCTATACCACGCGATGAACGCCGTCCGGTTCCGCTGCGGCGCCAGCGTCAGCATGAGCGTGCTGGTCCCGACCCAGTATCCAGGGCCGAGGATGCCGACCCCCAGGGCCGTCAACGGCAGGATAAAGATGTAGTTGTTCGACGTCAGGAAAAAGTAGCCGACCCACGCGATCAGCGGATGCAGCGCGCCCAAAAGGACCGCCGGTTTGCGGCCGAACCGGTCCATGACCACCCCCCATTGTGTTGCGGTGAAGATCCAGGTGACCTGCGTGATGACAAACATGATGCCCAGCCATATGTAGGGCGCGCCGATCTGGTCGTCGGCCGTGATGTAAGGAGCCACGAACGGCCCGAGCACGCCCACCGAGAAAGTCCAGAGTCCGATTGCGACGGAGAGGGTCATGAACTTGCGGCTCTTGAGGGGCTGGACGAACTGCCGCCAGCCGACCTGCGGCTCGTCCTTGTGTTTCCGGGGTTCTGGAATCCGTATGTGAAGGAGAATGTCCAACACCCCAAGGAGCCCACCGACTCCGAAAACGGCGGCGTAGGTATAAAACAGGGCTGTGTTGTCCGCACTCGCCGCCTTGTCGAGCGCGACCTGGATGCCGAAGAACCAGAACATGTTGAGCAAGTGGACAACGGCGCTGCGGCGGCCGAAAAAGGTGCCGCGTATGTTCTCCGGAATCAGGTCGCTGATCCACGACCACCACCCCGGGGTGCTGAGGCACATCAGAATCCACGACCCGGCCGCCGCCACCATCAGGACCGCGACGCCGAGTTCCTTGTCGCCCCGCTGAGCCGCATAAACGGCCACACCCGCCTGCGCGAACGCCAACAGGCGGTGAATCACCTGAGCGCCGATCCAGAAACCCTTGCGCGTCTTCAGGCGGCTGAAGATGAAGATCGCTACGAGTTGGAGCGGCATGGCCAGTTGGGTAATCGCCACGAGGAGGCCCAGCTCGCTGGCCGAAGCACCCAAATGGTTCTTGACAAAAATCTGCAGGATCGCCTGCGGGGCGCAGGCGGCACACCAAGCCATGCCCATGGCGCCGGCGACAATGTTCAACCGCATCGCGCGCCTGAGGCGCACCGGCGTGATTGGGCGGCCGGCGGTGTCCAGCGGGTTGGCGTTGTCCGAGGTTAGCGTGTCGGTTTGCATCGCTCCGCCGCGATTCGGCGCGCCAAGGCCAGCGCCTCGTCCTTCGACCCGGCGCGCCCTTCCAACTGGGCGTCATACACCTCGTCAAGGATCCGAGCGAAGACGGGCCCCGGCTCGAGGCCCATCGTGATTAAATCGCGCCCCGTGATGAGCGGTTGTGCCCGCAGATCCTCCTCGCCGGCGGCGCGATACCGGGCCATCAGGGCTTCGTAGGCCTTCTCCGTTCCCCCGGAAGCCAGGCAGTCTGCCCGCCACAGTTCCGCCAGGTCCTCGAACCGCTCGTCGGCAAAGAGGCGCTTGAGGCGCGCTTCGCGCATCTGGTCGGCGTTCATCAGCATCATGTGTTTCGCAACGAGCCAGGTGACACGCCGCGCCGCCAGGCTGCTCAGACGCAGCCGCCGGCAGACCTCACGGGCCGTCTCCTCGCTCACCCGCTGGTGCCGGTAGAAGGTGACGCGGCCGCCGCGCATCTTCGCCGTGGTCGGCTTGCCCGTGTCGTGCAGGAGCGCCGCGAGCGCAAGTTCCATGGTCGGCTCCCGCAAGCGCTCCAGACACAGGAGCGTATGTCGGAAAACGTCGCCCTCGGGATGGACGGCGGGAGGCTGCGGCTGGCCCTTCAGGGCCTCAACCTCCGGCAGAACGACGACCAGAAGGCCCAGGTCCGACACCAGTTCCAGCCCGCGCCGCCGGCCTGCGGGCGGGGCGGTCAGGATCCGCGCAAGTTCCTCGCGCACCCGCTCCCCGCTGACGGAGGTGACGCTCGGCGCGAGCGCGCGAATCGCCTCGGCCGTCGCCGCCTCAATCGTGAAGTCCAACTCGGCCGCGAAGCGCACCGCCCGAAGCATCCTGAGGTGATCCTCTGCGAAGCGCCGGCGCGGGTCGCCCACTGCCCGGATGAGGCGCCCCGCCAGGTCCGCCTGCCCTCCCACATAGTCAATCACTTCCCCTTCGGCCGGGTCGAAGAACATCGCGTTAATCGTGAAGTCCCGCCGCCGGGCGTCCTCGCGGGCGTCGGTGAAGTGGACTTGGTCGGGGTGGCGGCCATCGGCGTAGCCGTGCTCGGCGCGGAACGTCGCGACTTCCGTCCGGACGGGCCCTTCCATGACGACCACCACGCCGAACGCTTTGCCGACCGTGAGGGCCTTGGGGTAGAGGGCGAGGACCTCGTCGGGCGTGGCGCTGGTGGCCACATCGAAATCTTTCGCTGGCCGACCGAACAGGAGGTCGCGCACACACCCGCCGGCCAGCAGGGCCTCGTGCCCGGCGGCGCGGAGCCTTTCAATGATCGACTCGGCGTGTTCCCTCTGGGTCTTCATGTCCGCTGGGCGCGGAGCATACCGCGCGGGGCGGTCCGGCGTAAAGCAATTCGCAGAACCGGTCGGGCGAGGGGCGTGACCACGGATTGTGGCGCGAGACGGTGGACGCCGAGAGTGGAAACGCCCGAGCCGCCGCCGAAACGGCTCCAGGTGGCAGCGCGTCGTCTCCCGCGTTCGCTACTCCGGCTCGACGTTCGGGAAAAGTTCACCGGGGAAGCGGCGACGAGGCCTCTCGGGTTCCCGCGGCGCCTTGCGAAGAGGTTCTTCACGGGTCACGGGCGACGCGGGCTCCTCCGTCACAGGGGTCTCTCGCTCGACCCCTCCGGGTAGTGTTTCCGCTGCCCCGGACCGACGCCAGGGACACTCGATCCAACCCCGATCCGATGCCTCCCTCAGCCCGAGGACCACACCCGCGGCCAGTAAGACAAGGGCAAGCAGGGCGCCCATCTTCCCTGCGCGGCTGGACCACGCGCCAAGGCCGGCCAGCAGAGCCAGGACCTCCAGGCCGCCGAAGAGGAGGACCAGGAGGCCCGCCACGAGTTTCGTGTTCTCGGGCCGCACGACATCAGGCACCGTGACCAAGCCGAGGATGGCGAGTGTGGTCAAGGCGAAACCTGCCGTGGCCGCCTTGAGGCTGAAAACACCGAGCCCCTCATTGGGTCCCCTGCCCTGGCTTTCCATCGCGCGTCCTCCCGCATGCCTGTGCCCACCCCGAGGGTACGGCCTGCATGGGCGTTGTCAATGACTCGTTGATTCTTCGAGAACGCGTTCAGCGCGCGAGCGAAGCGTCGGCGGCGCAGGACGCACCAGCCTGCTCCCGCGCGCGGCCCGGCCGCCGGGGCCGTCAGGCCTCCTGGAAGAGATTTTTCGAGGAGAAGTTGGGCTCGGTGGTCAGATTGATGCCGAGACGCCTCAGGCCCGCTTCGTCGCCGGGCCGCGGGATGTGGGTCATGTGGACCTCGGAGCCGGCCAGCGCTTTCAGCCGACTCATGGCCCGTTCGGCGGTGGGGTGGGTGGCGGCGCTGATGCTCAGGGCGATGAGGGTTTCCTCGAGGTCGAGGCTGACGCTCCTTGAGTTCAAAATGTCCTTTTTCATTCCGGCGATGGATTCGAGGATGGTCGGCGCGAGAAGATGGATCTCGTCGGGGATGCCCGCGAGGCGTTTGACGGCGTTCAGGACGAGCGCGGAGGCCGCATGCATGAGCGGAGAATTCCTGCCGGTGACGATGGAGCCGTCGGGCAACTCGACCGCGGCGCCGGTGAAGATGCCCTTGTGGCCCTTGTTTTCGCGGCGGGCGCGGTCGGCGGCTTCGCGGGCCGGGCCGACGACGCGGCGCTCGGTGGGCTCGACGCCGAGTTCCTCCATCAACAGTTCCGCACGCTGGACGGTGGCCTTGTCGGTGAAACCCATTGCGTGCTCGCAGGCATACTGGAAGTAGCGGCGGATGGCTTCCTGGTTGGCGGCTTCGCGGCAGACGGCATCGTCGGTGATGGCGAAGCCGGCGCGGTTAACGCCCATGTCGGTGGGCGACCGGTAGATGGAGCCGTCGCCCATGATGCGCTGGAAGATGCGCCTAAGGACGGGGAAGACCTCGACGTCGCGGTTGTAGTTGACGGCGGTTTCATCGTAGGCTTCCAGATGGAAGGGGTCGATGAGGTTGAAGTCGCCGATGTCGGCCGTCGCCGCCTCGTAAGCCACGTTGACGGGGTGCTTCAGCGGCAGGTTCCAGATGGGAAAGGTCTCGAACTTGGCGTATCCGCTCCGGATGCCCCGCTTGTGGTCGTGATAGAGTTGCGAGAGGCAGGTGGCCAGTTTCCCGCTGCCGGGGCCCGGTCCGGTGACGACGACCAGGGGCTTATCGGCCTCAATGTAGGGGTTCGCGCCGTAGCCTTCGTCGCTGACGATGGTGTCCACGTCGGTCGGGTATCCCTTGGTGGCGCGGTGGGTGCAGACGCGGACGCCGCGGTTTTCGAGTCTGTTCTTGAAGATGCGCGCGGCGGGCTGGTCGTCGAAGCGAGTGATGATGACGGCACGGACCGTAAGGTCCCAATCACGGAGGTCGTCGATTAACTTCAGGGCATCGACGTCGTAGGTGATGCCGAAATCGGCGCGGAGTTTCTTGCGTTCGATGTCGCCCGCGTAGATGCAGAGGAGGAGGTCGGCCTGGTCCTTGAGTTTCTGAAGCAGCCGCATCTTGACGTTCGGGCCGAAACCGGGAAGAACGCGTGCGGCGTGATAGTCGAACAGGAGTTTGCCGCCGAATTCGAGGTAGAGTTTGTCGCCGAATCGGGCGACGCGCTCGAGGATGGCGGCGGATTGCTGCCGGAGATACTCCTCGTTGTCGAAGCCGAGTTTACGGCCGGGCGTGGCGGTCGGCGCGTCCGCCGAAGCGGCGCCGGCGCGCGCGGATTCAGCGGGTCGGGCCGTCAATTCTCCTCCCTTCTCTCATGTGATCCGGTTTCAGATAGTGGCGCGCGGCGAGCTTCATGTCAACCTTTTCCAAAACGCAAAGCCAAAGAGCCTTGACAACCGGCGGGTTTTTGCAAAGGATACCTCGCGCGAACGAACCGGCAGACAGCGCCGGAGGCAGAGGAGGAACAGGTGGCGGTCAAACTGAAAGGCAAGGCGTGTGTGGGCCAGTCCGGCGGACCGACCCAGGTGATTAACGCAACGCTCGTCGGAATCGCCGAAGAGGCACGGCGCCACAACCAGATTGAGGAACTGCTCGGGGCGCGGCACGGCGTCCAGGGCATCATGGACGAGGCCTTCATCGCCCTGTCGAAGGTGCCCGCGGAGAGGCTGGAGCGGGTCGCGGTGACGCCCGGCGCGGCAATCGGGAGCGTGCGACTGAAGCCCGGCGAGAAAGACTGCCGCCGCATGTTCGAGGTCTTCAAGAAGCACGGCATCCGATACTTCTTTTACATCGGGGGGGACGATTCGGCCAAGGCCGCCCATGTGGTCAATCAGATGGCTGCGAACGAAAACTACGAGTTACGCATCTTCCACGTCCCCAAGACGATCGACAACAACCTGATGGAGAACGACCACACGCCGGGCTACGGCAGTGCGGCCCGATTCGTGGCGAACGCGATACGAGGCGACGACCTGGATAACCGCAGCATCCCCGGCGTCAAGGTGGACGTCATCATGGGGCGCGACGCAGGATGGCTGACGGCGGCGTCGATGCTGGCGCGGCAGGCGGAAGGCGACGGGCCACATCTCATCTATCTGCCTGAGGCGCCGTTCACGGTCGCCAAATTCATCGAAGACGTGCGGCAGACGATGGAGCAACGCGGACGGTGCGTCGTGGCCGTCAGCGAAGGCATCCGTGACCCGAAAGGCAGCCTCTGGGCCGCCGTCGCCGGGGAAAAACTTTTCGAGGCGCTGAAGGACGACCAAAAAGACGTCCTCGGCAAACCGAAGGCGGACGCCTTCGGCCACCATCAACTCGGCGGCACGGGGATGCTGGCGGACTTCCTGACGGCGCGCGTCAAAGAGGCGATGGACGTCGGCCGGGTGCGCGGCGACACGTTCGGATACCTTCAGCGCTCCTTCCCCGGCTTCTGGAGCGAGGTGGACCTGCGGGAGGCGCGGATGGTCGGGCGCGACGCCGTCCGCTATGCCTGCACGGGCGACGTGGACGGGTCGGTCGCCCTCAAGCGGGCCGAGGGGACGAACTACGAGGCTTATACGGAGGTGGTGGACCTGGAGGCCGTCGCGGGGAAGAACCGCGAGATGCCGAAGGAATACATCCACACCGAGGGCAATGACGTCCTGAACTCGTTCCGCGACTACGCCATGCCGCTGGTGGGCGACCTGCCGGAGACGGAAATCCTTGCGTGAAAGGGTGCGCCTTTTCGGCAAAGGCGTCGTCAAGGACGGTCGATTGGAAATCTCGGCCGACCAGCCCGTCTTCTTCATCGAACTGGAAAGGTGACTGCACCGACCTGCAAGGAGCCGCAAGACGAACCCGAGAAGGAACAGGAAAGGGCCGTATGCGAGGCCCTGCGAGGGGGTGCGAGCACATGCAAGAATATTGAACTGAAGATGGCTCCCCGAAAGCAACCCTCTTCGGACAGATCGCACACGGCCAGGCACGCAAATTAAGTAAGGTGTCCCCCGAACCTGACGGCAAAGCCGTGCAACCGGCGCCGCTGAGGAACTCCAGGACAATGAAGATTCGACTGACGCAGTTCAGCATGGACCTCGACTATACCGAGGAGTCCCTGCGGCAAGCCGTCGGCCTGAAACTCGGCGTCGTCGAGTCGGCGATGCTTTCCTGCACCGTGGTCCGCCGGTCGATCGACGCCAGGCGCCTGCGCGGGCCGGTATGCTTCATGCTGGCTGTTGAGGTGGAACTGCCGGAACCATCCGGCGCGGCAACGCCCGCGGCCTGGCAGAACATGACGGGGATCGAGATCGTTCCCGATTCGCCCCCGCCGGCACTGGCGGCGATCCAGGCCGCCCCTTCCCGGCCGCCGCTGCCCCATCCGCCGGTCGTGGTCGGCGCCGGGCCGGCGGGCCTGCTCGCCGCCTGGCGACTGGCCGAGGACGGATTGCAGCCGATTCTGATCGATCGCGGCGCGCCGGTGCAGGAGCGGCACCGCACCGTGGCGCGGTTCTGGTCGCAGGGGCTGCTCGACGGCGAGGACAATGTCCTGTTCGGCGAGGGCGGGGCCGGCCTGTACTCCGACGGCAAACTGACAACGCAGAGCAAGCTCCGCGGCCCCATGCGGACGGTCCTGGAGCTGCTGGTACAGTGCGGGGCCGACGCGTCCATCCTCATCGACGCCGAGCCGCACCTGGGCAGCGATCGCCTGGCCCAGATCGTGCCGAACTTGCGCGAGCGGATCCTTGCCAAGGGCGGGCAGGTGCGCTTTCACAGCCGACTGGAAGGCCTGGAGCTGGACAGCGGACAACTGACCGCCCTGATCGTCAACGGGCAGCGGGTCGCGACGCGACACTGCCTGCTGGCCACCGGGCACAGCGCCCGCGACGTCTACCAGATGCTTCACCGCGCCGGTGTGGCGCTGACGCCGAAACCTTTCGCCGTAGGTGTCCGCATCGAGGCGCCCCAGCCGCAGATCGACGAGTCCCAGTTTGGCCCTTCTGCCGGGCATCGGCGCCTGGGGGCGGCCGGCTTCCGCCTGACGCGCCGACCGCAAGGCCGGGCCCGGGCCTGCTATTCCTTCTGCATGTGTCCCGGCGGCCAGGTCATCGCCTGCGCGTCCTCGCCGGGAATGCTGACGACCAACGGCATGAGCCTGTCGCCTCGCTCCAGCGGGTATGGCAATGCGGCCTTCCTGGTGCCGATCGAGCCGGGCGACTTTGGCGGTTCTGCCGCCGAGCCGCTGGCCGGCATCGCCTGGCAGGGCCAGATCGAGGCCAAGGCGTTCCAGGCGGGCGGGTCCGACTTCTCGCTGCCTGCCTGCACGCTGCCGGACTTCCTGGCCCGGCGAACGCCCCAGTCGCTGCCCCAGGAGCGGCCGCCTCTGCGAGCCGCCGCGGCCGACCTGCACGCGGCGCTGCCCGATTGCGTCAGCCGGACCCTGGTGGAGGCGGTGCCGCCCATGATGCGCCACATGCGGCAGGTGGCCGTCGAGCGGTGCCTAGTCTACGGCGCGGAGACACGCAGTTCCAGCCCGGTGCGCATTCCGCGCGACGACTCGTTCCAATCGCCTTCGGCGCGCGGGTTGTATCCTGTCGGCGAAGGAGCAGGCCACGCCGGCGGGATCGTCAGCAGCGCCATCGACGGGCTCCGCGCAGCCGAGTCGCTGGTGGCGGGGCGAGATGGTCCTCGCTCAGGTGACTGCACCGACCTGCAAGGAGCCGCAAGACGAACCCGAGAAGGAACAGGAAAGGGCCGTATGCGAGGCCCTGCGAGGGGGTGCGAGCACATGCAAGAATATTGAACTGAAGCTGGCTCCCCGGGTAGGACTCGAACCTACAACCTAGCGGTTAACAGCCGCTCGCTCTACCAATTGAGCTACCGGGGAAAAGCATCCAGCCCCTTGGTGGCAGGCTGAATTATTTAATCTAGCGTATCGGACAAATAAGTCAAGGGCGTTGACGGCAGTTTTGCGATCCGTGCGCGGAGCTGGTTGCCGGGGCACTGTTTTCCGGCGGCTTCGAAGAGCGCGTTCATGACGCGTCCTTGAAAGCGGTCGTCCGGCTCTCGGCGAGAGGTGTTTTAGGCTCTCCAAGCCATGATACCGCCAGGCCGATGGGGCACGCAACGCCGTTTCAGAGCATGCCTCCGACGTCCAAGCATTCCGAGCGGGTGCAGGCCGATGCTCTCGGGGTGCTTACGGTTTCAGGCCTTTGGCGACCGCCTCGGCCACGAGGTCGCCGACTTCGCTGGTGGTGCAGCCCATCTTGCCGGCGGCCAGGCTCCCCAGTTTGGTCGCGGTGACGTAGGCGATGGCCGCCTCGATGCGGTCTGCCGCCTCCTCCTCGCCGAGTTCACGGACGAGCATCGCCAGCGCCCCGATGGCCGCCAGCGGGTTAATCTTGTTCTGGCCGGTGTACTTGGGGGCGGAGCCACCTATCGGCTCGAACATGGAAACCCCTTCGGGGTTGATGTTCCCCCCCGCGGCGATGCCCATGCCGCCCTGAATCATCGCCCCGAGGTCCGTGATGATGTCGCCGAACATGTTGCAGGTGACGATCGTGTCGTAGTATTCGGGGTTCTTGACCATCCACATGCAGCAGGCGTCCACGTGGTTGTAGTCCTTGGTGATGTCGGGGTACTCTTCGCCGACTTCCATGAAGGCGCGGCGCCACAGATCGTGGGCGTAGGTCAGGACGTTGGTCTTTGCGACGAGAGTCAGAAGGCCTTTGTCCCGCCGGCGCTTGCAGGCCTCGAACGCGTAACGGATGCACCGTTCCACGCCGCGGCGCGTGTTGCACATGATTTGGGTGGCGACCTCGTGGGGCGTGCCCTTGTACTGGACGCCGCCCATGCCGCTGTAGAGGCCCTCGGTGTTCTCGCGGACGATGAGAAAGTCGATGTCTTCGGGCCCCTTGTCGGCCAGGGGACACTCGACGCCCGGATACAACTTGACCGGCCGCAGGTTGATATACTGGTCGAGGTCGAACCGAAGTTTCAGAAGCAGACCCTTCTCCAGGATGCCCGGGGCGACCTTGGGATGGCCGACCGCGCCCAGATAGATGGCGTCGTAGGCCTTCAGGGCCCGGACTTCCTCGTCGGTGATGACCGGGACGGTCGGCTTTTCGGGGTCGCCGCCGCTGGCCAGGTACCGGTCGCCGCCGTAATCGAAGTCGGTCGTCTCGTATGCGAAGCCGCATACTTCGGCCGCCACCCGAAGGACCTTCAGGCCCTCGCGGACGACCTCCGGCCCGGTCCCGTCACCGCCGATGACCGCGATCCGATATTTTCTCGCCATCTGCGACTCCCTTTGCCGAAAGGCACACCTCGCGGCACCGTTCGGAGCCATCCTTCTACCATCCCGGCGGCCGCTTGGCAAGCCCAAAGGGGCGGAGGCCGGGCCGCCGTCCGTCCTCGCCGGCGCGGCAGGGGGTTTTTGCCTTCCGTTTTCCGCTTGACCGCCTTGAGCGGCCGTGTATCTTTCCTCCGGACATTGCCGTGGGCGGACGAAAAACGAAGAGTCTTGGACGATTTCTCGGCGCTGCCGTTCTCTTGACCGTCGCCGCCGCCGGTTTCGCCGCCGAACGTAGGGTGGAAGCCATGAGCAAGAGCGCAATCGTCCTCTACGTTTCACCTGGCGGGAACGACGAGTGGAGCGGCGGCCGCGCGTCTCCGCTCAAGGATGGCAGCGACGGGCCGTTCCGCTCGATCGCGCGCGCCCGCGATGCCGTCCGGGAACTCAAAGCAACCGGCAAACTCACCGCGCCCGTCACGGTCTACCTTCGCGGCGGGACGTATTTTCTGGCTCGGACGCTCCTCCTCACGCCCGAAGACTCCGGCACCGAATCGTGCCCGATCACCTATGCCGCCTATCGCGGCGAAACGCCGGTCCTTTCGGGCGGCCGGCGGATCGCCGGCTGGCGAAAAGAGGATGGCCGGTGGGTTACGGACGTCCCCGGCGTGAAGAAGGGCACGTGGCGGTTCCGCCAGTTGTTCGTGAGCGGCGAGCGCCGCCTACGTCCGCGTCTTCCGCGCCGGGGCTACTTCCGCGTCGCCGCCGGCTACGAGGCCGAGTCGTACCACGAAGGCGCCGACTGCTTCATCTTCGCTCCCGGCGATCTCGAGGCGGGTTGGAGGAACCTCCAGGACATCGAGGTCGTCGTGCTTCACTTCTGGGTTGATACGCACCTGCCCGTGAAGTCCATCGACCCGAAGGCGCGCCGGGTGACCTTCACGCGAAAGAGCCGCCGTCGTTTGAGCGACGACTACACGCGCGCTGGCGCCCGCTACTACGTCGAGAACGTCCGCGAGGCCCTCCGGCCGGGCGAGTGGTATTTGGACCGAAAGACCGGCCGCCTCGAGTACTGGCCGCTTCCGGGGGAGCGCCTGGAGGAGACCGAGACAATCGCCCCGCGCCTCACGCACCTCGTGCGCCTCGAAGGCAAACCGAAGGCCGGCCGCCCGGTCGAACACATCCGCTTCAAGGGGCTTACTTTCAGCCACAACGCATGGGACCTCCCGCCGGACGACGCGGGGGATCTGCAGGCGGCCGTGGGCGTCCCCGGCGCCGCCGCGTTTTCGGGCGCCGGGCATTGCCTCATCGAAGGCTGCACCTTCACGAACCTCGGGACCTACGGCGTGGACATCGGCGCCGCGTGCCACCACATCGCCGTAAGGAAAAACGAGTTTGTGCACCTGGGCGGCGGGGGCGTCAAGATCTCCGGCGGCGACGCGTCCAGCCCCGAGGACCGGCGGACCAGCCGGTGCGAGATCGTCGACAACCACATCCACGACGGCGGCGAGATCTGGCACAGCGCCGTCGGGGTGCTCCTTCGCCACGCCTCGCACAGCACGGTGGCCCACAACCACATCCATCACCTCTATTACACCGGCGTCTCCGTCGGCTGGGTGTGGGGCTATCGCGAGAGCGTCGCGGTGGGCAACCGCATCGAGTTCAACCACATTCACGACATCGGCCAGGGAATGCTCTCGGACATGGGCGGCATCTACACGCTGGGGCCCTCGCCCGGCACGGTCCTTCGCAATAACGTCATCCACGACGTCTCCAGCCACGGGTACGGCGGATGGGGGCTCTATACCGACGAAGGCTCGTCGAACATCCTGCTCGAGAACAACATCGTCTACCGCACCAAGAGCGGCGGCTTCCACCAGCACTACGGCCGGGAGAATGTCCTTCGCAACAACATCTTCGCGTTCTCGAAGACCGATCAGATTCAGCGCTCGCGCGCCGAGCCGCACGTCTCCTTCACCTTCGAGCGCAACATCGTTTACTGGAAGGGCGATGGGCCGCTTCTGGGGAAAAACTGGCGGGAAGACAAGTTCCGCATGGACCGGAACGTTTACTGGAACGCGTCGGGTCGGCCGGTGGGCTTTGCGGGACGGACGCTCGACGAGTGGCGCCAGCGCGGCCACGACGTGCATTCACTTATTGCCGACCCGCTGTTCGTGGACCCGGAAGAGGGCGACTTCCGCCTGAAGAAGGACAGCCCCGCCCTTCGGCTGGGCTTTCGGCCGATCGACACCTCCCGCGTCGGCCCGCGGCGCTGAAACCCGAGCCCGCCGCGTTGAGCGGCGGGTTACGTGCATACGCCGCTAAGGTTCCGGCAGGTTGCAGAGCCGTTCGAACGAGCGGCAGATGGCCTCGATGTTCTCCAGCGGCACGTCGGGCCCGCACTCCGCCTCGAGCATCAGCCCGCCCTCCGGACGATAGAGCGCCTCGAACACCTCGCCGACATGGTCCTCGACCTCGCGCGGCGTGGCGAACGGAAAGAGTTGGCGGTCCAGGTCCAGATCAATGGCGACCTTGCCCTTTGCCATACGCTGGAGTCCTTCGAGGCCGTTGGCTCGGATCTGCGGGTTCAAGACACATACGCCCGTCTCGACCAGGTCCGGTATGATTTCCAGCACGTGGCCGTCGGTGTGCAGGTATACCGGCACGCCGGCCTCTCGGCACAGGCCGAACATCCGCGCGTACGGCGGTTTGATGTAACGCCGCCACATCGCCGGGCTCATCGGCAGCGACTTCTGAAGACCCAGGTCGTCGCCGAACGACATGTACTCGGCCCCCAGTTCGAGGTACTTGCGGATGACGGCCGTGTTGTGGTTCTCGACCATCCGGATGAGGCGCCCGAGCCGCGGCTCGTCGGTCCCCAGGTCTATCATCAGGTTCTCAAAGCCCCTCAGATAATAAAGGAGCATGTACATAAAGCCATGCATCAGGCCGCCGCCCGTTGCCAGGTCCCCGCGCTCGCGCGCCTCGTCCATTTGTCGCTTGACGTCTTCCCAACTCGGACGCGGACCGAACATGCCGTCTTTCATCGGATCCGGCGGCTCGTAGGTCTCCAGCGCCGACCAATCCGCCAGCGGATGCGTCACCGGCGCGCCCTCGAGGCCCCGCGCGACGTTCTCCCACACGCAGCCCCACGCGTCCTGGTGTCGGCCGAATTCGTACGCGTGGCCTCCGGCGTCATCAAAGTTCACGCCGCCCTTGCGAAAGTCGGGAAAGACTTTCGGATGCGCAAGACACAGCGCCTCGAGGTCCTCCCGATACTTGATCCACGTCGCCGGCATGAGGCTCACCCGACAGGCCGTCCACTCGGGCTGGTCAAAGTAAAGGGTCTTCAGAAAATTGACGGTCCGCCGGTTTCGGCCCGCATAGTCGATCACTCGGCACCTCCGCGCCTGGTCCTCTGCGGCGGACCATAATCCTTCTCCGCCCTCGCAGCAACCTTTTTGCTCCGGCCGCGTTTCATTGTCATTTCTGAAAGCGCGGCCTGTCAAATCATTGTTCTGGTTTTCTCCCTGGTGCTGCCGTTGCCGCTGTGTGTGCGTCCCAGCCGCGGCTCCGTTGTATTAGCCCCCGGTGACTCACCGGGGGCTAAATCGGGCGCCGTGGCGAAGGTGGGCAAGCCGTAGCGGGGCGCCGCGCACGTTCGGGTGGCGGGTCTCCGTACCCGCCACCCCGTTTGGCCGCCTTTCTCGCGGCGGGTCGGGAGACCCGCCGCGCACGTTCGGGTGGCGGGTGTCCTCACCCGCCACCCGAGGGATAAGTAGGGACACGGCATGCCGTGTCCGACAAAGCAGCTATGCGGCCGCCGTGGCGAAGGCGGGCCGAGTCGAAAGCCCCCCCCCCTGT
>Ga0307378_10005835_pt1 | contig 17032 bp, 11 predicted proteins | sample UN1MG_FD_202238 | JGI IMG/M metagenome (GOLD analysis project Ga0307378, IMG submission 202238) | Soil microbial communities from Risofladan, Vaasa, Finland - UN-1 | ecosystem: Environmental > Terrestrial > Soil > Coastal area > Acid sulfate soil | place: Finland: Risofladan, Vaasa | collected... | reverse complement strand
TCCTTTGTGTGGGGGTCGGGGGTTGTCGTGGAGGTTTTGGGCGGCGCGTGCGAGCACTTGTTGGGCGGCGCGTCGGACGGCCCTGGCGATTTGGTCGGGGCCGATGGTGTTGTCGATCGCGGCGTCGATGTAGATGTCGAGTCGGCAGGCGCGGCCTTTCTTTTTGCGGATGGTGTGCGCTTGGGCGTCCACGATGTTGTTTCGGTAGTAGAGGTTGACGATGATCTTCATGGCTCGGGGTTTCCTTCTTTGGGGTCGCGTGGTAGAATTTCGGGGGTTGACTTCATTCTACCGGGGGCTGGGGGTCAACGTCCGATAATGTTTCTTTTGTTTTCGGTTTTGCGTTTTTTGCGGGTTTTCGGGGCGTTTCTTGGGCAATTTCCCATTTGTGGGCGTGGTGTCCAGCCTCTCTGGTTTTCTTCTCCGGGTTGATTCTGGGCGTCGCGAGGTCGGGGGTGGGGAAGCCCCAGAGGATCGCGAGGCATTTGATCAGGTTGGGTGGCTTGGGGAGCGTGACGCCCGTCAGGTCGGCCGGCTTCGTCCTGATGAGGATGCGGCCGTTGGGTTTGCTGTTGTAGCGCCAGGATTCAAAGTAGCAGCCGCGGAGCGTGCCGTGGGCTTCGCGGTACTCGGTGAATTTCTCGGCGGCCTGGGCGGTGCATTCGAAGAGGGCATGGAGGTGGGTGTGGGTGATCAGCGCGGACTGGTAGGCGTGCCAGCGGTACGGTACGCCGGCGAGACACGCTTCGCATCCTTCGCCGTGGCATTCGAGCTCTTTGCCTTGATGCTGGTGGAAGACCCGGCCGTCGGGGTGCGTGAAGGTCTGGTCGCCGATCGCGCAGAGGTGGCACGGTTGGGAGTCGCAGGGTGTGGTGCGGCCTTTGAAGTAGTGGGTGTAACAGCCGATGAGATCCGGGCTGGTGACGGTGGCCGTGAGGGGGCGGCCGGGCGGCGTCCTGACGATGGGGAACGCGGGGCCTCGGGGATCGGTCGGCACGTTGTGGGTGAACGTGGGCATGTTGCTTCCTGGGGGTTTAAGGGTTTACGTTGGAAGTCGGCAAGGGTTGAGACACCGCTGCCGTGTTCAGGTTTCTTGTGCCGGTGCCACGCATGTGGATGCCAGGCATAAGAGCCAAGAGAGCCGGGATGTCTTGTGTCGGATGTCGATGTCGGTGTCTTATGCCTTATGATAGGGCATACGTGCCCCAGGGGTCAAGTAGGGGTTTGGCCTGGTGTTTTGGGGGGTCGTTTGCTGGAAGTTGGGCCTATTTAAAGCGGACAGTTTGGGTCTCCTCTGGGCGGCGGCCGTTGGACGTCGAGCGCGGTCACGGTGTCCCGGCCGCCGCAACTGGGGAGAGTGTCCGCGGCCTTTCGAGCCTTGGAGGGTGAAATCGTCCGCGGCGGAGGGGCGGGTGTCGGTCGGGTGGGGTCAAACTCCCGCTCTCCCCCCCCCCGGCCCCGTGGAACGCCGCGTCAAGCCGGTTCGCGTTCTCCGCGGGGTGAAAGTTTTCAGTGCTCCTTGGCTTTTCTGGGGGGGGGGGAGAGGGGGGAGTTTGAGGGGGGGGAGGGTGGGGGCTGGGGCTCCGGTGTGCTTTTCCTGCACGGCCCCCTTTTTTTTGGGGCCGTGCCAGGAAAAGCACAGGAGCCTAGGGGCAGCCCTCCCCCCCCTCAAGCGGTGCTAACACGGTCTCCGCGGCGTTTTGGATGTTCACCCTGTGAGCGGATCGAAGTGCACGTTCCCAACGTCGAGCCGCGATGATTAGCCGAGCCCGGCGTCGTGTGGTCTGGAACGTCGAGCTTGGAGTCTTATTTCCGCGAAGCGGGGTTGATACGGAGCTGCTACGGGACGAGCGGAGAGAAGCCGAGGAGGGACGGAGGCGAGATTCACGGCTGGCAAGGCATTCGCGTGCGGGTCGGCGTTCCGGTGGGGATGCGCATCGACCAGGGCGTCCATACGGGCGTTCCAGGAGGCCAGGGGGTTATCTTCAGGGCAGAGCGTCAACGCCTCAGACGGGCCAACTACAGCGACCTGGCGGCAGGCAGCGGCCGGCGACCAGCCGGCGACGAGCCAGGCAGCGGCCGTTGGGGGCGAGGGTTCGCGGCGAAGTGGCTGGGGGGTGGCCAGGGCTTCCGGCGCAGCCGGAGGCCCTGGCCACCCACCAGCCACTCGAAGTCGGCAAAGGGAGGGCTCCGGGGCTGATCGATGTCGGTGGGGTGGGAATTCGCTCGCCTGGATTCGACGCCGGGCAAGCAGTGCAACGGCCGGAAATGGGCTGCGGGCGATACCTGCCGGGGAGGGTCGGAACGGAGGGGTTGTCGTGTTTTCGGAACGAAAACCGGCAACCCCGCAGTGGAGGTCCGATACCCGGCCGGCAGAACGTGGCCCATTTCCGGCCGTTGTGCTGTGTAGTCCCGGCGTCGAATCCAGGTCAGAGAGCGAATACCCACCCCCCGACGTCGATCAGCCCCGGAGCCCTCCCTGCAGCCGACGAGCCCGCCGCGGACCCTCGCCCCCAACGGCCGCTGCCTGGCTCGTCGCCGGCTGGTCGCCGGCCGCTGCCTGCCGCCAGGTCGCTGTAGTTGGCCCGTCTGAGGCGTTGACGCTCTGCCCTGAAGATAACCCCCTGGCCTCCTGGAACGCCCGTATGGACGCCCTGGTCGATGCGCATCCCCACCGGAACGCCGACCCGCACGCGAATGCCTTGCCAGCCGTGAATCGAGCCGTAGTCCCTCCTCGGCTTCTCTCCGCTCGTCCCGATCAGAAGACTTCCCCGGGCACCTGGAGTTGATTCGGCGTTCGCAAGCGCGCGCTCCGCTCCCCTTGAATAACGGCAATCGTGCCCGGGGAAGGCTTCTGATAGAGCGGGGAGAAGCCGTGGAGGGATGGAGGCGGCCGTCTCCGCGACCGGTTTCGTGATCTTTCTTTCTGTGGGGCCGATCGCGTTTGGACGTGGCCGGCCGGTCTGTTGTTCTGGCCGTGTTGTCCGCGGCCGCTGGTTGGCGAGGCTCGGGCGTTTTGCCTGGTGAATCGAGTCTTTCGGGGGGTCCGGTGGTGATTTACCTGAAATGGCAGCCATAGGCGGGCCGTGGGAGCGTTTTCGGGAGGTGCCTGGTGTGATTGGAGGGTCGGTTTGGTGGTCGGCGCGGAGTGGATTTGGCTGGGTCGGGGGATCCTCGATCGCCGGCGATCGCTTCGGGCCCGGGGCGATGGTCATCGTGGCGGGTGAGAGCGTCTGTTCAGCGGAGTGCAGCAGTTTGCTGCAGGAGTCCGCCGCGGCCGCTGAAGCGTTTGTTCACTGGCTGGCGATCGCCTGCCGGCAGGCGAGATCTCGGGGGACGTCGTCGCCGCGGCCGCGGTGGCGATCGCCGCGGCCGCGGCGTCCACGTCCTCGGCCTGGTCGGTGGGGTGAAGATCTCCGATCGCTGGAGCGTTTGTTCACTGGTTTCCACGCCGGCGCGGCCCGCGCCGATCGGCGGCCAGGCCGCGGCCGCCGGCGGCGGGCCTGGCGGGGTTCGCATCACGCGTGGATCCGGAAAGAAGACCGGCCGGGCCCGCACGCGCCCACGTCGGTGCGGAACCCGGCCGGCCGGAGGCCCTCGTCGCGACCCCGAGCAGCGACGAGTGCGCGGTCGGTACGAACGCAGTGTGCTAGGGGCCGGTGTCGACGGCCCCGCCGGCGGCGGCCTGTTGGCCGTCCAGCGAGAAGGCGATCGAATTGAAATACCACCGGCCGAGGTTGGGCGGCGTCCAGAACGTATCGCGGGCGGCGATGTCCGCGTCGAGCTCGACGTTGATTGCGTTGCCGACGGCCGGCGTGACGGCCCCGGCAAGTTTGGCGAAGTAGACGATGCCCCATTGGTCGTTGGCGGTCGTCGCGGTGGTGGAGAGTTTGATTCGGTTCTCTTCCCAGGCCGCGGCGGTGAGTGCTCGGTCGGATGGCGTCAGGACCTCGCCGCGCGCGGACTGACAAGCGGGCGTGAGGAAATTGTGCCAGGCCTCCATGTTGGTTTTCATGTAAGCGTTGTACGGCGCGGAGACCAGCTCGTCTGCGAGGTTTTGCCAGCTGGCCTTGTCGCCGGCGAGGAGTGCGTCCCAGGCCTGGCTCAGAAAAGTGAACATGGCCCGCCGGCCGACTTGAGCTCCGGACTTCGGGTTCGACGGGATGACGCGCTCCCGCGCGTACGGCCGCCCCTTGTTGATGGAGAACGTGACGGCGTCGGCCAGCGTGCCGGACGCGCCGAGTGAAAACATGGGTCCGCGAAGTTTGACCATGACGTTGTTTCCTTGGTTGGGAGGACCGCGGATCGTGCAAGTGACTTTTCTTCGTTCCCCGGGGGAGCCTTGGGAGGCTCCCTACCCTTAATATTCGGCGCCTCCAGGATTTTCCGCGGGTTGGGCGCCGCTGGTTTTCGTTGGGTTCTCCGTGTGCTTGCGTTTCTCTTTTTGGTTTGGAGGTTGGTTCGGTTGTGGTTTTTTGGTTTGAAGGATGGCGGGCCCGGGGCTGGGGCCCGGGCCCGCCTGGCCGCTCGTGCCGGCGTCTTACGGCGCGGCCGTTTGTTCGCCGCCTTCGGCCTCTTTGACTCCATCGTCGGAAAAGGCGATGGTGTCGAGGTAGTACGTGGCGACGGTTGGGGGAGTCCAAAAGACGTCGTGCGCCGCGATGGTGGTGTCGAGGGTGACGAGGATGCAGTTGCCGACCGACGGCGTGAAGGTGCCCGTGAGGCTGGCATGGAAGCTGATGCCCCAGGCCTCGGCGAGTGCGGTGCCGGCCAGCGACATCTTGATGCGGTTTTCTTCCCACGCGGCCGCGGTCAGGGCGTTGTCGGAGCCGGAGTTGGTTTCGTCGGCGGGGATCTCTTGCGTCGGGCTCATGAAGTTGTGCCAACGCTCCATGTTTATTTTCATGTAGGCGTTGAAGGGCGCTGAGACAAGCTCGTCGGCCAGGTCCTGGTAGGTGGCCTTCTCGGCGTCGGAGAGCGCGGCCCACGCTTGGCTGAGGAAGGCGAACATGGCGCGCCGGCCGGTTTGAGCGGCGGACTTCGGGTTGGACGGGATGACGCGCTCCCGCGCGTACGGCCGCCCCTTGCAAATGCTGAACGTGACGGCGTCGGCCAGCGTGCCGGACGCGCCGAGAGAAAACATGGGTCCGCGAAGTTTTACCATTGCTGGTATCCTTTGGGTTGTGCGGGCGCTGCGTCAGAGGATGGTGGTGAAGTAGGAGGACCACCAGGTGGTGGTCAGTCCGTCGATGGTGAGGCGTTGGCAGTAGATGTTGATGGGGCCGGGGGCCAGGTTCGCGATATGGATCGTGTGCAGGCCGTTGGTTTGGACGGTGGCGATTCTGATGAGGCGTCGGTACGCGGGCGGTTCGCCGGCCCATTTGACGCGGAAGAAAGCTATGGCCCAGTTGTCGCGTTTGTCGAGGACGTTAACTGTGTAGGTGGCGCTTCCGATGCCGCCGGTGAGTGTTTCTCCCGTGGTGTTTGCGGCCTGGCCGGTGCGAGTCACTGGGTAGGCTTGCCCGGGCCAGTACGGATAAAGCGACGGGTCGCCCCAGAGGGGCGGGATGTTTTTGATTCGGTTGACGTTGTGGCTGAGGTAGGCGTGGTAGGGCGAGAGCAAGGGCGTGTCGGCGAAGTTCAGCCAGGTCGCCTTTCGTGCCGGCGTGATTGCGGCCCATTCGCCGGTGAGCCAGGCCATGAAGATCCGCGTCGCGCGCTGGGCCTCGGTCCGCGGCTGCCTGGGGTTGCTCTTCAGGCCGGCCTTGTTGCGGCCGCGGCGGCCGGAGTAGGTGAGCAGGCTGGCAAGTGTGCCGTGTGCTTCGTAGCTCATGAAGGGTGCTTTGATAACGGTCATGGTGCAGGGTTCGCATCATGCGAGTACTTGGGCTTCGGCGAGTGTGATTGCCGAGCCGTCGGAGTAGGCGAGCGGTTTCGTTCCCCAGGGCGGCCTGGCCGTGGTTGGCTCGGTCGGCCAGAGGTGTGAGTTCATGACGGCCGTGCCGATCCTAAGAATGAGCAGGACGTCGACGGTCGTCAAGTCGGTGGTGTCGAGGATCTCGAGCTTGACGTTGTTCCCGGAGCTCGAGGATTCGCCAACCCATCCGGTGTCGGTCGCGTTCCGGCGAAGGCGGAACGTCTCGATCACGTTGTACGAGCCGCCGGAGTCGAGACCCGTCCAACGGGCGTAGGCGGTTGCCGTCGCCGGCCTCTGATTGATCGTCGGGGGTATCCCAACAAACATCCCTTTTTTGCACCACGCCGGCCCGTTCCGGCGCGCGAGCCCCGTCGAAAAGAGACTGCTCATCGGGCACCGGTGCGTAGTTAGAGGAGTTGGATTCCTGATTGCCGCTCGATTGTGGCGAGCGTGGCTCGTCGGCGGACGAGTTGCCACCAGATCCAGAGGTTGTAACCGTGAATGTAAAGGCCAGCGAGGCGGCAAGCGCGATGCCAGCGTTGACGTGTTTTTTCATCGAGTGCTCTCCATGCTTTGGCGGCCAGGCGAAAGCGGTCGCGTTGTCGGCGTTGCCAATCGCTGGCCGGCTCGAGGGGTGGGGATTTGGTAAACCATACGTTGCCGTGTCGGCGGCTCGTGTACGCGGTGAGCGGTCCGAGGTCGCCTGTTGGATTCATGCCGAGGAACTTCAGGGTGTCGTGGGCGATGTGCATGCGTTCGTTCCGAGGTGGTCAGGCGACGTCGTTGTCGTAGTCTTTCTCGGGTCTCTGTTCGGCAAGCATGATGGGGAGCTTCGTCGTCAGGAAGTCCATGAGCATCGGCCCGAGTTTTTCCCAGAGCTGTTTGAGGATCGGGTGTTGGCGTTCGGGGTCGAGGAACTTCTCGAGGAGCCGGGGCCTTGCTCGTCTTCGGTCGCGGCGGGTTGTGGGTTGTTCTGGCATTCGGATCGTTTCCTTGATTTGGAGGGAGTAGGTGGTTTCTCCGCGGCTGTTCTTGACGGCCTGGACCGTGCCGCGGGCGACAACCTGGTTGCCTATCCAGATGTTAAGAAGGTCTGGCATTTTGGTCAAGCTCCTTTGTGTGGGGGTCGGGGGTTGTCGTGGAGGTTTTGGGCGGCGCGTGCGAGCACTTGTTGGGCGGCGCGTCGGACGGCCCTGGCGATTTGGTCGGGGCCGATGGTGTTGTCGATCGCGGCGTCGTAGGGGCTCTGGTTATGAAAGGGCCGTAACGATTTTCTGGATCATCTGGGGAGTGATCCGGTCCAGGCCATAGGGGCCGATAATGTTACGGGCTTGGCGTAGTTCGGCGTCGTTGGAGTCGCCGCCGGATTCCCACAACCGGCATAGCTGGGTTTTCCATGTTCGGCCAGCAGCGCGGGCAAAGCCGGCAATGCGAGCTTTGAGATCGTTTGACACCGGGCAGTCGTGTCGTTCGTGCCATGGGCGATCACTGCCGCACCATAAGCAGCGGCAACGGGGGTGTCGGCTTTTGTATTCGTGCTTTGTCATCGTATAGGCTCCCTAGTGTTGGGCGGCGCGGTTGAATTTTGGTCAAGCTCCTTTGTGTGGGGGTCGGGGGTTGTCGTGGAGGTTTTGGGCGGCGCGTGCGAGCACTTGTTGGGCGGCGCGTCGGACGGCCCTGGCGATTTGGTCGGGGCCGATGGTGTTGTCGATCGCGGCGTCGATGTAGATGTCGAGTCGGCAGGCGCGGCCTTTCTTTTTGCGGATGGTGTGCGCTTGGGCGTCCACGATGTTGTTTCGGTAGTAGAGGTTGACGATGATCTTCATGGCTCGGGGTTTCCTTCTTTGGGGTCGCGTGGTAGAATTTCGGGGGTTGACTTCATTCTACCGGGGGCTGGGGGTCAACGTCCGATAATGTTTCTTTTGTTTTCGGTTTTGCGTTTTTTGCGGGTTTTCGGGGCGTTTCTTGGGCAATTTCCCATTTGTGGGCGTGGTGTCCAGCCTCTCTGGTTTTCTTCTCCGGGTTGATTCTGGGCGTCGCGAGGTCGGGGGTGGGGAAGCCCCAGAGGATCGCGAGGCATTTGATCAGGTTGGGTGGCTTGGGGAGCGTGACGCCCGTCAGGTCGGCCGGCTTCGTCCTGATGAGGATGCGGCCGTTGGGTTTGCTGTTGTAGCGCCAGGATTCAAAGTAGCAGCCGCGGAGCGTGCCGTGGGCTTCGCGGTACTCGGTGAATTTCTCGGCGGCCTGGGCGGTGCATTCGAAGAGGGCATGGAGGTGGGTGTGGGTGATCAGCGCGGACTGGTAGGCGTGCCAGCGGTACGGTACGCCGGCGAGACACGCTTCGCATCCTTCGCCGTGGCATTCGAGCTCTTTGCCTTGATGCTGGTGGAAGACCCGGCCGTCGGGGTGCGTGAAGGTCTGGTCGCCGATCGCGCAGAGGTGGCACGGTTGGGAGTCGCAGGGTGTGGTGCGGCCTTTGAAGTAGTGGGTGTAACAGCCGATGAGATCCGGGCTGGTGACGGTGGCCGTGAGGGGGCGGCCGGGCGGCGTCCTGACGATGGGGAACGCGGGGCCTCGGGGATCGGTCGGCACGTTGTGGGTGAACGTGGGCATGTTGCTTCCTGGGGGTTTAAGGGTTTACGTTGGAAGTCGGCAAGGGTTGAGACACCGCTGCCGTGTTCAGGTTTCTTGTGCCGGTGCCACGCATGTGGATGCCAGGCATAAGAGCCAAGAGAGCCGGGATGTCTTGTGTCGGATGTCGATGTCGGTGTCTTATGCCTTATGATAGGGCATACGTGCCCCAGGGGTCAAGTAGGGGTTTGGCCTGGTGTTTTGGGGGGTCGTTTGCTGGAAGTTGGGCCTATTTAAAGCGGACAGTTTGGGTCTCCTCTGGGCGGCGGCCGTTGGACGTCGAGCGCGGTCACGGTGTCCCGGCCGCCGCAACTGGGGAGAGTGTCCGCGGCCTTTCGAGCCTTGGAGGGTGAAATCGTCCGCGGCGGAGGGGCGGGTGTCGGTCGGGTGGGGTCAAACTCCCGCTCTCCCCCCCCCCGGCCCCGTGGAACGCCGCGTCAAGCCGGTTCGCGTTCTCCGCGGGGTGAAAGTTTTCAGTGCTCCTTGGCTTTTCTGGGGGGGGGGGAGAGGGGGGAGTTTGAGGGGGGGGAGGGTGGGGGCTGGGGCTCCGGTGTGCTTTTCCTGCACGGCCCCCTTTTTTTTGGGGCCGTGCCAGGAAAAGCACAGGAGCCTAGGGGCAGCCCTCCCCCCCCTCAAGCGGTGCTAACACGGTCTCCGCGGCGTTTTGGATGTTCACCCTGTGAGCGGATCGAAGTGCACGTTCCCAACGTCGAGCCGCGATGATTAGCCGAGCCCGGCGTCGTGTGGTCTGGAACGTCGAGCTTGGAGTCTTATTTCCGCGAAGCGGGGTTGATACGGAGCTGCTACGGGACGAGCGGAGAGAAGCCGAGGAGGGACGGAGGCGAGATTCACGGCTGGCAAGGCATTCGCGTGCGGGTCGGCGTTCCGGTGGGGATGCGCATCGACCAGGGCGTCCATACGGGCGTTCCAGGAGGCCAGGGGGTTATCTTCAGGGCAGAGCGTCAACGCCTCAGACGGGCCAACTACAGCGACCTGGCGGCAGGCAGCGGCCGGCGACCAGCCGGCGACGAGCCAGGCAGCGGCCGTTGGGGGCGAGGGTTCGCGGCGAAGTGGCTGGGGGGTGGCCAGGGCTTCCGGCGCAGCCGGAGGCCCTGGCCACCCACCAGCCACTCGAAGTCGGCAAAGGGAGGGCTCCGGGGCTGATCGATGTCGGTGGGGTGGGAATTCGCTCGCCTGGATTCGACGCCGGGCAAGCAGTGCAACGGCCGGAAATGGGCTGCGGGCGATACCTGCCGGGGAGGGTCGGAACGGAGGGGTTGTCGTGTTTTCGGAACGAAAACCGGCAACCCCGCAGTGGAGGTCCGATACCCGGCCGGCAGAACGTGGCCCATTTCCGGCCGTTGTGCTGTGTAGTCCCGGCGTCGAATCCAGGTCAGAGAGCGAATACCCACCCCCCGACGTCGATCAGCCCCGGAGCCCTCCCTGCAGCCGACGAGCCCGCCGCGGACCCTCGCCCCCAACGGCCGCTGCCTGGCTCGTCGCCGGCTGGTCGCCGGCCGCTGCCTGCCGCCAGGTCGCTGTAGTTGGCCCGTCTGAGGCGTTGACGCTCTGCCCTGAAGATAACCCCCTGGCCTCCTGGAACGCCCGTATGGACGCCCTGGTCGATGCGCATCCCCACCGGAACGCCGACCCGCACGCGAATGCCTTGCCAGCCGTGAATCGAGCCGTAGTCCCTCCTCGGCTTCTCTCCGCTCGTCCCGATCAGAAGACTTCCCCGGGCACCTGGAGTTGATTCGGCGTTCGCAAGCGCGCGCTCCGCTCCCCTTGAATAACGGCAATCGTGCCCGGGGAAGGCTTCTGATAGAGCGGGGAGAAGCCGTGGAGGGATGGAGGCGGCCGTCTCCGCGACCGGTTTCGTGATCTTTCTTTCTGTGGGGCCGATCGCGTTTGGACGTGGCCGGCCGGTCTGTTGTTCTGGCCGTGTTGTCCGCGGCCGCTGGTTGGCGAGGCTCGGGCGTTTTGCCTGGTGAATCGAGTCTTTCGGGGGGTCCGGTGGTGATTTACCTGAAATGGCAGCCATAGGCGGGCCGTGGGAGCGTTTTCGGGAGGTGCCTGGTGTGATTGGAGGGTCGGTTTGGTGGTCGGCGCGGAGTGGATTTGGCTGGGTCGGGGGATCCTCGATCGCCGGCGATCGCTTCGGGCCCGGGGCGATGGTCATCGTGGCGGGTGAGAGCGTCTGTTCAGCGGAGTGCAGCAGTTTGCTGCAGGAGTCCGCCGCGGCCGCTGAAGCGTTTGTTCACTGGCTGGCGATCGCCTGCCGGCAGGCGAGATCTCGGGGGACGTCGTCGCCGCGGCCGCGGTGGCGATCGCCGCGGCCGCGGCGTCCACGTCCTCGGCCTGGTCGGTGGGGTGAAGATCTCCGATCGCTGGAGCGTTTGTTCACTGGTTTCCACGCCGGCGCGGCCCGCGCCGATCGGCGGCCAGGCCGCGGCCGCCGGCGGCGGGCCTGGCGGGGTTCGCATCACGCGTGGATCCGGAAAGAAGACCGGCCGGGCCCGCACGCGCCCACGTCGGTGCGGAACCCGGCCGGCCGGAGGCCCTCGTCGCGACCCCGAGCAGCGACGAGTGCGCGGTCGGTACGAACGCAGTGTGCTAGGGGCCGGTGTCGACGGCCCCGCCGGCGGCGGCCTGTTGGCCGTCCAGCGAGAAGGCGATCGAATTGAAATACCACCGGCCGAGGTTGGGCGGCGTCCAGAACGTATCGCGGGCGGCGATGTCCGCGTCGAGCTCGACGTTGATTGCGTTGCCGACGGCCGGCGTGACGGCCCCGGCAAGTTTGGCGAAGTAGACGATGCCCCATTGGTCGTTGGCGGTCGTCGCGGTGGTGGAGAGTTTGATTCGGTTCTCTTCCCAGGCCGCGGCGGTGAGTGCTCGGTCGGATGGCGTCAGGACCTCGCCGCGCGCGGACTGACAAGCGGGCGTGAGGAAATTGTGCCAGGCCTCCATGTTGGTTTTCATGTAAGCGTTGTACGGCGCGGAGACCAGCTCGTCTGCGAGGTTTTGCCAGCTGGCCTTGTCGCCGGCGAGGAGTGCGTCCCAGGCCTGGCTCAGAAAAGTGAACATGGCCCGCCGGCCGACTTGAGCTCCGGACTTCGGGTTCGACGGGATGACGCGCTCCCGCGCGTACGGCCGCCCCTTGTTGATGGAGAACGTGACGGCGTCGGCCAGCGTGCCGGACGCGCCGAGTGAAAACATGGGTCCGCGAAGTTTGACCATGACGTTGTTTCCTTGGTTGGGAGGACCGCGGATCGTGCAAGTGACTTTTCTTCGTTCCCCGGGGGAGCCTTGGGAGGCTCCCTACCCTTAATATTCGGCGCCTCCAGGATTTTCCGCGGGTTGGGCGCCGCTGGTTTTCGTTGGGTTCTCCGTGTGCTTGCGTTTCTCTTTTTGGTTTGGAGGTTGGTTCGGTTGTGGTTTTTTGGTTTGAAGGATGGCGGGCCCGGGGCTGGGGCCCGGGCCCGCCTGGCCGCTCGTGCCGGCGTCTTACGGCGCGGCCGTTTGTTCGCCGCCTTCGGCCTCTTTGACTCCATCGTCGGAAAAGGCGATGGTGTCGAGGTAGTACGTGGCGACGGTTGGGGGAGTCCAAAAGACGTCGTGCGCCGCGATGGTGGTGTCGAGGGTGACGAGGATGCAGTTGCCGACCGACGGCGTGAAGGTGCCCGTGAGGCTGGCATGGAAGCTGATGCCCCAGGCCTCGGCGAGTGCGGTGCCGGCCAGCGACATCTTGATGCGGTTTTCTTCCCACGCGGCCGCGGTCAGGGCGTTGTCGGAGCCGGAGTTGGTTTCGTCGGCGGGGATCTCTTGCGTCGGGCTCATGAAGTTGTGCCAACGCTCCATGTTTATTTTCATGTAGGCGTTGAAGGGCGCTGAGACAAGCTCGTCGGCCAGGTCCTGGTAGGTGGCCTTCTCGGCGTCGGAGAGCGCGGCCCACGCTTGGCTGAGGAAGGCGAACATGGCGCGCCGGCCGGTTTGAGCGGCGGACTTCGGGTTGGACGGGATGACGCGCTCCCGCGCGTACGGCCGCCCCTTGCAAATGCTGAACGTGACGGCGTCGGCCAGCGTGCCGGACGCGCCGAGAGAAAACATGGGTCCGCGAAGTTTTACCATTGCTGGTATCCTTTGGGTTGTGCGGGCGCTGCGTCAGAGGATGGTGGTGAAGTAGGAGGACCACCAGGTGGTGGTCAGTCCGTCGATGGTGAGGCGTTGGCAGTAGATGTTGATGGGGCCGGGGGCCAGGTTCGCGATATGGATCGTGTGCAGGCCGTTGGTTTGGACGGTGGCGATTCTGATGAGGCGTCGGTACGCGGGCGGTTCGCCGGCCCATTTGACGCGGAAGAAAGCTATGGCCCAGTTGTCGCGTTTGTCGAGGACGTTAACTGTGTAGGTGGCGCTTCCGATGCCGCCGGTGAGTGTTTCTCCCGTGGTGTTTGCGGCCTGGCCGGTGCGAGTCACTGGGTAGGCTTGCCCGGGCCAGTACGGATAAAGCGACGGGTCGCCCCAGAGGGGCGGGATGTTTTTGATTCGGTTGACGTTGTGGCTGAGGTAGGCGTGGTAGGGCGAGAGCAAGGGCGTGTCGGCGAAGTTCAGCCAGGTCGCCTTTCGTGCCGGCGTGATTGCGGCCCATTCGCCGGTGAGCCAGGCCATGAAGATCCGCGTCGCGCGCTGGGCCTCGGTCCGCGGCTGCCTGGGGTTGCTCTTCAGGCCGGCCTTGTTGCGGCCGCGGCGGCCGGAGTAGGTGAGCAGGCTGGCAAGTGTGCCGTGTGCTTCGTAGCTCATGAAGGGTGCTTTGATAACGGTCATGGTGCAGGGTTCGCATCATGCGAGTACTTGGGCTTCGGCGAGTGTGATTGCCGAGCCGTCGGAGTAGGCGAGCGGTTTCGTTCCCCAGGGCGGCCTGGCCGTGGTTGGCTCGGTCGGCCAGAGGTGTGAGTTCATGACGGCCGTGCCGATCCTAAGAATGAGCAGGACGTCGACGGTCGTCAAGTCGGTGGTGTCGAGGATCTCGAGCTTGACGTTGTTCCCGGAGCTCGAGGATTCGCCAACCCATCCGGTGTCGGTCGCGTTCCGGCGAAGGCGGAACGTCTCGATCACGTTGTACGAGCCGCCGGAGTCGAGACCCGTCCAACGGGCGTAGGCGGTTGCCGTCGCCGGCCTCTGATTGATCGTCGGGGGTATCCCAACAAACATCCCTTTTTTGCACCACGCCGGCCCGTTCCGGCGCGCGAGCCCCGTCGAAAAGAGACTGCTCATCGGGCACCGGTGCGTAGTTAGAGGAGTTGGATTCCTGATTGCCGCTCGATTGTGGCGAGCGTGGCTCGTCGGCGGACGAGTTGCCACCAGATCCAGAGGTTGTAACCGTGAATGTAAAGGCCAGCGAGGCGGCAAGCGCGATGCCAGCGTTGACGTGTTTTTTCATCGAGTGCTCTCCATGCTTTGGCGGCCAGGCGAAAGCGGTCGCGTTGTCGGCGTTGCCAATCGCTGGCCGGCTCGAGGGGTGGGGATTTGGTAAACCATACGTTGCCGTGTCGGCGGCTCGTGTACGCGGTGAGCGGTCCGAGGTCGCCTGTTGGATTCATGCCGAGGAACTTCAGGGTGTCGTGGGCGATGTGCATGCGTTCGTTCCGAGGTGGTCAGGCGACGTCGTTGTCGTAGTCTTTCTCGGGTCTCTGTTCGGCAAGCATGATGGGGAGCTTCGTCGTCAGGAAGTCCATGAGCATCGGCCCGAGTTTTTCCCAGAGCTGTTTGAGGATCGGGTGTTGGCGTTCGGGGTCGAGGAACTTCTCGAGGAGCCGGGGCCTTGCTCGTCTTCGGTCGCGGCGGGTTGTGGGTTGTTCTGGCATTCGGATCGTTTCCTTGATTTGGAGGGAGTAGGTGGTTTCTCCGCGGCTGTTCTTGACGGCCTGGACCGTGCCGCGGGCGACAACCTGGTTGCCTATCCAGATGTTAAGAAGGTCTGGCATTTTGGTCAAGCTCCTTTGTGTGGGGGTCGGGGGTTGTCGTGGAGGTTTTGGGCGGCGCGTGCGAGCACTTGTTGGGCGGCGCGTCGGACGGCCCTGGCGATTTGGTCGGGGCCGATGGTGTTGTCGATCGCGGCGTCGTAGGGGCTCTGGTTATGAAAGGGCCGTAACGATTTTCTGGATCATCTGGGGAGTGATCCGGTCCAGGCCATAGGGGCCGATAATGTTACGGGCTTGGCGTAGTTCGGCGTCGTTGGAGTCGCCGCCGGATTCCCACAACCGGCATAGCTGGGTTTTCCATGTTCGGCCAGCAGCGCGGGCAAAGCCGGCAATGCGAGCTTTGAGATCGTTTGACACCGGGCAGTCGTGTCGTTCGTGCCATGGGCGATCACTGCCGCACCATAAGCAGCGGCAACGGGGGTGTCGGCTTTTGTATTCGTGCTTTGTCATCGTATAGGCTCCCTAGTGTTGGGCGGCGCGGTTGAATTTTGGTCAAGCTCCTTTGTGTGGGGGTCGGGGGTTGTCGTGGAGGTTTTGGGCGGCGCGTGCGAGCACTTGTTGGGCGGCGCGTCGGACGGCCCTGGCGATTTGGTCGGGGCCGATGGTGTTGTCGATCGCGGCGTCGATGTAGATGTCGAGTCGGCAGGCGCGGCCTTTCTTTTTGCGGATGGTGTGCGCTTGGGCGTCCACGATGTTGTTTCGGTAGTAGAGGTTGACGATGATCTTCATGGCTCGGGGTTTCCTTCTTTGGGGTCGCGTGGTAGAATTTCGGGGGTTGACTTCATTCTACCGGGGGCTGGGGGTCAACGTCCGATAATGTTTCTTTTGTTTTCGGTTTTGCGTTTTTTGCGGGTTTTCGGGGCGTTTCTTGGGCAATTTCCCATTTGTGGGCGTGGTGTCCAGCCTCTCTGGTTTTCTTCTCCGGGTTGATTCTGGGCGTCGCGAGGTCGGGGGTGGGGAAGCCCCAGAGGATCGCGAGGCATTTGATCAGGTTGGGTGGCTTGGGGAGCGTGACGCCCGTCAGGTCGGCCGGCTTCGTCCTGATGAGGATGCGGCCGTTGGGTTTGCTGTTGTAGCGCCAGGATTCAAAGTAGCAGCCGCGGAGCGTGCCGTGGGCTTCGCGGTACTCGGTGAATTTCTCGGCGGCCTGGGCGGTGCATTCGAAGAGGGCATGGAGGTGGGTGTGGGTGATCAGCGCGGACTGGTAGGCGTGCCAGCGGTACGGTACGCCGGCGAGACACGCTTCGCATCCTTCGCCGTGGCATTCGAGCTCTTTGCCTTGATGCTGGTGGAAGACCCGGCCGTCGGGGTGCGTGAAGGTCTGGTCGCCGATCGCGCAGAGGTGGCACGGTTGGGAGTCGCAGGGTGTGGTGCGGCCTTTGAAGTAGTGGGTGTAACAGCCGATGAGATCCGGGCTGGTGACGGTGGCCGTGAGGGGGCGGCCGGGCGGCGTCCTGACGATGGGGAACGCGGGGCCTCGGGGATCGGTCGGCACGTTGTGGGTGAACGTGGGCATGTTGCTTCCTGGGGGTTTAAGGGTTTACGTTGGAAGTCGGCAAGGGTTGAGACACCGCTGCCGTGTTCAGGTTTCTTGTGCCGGTGCCACGCATGTGGATGCCAGGCATAAGAGCCAAGAGAGCCGGGATGTCTTGTGTCGGATGTCGATGTCGGTGTCTTATGCCTTATGATAGGGCATACGTGCCCCAGGGGTCAAGTAGGGGTTTGGCCTGGTGTTTTGGGGGGTCGTTTGCTGGAAGTTGGGCCTATTTAAAGCGGACAGTTTGGGTCTCCTCTGGGCGGCGGCCGTTGGACGTCGAGCGCGGTCACGGTGTCCCGGCCGCCGCAACTGGGGAGAGTGTCCGCGGCCTTTCGAGCCTTGGAGGGTGAAATCGTCCGCGGCGGAGGGGCGGGTGTCGGTCGGGTGGGGTCAAACTCCCGCTCTCCCCCCCCCCGGCCCCGTGGAACGCCGCGTCAAGCCGGTTCGCGTTCTCCGCGGGGTGAAAGTTTTCAGTGCTCCTTGGCTTTTCTGGGGGGGGGGGAGAGGGGGGAGTTTGAGGGGGGGGAGGGTGGGGGCTGGGGCTCCGGTGTGCTTTTCCTGCACGGCCCCCTTTTTTTTGGGGCCGTGCCAGGAAAAGCACAGGAGCCTAGGGGCAGCCCTCCCCCCCCTCAAGCGGTGCTAACACGGTCTCCGCGGCGTTTTGGATGTTCACCCTGTGAGCGGATCGAAGTGCACGTTCCCAACGTCGAGCCGCGATGATTAGCCGAGCCCGGCGTCGTGTGGTCTGGAACGTCGAGCTTGGAGTCTTATTTCCGCGAAGCGGGGTTGATACGGAGCTGCTACGGGACGAGCGGAGAGAAGCCGAGGAGGGACGGAGGCGAGATTCACGGCTGGCAAGGCATTCGCGTGCGGGTCGGCGTTCCGGTGGGGATGCGCATCGACCAGGGCGTCCATACGGGCGTTCCAGGAGGCCAGGGGGTTATCTTCAGGGCAGAGCGTCAACGCCTC
>Ga0307378_10005834_pt1 | contig 17033 bp, 14 predicted proteins | sample UN1MG_FD_202238 | JGI IMG/M metagenome (GOLD analysis project Ga0307378, IMG submission 202238) | Soil microbial communities from Risofladan, Vaasa, Finland - UN-1 | ecosystem: Environmental > Terrestrial > Soil > Coastal area > Acid sulfate soil | place: Finland: Risofladan, Vaasa | collected... | reverse complement strand
CAGCAAAAGTTAACAGACTTTTACATGTCAAAAAGTGGGTTGTCACACTTTGGGGTGGGAGAACTTCATCGCCAGAATCGCCGGAAAGTTGTGGAAATTTTTGGCGGTGTTATCCATAAAGGAGATGAAGCTGTCGCTGAATACACAGAAAAGTTTGATGGTGTCAAACTGACTGCCGACCAATTTAGAATAACCGACAAGGCGCTGGAAAAAGCACATAAAGAAATTGACGAAAACCTGCTTAAATCAATTCGGGGGTCAATTGAAAATGTACGCAAATATCAGGCCGAAATTTTCACTGGTAACGACAAAAAATGTTCCGGCGGAACAGGCATTAAATACACGCCCATAAAACGAATCGGTATATGTGTCCCCGGGGCATCGGCTCCGCTGCCAAGTACGGTAATAATGACTGCTGTTCCCGCACAGGTGGCCGGTGTAGAAGAAATTGTTGTAGTTTCACCGCCGAGATATAAAGGCAGCATCCATCCGGTAACTTTAGCTGTGTGTTATGAATTAAAAATCACAGAGGTTTACCGTGTAGGCGGTGTACAGGCTGTTGCAGCCCTGACATACGAAACCAAAACAATTACACGTGTGGATAAAATAGTCGGGCCGGGGAACCGGTGGGTTCAAACAGCCAAACAAATAGCTTTCGGTACAGTTGATATTGATTCCATAGCCGGGCCGAGTGAAGTTTTGATAATTGCCAACGACAAAGCCAATCCTGCCTGGGCAGCAGCGGATATGCTCAGCCAGGCTGAGCATGACCCGGGTTGTGCATATCTGTTTACAGATTCACAGACAATTGCAGATAATGTTCTCGAAGAACTTAAAAAACAGATAGACCAATTAAATCGTTCTGAGCAAACAGCTAAATGTCTAAAGAGTTTCAGCGGAATTGCCGTTTTTGCAAATATGGATGATTTGATTGAAAGGGCAAATGAATTTGCTGCAGAACATTTAGAGATTCAGTGCGGCCACCAAAGCAGGGCAATCGCCGACAAAATTGAAAATGCAGGGGCAATTTTTATCGGGGATTATTCGCCTGTAGCGGTCGGCGACTACTGGGCAGGGCCAAGTCACACACTGCCAACCGGAATCAGTGCAAGATTCTTCAGCGCTTTGACGTCTAATGATTTTATAAAATCAACAAGTATTATCGAGTATGACAAAGAGATGCTCAATAAAAGCGCCGATGATATTATCCGGTTAGCGCAGGCTGAGGGCCTGGACGCGCACGCAAAAAGCGTGAGAATCAGGCAACGGGACTGATACGTATCCCCAAAAACATTTGTGCCCGGTCAAACAAAGTCCCGAGATTTGCGTCGAATCTACTCGAACTGGCGGAGCAGGTTCAGCAGTTTGCGGTCGAGCTTGTGGCCGTGGAAGTTTTCGTATGTGATGTCCTTTCGGCCGGAATCCAGGATGCCGAACGAGCCGCGGAGATTCCACAGTGCCAGGCCAATGCCGTGGCCGGTAAGAATCTCCAATGTATCACGCAGCCAGGCCAGAACGATGTTGTGCGGCGTTTTGTTGTACGCACCGCCTTCGCCGCAGTGTACACCTGCGCCTTTTCCGGCAAGGTCGGCCCACTTGCGGTAGTGCTGTTCGAGGCGTTTGCGGTCCCAGCCGTGGCCGGGCCATTCGGGCTCGGGAAAGCTATCACTGTTCACCCATTGGGCCTTGTAGTGAGTCAGGAACATCGGCTGATAGGCCCGACAGCTCTGGGCGATTCGAAGGTCGGCTAACTCCGGTGCCGGCTCGTTGCCCCAACTGGTACCATCAGCTACGATAATACGGTCGGCACTTATTTCACGGATAGCCGCCACCGCCGTGCGAATTACCCGCTCGTGGTCGGCACGGCTCATACGCTCGCCCACGGCAGGCGGCTCATTGATTAAATCGAAGCTGAGCTTGTCTTTGGAAACACCACGATAGCGTTTAGCAAACATCTGCCAGTGGAAACAGAATGCCTGGAGGGGTTCGGCATCCTTCCAGAGATTGTGCGGTTCGGTGAATTCCCTGTTGACCGAATAGCCCGGCCCGCGGTGAAGACTGAGACTGATGTGCAGACCGTATTTGTCGGCAAGTTCCACAGCACGGTCGATTTTCTCCAGCATCGGCTCATAGAGCCTGTAGTCATCGGCGTCTTCTATCCACAGCCGATAGCACATTGGTAACCGAACGAAGTCAAAGCCCCAGTCGCGCATCCAGCGGAAATCATCTTCGAGGAAATGGCCTTTGCTCTGCATTGTGAACATTTCCAGCAGGTTAAAACCGCGCCAGCGAGGCAGGGGAGTCTGCGCTGCGGGTTTGGGTGATTTTTGTTTCTCCGGGTACCGTGCACAGGCGGGCAGCGCCACTGCAGCCGCTGCGGCCCCCATCATCTTTAGAAAATCCCGTCGGTTTTTTTCCACGTGCATTTTCTCCTACTTGTCTGCTTGAGCAATATCAAACGATTTCCCCCGTACCCCGCTCAGGCCCGCAGCGGCCTGTCAGGCACCGGATAGTTTTTCTTTTATGAATTCGGCGGCTTTTTTGAGGGCGTCGTTGAGTTTGGCGGGGTTTTTTCCGCCGGCTTCGGCCATCTGGGGTCTGCCGCCGCCGCCGCCGTCCACTATTGGGGCAATGGTTTTGACTATGTCGCCGGCCCCGAGACCCTTTTTGACCAAATCATCGGTAACGCCGGCAACGAGTGTTACCTTGTCCTGCTCGGTAAAGCCCAAAACAACCGCCGCTGACTTTGCCTTTTTTTTCAACATGTCCACAGCAAGGCGGACCTGCTGGGACGGGGCACTTGCGATGCGGCCGACGATTATGCTGGTTTGGTCAATGCGCTGGGCCTTTGACAGAAGTTTTTCAACCTCATCCTTAATATCGGCGGCCTTTTGGCCGGAGGATGACTTCAACTGCTTTGCGAGGTCTTTGTTGTTTTTTATAAGCTGGGTGACTCTTTCAGCCACCTGTTCGTAAGGGACTTTCAGCAGCACGGAAAGCTCATCGACGATTTCGCTTCGCTGCTGCAGATATTTAATCAGACCGTCGCCGGTAAGGGCGGTAATTCTCCGTACTCCCGCTGAGATGCTTTCTTCTTTGATTATCTTAAAGGGACCGATAGAGGCAGTATTTTCAATGTGCGTGCCGCCGCAGAACTCCCTGCTTAGCGCTTCAGGTACGCCGCTTTGGTCGGCTGCACCGATAGCGACAACACGAACTTCACTGCCGTATTTTTCCCCGAAAAGCGCCATAGCACCGAGCTTTTTTGCCTTTTCAATGGGCATTGTTACGCAGGTAACGGGCAGGGCGGCGTCAATTTTTTCGGCTACCAGTTTCTCTACCTGTTTTATCTGCTGCAGGGTTAAAGCCGCGGGACAAATAAAGTCAAACCTCAGATAGTCCGGCCCCACGAAGCTGCCCTTCTGGGCGGCGGATTTATCGGCAACCTGCTGCAAGGCCCACTGCAGCAAATGCGTGGCGGTGTGATTTTTTCTTGTAGCCTGCCTTTGTTTGCCGACAACGGCCTGGACCTGCTGGCCGACACAAAACCGGCCTTCAACGACCTGTCCTTTGTGAATAACACAGTCGCCTATCTTAATAGTGTCGTCAACGACAAACTTTCCGCCCTCGTACCGGATAATTCCGGAATCACCCACCTGGCCGCCGGCTTCGGCATAAAAACAAGTTTTGTCAAGAACGACAGCCGCCTGTGTGCCGGTATCAATCGACCCCTGGGTTCGGAAACTGTGCTTTTCTATGAAACCGAGTATCTGCGCCCGGCAGCAATCAGTTTCATATTTGTACAAATCTTCAGCAGCAGGCAGGGCGGTATCGGCAACAATTTCCAGTGACACAGATTTCTGGGCGGCCCTTGCGCGTTCTCTCTGCTGTTCCATCAACAGTTCAAAACCGGCCTTTTGGACCTCGAGGTTCCGCTCGCGGGCCATAAGCTCGGTCAAATCCAGGGGGAAACCGTAAGTATCATATAACTGAAAAACATCTTCACCGCTGATGGTCCTTTGTGCAGATTTTTCAGCACGCCGGGCGGCGGCATCGAAGATTTCGATTCCCCTGTCCAATGTCCTGCCGAAAGCCGCTTCTTCGGATTCTATTACCGTTGATACATATTGGGCCCTGTGTTTTATCTCGGCGAAAGCACCGCCCAGGCAATCAACAACCACAGGGACAAGCTTATACAAAAACGGCTCATGCATACCCAGTTCCCTGCCGAACCTCGATGCGCGTCTTAGTATTCTTCGCACACAATAACCCCTGCTTTCGTTGGACGGTGTCGCCCCGTCGGTGATACCAAATGTCAGGGCCCTGATGTGGTCGGCAATGACCCTGAAAGCGTTGTCGGTTTTATTGTCCAGTGTCGAGGTGAATTTTCGGCCGGTGATGTCACTGATGCGGTCAATTATGGGCATGAACAGGTCGGTATCATAATTGCTTTTCTTTTGCTGCAGAACGGCTGTGATTCTTTCGAGGCCGGCTCCGGTATCGATATGTTTTGCACCCAAAGGCAACAACTGATTGTCGTGTGTGCGGTTATACTGGATAAAAACCAGGTTCCACAATTCAATGAATCGCCCGCAGTCATTGTTGACGCCGCAGGTGTGGCCGGGAACATTTTTCATACCGCAGGCCTCGGCTCCCAAATCGATGTGCACCTCGCTGCAGGGCCCGCAGGGACCCGTTGCACCCATTTCCCAGAAGTTGTCTTTCTTCCCGAAAGAAAGAACGCGGTCAGCCGGTATACGTGTAAGCCTTGTCCACAGGTTGGCGGCTTCGGTATCGGCCGGCAGGTTATCTTTCTTATCGCCGGCAAAGACTGTCGCCCAAAGCTTATCCGGGTCGATAGTCCATACCTGTGTAAGCAGCTGCCAGGCCCATTGGATTGTCTCAGCCTTGAAGTAATCGTCAAACGACCAGTTTCCGAGCATTTCAAAAAAGGTGTGATGGTAATGGTCTTTTCCGACCTGTTCGAGGTCGTTATGCTTGCCGCTTACACGCAGGCATTTCTGGCTGTTTACGGCCCTTTTGCAGGCAGGAACGGTTAAACCAACGAAGATGTCCTTGAACTGGTTCATTCCGGCGTTGGCAAAAAGCAGCGTATCATCGCCGGCGGGAACCAGTGAGGAGCTGGAGACGAATTCGTGGCCCTTGTCGGTGAAAAAATCTATAAAACCGGCTCTTATTTCGTCAGCGTTCGGCATCACAGAACCCGTATTACGGTCAGGACTTCAGGCCCAAAGCAAGTAATACCTTGTCCTTCAATTGTGTACAGATGTCGTTGTTTTCAACCAGATATTTTTTTGCGTTTTCCCTGCCCTGGCCAAGCCGAATGTCACCGTAGTTCAGCCACGCGCCGCTTTTTTCAACCACGTTACAGTTCGCCGCCAAATCAAGCAAATCGCCTTCATAGCTTATTCCCTTATCGAACATCATATCGAACTCGGCCTCGCGGAAAGGCGGTGCTATTTTGTTCTTGACGACCCTGGCCCTGACCCTGGTGCCGATGGCGACACCGTTTTCCTTGATAGTTGTCAACCTGCGCACGTCCACCCTTATTGAACTGTAAAACCTTAACGCTCTTCCGCCAGTGGTGGTCTCGGGATTACCGAACATAACGCCGATTTTCATGCGAATCTGGTTTATGAAAATAAGCGATGTCTTGCTTTTGTTGATTATCGCGGCAAGTTTTCTCATAGCCTGGCTCATCAACCGCGCATGAAGCCCCATGTGACTGTCGCCCATTTCACCTTCAATCTCGGCCTTGGGGGTAAGGGCCGCTACAGAGTCAACAACTATAACATCAACGGAATTGGACCGTATAAGCATCTCGGCAATTTCAAGTGCCTGCTCTCCGGTGTCCGGCTGACTGACAAGCATCTTGCCGACATCAACGCCTATCTTCTTTGCCCAGGTCACGTCCAGGGCATTCTCGGCATCTATAAAGGCCGCTACGCCGCCGGCCTCTTGGGCCTTTGCAATTATATGAAGCGCAAGGGTCGTTTTACCGGACGACTCCGGGCCGAAAAGCTCGGTGATTCTGCCGCGTGGAATGCCCCTGCCGCCCAGCGCAATATCAAGCGACAATGAGCCGGTCGCTATGCCCTGGATTCGTGCATACTGATGCTCGTCCATCTGCATAATCGCGCCATGGCCGTACTGCTTTTCAATCTGGGCAATCACCCGCTGTAAAGCACCGTCCTTGCCGTCTTGTTTGGTATCTGTCTGCTGTGATTTTGTCTTTGCCATCTTGGTATCTGTCTCCAATTTTATGGTAGCCAACAATCCTTAAAAACATAACTTATTGTAACTTATAATCGGCCAGAAGTGTATAGAGCGGGCCTTTTGGTGTCAATTGACTCTGATAAATACAAACAGAGTCCACAAGCACGGTTCCAACTTTTAAATCCTTATACTGGCTGCTTGTCTGTGCCAGTTTTACGCCAGCCCCGGGGTTTCTGACCCTGCACAGCGTCAGATGGCCGGTGAATGGCCGTTCTTCCTCAGGCCAGCCGGCCTGGGCCAAACGGTCGCCAAGGTCGCTTTGCAGCCGTAAGAGGTCATCACCCGCCGCGGATGTGCCGACCCATAAAACCCGCGCACTTCTGCCGCCAAAACAGCCGACCGATTCCACATCGAGGGCAAAACTCTTGTGCCCGGCCACAAGGTCCTTAACTATATTACAGACCTCTACAGTTTCGGGGTCGGTAATTTCGCCGAGGAATTTCAGCGTCAGATGTATGTTCTGCGGTTCTACCCATTTGACATCGCCTTTTTTTATACCAGATGCATTCTCGAGCTGATGCTGCAAATCACCCAAGGCGTTTCTGATTTTATCATCAATATCTATGGCTATAAAACAGCGCATTACTCGTATCCCGCTTGAGTTTTCCGGCTTCGTGGTTAAAACTGTGTCATCTTTCTGAGGGCTTCAAATCTGCCGTCGATATCGGGCCTTGTTACAGATGTCAGGCCCTGCAGTGAAAACTCGGCAATGGCAAATGAGGCGGCAACAGTACCGTAGGCCAGGGCGGTTTTAAGTGCCTCGAAGTCGGTCCTGTCGGTCTGGGCCAGATAACCCATCATCGCGCCTGCAAAGCTGTCACCGGCGCCGGTGGGGTCCTTTACCTGAGATGTCGGGAAGGCCGGCAGGAGAAATTTTTCCTGATTAGCGCTGAACATTATTGAGCCGGCTTCGCCCCTTTTGATTACCGCTATGCGCGGGCCCATAGCGAGAATATTTTCGGCTGCCTTTGTCAGATTCCTTTCTGCCGACAGTGCCCTTGCCTCGTCCTCGTTGATGACCAGACAACTGATTTCCTTCAGGAGGGCCTTGAGTTCGTCGGGCCGGCTGTCAATCCAGCAGTTCATCGTATCGGCTGCCACGAAAGCCGGGGCCTGGACCTGCTGCAGCAACTGGCGCTGAAGGTCGGGCGCCGTATTTGCCAGAAAGACAAACCTGCTGTCCTTATAAGAATCGGGTACGTTCGGCGGCGCTTCTGCAAGGACGTTTAATTCGACATTGTCGGTAATGGCCGAACCAGCCGTATCATGGTAGCTGCCCTTCCAGCGAAAGGTTTTGCTCAGCTCTCTGACTTCCAGACCTGCAAGGTCAACCTGTCTGCCGGCAAAAACCTCCGCCAGGTCAAAAGGACAGTCCGCACCTATAACACCGATGAGCCGCACCGGCGTGAAAAAGCTGGCTGCCATACTGAAATAAATCGCCGAACCGCCCAGACAGTTTTCACTGACACCGTAGGGCGTTTCAACGGTATCTATGCCGATTGAACCCGTTACCAAAAGTGACATTTGTCAACTCCTTTGAATCAGCTTTTTCCTGAAAAAAGTTTTAAGCAGCGGTCGATTCTGGCTAAGGTGTTTTCTCTACCGAGCATATATACCGAGTCGAAAATCGGCGGGCTAATCGTGCTTCCGCAAATGGCTACCCGCAACGGCTGAGCGACCCTGCCAAGGGGCAGTTGTTTGCTTTCAGCCAACGTCCGAAGCATAAGCTCAATATTTTCCTTTGTAAAAGGTTCTAGGCCGGCAAGCCCGTGCCGAACCTGCTGCAAAACAGCCCAACCGTCATTTTTCAGCAGAACTTTGCTTACGGCCTGGTCATCATACTCTATTTGGCTGTTTTGTAAAAAAAGAAATCTGCTTTTACGCTCGATGTCAGCCAGTGTCTTTGCGCCTGTACATATTTGCAAAAGCTTTCGAAGGGTCACGTCGTCAGCAGCGGTCACAACAGAACCCACGGCTTTGAGAAAATCCCTGAAATATCGCAAAAGCTTTTCCGAATCGACCATGCGGATGTACTCGGTGTTGAAAGCGACAAGCTTTTGACGGTCAAAGAAGCTGTTGGCCTTTGTCAGGCGGGAAATATCAAAAGCGTTGACCAGTTCCTCAAGCGGCATAATTTCGCGCTGGTCGCCCGGGTTCCAGCCCAAGAGGGCAAGAAAGTTGACCATAGCTTCCGGAATATAGCCGCTTTTGAAAAAATCGACCACGTTTACCTCGGGAAGCTGCACACCAAGATACCCGGCCATGGCATCGACAGCGGGCATATCGGGCCAGGTCTTTGCCTCAATAAAAGTGTTAAGTTCCTCAACAGTTATATTACCCGCCGCTGCCAGTTTATTCCTGTCTATATCAGGACGTGCTTTTATGGCATCGCGCAGCGTCTTTGCGCGTTCACGCTTGGAGAGTTTTCCACCGCCCTGGCTGACTGTTACGGACATGTGCGCGTATCGCGGCCTGCGAAAACCCAGAGCATCCTGCAGGGCCTGGTGGCAGGGGGTGTTCATAAGGTGTTCCTGGCCCCGGATAATGTCAGTGACAGCCATAAGCTCATCGTCAACAACACAGGCAAAATGGTAGGTGGGGAAACCATCCGATTTTTGTATTATGAAATCTCCAAATTCGTCGGCTCCGAATGTCACCGGCCCGCGTATAAGGTCATTTACGGTAATTTCGGTCTCGGGCATGACAGAACGCACGGTTACTTCACGACCTTCGTCGAGGGCCTTTTTGACGTCCTGGCGGTCGGGGAAAGTTTCCGGACGGGGATACCTGAAGTTCTGTTTTTGCGCAGCAGCGGTGTCACGCATAGCCTTAAGTTCGTCCGGCGTGTCAAAACAGTAATAAGCCTTTCTGTCATTGATGAGCCGGTTTATATATTCATCATAGATGTGTTTTCGTTGAGACTGCAGATATGGGCCGGCAGGGCCACCAATTTCAGGGCCCTGGTCCCAGTCGATGCCGAGCCAGCGCAGGTCTGCTATGACCTGCTTTACGGCGGTGGGCGTGTTACGTTTTACATCGGTATCTTCGATGCGGAGTATGAATTGGCCGGCGGTTTTGCGGGCATAAAGCCAGTTAAATAGTGCAGTTCTGGCGCCGCCTATATGCAGATAACCTGTCGGTGAGGGTGCAAAACGAGTAACTACCATTGGCTGTTCCATAGTATGTCATAAGTTCAAAAAAAGTCTGTGTAGATTAAGTCAGTTCGCAGCGCATGTCAAATAAATGTCCTGATATTTGGCAACGCCGGCAACAAGCCTCCGATGCTAAAATAAAGCATACAATGAGTTAGGCAGGTTTGACGATGTTGTTCCGGCTGACTATAATGCACTAAAATCTGCCGGCGATTATGATAAAAACACTAAAGAAAAACACAAAACTGTGCCCTGAGGAGTTTGCCGAGATTGTCAGGCTGGCACCGCTGGTGTCTGTTGACCTGATTGTCAAAGACAGGCACAACAGGGTGCTGCTGGGGATGCGGAAGAACCGGCCTGCAAAGAATTTCTGGTTCGTGCCCGGCGGCAGGGTCATGAAAAACGAACGTATCGCAGATGCGATTGTGCGTATCGCCAAAGATGAGCTGGGCATCAAAGCAGCTGCTGCAAATGCGAAGTTCCTGGGTGTTTTCGAACATTTATACAAGGAAAACTTTGCCTGCAAAAAGGGATTCGGCACACATTACGTGGTGCTGGCTTACGAAATCAGGACTTCGCAAACACAGTTGCGCGGCCTTGACGAGCAGCACAGCCGATACGAGTGGTTTGACAGCAGCGGCGCTGTCAACAACAAGAAGGTGCATCCTAACACAAAGGCCTATTTTAAACCTGGCCGGTGAATTCTCATATTAAAAATAAATCATTGCCATAAGAGCTGAATAGATGTACAAAAACACAGAAAGCAAAATCAAGCACGACCCAGAGATTATAAAAAAGATATGAATGCAAATAATTCCGACATCAGACGTGACTTTATCAGGGCCATCGTGGCTGAGGATGTAAAGGCCGACAAAAACGGCGGCAGGGTGCACACTCGCTTTCCGCCCGAACCCAACGGCTACCTGCACATCGGGCATGCAAAGGCGGTCTGTCTGAGTTTCGGTATAGCCGAAGAATTCAACGGTCTGTGTAACCTGCGGTTCGACGACACCAATCCAATAAAGGAAGAACAGGAATATATAGACGCAATTATAAGAGACGTTAAATGGCTGGGATTCGACTGGGGCGACAGGCTGTACTTCGGCTCGGACTATTTCGAACAGATGTACCAATATGCCGTTGAGCTTATCAAAGCAGGCAAGGCCTACGTGTGCGACCTTAGCGCCGAACAAATAAGACAATACCGCGGCACGCTCACCGAACCGGGTAAAAACAGCCCGTACCGCGACCGCAGTGTCGAAGAAAATCTGGACTTTTTCGAACGCATGCGGGCAGGCGAGTTCGAGGACGGCTGTCGCACACTGCGGGCGAAAATCGATATGTCCAGCCCCAATCTGAATATGAGGGACCCGGTGATGTATCGCATCCTGCATGCCAGCCACCCCCGAACCGGCGATAAGTGGTGTATATACCCGACATACGACTGGGCACACGGGCTCGAAGACTCCATCGAAGGTATTACACATTCAATCTGCACGCTCGAATTCGAGAACCACCGGCCTTTATATGACTGGTTCCTCGAACAGCTTGACGTACATCACCCCCAACAGATTGAATTTGCAAGGCTGAACCTGACATATACGGTTATGAGCAAGCGCAAGCTTCAGCAGCTTGTCAGCGAAGGTCTTGTCAGCGGGTGGGACGACCCGAGAATGCCCACCATAGCGGGTATGCGCAGGCGCGGTTACTCACCGCAGTCCATTCGTAATTTTTCGCGTGTCATCGGGGTCAATAAATTCAACAGCACCATTGACATGGCGCTGCTGGAACACTGCCTTCGCGAGGACCTGAACAAATCCTCGCCGCGCGTGATGGCCGTATTGAAACCGCTGAAGGTCGTTATCGACAACTATCCCGAAGGCAAGATCGAGTATATGCAGGCTGTCAACAATCCGGAAGACCCTGCGGCGGGCACAAGGGCTGTGCCTTTTTCGCGCAACCTGTACATAGAAACAGAAGACTTTATGGAAGAGCCGCCGAAGAAGTTCTACCGTCTGGCACCGGGCAGGGAAGTGCGGCTGCGATACGCCTACTTTGTCACCTGTACCGGGGCAGTAAGGGACAAAGCCGGCAACATCATAGAGCTGCGCTGTGAATATGACCCGGCTACAAGAGGCGGTGACGCACCGGACGGCCGGAAGGTTAAATCAACATTACACTGGGTCAGTGCCAAGCATTCAATCAATGCCCATGTTCGGCTCTACGACCACTTGTTCACAACGGAAATGCCGGACGAAGGCGGTGACTTCAAATCAAACATCAGTCCCGGCTCGCTTGCGATACTGAACAATTGCCGTGTTGAGCCGTCTCTAACCGAGGCCAAACCCTTCGACCGATACCAGTTCGAGCGGCAGGGTTATTTCTGCGTTGACCCGGACAGCAATAATGAAATGCTCGTATTCAACCGCACGGTCTCACTGCGGGACACCTGGGCGAAAATCCACAAGGCCCAGCAGCAGCAACAGTAAACACTCTAAGCACCCGGTGATACGGTCAGGAGCTTATAGCAGGCCACGGCGGCAAGTAATATAAAGACTATTCTGACCAGGTCCTTGGGCAGTTTATACATCAGCCGGCTGCCCACTAACGAACCAACAATGGCGCCGGGGATTACAATGGCCGCTATCTTTACAGATTCAATCACCAGGATATTATGCCGGGCGAGGGTAATGTTTTTGTAAAGAGCGCCTATGACCGCAATCGCGGCGATGGTGGCGGCGGAATTACTGATGGCTCTTTTGAGCGGCATTTTCAAGAAAAGCTGCTGGGCGGGCGTGCAGACAATGCCGCCGCCTATGCCCAGAAGACCTGCAGGTACGCCGGTCAAAAGACCACAGAGAATCGCCAGAGGCACCGAACGACGACTACGCGACACGTCGAGGCCGTCCATACCGCCTCGGGATTTGCCGAACATCAGACAGTTGTAAACAATGACGTAAATTAAAAAAGCTCCAAACGTCCTGGCCAGCAAATAGCTGTTTTGACCCCCAAAAGCAGGCAGATTACTTATCGCCACACCGATTATAATGCCCAAGGCTGCTACCGGAATTATCCACTTAATAACGCCGGTCAGCAGCATATCGGCTTTTTTGTGCACAGCCACTGCGGAAATACCCACGAAGAAATTGCAAATCATCGCAGAGGCCTGATACAGGTGCTGGTTCTGCCCAAAAGCCAAAACAAGGGCTGGAATCATAATCACGGACCCGCCTATGCCAAGCAGGCCGCCAAAAAGGCCCATCACCAAACCGATTGTCACGAGAATAAAATAGTCCATGTCTTCTTATCCGAACAGCTCTTCGAACTTGGGCTCTATTCTTTGCTGGCAGCATAAAGCCCGGCCCACAAGCACCGCGCTTATGCCGGCACGTCTGAGCTTTTCCACGTCGGCGCGTGTTTCTATGCCGCTTTCGGAAACAAGCTCCTTTTTATTGTCGATTAACTCCGCCAGGCGGATTGTTGTGTTCAAATCCACCTGCATAGTACCCAGGTCGCGATTGTTTATACCGAGAACGCTGTAACCTTTCTGCGGGAAACCAATCATACTGCGCACCATAAGCAGTGAGTCGGCGCGATGTACCTCCAACAGCACCGTCAGTGTCAGCTCGGCGGCAGTTATCATCAAATCCATCAGTTCACCGCCTTTGAGTGCCTCGGCTATTAAAAGTACAGCATCTGCACCTGCGACGCGCGATTCGTAAACCTGCCAGGGGTCTATGATAAAATCCTTTCGCAGAATCGGCAAATCAACCGTTTGCTTGATTTGCTGGAGGTATTCCAGCCGGCCCTGAAAGTACTTTTCATCGGTCAGAACGCTAACGGCATCTGCGCCGCAATTTTGATATGTCCGGGCTATGGCAACCGGGTCAAAGTCAGGGCGGATAATACCGGCTGAAGGCGAGGCCTTTTTTACTTCGGCGATAACATTCAGGCCGCGGCTGCTGGGTTTGGTGACAGCTTTGTAGAAGTTGCGGCAGCGAGGCATGGTCTGTACGCGGGCTTTAAGCTCTTCGATGCTTACCTTCGCCCGCCGGGCCTGTACTTCGGCCTTTTTGTCGGCGATAATCTGGTCAAGTATGCCGGCCAACGTGCTTTACCCCGCTACCTTTACATACGCCATACGGACCTGGCTGAGCGTATCCTCGAGGACCTTCTGTTCCTGGTCCGTCAGGTTGCCTTTTGTCTTTGCCTGGAGGGTCTCGAGCATATCTATGTTGTACTTTGCCATGTCCAAATCGGGTTCCCTCTGCCGGCCCTCGACTTCAAGCACTCCCAAAGCAAAAAGCGCCTGGGTGACAAGCATGCTGACAAGGGCGGCAAAATTTCCCGGCGGCAACGAGCCGCGAGGGCGTTTATCCTGCGGCGGTTTTTCCTTCTCAGACTGCTCCTGAGCACTTAATACTTCCTTTTCCTTGCGGGCCTGCTGTTTCCAGTCCTCGTCAATTATTATTTTTTTCTGCTGGTTGTCCTGTTTTTCGGCCACTTTTACAAACTCCTGTCTATTACAAAATATGTTCGTTTTTTTTCAACCTGTTCATTTATGATATTTTTTCATGTTCCTGTCAAGCAGCCGCTTCTGGTGGCGTTCGTCTATGGTCCTTCGCTTGTCATACTGCCTTTTGCCGCTGGCCAAAGCCAAATCTATCTTTGCCAGACCGTTCTGGTTAAAGTATATTCGAAGCGGCACAAGTGTAAAGCCCCGCTGCTGCAGCTTTGTTTTTATTTTTCGAATCTCGGTTTTGTGCAGCAGCAGTTTCCTCTTTCTGTTGGGTTCGTGGGCGGCGGCGGCAGCCTGTTTATACGGCGCTATACCCGCACCGACAAGCCAGCACTGGTTGTCCTCGATTCTTGCGTACGAGCCGGTAAGGTCGGCCTGGCCGTCCCTGAGCGACTTTACCTCGCTGCCCAGCAGTACAAGGCCGGCCTGGAATTTTTCGTCAAGTTCGAAATCGTGCCAGGCCTTCTTGTTGACCGTAACCTGAATCTCTTTGTCTTTGCGCGACTGTGCCGTCATTTACGTTATATTAGCGATATAAGGTTAATTTTGCAACAGGGCAGGCACTGCACACAAAAAGCAGCGGTTTTAAGGAGATTACTTCGACAGGCTACGGGCTGCTTGCACGCAAGAAACAACAACAGCAACGCCGACAAGCAGCTTGATAACGAATCGCATAAAGACACCCGTACAGCTTTACGGCTGCTGCAGTCAACGGCGTCGGGGGCTCTGCACGGCCTACTTAACAAAGCGGATGGCCAATGGGTATCGATAATACAGGCCATTGTTGGCCTTGACGCCCGCGATAAGCAAAAAGACCAGGTCAACGATAACCACCGCCGCAAGCAAAAACGCGCCGATACAGAACGCAGCAATCAAAACCATTGAAACAAGGCCATAAATCGTCATTGAAAGCTGGAAATTCAAGGCCTCTTTGCCGTGTTCGTCCACGAACGGATACTCGTCCTTTTTCAACTGCCACAGAATCAGCGGGCCGACGATATTGCCGACGAACGGCAGTACGAATCCGCACAATCCCGCCAGGTGACAGAACATTGCCCAGGTTCGGGCATCCTTGCTGACTTCGGCGGCGACCTGCGGCTGCTGAACCTCGGCAGACGAGGGACTTTCTTCGGATTCGGGGGTTTGATTTGTCTGTGCCATAGTTTTGTTTGCCTCCCTTTTAATGTTATTATGCCTTTATTCGCTCGACAAACATACCCTTTTTTAATAAAGGCCGGCCCAATAAGCAAGAACAAAATGTTTTGCCCTGCGGCCTTTCAAAAAAGAATTTTTTGCAAAACGGCAGATTTGCACTAATATACTCATAAGCAGGCAGTATCCGGTCAAGAGCAGAGGGCTGGAAATGGAAGTACCGTCAAACATAGGCACAGCGGTAATACTAACGACCCTTGCGGGGCTTAGCACCACCATAGGAAGCGTAACGGCCTGCTTTATAAAGAAACCGAAAATAGTATATCTATGCTTTTCTTTGGGCCTGTCAGCGGGGGTGATGATTTACATATCGTTTGTGGAGCTTCTGCCGCAGGCGGCGCAAAGGGCATCAGAACCGGCAGCAGTTGCAGGTTTCTTTATCGGTATGGCCTTCATGGGCCTGATTGATTTGCTCATACCCGAGCAACAAAACCCGCATAATTACCGCGGATTCGAGGGTGTACCGGCAGCAGGGGCAAATTCCCAGCTTATGAAAACGGGCCTGCTGACAACCCTTGCAATCGGCATTCACAATCTGCCCGAGGGATTAGCGACTTTTGCGGCGGCTGTGACCGACCTTAAGCTGGGTGTGTTTACGGCCATCGCCATCGCCATCCACAACATACCTGAGGGAATTGCGGTATCGGTACCGATTCTTTATGCTACAGGGAACAAACGCAAGGCCCTTTTCTACTCGTTTCTTTCGGGTATCACCGAGCCGATCGGGGCGTGTATAGGTTTTTTGCTCCTGCTGCCGTTTTTGTCAAGCTGGCTTATAGCGGTTCTTATGGCCTTTGTTGCGGGCATTATGGTTTATATAAGCGTTGATGAGCTGCTGCCAATGGCCCACTGGTACGGCCATAGTCATACCGTTATCGCGGGTATATTTGCAGGGATGCTGATTATGGCATTAAGCCTGCTGATGCTGTAACCCGGGAACGTGCAATCGCTACCGCGGGGGTTTTCGGTTGCTTTGGCAGAATTTGCCCATCAGGCTCATAGCTTTATTCATTGCCTCATTTGAACCGTCCATCTGAGCGTATGCATCGACCAGTTCCATCAATTCGGCATCCGGCTCAACGGTGCCATAGCGATGTGCAACATTGACAATGGCGGCATCCAGGCCGTACTCGATAGCCTTGGCAAGATAAGCCCTGCATACGCCGATTCTTCTGCCGGGAAGCTCGCGGACGCTGTTACTTACACCCAACGAGCAGTGCGCACCCTTCATCTTCGGGCTGGCTTTAATTTTCTTTATTGTCTCGAAAGCCCGGTACGTATATCCGGGCACATTCGGTTCCATCGGCATATCTATCGCTAAGGGAAATACCGTTGAGTCAAAGAAAATCTCGCTGGGCTTAAAGCCATATCTGCCCACAGCGGCGCCAAAAATCGTTTCAGCAAGGCTGTAAAGCTGGTCAACCGAATGAGAGCCGCCGGGGCCTGCGGCAGCCTGCTCGCTGATTAACAAGGCAATAAAGGCATAGTCATAATCGGCTTTCAAGGGCAGCAGTTTGTCCATAGTGTAAGCCTTGACGGAATTCAGCAGGGGCTGACGGACCTTTTTGCCGGCACTGTACCACTGCTTTAAGCCGGCTATGAGCACATCATCATTGCCGCTGTCAACACAAACGGGTACGCCTTTGCCCCATTTGCGGACCAATTCGACATAATTGACCATCATATCCACCGCAATCTGCGGGTCATCTTCGCCAAAGGCATCGATGTTGACAGCTATATAGTCGGCGCCGTCGGCTGCCTGGGATTCGATAAGTGCCCGGATATAGTTCAGCGGCCCCGACGGATTGGAATAACCAGCAGGACCAAGTTCCAGCAGTTTTTTCATTATTTTG
>Ga0307378_10005833_pt1 | contig 17040 bp, 14 predicted proteins | sample UN1MG_FD_202238 | JGI IMG/M metagenome (GOLD analysis project Ga0307378, IMG submission 202238) | Soil microbial communities from Risofladan, Vaasa, Finland - UN-1 | ecosystem: Environmental > Terrestrial > Soil > Coastal area > Acid sulfate soil | place: Finland: Risofladan, Vaasa | collected... | reverse complement strand
GTTTGCACACACGCACTCCAAACTGACGTTCCATGAATCTTTCTGACTTTCCAATTTGGTGCCAGATGTTCTTTCGCTATTGACCTCCTGCCAGAATTGCTTGAATGTTATCGGGGGCTTGACTTCGGGTGTATTAGCTTCGTTTTCTAAAGACTTGGCGAAAGCCTCTCTCGGAAAATACACAAACTCGTCGTGGTCGTAATCCTCAAGCTTATAGACTATCAGGTCGTCCGACGACACAATGTCGCGGATTATCGCCCCATATTTACCTCGCATATACCCTCTAGCGTATGACCTGTTAGTAGTCACATGGTCGCCAGGGCGGAGCACGGCGTCAGGTCGTGAAACCCCGCGATACACCTCTAGGCTCTTCGGAACGGGATTGCCGTAACCGAATGTCTGCCCGACCCACATAGCTTCCGTATATTTGCCCCATTCCCTTTTATCCTCGTCGGACATCTTGTTCGGATCGCCTTGGTAAATCTCGCTCATCCTCTTGATGTATCTGGTGCCGTCATTCTTGGCATACGGTGATCTTTCCAAAACAATCTTGGCGGAATATCCAGCCGAGAAGATCGTGGCGTAAAGCCGGGAAAAATACTCCTCAGCCTCATCGTCGTCGACCTTTAGCCCCCTAGTGAAAGCCTTCCCTGCCGGACGCATCTCGCCGATGGTCCTCTTTGCTTGTTCCCAGGTCTTGCCCCTGATCTCATCCTTAATGTGTTTCAGGGGGTCTCCTTCGACCTTTTTGCCTCTACGACGGAACTTGATCTCCTCAAGTTTTGTGAGTTCCTGCCGTATGGCTTCCGACACCTGCATCTTGACGTTTTCGTCACCACGACCAAGGCTCCAGAGCAAATTGGAGAGTTCTGCTTCGCTGTCGATAATCAACTCCACATGATAGGCGTCATACTTCTCGTCTCCAGGAAGCATCCCTGTATTCCAGGCTTTTCTGATCAGAAGCTTAGCGAGACGGTCTATTTCCTGTTGTGTTGGTGTCATGGCATCTTCCTGCTCCTTAACCGTCGAAACGTCAGGATGGACATTGTTCGGCACTTGACCAAGCTTAGAGAAATGAGACTGCACATCGCCGAGTTTTCTCCAGAACTTTCTGGGAGATCCATGCCAAAACAACCTGCCCTCTAATGCAGCCTCTTCCACTTCCGCTTCCGACAGTTTGGAGCCTCCCTTCAATATCTTCTCTAATCGGCCCTTGCTATCATACAGATACACCATTGCTACATCTTTCCACGGCAGCTGCGGAATGACAATCTCGGAATAGCCCATGTCTGAACCCTGAAACGAACTCCACCTGTCGAGTCCGATCGAATCTAAAATACTTTCAGGTTCTACAGAGAAGGACTTGATTACATCCAGGTTATATGGAGGATTAATACCAGCTTCTTCCAAAAGCTGATAACCCAAATTACCCATTTTCCCACTGGATAAAAATTCCTTCATATCATTCCTGAACTCGTCCTCATAGCCTGACTTCCATACATCTCCACCTATTTGGTGAGTGTCCTCATCAAGAATAACCCCAAAAATAACTCCATCAACAACCGTATTGGCGCCCATATGGGCGTCTGCAACTCTCCCATTAGCGTAGGCGTTGGCCATCGATCTGTCAACGGTGAGATACACACCCGAGACGGAAGATGTCTGTCTTGGAGCTTTGGGTCCAGTCTTGAATTTCGGATTTTTCGTTGCGGTTTTTAACCAATTTGTCTGAACGCATGCGGCTTTCCCTTGTGATTTGGGTTCTGCTATCATTAGTTCTCCAACACTCTTCTTCCAATCTTCGACAAACTTACTGGGCATCTCGCCCCACACCAGTCGGACTTCCTCCCGGTAAATACCCTCGACTACCGAGACTTCGACTATCCCAGTTATCTTGTTGGAACCACTGAACCCTATTGGATCCAGCGATCTGCCATTCTGCATGAAACTCTCACCAGTCACGCCCGGTCTTGACAGATTCTTGAGCATCCTGGTTAGTTTGTCCATTTTCGCAGCAAACACACTCTCAGCCTTCCCGCTGTCAGGGCGTTGTGGGATATGCCTTGACATGACATCCCGATATATTTTGCTATTTATCTCCTCGTCACTCTGACGGTCATAACCCGCTTTCTCCATCTCTGCGTCAACAGCCTTCTGTTGCTCCTGCGAGACGTTCCTGTACCACTCCTGCCTCCAACGATAATCGTCGCCATGGTAGGAGTAGGCGGCTTGACGATCAAGCGCGGCATCCCACATGTCTCGGAGAATTACCCTGAGTCTTGTCTCAGCTTGGGGACTCAAGGAACCTTTGAGCCTGCGTCTTGCATAATCTACGTTACTCTCGACATATTTCGACCTGACACCCTCAACATATTCCATTCCAGTGCCAAGCTCCCTGGCCATGAAAGCCCCAGCAACCAGCCATTCGTTCGGCTCGCCAGGAGAAAGAGCATTCTGAACTGGCATCAGAACATCCTCGTCAGCCATAAGAGAGCGGGGCTGTATATCCATTATCACTATTACGGCAGGCTCTCCACCTTTTCTGTTTCTGCTTCTGTTTGCCGCCGATATTGCGGTCATGAGATTCTGAGTCACATATATGCCGCCCAAAGACGCTCTGGACGCCCCATAGAAGCTGGAATGAGAATCCTGAGACCATTCCCTCTGCTTCGGATCAGGAATGAGTCCATTGACAAGCACAGATTGCAAGTTCCTACCCCTCGTCCCATGGTACCAGATGGATCTTTCTTGCTCAGCTCCACCATACCTTGCCGTCTTAATATGACCCCCTTGTCCCCAATGAACAGATGCTGTAACAAGATGCGATGACGAATCAAATCTCCTCGATGGTAGCATCACGTCCGACCCCTTACCGTATGTCACGGGTTCCGCTGATTTTATCTGAGAAGGGGAGAACACAACATAAATGGTACTTGGTTGATTTTCTTGCCCTAAAGAATCCACAGCATTGCTTAGGATGAGACCGTCTTTTTTCGCTTTTTGAGCTGCCCTAATTTTTTGGCTTATATCTACCATGTCCACTGTCTTTCCACCGTAATCGATGTGGACTGGACTCTCCATCCTCAAATATGCCTTCACCACTTGGGATCCTTGCTTCAACTTCTTGTCTTCTTTGGCTATAAAATTAGCGAGATCCTGTTCTCTTTTTATCACTTCTGATTGTATATCTTTGTCCGCAGCCTCTTGAGCTTCAGATTGAGTGTCATAAACATAATCGCTGTAATATTTGTACTCAACACCCCACGAATCAAGTGCAATGATGGTATATTCCCATCCTTCGGGTTGGGTCTCGATTATTGCTCTTGAAAGTTGTGCCCGCTCTATAGCGGCTTCATACTGCTCTCTTCCAGCGATCAGACTCTGCATCGCATTGTAAGCATTGCTGTCACTCTGCATTCGGTTCCCAGGCGATGCGTAGCTGGTTGCAATTTCATAACTATCCGTAAACATCACGGCAGCGATACCAGCTCCAATTTCCCCCATATTTCTTCCAGCTCTTCCTAAATCAAAAGATGCTATTGGGCCAGATGTCGTTCCGTGATAAACTGGACCTACAAGATAGCCATTAGCTTTAGCTGTCTCGTCGATTATCTTTTGAGCTGTCTCCATATCGCCTTTTTGAACAGCTTTCATATAGGTGTTATCAGATGAGGATGCGGCTGTTTTGTCGATGTTTTCGGGATCAGTGTGGAGAAAGCCAGTTGTCGAGGAGGCGGATTTTTCCCATTGTTGTATAACATGCCTCACCCCATGGTGCAGGTTTTTCGGCAGGTTGTCGATTGGAAACCAGTCGACTGCATCACTCTCCCAATTGAGTGTACTCATCGACAAGATGTTATTCTTCTCGGACTTTGGAACCACCACTATGAACGTTCTGTAAGTAAATCCGTCCTGTACGTAATCAATTTGCCCGAGCACCTTGTCGCATGAAGGTAGGTGTCCAAGCTCCTCCTCGACTTCCTTCTGAGCGGATGACCAAAAATCCTCGTCTGCAAGTCCTTCCATAGAGCCTGTCTCGTGCATTCCTTCCGTCCCCTTGACAGCTCCGCCGGGAACACCCCACACCCCAGGATCCAAGACCTGAGCTGATCTCAATATCAAAAGACACGTTTTATCCTCGGGGCAGAAGAATAACACGCCGGATCCAGCCTTACCCCAGTGGGCAGCATAAACATTGGTGGTCTTGACGTCATGTCCTGCTATTGCCATCTTCTTCGCCTGGAGGATGTTGTTTAGTACAGATGCAAGCGTTTTTGCCGCCTTCGGATCGTCAGGAATTTCGGAACTGCCGTCATACCCCTCCGCAAAACTCAGTGTCCTGTCCTTGATATTCTCGATCTCAGCAAAATGGGAAATCCATTCGTCAGAACTCCTATATGCTCCGTCAGCATCGTAAATTACGCCTCCAACACGGAGTCCATAATGTTCGGTTTGTCCGTCATTAATGTCGCTGGCGATCCTGACCAGATTGCCACCCACAATCAGTTGAAGGGCCTTAGCAACAATCAAACAGCCCCCGTCGAACGGACCCGACTGTGCAACAGACTGATTCGTCAACACATCCATTACTGCATTCGTCCTGAATGCCCTAGAGATGACGTCTCCGATTCCAGAGGAGGCAGTCTTTATGTTGGCATTGACTGACGAAAGAACCTGCTCTGTCTGGGTCAACACAAGAGGTTCCTTCTCCAAGGGAGTGTCACCGGGCTGTAGCTGATCTGGATGAAAGGCTATGTAGGAATCCTCTGCCTCAGGGACATACTTTTTGAACTCGATGTCCGTGAGTTGATCCAAATCAATCCCTTCTCTTTGGGCTTTCAGCACAGTCTCGAAACTTACACCCTCGTAGCGATTAAGATAGACTATCCCATCGAACCCCTTCTTTTTAGCATTCTGTATCTTGCTCGCCCAATTCCCACCGGTGTCCCTGGATCTCATGAGCTTGTCAAATCGGGTCTTAATTGGAATAATCCTCTGATTTTTACCCCTAGACCGCATGTTAGCTTGTGGTTGTGTGCCCAAGTGGATTCCACCGTCCAAAGAGGGACTTGGTACGGCGAAGCCCTTCTGTGACTGAGTGCCATGATACAACACCTTGTCGGACGATGTAGCAACACCATCGCCGATAACGTCCCTTCTACCAACGGGTATGACGCCATCATATCGAACCGATCCCACACTATCCCACGAATATTCCCAAGCCTCTGGGGGGATGATGATAAACCCGTCGTCTACCCATTCAGGATGTTCTTTCGCAGCCAAGCCCCAAGCGTCGTCTCTAGCCTCGTCGTCAGCCATCACTGGCTCATCCATCGCAGCCTTGTCGTATCTCAGCCTGGAGGCATCCACCCTGTTTGGGGGTATCCTGAACACCACTGGGTTCCCTCCGACGCTTTCTGACGCAACCTGAGCGTAATATGAGCCTTTCCCGGGGCTGTCGCACAGGAACGGGTTGCTCAAGCCCTTGCCAAGTATCTTGGGAAGCAAAAAAGAGCTGGTCCCATGGTACATGGGTTGAGAGATTCCCCTAGACGTTGGCTGTGTGGTTTCCGACATAATTCATACTTCACCGTTTTGAACCTCAAATCCTGTTGACTGCCGACCAATTTCTATGGTAGATTCAACGGAAAGAGTTTCAAAAAGAGCTGAGAAAATAACGTGATTATAAAATTGGCGGACTTTTTCTGTGGCATAGGCGGAATCAGGCTCGGCTTCGAGAGGGCGTGCCAAAATTTAGGCGTCAAATGCTCCACCGTCTACTCCTGCGACATCAACAAACACGCCAGGAAGGTCTACAAGCACCGATTTGGTGAGGAGCCTGACGGCGACATTACCAAGGTGAATCCGAAGAGCCTGCCAGATTTCGACGTTGCCCTGGCTGGATTTCCTTGTCAGGCCTTCGCACATTGCGGGCAGAAAAAAGGTTTTGAGGATGCCCGAGGTACCCTTTTCTTCAACCTCGCTAAGATTATCGCAAAGAAGAAACCGACTGCTATTTTTCTTGAGAACGTCAAGGGACTTACCTTCCACGACAAAGGGCGCACATTCAGACGTATCCTTGATATTCTGACAAACGATCTAGGCTACAACACCTTCCACAACATTCTGAACTCCAAGAACTTCGGCGTCCCCCAGAACAGACCGAGAATCTATATTGTCGCCTTCAAGGGCGTCGGAGGAGGGTTCAAATTCCCAGAGGGTACAAACTCATCCAGGAGGCTCAAGGATGTCCTAGAGACCTCTCCTGTCCACCCAAGCCACTACCTGTCCTCTCAGTACTGGGAAACCCTCAAAAGGCACAAGGCGAGGCACGCTGCGATCAAGGGTCACCAGTTCGGCTATGTGATCAGGGATGAGGACGACATTGCTGGGGCTGTGATGTGTAGTGGCATGGGCAGAGAGAGGAACCTCGTCATCGATCCGCGGACGACTGATTTCTCGGGGATGAAGAAACTAATCAACACCGAACATGTCAGAACTATGACCATGCTCGAGTGGGAGAGACTCCAAGGCTTCGACGACGGCTGGACCGAGACTTTCTCCACCAGGAGAACCCTGCTCGGCAACTCTGTCACAGTACCAGTGATAAAGGCTATCGCCACCAACATGGTGCGTGAGATTCTCAATCCGAATCCGAACTATCGAGACAACCCAAACAAGACCGACGATAAGGATAACTATGCCGATCAACCATGGGGGCAAGAGGCACATGACTCCCGCTAACGAATTCGCTTTCAGGTTACAGATGGTCGGTCAGCCATTGTCAGCCACGAATAAGGTGCTGCGCATCGTATGCACACCAATCCAGTCACCAATGTTGTTGCTGCGTATACAGACTGGAACCATGACTGCGGTTGACAAAACCATGGACAATTACCAGTCTATCGTAGGGGTGCGAGTGGAGCGTGAGGCACGCCTAAAAGAGATAGGCTGAAAAACATACGTTGTGCAGCTAGGACTTGCCAGAACACCTCTATCCCTTATATAAGTATCTGAACCATCGTGATCTTCCACCCGGAAGGGTGTATTCAGGAGTCACGTATTGCAGGATAGGTACTAACATGCGGGTCTTGGAGTCCTTCCTAATCTCCATCCACAGAGTCATGTATTCGGAGAGGAGTTGCTGGTACCTATTCATGGCGTCCTGCGCTCTCGCTGGATCCTCGCCATATATAATCGCCCTCTCCTGAAAGGTCGTGCTGAAAATTATCCTGCGAAGTGCCTGTATGCTGGCGTAAAGCATTATACCAGCCCTCCACACAAATGGCGCCGAGCATATGTCACCGTACGCTTGCGACGCCGGAGGAGTCGCATTCATCATGTAAAGCCCCTCGTTGAGGAAAGTAAGGAGACACTCGTCAGAGAAATATCTGAAATAATACTGGGCGAAGAAGTTGTCTTCAGGGTCGGCTGGCTTATCGAGGAGTATCGAACCCATCATGTCCGGTGTCCATCCCGACGTCATGGGTTCGCCGTTCCTGATGAGCACAGGTTTGGGATCATCGTTCCAGTTCTGATATGCAAAACCGAGCGTCTTGGCGTCGAACCTCTTCGCCTGCTCCATATAGTTTGGAATGTGTTGGGCTTCGAACACAAGAGAACAACTGAGCTCCCGGAGCATTGCGACAGCACAGTCACCGAGCCTCTGGACAAGAGGCGGCTTGACGTAGGTTAAGTAAGTGTCGGACGGCACAACGGTAATCGGGTGTATTTGCCTCTGCACCCTCTCCGATGAAGACCACTGGAATCTCCAGATATCGTAGTACGCCCCGGGAGATGTCTGGGCAGGATCAACGTACCAATCAACGTACCACACTCCTGTATTCTCCCTCTGAGCTGGAAACGGACCCCACCCCTGCCCTACGTCAGCTGACGACGACGATACCGAGCTGAAGCTGAAACTATCGCTGAGTGAACTGGAGGACCTATCCTGGATCGAGGAGGATGAGCTGGACTCCTGGTAATAATTACTATCTACAATTTCTACTGTCGGCTGCACGCTAGGGTCGGTGAGTCTACCATTGTACTCAAACATGCAGTATAGTCGGACATACTCGCCTTGCAACGCCATGTATCTCGATGTGGTTGCCATATTGGTTAGCCTCCCCGTCTCCTACTCAGTTCTACCCTGGCGAGCTTGGCAGCCTGTTCCTTGAAAGTCGCAAAGTTCTCCTGCCAGATGTAGTCAGGCATGTCGTTGGGCTTGCGTATCTCGACGCTGTCGGCTGATGTCGAACCATTCACGCCAAGATGAGCTACGTACCGAAGCGAGTAATTCTTGCCGGCTACGTGTTCCTGTATGATTCCCTCCACGGCAGTAGTAGTTGGGAACTCCGCCGTCTTGATTGATGCTCCTGAGTGTCCAAAATCGAGTATATCTGAGTCGCTAGGACGCTGCGTAATCCTATCGACCACATTCCTAATCTCCTTCTGCTGTTCCAGCTGTTGCCCTTCCTCTTTCTCCTCACGAAGAACCGACTCAATGTCGTCTGCGAGCAAAGCAGCATTTTCGTTCCCTTCCGCATCGGCGACTTCTCTCAAGCGTCTGAGTAGAATAGGTATCTCGGACTCGTGCACGTCAGCGACGAGCCTGTTGTCCACCCAGTTAAATAGAGACTTGGTGAATGCTTCCATATGTGAGTCTATCCCCTGGTTGACCACCTGGATGAAAAGTTTAGCGTCGGCGGAGCCTGCAGGGAATGACATCCTATGCAGTGTATCCTTGTTAGCCGCCATCCTGATGACGACATCTACGCCTATTGCAGACGTTTTGATAAACTTGTTGCCGGCCCATTTCATGATTGTCTTGGCGACCGATTTGTACTCCGCCACCTTGAAGCATTTATCCTGCTCGCTCCACTCTAATCTAGCGGGGACGAGTTTGTCGATTGGTCCCTTATCCATACACGGACGGTGGTAAATCAGATTGTTCTTGTCACAGAAAGTGGACTTTTCCATGATCTCCATCATGCAATGCGGACACACCTCATACTTTTCGACCATACTTCTAGTTTTTTTGATGACAGGAGTTATGTTTTTCTCGTCCATTGCTTCACCTCGTTTTACATCCAAGGTCATTTGCTCGTTGCCTGATATACTTGTTCTCAAGCTTGCTTTGCCCGCATTTTGGGCAGGTAAGCCTCACACAAGGCATCATCCTCACATGCTTTTTTCTGTATCCGCACAGTGAGCAAACACAGAACGAGCCTGATCCGCTCTCGACTAGCTTATCTTGGCGTATATGCTTCTGATGGCGTTCAGCGGGAGTTTCTTGATATTCGTTATGATGTAACTCCGCCTCTGTACGGTATCAGACATCTTCTGCTTAACCTCATTCGCCATCGCCAAGCTGTCGGCGGCAATCCCAAAAGCGTCAGATATCATGTCGTCACTGGCGGAGAACAATGCTGACAATGCTAGTGCCACCACTTGTGATTTCTGATCATCTTCGCTACTCCCTTGAGTGTCCATCACGGAGTAGTCCTGTAACAAAGCGTCGTCATCCAAATCCATATCGTTCCCTTCCATGCCGGCCGTCTTAACGATACCCATGGCTCTACTGACATACTCACAATGCATCAAGAGGGAGCGAGCCTGATCTCCGTTGAGATTCTCAGTTGCCAGTACAGGAGACGGCTCCGCCAACGGAGTTGGCGAAACGACCTTTGTGGCTCCTACGATTATTGGCACCACGCCAGCACCCATGCACTTCCTGCAGGCTTTATCGGTGATGTCCTCTATTCCAACACCGTCGCATTGCGGACATTTCCTTCCGCTACTGTCGGGCTTAGCACTTGGTGTCTCAATCGTTCTCGGTGCCACCCCCATATCCTTCATCAAGTTGAACGCCATGATATCCTCCTTATTTCAGCTTCTTAATTACTTCTCTGGACTGATTCGAAAAACCTTGTGGCTACGGCTCCGTTTTGAGCGCAACCTTAGCGGACTGATTCGTCAAATTATTTTTATAATGCACAGACGAATGCACCTCCTGCTTGTCCTGCTTGTCTTTCGACTTTGACCCCCACTCGCCCAATAATGTCGCTGTCTTATTGAGACCAAACAACGACATGATGACCAGGTAAAGGAATATGGCGAAGACTATTGGCTTCTTGATCCCATGGGCCAACCACGACACGGGCTCGAGTTGCTTAGACAACTTTTCTATAGAGGTTGTGAGGGCATCAAGCTGATCCAGCTTGTCAAGTTGGTGAGAGGTGGTGCTCATCTTACTCTCGTTGCCATCCATATGTTCATCCAGATGCTCGGCGGTGCCACAGAGCTGATTGATCTCCTCAAGTAAGTTGTCGAGCTTGGTATTATTCTTGTCACAGACGTTAGCTGTGGATGTGACCGATGACTTGATCTCGCTGACATGCTCTTTGAGCTGGGATGCTTGCTGACTGGTTATGAACAAATCTTGCTTGAGATCGGTATAGGTCTTGGAGAGGTCAGAATTATTCCTCTCCATGAGCTCGACCCTAGTCACTAGAGACCTGAGAGACTCGCCAAGTGACTTGAGGATTTCTGCAAATATCTGTGCATTATTTACCATAGTCTCCCGCCATACTAGCACTGTTGCCGAGTAGAGCATCTATCTCGGAGAACTCATTCACGACAGCATCGAGGAAGATCATGTTGTCGCTTGAGGTCTTTGCAAGCATGGCCAGGAGCTTCCCAAGCCCTGACAGAGCCCCTACTTCCTTTTCCCGCCACTGGCGACTGTTACGCGCTCCAAAGCCAACAATACCCCACGCTGTGTCCTGATGAACCACAGGTATGAACGCTATGGTGTTGAGTTTGTTGTGTATAGAAGCCTTGAAAGTCAACTCCAGTTCTGTGGGTAGGTCGCTTGCTGAACCACAAGACGGCTTGCCACGCTCTATCCATGACCTTATATCGTTCTCGCATCCATTCATGTGTAGCTTAGCTGGGAACACCATGTTCGCATTTGACGACCACGAATTGAACAGGCGAGCGTCTCCGTTGCATCTGTATATAAAGATGGAGTCGAGATTCAGCTTCGTACCTATCTCCATCAATATCTCCTCTATCGAACCTTCACTGTTGAAAATATTCTCGACGACAACACTCTGAAGCTCGAGTATCTGGTTCGCCTTCGTCAAATCCTTCTCCAGATTCTTCTGCCCCGTGATGTTCAGAGCCATGATGTTCACCCCAACAATCTGCCCAGCCTTATTGAAGCACGGCATCTTGTTGCAGAGTGACCATCGCTCTTCACCGGACGGCGAGTGGCACTTCTCAATAACTCCAAGGATAGGCTCACCAGTTTCAATGACGCGCTTGTAGCCATCCAGAAACATCGGAGCATCGATCGGAAATAACTCGCTGATGAACTTTCCTTCCACCTCGCTCTTTTTTCGGTTGAGGTCCAAGCAGGCGACGTTGTTCGCTCTCGTCACCCGCCCCATCAAGTTGACGCACAGCATGATCGCCGGCGAGGCATCAAACATCTTCTCGTAATTTATATCACCGAATTCCACAACCAGTTTCCCCTTAAGAGTCTAGTATCTTGTAGATTACCTCGTAACTTCCCGTTCCAGCGACAGCTCCGAGGTGTATCTCGATGGCGTTATCAAGCGACATAGCAATGATATCCGTACCAAAAACGTCAACGTTCGCCGAGGCGGTACCCGACAGGTACACTGACTCCACACCGAGATTCCTCGCGGCGACGTTACTTACGATGGTCGCCAATGGTCCCTGATCTTGCGTGAGTCCAAGTGCCCTGCCAGCCGAGCTATAGTTATTGAGCCTCCGGAGTGCTGTGGCTTGATAGAAATACTGTAGCAGAATGCCTCCATTGGCAGCTATGCTGAATAAGCCAGTGACAGGAGCGTAAGTTACCGTGAATGGAGTAGCTCCAACCCCTACGAATGCCGTATTCGCATCGAGCTTGGACTTGAGCTCTGTTGCTAGCTCCGCCCCCGTGTAGAAACCCTGCGACAGCAATATCTCCTGCTCGTTGATGCTGTCAGCCTTAAAGAAGAGCCTATTGTTCTTGCCGGAGATAATGCCCCTGCCCCTGCACACGGTTATCGAATAATCCTTTCCTACGGCAGTCGTCCAATGCAGGGTGGTTCTCCTAACCTCCCAGCTCCCGGGATTCCAAATCTCAATGTTTTGTGGACTCCCAGTCAAGTTGAAGCTATCACCTAAAGAGTATAAGATATTCGGCTCCTGAAGCTGCTCAACGACATGTTTCTTTTTCTTCGCATCATCCCCAGGATAATACTCAATCGACATGGTAGTCCTCCTATTCCTTTTCCTATTATTCTTTCAATAGGGAGTCTTCCCCTACCTTCTTTGTGGGATGTTGTTCTGAAGTTCAGTCCAGCGTTGGACTTCGTATGTGTTGATCCCAAGGAGATGGCTATCTTGGCATTGCTCCAACAAGATTGTCCATATATTGGTCATCCTCGTAAGGCACGGGCTTTTCGTCGTTCATAGCGATCTCCGTAGCGGGTGCATGATGTTCATCGCTCGTCGCCATAGCACTCTTGACATCTCCAAGAGCCTCATCCCTGCTGCCGTACACCTTCAGAGGCGACTGATCCGCTCTGGATTTCATTTGTGCTAACCTTTTGAACGTCTCGACATACTCCTCGTAAGACACGAATTTGACGTAGTCCTTCTCCAGGCACCACCTGAGATTCGAGCTATCCCTGATTTTCTTCGCCGGGAACCTCGATATCTCAACAACCTGACCTGGCAGTATCGCCAAAGCCTGACCGGAAGTCACCTCTATGTCGTCTATGAGAAGTAGACTCTTGAGGTTGTTCTTGATAAAGCACTTATCCTTCATTCTGGGAACCGACATTTCCATCTTAATGGCATCCCCACGCGGGAGTTTAGCTCCCGGTGCCAAGTTGACTTGGATATCCTTGTCGATGTTCTGTACGTTATTAAGTGCTGTATCAAGGGCTTCGACACTCATAACTGACCTCGGTGCCATGGTAGCTGCTCTTGAGGCTTCCATTTCTTTGCTCACACTGAAAACTTGAACTTGTGGAGCGGGACGTGGAGGAGCCTTAGACGTATCCTGCCCCCTATGCTCTATCTGCCTATTGTCCTGAGTCTTAATTGACGAGGGTTTTGAAGCCCGCATGGGCTGATCCGGATCAACCTGCCCCACTAAATTCTCCACGGAACCGGAACCGACGAGACTTCCTCCGCCAAACATGTTACCAATCACATTATCCCCAGGGGATGGTATGTCTTCATCAACCATTATAACCTTGAGCATAAGGCTGGTCTCGCCGACCGCCATCGCCTCTTTCAATGCGTCTGCGTTCGTCGAAGCCAATCTAATCAGAGCTCTGCCCTTGTTGCCGGTGATCCCAGTGATATGTAGAGAAATGCCTTCCCCCTTGTCACAAAGGTGCTCTAGTTTTTTACTGAGTGTAGCTTCGCATTCTAGCATCATGTTCATGTTTTATCCTCCGTTGATTTCAACCTTGCGATCACTTTGTCCGCAGTATCACTCCACCTCATCGTGGAAAGAACCTTCCTCTGAAAATTAAACGCCATCCTTCCAAACTTCTTGTCGCCAGCATAGACCGCCCTCATGTGTCCTCGTAACTGACGGAGTGAAGTCTCGCCGAACTTCGGGAAGCACTGGTTCTCATAGAACCTGCACCATCTCGCCATCTTCCCAGTTGACGGGTTCTTCGGGTCGCTTATCTCGTAGCCTTCGGGATCAACCAACATGGCGAGTGAGCTATCCAAGTACGTGGACATTGCCGTGCAATTCGTGGTGATCACTGGAAGTCCACAGGCGGCTGCCTCTATTATGGGGAGACCGAATCCCTCCCCTCGACTCGGAAGCACGAAGGTATCGCACGCCGCATAAAAAGAAGCCATCTCCTGTTCCGTCATCTCCGCCATGTTGAGTGATACGTGGGGGGCGCCGCCATCGGGACGGATGGCGTTGCGTATGAAATCTATCTCGGCTTTGATCGTATCAATGCCCTTGCCATCATGCCTCTTCGTGACTATCACAAGCGACACGTCGTCCTTGTCAGAGAATTCCTTGAAATAGGCTTTTAATAGGAGGTCACACCCCTTTCGATGACTCCACCAAAAGACACTCGCAAACTTGAACCTCCTGAAGTGGTCGGGAAATTTCATCGGCTGGACACCCTCGTTGTAGACCTTCTCATCCACTCCTAGGGGTATCACGTATAGTGGCACCCTAACCCCAGACTCCATCATGATCTGGGCGAGATAGGAGTTAGGAACCCATATCTCGTCAGCAAGGTTGAGCCTGTCCACATACTCGGAGTGGAGAGCCTTGGAGGTTTCCATCATAGTGAAGAGTATCCTCTTGCCCCCATGTCCAATCGTGGATGGTATGGTCATTCCATATATCTTCGGGCATCCGACGTCGACATCAGTTGATGACATACTTCGAAGCGTCTCCTCCATCTCATCACTGACCTGGCACGCCTCCCCGACAGTCTCGACCTTGACCCTCACCCCTCTCCGGGCAAGCTCCAAAGCCACCTCCCTGTTCATTTTCGAGAATCCACTATTCGACATGAACGGGCCACTGTAAACAATAGACAAGGTATCCTGTTCAACGGGCATCGGGTTTTCCTTCCTCGTTTTCGCCTTTATCCTCTCGATCATAGCAATGTCGTCAAGCCTGGCTTTTTCCCTAACCCTCCTGTCCATCTCCAACCTGGACCCAGTCAGCTTGGACGGACCCATTGACGAAAACCTGCCAGGTGCCTCGTATTCGTCAGTATTCCACCCAGGATTCGCCGACTTGTCCAAGGCTATCTCAAAGGCGGACTTGATGGTTCTAGCCATTTAGGAATGATTATACAACGATCTAGGACTATTTGGAGACCCAATCGGGTTGCGACTTGACTACCACAGAAACTCCAGATGACCATCCCTCATAGGGGATATTGGGATCCAGCACCTTGACAAGGCGTTTCTTGTGGTACATTTTCTTGAGCTTATCCCTGACCCATGGCCATGAAGACTCGATCGTCTGCATGTAGATCGCACTCTTGCCCCTATCAACTATCGTTCTGACCCCTCCGTGGGACAACACAAGCCATATGAGCCGGTCGGGGTTCGACTGGAGGTTATGCTCGAAAACGAACGGGTTGATGTCTAGCAGGCGACATATGAGGTCCCGATGGTTCTTGGCTATGCTGAAATGGTTGAAACCGTGCAGGAGTACTTCTCCTGGCAAGAACCAGTAGTTTCCATCCAACTGACCCATGTCGGTGGATTGCTGTTCGACCTTGACGTCCGTCAACTTGTTCCCAGACAGTTTCCTCCAGATGTGCCCAACAGTCTCACGGAGAAGACGAAGCTGGACTTGATCCATCTCCATGGTTATAGACCTGGTGGACGGCAGGTTGGCTATCATGTTGGCGATGTCCTTGTCGATGTCCTGCTCCTTAGAGAACATGTGTATGGAATCGACGAACGCCGCCAGCTCCTGAGCGGACACTTCGTTCTGAGCGACTCCTATCTTGATTACCTTCATGTTCGTCTCAATCTACGTCTTGTTCGGACACAACGCCCGAATGATCAAATTCTTGTTAGTGCCGCTGGTTATCCCACAAGCGACATCCATGATCTTCTTTGTAGTTCTAGGATCCATCCTAAAAGCCCTTTCAAGCGACTTGATGTCCTCGCTGTCCAAAGGCTTGCCCACAAGTATCTTGGACGAAACCCCCAGCGACATCATTTCGGGGTTGAAAAAGCGATTCTTCAGCAAATCTTGCGACTTCTCATACAGATCGTCCGTAAGCAGGTTGACCCCGTGTTGAGACATGGCAAGGAGAGCTGTTTTCAGACACACCACTAGCGTGTCGTCATTGCCGATGTCTTCGTGGAACTTGATTGCTAAAGACATCGCTTCGGTGGGTTTCCCATTGTTGAGGGCCTCATCTATCTGTGACACCCTCTTACTCATCAAGATGCTGTTTGTTTGCCCCTCAAGTGGCATGACGTTACTCCCCCTCAAGCGAACTAAATGAAGACGACTGCCCAGAGCTCTGGGATGACAACCCTACCTCGCCAAGCAAAGGCAGGTTGTAGTTGAAGAACCACGTGAACACTACCCGGCAAGTGTTGACCATTTCCGATGGAGCTTTGATCTTGATAGCTACAAATTTACTTCTCACAGCGGACAAGGTTCCTATCGGGACGTTATATGGGGAAGTTCCTGTATCCGATGCGTTCACACCAGGAAATGGCTTGTCGGGATTCAGCTCTGCTATCGTATCCTTAGCGTCGTAGAATATCGCATCAGGCACACTCCGCCCACCCATGTTGGTCGCCGTTATACCCAACTGCACGTTACCAATCTCCGTCGCTCCATCAACCTCCATGTCCACTATCTTGATCTGGCTTTCCACGTCAGGTGCTATGGCTCCAAAGAACACCCCAGTGATATTGTACGCCAGGACGTTGCCATTCTGGTTGTACTCTGTGGTCCTCACGGTCACTGACCTCTGTTCCCAGAGGGATGATGAGGACGAAAAACCTCCAATATTTCTACTTTTCGTGCTCATTGAAACTTTCGAGACCTATTCAACTTCGACAGACACATTGCCCGTCATTTCGTTGAACCTAAGCTTGAAGACCTTGTTGTCGGACGTGCGAAAACCCACCCATTTACTCTCGATCGTGACATCCCCACCGTGAATCGAGGTGCTCGCCGAATTGGCTCTGAGATATTCCGTCTCGCCTTCAGGAAGCATAATCTCAGTGCCCTTGTGAATGTAACCTAGTCTCTTGACTCTCCTCTTTATTGTTCCCCATGGCGTGCCATCGGATTCCAGCACTACCGTCCCGTCGTCAAGGATAGCCTTCCACATGGAGACTCCTCGCTACTGCATAGACTCTGCTTCGTCAGCTCTCTTCTCCAGCGTCCAGCCAATCCCCTGGAGGGATGCTGTGGCGACAGCAGGTTGCGTCACCGACGGTCCTGGACCCTTACCGACGTTCTCGTAGAGCTTATTGATCAGG
>Ga0307378_10005831_pt1 | contig 17041 bp, 12 predicted proteins | sample UN1MG_FD_202238 | JGI IMG/M metagenome (GOLD analysis project Ga0307378, IMG submission 202238) | Soil microbial communities from Risofladan, Vaasa, Finland - UN-1 | ecosystem: Environmental > Terrestrial > Soil > Coastal area > Acid sulfate soil | place: Finland: Risofladan, Vaasa | collected... | reverse complement strand
AACTTATCCTTAAAATCAATCTCTTTAATCCCGGCTTTTAAAACTAATTTCTTTAATTTATCCAGCAAGTTCTTCCCCGGTTTTGCCCTTAAATCTGTAAAATACACTTTTGCACGGTTCATTGTATTCTCCTCACAGGTTAATTCTGTTACATTTTTTCTGTAAAAGCTACCTTAAGAGATTATTTCTTTCACTATATAAGGTAGAAATATTGCTTTCATTTTATGGTCTTTCGCTTTTTCAATGAAAAAATCAGTCACTTAAATGTGATAAAAATGAGAAATTATCAGTAATTAATTTTCAAGAAATAATTTATTTGAATAAACAGGTTTAATAATCTTTTTACAGTCTTTCCTCTGATATATTTAACTCATAACCGGGTTGGGTCCATGGTATAGAAACAAATCGAATATTCTATTTACTTTATAATGCTTACTTTGCTTTTATCAAATGTCACGGCTACAGCAACAATAATTAATAGTCCTAGAAAAGTTTGTTGTTGGTATACATCTACGCCTGCAAGAAGTAAACCGTTTTTAATGACGCCCATGATCAATGCACCCACAAATGTATTTAATACTCCTCCAACTCCTCCGGTTAGAGCAGTACCTCCAATAACAACGGTTGCAATAGATTGTAATACATAAATATCTCCAAGACTGGCATATCCGCTGTAAAGAGTACTAGCTAAAATAATCCCTGCAATTGCAGACCCAAAACCAGAAAATACAAAGGCAAAAATCTTTGAACGATCAACGTTTATACCTGATATCCAACTCATCTTTTCATTATTGCCAATAGCATAAATTGTCCTTCCAAAATAAGTATAATTTTGTGCAACGAAATAGAGTCCAAGTATGATTAAAGTAATCAACCAGATATTTTTTATTCCAATGACTGACCCATTAACTATATCTATATATTTAAATAGTCTATACGGAACTGATAAGGGAGCGGGAGAAAAATAATAGGCAACACTAACAAAAATACCACCAGTACCCAAGGTACATATAAAAGATGGAATGCGTAATTTAGTATAAAGTATTCCATTTAGTAATCCTGCTGCACATCCAACAAGCATAGTTAAGGGGAAGGATAATAAACCAAACTTTCCTAAACCAAGAATATATACTATAGACACAAGAGACATAATTCCTCCCACAGAAAGATCTATGCCACCGCGGAGGATAACGAAACACTGACCTACTCCTACAGCTAAAAGTATAATAGAGGAATTCAATATCGATTTAACATTATATAATGATAGAAAATTTTTGTTTCCAATAAAAAAAACGATAACTAAAGCTAAAAGTAGGAATAGTGAGGTATATATTGCTGGTAATCCACTTAATAAATTGCCTATTTTCTTTAAGATTGATTCTATTAATAAAACTAAATTTGTCTCATTTCTTAATTTCAATATATATTTCCCCTTTCATTAATATTCTACTCAATTACTAATTAAACAATATAGCTAATGATGTCCGCTGGTGTTGGTTTATTATTTACAGAACAGGCTATTTTTTTAGTTACGTTCCCATCTTTCATTATTATCATCCTATTGCAAAGTCCAATATCTTCTTCTAACCTGTCAGATAATAGTATTATAGCCATTCCCTCCAAGGCAAAGGAGCGAATCATTTTGTAAAATTCTTCCTTTGCTCCGACATCGATCCCTCGAGTTGGATGATTAAGAATCATTATTTTTACGTTTACGGCCAACCATTTTGCCAGTACAACTTTTTGCTGGTTACCTCCGCTAAGGTTTTTACAAATTGCTTTTAATGATGGAGTTAAAATAAGACATTTTTTTACCCAATATAAAGCCTTCTCTTTTTCTGCCTGAGGATTAATCAAGCCATTCCTGATAATTTTTTTTAGCATAATCAGTGTGATATTAGACATCACATCCATCTGTAGAGCAAGCCCTTCTTCCCGCCGATCTATAGGAATATAACCAATGCCTGCTTTTACCGCATCTGTTGGTTTATTTATTTTTACTTCTTTCCCTTCAATTGAAATAATTCCATTATCTGGCTTCATTATTCCAAAAATACATTTGCATATATCTTCTTTCCCTGATCCGACTACCCCCACAAAACTAAGAATTTCTCCTTTTTTAACCGAGAAGCTTATGGATTTAAAACTGCCCTTTTTTTCTAAACCATCTACCTTTAAAAGAACTTCGTCTTTCGGTTCACTTTGTTCTGATTCGTTATAATATTCCGTAGATAATCCACGTCCAATCATTAAGTTTTCTACTTGATGAATACTGGTCTCACTCACTTTCATATTCGCCACATTTCTACCATCCTTAAGCACAACAATTCTATCAGAAAGTTCAAAAATTTCTTCTAATCTATGGGAAATAAAAATAATAGACGCTTCATTTTTTATTTCTCTTAGGATATTGAATAATTGCTTAATCTCCTTGGATGCAAGTACCGTTGTCGGTTCATCCAAAATTAAAAGGGGATTCTCAACATGATAAATATTTGATAACCAAAGCAGACGCGCAACCTCCACCATCTGCTGATACGCTTGAGAAAGATTATAAATATAAGTTTTGGGATCAATATTTAATCCAACTCTATTTAACTGTTTTTTAGCTTCCTCCATGACTTTAGATATAGATATTAATCCATATCGTTTAAATCTATTCTCATGACCTAAAAACAAGTTCTCCGCTACTGACAGGTTTGGAACAAGGCTTCCCTCTTGAAATACCATTCCTACGCCCATCTGGATAGCCATTTTTGAATCAGATAATTTCACATCTTTTCCATATAGCTTCATTTTCCCTTTGTCCATTTCATAAATACCAATTATTATTTTCATTAATGTTGATTTACCGGCTCCATTTTCCCCAACAAGTCCAACAATCTCATTTTGATGAACATTTAAATTAACATTTTGAAGAGCTTTTACCCCTGGAAAGCTTTTGTTAACATTTATCATTTCCAAAATAGAATTAGAATTCACTTATTTCGCCTCCATAATTCCATTAATCAATCAACATAATTTTATTCTTACATTTACATTTACTAAATTTAATATATATTTATCTTAATGATGATCAGTTTAAATAAATAATTTATCAAAATTACTTAATGATTCCTATCTTCTCACGATCAATCGTTATAGCAACTGCCCCAATTAATATAAACCCCATTACAGCACCCTGGATATATGGATTAATTTGCATAAGTACCATACCATTGTTCAGGCTGGTAACTACTAAAGTTCCTATGAAAGCATTTAATGCCCCCCCTATTCCTCCAGTTAATGCTGTCCCCCCAACAATTGTAGCCGTAATTGCCGGAAAAAGGAAACCTTTGCTTAATGTTGGGTTAGCACAATTTAGTCTTGAGCATAAAAAAAATGCCGCAATACCATAAAGGCAACCGGCAAGACAGAAAACAATTATTTTTGCTCTTGCTACATTAATTCCAGCTTGTTCAGCTAATGCTTCATTCCCTCCAATAGCATAAATTGATTTCCCTAGGGACGTACGCCTTTGCATTATTAATAAAATAACACCTAAAATTACAGCAATGACAGTTATATTGGGTATTCCCAGTAATCGTCTTCCGTTTGCTAAATCTTGAAACCGGGGATCCAAGAAAGGGATGGTTGCACCTCTACTAAGTATAACAGCTAATCCTTGGGCTACAAAACCCATCCCTAAAGTCGCCATAAAAGAAGGAATTTTTAATTTTGTATTTAATAAGCCATTGATTATACCAACAATAGAACCTATTATCATAACTACCGGTATCACCCAAAATCCTATGTCGATAGTCGTTTTAGAGTTTTTTACAAGAAATCCACAAATGACAGCTATTAAAGATATAGTACCTTCAATAGATAAATCGATACCTCCCATGAGGATAGGCATAGAAACTCCTAAAGCAATGATTGCTAACACTCCTGATAAATTTAAAATAGTTAAAATGTTTCCCAATGAGAGGAAAAAACCATTTGTACCAATTGTAAAAATAATTGTTATCAAAAAAAGAGCTAATAAAGGTCCAAGTACACTATGAGATATAATAAACCGGAAACCCTTTAAAGCTCTCTCTTTTACCGATAATTTACTAGCATTTAAAAATTCCTTTTTGTTAATTACATTCATATCTCCACCAATATTATTTTAATTGAGTATTCTTTTATATTCTTCGATATTTTAAAATTATTTTAAAGAATTATCCCTGACCTTTTGGATCAGGGATAATTCTTTTTAGATAGCATACTTTAAATCTAAATGGTGTTTATTCAATACCTCTAAGCCAACGACCCCAGTAATCAGTCCAATCGAATTCAGGAGTACCTTCCAGGTATGTTTTAATGATTTCATCTATATTGTCAGCATTAATATTAACCATCGTTGCATAAAATTGTCGTTTTTCTTTTGGAAGAGAAGATACATCAATTTTTCCTTCTTTTGCAGCAAGAGCAATTGATAAACCTATTCCACCTTGCCATTTTGGATCAGGCAAAGCGGTTGCAGCTGCTTCCCCTTTAGCAATAGCCCTTATCATCTCTTCGATACCATCTACACCACAAACTTTTACTTTCCCGGCTAATCCAGCAGCTCTCAAAGCTTCCAGTGAACCCATTGCCATATTGTCATTGGCAGCCCATACTCCATCAACATCCGGATGGGCAACAAGCATGCTTGAAACTTTTTCAAAAGCCTTTGCTCGATCCCAATCACCAGCCTCATAGGCAACCATCTCAACGCCAGGGTTAGCTTTAAGCGCTAAAGCAAGCCCTTCCCAGCGCTCTATGGCTGCAGCATTGGCTAACATACCTTGAACTGCAATAATTTTTCCTTTATATGGTGTTTTAAATGTTTTGAATAGCTCCGTGGCTATATATTGTCCGGCTGAAACTCCGTCAAAAGTAATATGACTTACCCAATGAGGGTAATCCCAAACTTTTAGATCATCTGGTTTATTCCAAAATGTCACAAAGTAAACACCAGCTTCTTCCAGTGCTTTGGCAATGGGAACGCAATTTGGTGATTCGTTAGGGTCAACACAAAAAACAACATTAGCCCCTGTTTTAGCAACTAAGGCCTTGATATCATTAAACTGCTTCTCACTACTTCCCTCACATGTTTGAATTACATGGGGATACCCTACGGTTGCAGCAAACATGTCTCCGCCAGCTGCCCAATCGGCATGGTAGGGATTTTCGAGAGATCTGATTGCGGTACCCAGCGAAGTCTTATCAGCTGCAAAAACCAAAGAAGATACCAAGAATAGCCCAATCAGTACTACGATACTAATATTTAAAATTCTTTTCACAGTAACAACCTCCTTAAAATTTTTTTTTACAATTAATTGCTCGCTAGTAACTCTTAACTAACTCTCTTGCTTAACATGCAATCATTTAACAAGTATCGTTTATTTGGTCATCTATCACCTCCTCGCTTAAGTTTTAATGTTTTTACCTAAGTCTTCGGAGAAAATCTTTTTTTACCTGTTTCAAATCCGGATTTTATTAAATGATCCCTTTGGTTTTCTAACGCATTTCCTCATCCACTTTTCACTATAAACTTCAACTTTAAGTATTCATTTATTAAATCCGGACACTGTTTACTTGGGTATCTTAATTAATTTTTTTAAAATATTTTACGAATTGTAATTACCTTATTTATAAGTTTGCATATATGATTTATATGGTATGATATCCAATATATTTAATCCTAACCAACTGGCAAACTCCATTAGCTCATTTGTTAAATCACCATAGATCATGGGATAATGATGATCTACCCGGTTAACTATTATTGTATTCATTAGATCAAGCAGAGATATTTCCCCTCCATTTACTTTCAAATTATTTATCCAGCCACTTGACCCATAATATGTTTTTTTATCTTTCATTACATCACCGGTCATTATAAAAAGGTTATCAAAATTATTATCCATTCTAAATACGGTTATCTTCCCGGGTTTAAAGGTTAAATTTGCAACAGTACCCTTACCCTTCCACTGACCATTTTCATATGAACCTATATTAAAATGTTCGTTCCAACAGACACCATTTTTATTTGCACAACTTTTTGGTGCAACGCCACAGTGCCACATATTTATACTGACATCATCCTCATCAAAGGCAACCAAATCACTTATAGTAGCCTTCTGGTCGCTCATAGCGTTTAATACTAACATATTGATTGCTCCCGGCACATCACCTTCGCAGGGAGCAACTATGCCTGCTTCATTTAATCGACTCATAGCACTACATACAGCAATACCGTAAATCTCCTGGAATTTAGGCCAACAGCTAATAGCAAGGGCATTATAATTATTTTCTTCAGCAAAATCTTTAAAAGCCAGGTAAATTCGAGATGATTTTTTTAACTCTCCCTCGCTTACTCTCTCTCTATCCCAGTTTCCTTCTTCTAAAACCTGTTCTAAATCTTCATTGACTCTTTTCTCATCTAATTCCTTCGCTCTACTGACAATATCTTCTACTGTGTGCCGACCTTGAATATAGGTGCCAAATCTCTTATCTAAATCCCGCTCATCGAAATACATATTTTCAAACCCATTAGCAATCCCACCGATTAATCCTATCCTGGAATCCCTTACTGTCTTTATGGCTTTCATGGCCTTTAACATGATGCTAAATCTTTCTAGAAATAATTCCGAGTCCGGATATCCATAAAACCATTTAAAGCGAATATGGTAATCCTTAAAGTACTTTTCAATAATTGAACCATACATATTTAGGCCGCAAAATGAATTTAATTGTAAAACACCTTCTTTGGTGGGCTCAGGTACTGACCATAAACCAAGATAACTATTCACCTTTGCCAATGGTAAAATTACCCTGCCAAATCCTAGGCTAGCATTAAATACCATTGTAAAATCAACATTTTTATCTTCAAATTGTTTTCTGGCATTTCTTCCATCTTGTTCTGATTCTAGCGGTCTATCTATAGTTACTAACTCAAAATTCATTTTACCCTTCAGTTCTTCCATAGATTTAATAATTTTTTTATAAATTCCTCGGTCATCCCCAGGCATATTTGGATGAACTACCGAAGTTAACCCAACAACTACCTTAAAATCTTTCATATATAAATCTCCCATTTTATTTTAATACCTTAATAATATCTTTAAATCCTTACCTTTTTTTAATAAGTCAATAGCATCAATAATTTTAGTAATTGGAAACTCGGCTGTGATAAAGTCTTTGTAATTAACCTTATATTCTTTAATCCATTTAACAAGAGGTTTTTGGGCAGCAATTTCCCTTGATCTCGTAGGCCATTGATGGATGAATAGATTGAAATTATAAGGACCTGTACTTTTATTGAGACTAATAACTGGTTTATCAATTACACCATAGACACAAATAGAACCGGCCATTTTTATTAAAGAAACTGCGGCATTAATAATATTTTCATTGCCAACAGCATCTATAACGGTATCTAGCTTATTTCCTAAATATATTGGAAGGTTCTTCAATTTGGTTTCATCGGGAGCAAAAACTTTATTCGCCCCCATCTTTAGAGCCATCTTTCTTTTTGCTTCTATAGGATCAACAACGCCAATAAATTTTTTTCCCAAGTTTTTTAAAAACTTTACAAAACTCAATCCTACGGGGCCGGCTCCGAAGATAAGTATATTATTCATTTCATCATTATTTATTATATTAAAATCACTAAGGCCTGCATAGACTTCTCTCCAGGTACAAAGTAACACGGCTGATTCAATAGGAATCGATTGGTTGATTTTACTTTGAATCTCATAAACCTCCGCCCAGCCATGTTCTTTATCATTCACCCCATCCTCAACCATCGCCCTGTGGTCAGCAGCTAGGTTATATTCTGAAAATCCACCCCACCCACTGCTATAATCAGGATCAGGAGGATTTAAAATCAATCCACCAATCAGTCTATCACCTTTTTTAAAATTCCTTACCTTCTCCCCAACAGAAATCACTTTGCCTACTGATTCATGCCCTAGAATAAGCGGATATTTACTTACCCCGGGAAAATGCCCTTCAATCAATTTTCTATCTGTAGAATTACAAAGAGTAGATACTTCTGTCTTTATTTTTACCTCATATGGTTCTGGTTCTGGTTCTGGTATGTCAACTAATTCAACCTTACCAGGCCATTTAACAGCAACAGCGAACATTAAAAAATCCTCCCTTTATTGTTTGCTTACATAATAAACTATTATGATTAATCCATCCCCAAAACAATGGGGAAGTCGATCCAAATGTATATTTTTAGCAATTGTCATACAATCAACAAGAGAGCGGTCTTGATAAGTTATTGCAATTCCTAGTTTTATGCAAGAATAGGATTTCTAATATTTACTAGTTCTCCATCAAGAGAAATTTACCCCTCCTCTAAAGGCTAAACACCAATTTCTATACCAAAAGTATGAGTAATTAGCCCTTGGATATCAAACTTTTTATTTTCTAAAATTTCCATTGATTTTATAAATTGTAAAATAGTTGATTCTGTAGTTGCTGTTATTTTTAACTGCTTGTAGTTGAGCTTCTTCCACATCACTTTTATTTTTTTCTTTATAAATTGCAGTTAATATTTTTTCCGCTTCCTTTTAGACAGATAAATAATAAAATGACAATTCGAAAATTTTCTATATTAAATAAAAATTTATAAAACAAAAAGTAATTACAGTTTAAATTACATTATCTCCACGCAAATGTAGGTATCACTCTAAATTAATTAATAAAATCCTTCTTTACTTATATAGCTCAACTTGAACCCTTCCTTTATCTCCTCTGAAATGCGATTCAAAATAATCCATTATCGCATTCTCTTTAGTATAAGTTATGTTCTTCATTAGGTGTACTGGGGCACTCTCTTTTATATTTAAAAGCTCCGAATCATACTTTGACGCTATAATGGCCTCCAACGTAACCCTCGCTTTATAAGCAACCAATCCATGTTTTTCAGCAAGAGTTTGATAAAGTGATTTATCTGTTAAATCTTCGTTTATTAAATCAGGACACAATCTATATGGTATATGATTTGCAACATATACAATAGGTCCATTCTCAATATACCTAACACGAAAAATATATATAATTTTTTCATTTTCTTCAATATTTAACTTTTTTGCTATCGCCTTACTTGCAGGTTTAATTTCCTGTTTCAGAATCTTTGTTCTCATCGTATAGCCTTTTCCAACCATATCATCGTAAAAGGTGGTTAACTTCTGAATAAACCCGTAATTTATCTTAGGTTTGCATACAAATGTTCCTCTTCCCTTATCCCTATAAAGCAACCCCTCTCCAACAAGCTCTTTAATTGCCTGCCTAACAGTCATTCTACTAATCTGGTATATTTCGCTTAATTTGTTTTCTGATGTAATTTTTTCCCCAATCTTTAATTCCCCAATTTCAATTTTTTCACGAATAATTTCCTTCAATTGATAATATACAGGAATTGGAATATTTTTGTTAATTGGCTTAAACTGCATTATAAATCCTCCGTATAGTCTTATAGTTGTATATACATCTAAACATACTTTATCAATCATCTTTCTGAATGTCAAATAAAAATGTTACATTTTTTTATAAATTAAAATTTAAAATGCATATCCTAGATCATAACTAAAAAAGATTAGAAATCTCGGGTTCCGGTTTAGATTTATAAAAAATTACAGATTCTCATGTAAAAATCTTATCGAGTAATGCTTGGAAAAAGATATAAAAAAAGTATATCTAAAGATTTTAGGTATTAAGAAAAAAAATTCTTTATTTTATACTAAAAAAATATTTAATAAATCTTTGTTAATAAATTTCTTGACATTCGACTGACCAGTCAGTTATAATGAAAACCAGTTAAAAAATACTGAGAGGGTAAAAGGGAAAGTAAAATGATGAAAAAAGTTGCCAATTTTATTACGAAATATGCCTGGCCAATCGTTATAATAACCATCGTCATCACTATTTTGGCAGGCTCACAATTAAACAAGTTAACCATCGAAGATGATATTACCAAATATATGCCCCAGGATGACCCGGATATAGAGTTTTATAGGGAAATCGTGGATAAATTCGGTGGTTCGCAAGCAGAAACAGCGGTAATATCCCTGGAATATGATGAACTTTTTCAGGTAGAAAATCTAAGGAGCGTAAAAAATATTATTGATGAATTGAACGATACTTCCTATATAAAATCCGTCACCTCTTTTTTAAATATGCCCGAAATTATCAGCACTGAATATGGACTGGAAGTCAAAGATTTAGTGGAAATCTTTCCGGCAAATAATGAAGAAGCCAGGAAACTTAAAGACACGCTTCTAAATAATAATATGGTAAGGGGCAAATTTATATCCGCAGACGGCAATGTCACCCTATTAGTCATAGAATTAAAACCGGGTTATTCAGGAAGCGAGCTAAAAAATAATTTAATAAAAATAATTGATCCTTTAAAAGGAGAAGCTACCAAAATATATTACTCCGGTATGCCATTAATGAGTGCAGAAATATCGGAAAGTTCCCGGAGCACCATGGGATTAGGTATTGTTGCCATTCTTGTCATACTCTTTGTCCTATTCTTCTGCTTTCGAAGTATCCGGGGAGTCATATTACCCCTTTTTGTTGCTTTTATGTCTTCGGTTTGGGTTTTGGGATTAATCGCTTCCACTGGTAGAAATGTCACCATGGTAGCAGCTATTCTGCCAGTTATTATGATATCTCTGGCAACTGCTTATGGCATACATTTTGTCAGCCGTTATTATGAAGAGAGATATCGATTTGAACCGCTTAGAGCAGTAAAATTGGCTTTCCGGTATACTTTTGTGCCCATATTAATGAGTGCTTTGACTACTATGGCCGGTTTTTTGTCTCTTTCTGCCGCCATCGTAAGACCTATTACTGAATTTGGCATTTTTTCAACCCTGGGAATATTTTTTGCTTTTATTCTGTCAACTTTTTTTCTAAGTGCTTTTTACAAACTTTTCCCTCCTCCCAAAATACATCAGAAATTTTCTTCTGATTCTAAAGATATAGTCAGTAAATTATTGGATTTTATTTTTTATTTGGTTTCAGAAAAAAAGAAAATGGTTGTCATCATTGTATTGGCCGCAGTTTTAGGAGGAATCGGCTTTGCTACTCAGATCATGCCTGATTCTTCCATTGAATCAAGATTGGGAGAAAAGAGCCAGGTTGTAAAAACCTTAAATTATTTCAAAGAAAAATTTGGCGGAGTAGATACCCTTTATATTTACACTGAAGCTGATAATGTTAAAAATCCTTATGTCCTAAGACAGATAAAAAAAATTGAGGATTACGCGAAACGACTCCCTTCACTGGCACAGCCGTCTTCAATCAGCGACTTCTTAATTGACTTGAATGATGCCATGGAAAACAAGAAGATCATACCGGCAAGCGAACAAAAAATTGATAATCTATGGTTTTTTGCCCAGGACAATGAATACCTTACTTCGATGATAGGAGATAGAGACAAAGATACACTGGTATCTATAAAGGCTAAAGAAATGATGTCAGGTGCGATAGATTTATCTATTGTAAAAATAAGAAAATTTATTGAAACTATTCCCAAAAAAGTAAACCAAATAGATCTATCACTATTAGAAATAGAAGAACGTAAAAATTATTACCCCTATATTGCAGAGGAAATTATTTCTTCTCTTCAGGCAAAAGGCATGGAGATAAATAACATTGACAACTTCAAGAAAGAATTGGTTCAGCTGGCTGCTCAACCCATTAATGAATTTGAAAGAAAAGATCAAGAATTTGTAAATGAAATTCTTTCTCTTTCTTTTCTGGAAATTGAAGATCTAGGTTTAACCAAAGAGGAAATTTCTCCTTTGCTTGCATCTTATATCCAGAACGAGCAGTCAGTAGATTTCTTTATAGATGAACTTATTAGTCAAATAGATCTGTCAGAAGATGATGCTTTCTATTTGTTGGGAATATTGGAAGATTCCCGCCATATGGCCCAGGAAAGAGAAAAAATAAAAGTAGCACAATTAATGGCGATGACGGACAATTTCTTAGGAGATCAATTAACTGAAGAAGATAAGGATATATTATGGTACTTAACTGACGATGTGGTATATATCCCGGATAGCAAAGGAAATATCGAAACCTCATTCCGACTTAGCGGAACACCGGTCATTACGGACCGGGTCAACAGCAGTCTGTTCAGAGGACAGATAAGGAGTATCATTCTTGCTTTCTTAATGGTATTTGCCATGCTGGTCATTCAATTTAAATCTTTTAAAATAGGTTTTTTTTCTATTATTCCTCTTGTTTTAACGGTTATTACCGCTGGTGGGGTCATGGGAATTTTCCATATACCATTAAATGTTTCTACCATGATGGTAGCAAGTATCGCCATAGGAGCGGGAATAGATTACACCATACATTTTATATCCCGATATAAAAATGAATTAAAAAGCAAGGAAGAAGTAGATGCTCTGAAAACAACCCTAACCGGGACAGGGAGGGCAATCATTTTTAATTCAATTTCTATTGCTGCAGGTACTTTTGTGCTTACCCTCTCCAGCATCGGGATGATGGTAGCATTTGGTCAATTAATTGGAAGTGTCATGTTGGTAAGTGTTATATACACTTTATTGCTTCTTCCAATATTACTGGAAAAAGTCGATTTTAAAATAAAAAAGGAGACAAAATAATGAAAATAAGAAAATATTTTTTTGTGATGGTCACTGTTTGCCTGTTGTTTTCGGGCATGGTAGTCTATGCAGGAGCAGAAACCACACTCACCGTAGACGAAATTATGGATAAAGTTGATGAAACTTCTCCGGATTTTTCTACCCAAAAGACAACTTCTGAAATGATCCTTACAGACAAGGACGGGAATGAAGAAACCAGAGAAATGGTTATGTTCTCTCAAAAAGTAGAAAATGATCAAAAAAATACCCTGGTAAGATTTCTTTCTCCTAAATCTGTAAAAGGAGTGACGCTTCTCAATATCAATGACGGGGAAAAAATATATCTATACATGCCTGCTTATAATAAACCAAGAAGGATCGCCGGGTCCTCAAAAGGTGAAGAATTTATGGGAACAGGCCTTTCCTATGAAGATATGAGCATGGATTATAAAGACAAAGACTATGAAAAAAAACTTTTGGAAGAAACAGAAGCTGAATATATTATAGAAGTTTTACCCAGCGGAGAAGATGTATCCTATAAGAAGATTATACTCACTGTAGATAAGGAAAAGTTTTACGCAAAAAAAGTTGAATTTTATAAAGTGAGCGAAGATCTTACCAAAACCCTGGAAATTGTTCAAATACAAATTGATGAGAATGATAAAATTACTCCAATAGAGCTAGTTTTTACTGACCTCGAGAAAAATCAAAAAACAAAAATAGTTATTAAAGAAATGGAATATAATGTAGAATTATCATCTGATTTCTTTAGCATCAGGACCCTGTCAAAACCGACACTTTAAGAACAGTATATCGTATATAGTATATAGTATATAGTGAATACAGTAATATGTAACAAGTAATGTGTAATGAGTAAATAAGAAAAATTCAGGAGATAGAATAAATCCGCCCCTGCATAAGAAAATACATTTTTGTCATTGCGAGGAGTGAAACGACGAAGCAATCTCATTAATCATGGGATTGCCACGCTCCGATAAACCGGAGCTCGCAATGACAGTTTTGTGGAAAAAGTTTTGAATTTTGACGCGATACGCAATACGCAATACTTGATACAGCTGAAAGAATGGAGGAAAAAATGTAATTATGAAAAGAAATATTTTTTTAGTGGCATTTATCATTTTGTTATTTTCTGCTTCTGTATTTGCCGGAGATTTTTCTGGGAGTTTAACTTATTCCGGACAATATAGTTTTACTGAATATAATCTAAGCAATACTCTAAATTTAGACCTTAACTACATTCATAGTTTTACTGATGAAATCTTTGCAGAAGGAGATTTAGCCCTTAGATATTCTGATAAATCATCTGCCAGCCCTTTTATGATCATACCTAAAGAAATTTATATAGGCACTTATGACCTGATTCCCCAGGTTGATATAAGGGCAGGAATGTTAATTATAAATTGGGGTTCAGCGGATATGTTCAGTCCCCTGGATAATTTTAATCCTTCGCCACCCGGGATATCTTTTACCGATATGTCCAGAAAGAACGGAGTTTTAGCGGTTGATGCTACTTACTATCTTAATGACATCACCTATCTGCAGGCCATATATCTTCCTAATTTTTCCCCCTCGTTTATACCTGAAGCGTACGAAGAACTATTATACCTTTCCCTATTTTCTCCCGAATTTCAGGCACAAGGGATAGCAATAGATTCTGTTAATCTAACCCATGACTTTCCGGACCATCCGGTTTGGGGAATAAAACTAGGAAGAAGTTTTGCCTCTTTTGATGCGGCAATCAGTTATTATAACGGTTATTACTTAAACGCCTACCCTGAAACAGTGGAACTCACTCCCGGACCTTCCGGAATGATTTTAAATTTGGGATTAGGGTACCCCCGAAAAAGCGTTTTCGGCTTTGAATTTCAGGGAGATTTTCCCGGTATTGAAGGGGCTACTTTAAGAGGTGATTTAGCTTATATAATTCCTCAACCCTGGCAGGTTCAGGGCGAAGACATATTAAAGGATCCCTACATAAAAGCAGTAATCGGCGCAGACTACACTACTTCCTTTGACCTCTATTTAAATATAGGCTTCATCTGGGGCTTTGCCTTTGAAGAAGGAAACCAATGTTCCCCTTATATTTCACTAAATGCCAGAAAAGACTTAGAAGATAGCAAACTTACTCCCAACTGTTTAGGCATAATCAGTCTTCAAGATGGAAGTATGATAAATTCTATTGGTGCTAGTTATGATTTCACCGATGATTTTTCAGTTACCTTTTCTTATGTTTCTATTTTCGGTGACCAAGATTCAAAATTAGGACAAATGAAAAGTGCAAAAGGTTTATATCTGATAGGAGAGTGGTCTTTCTAATGAAAATGGAAAGTATTAATAAAAAAGAACAAATTTTAGAAGCTGCCCGGGATGTCTTTTTCAAAAAAAGCTTTTACGAAGCCACGATGGATGATATCGCTCAGCTTTCGGGAGTAAAAAAATCTACTATCTATTATTATTTCTCTTCTAAAATAGATTTAGCTTCACAGCTACTGGAAGTAAATATAAAAAAGATTTTTGAAAAAATTAACGAAATAATTTCTACAACAGGCAATATTAAACAACGGATTAAGATGATGACAGATTTTTATATAAATCTTTTAGAAGAAAATTCTAAGATTTTTATTATTATGCAAAGAATTGGCTATGATTTTATGCAAAAGGAAGACAGCAAGAAGAAGATCAATGAGCTCTTCGAAAAATTAAGAAAAAATCAGAAGAAAGCAGGCGACCTGTTCGGGGAAGTCACTTTATCTTCAGGTAAAAGAATAAGTGGAGATCTATTTTTATATTCCCTGGTTGCTGCCCTGGGAAGAGCTATTTTTGAAAATGTATCCCAGGGAAGAAAACCAAAAAAAGAGGATCTCCTGGCTATTGGTGATATTTTTATCGCCTCAGTAAAATAAACAGGAACAGAGGACGGTTCTCTTCTTTAACTACCTTTCCAGCTTTTCTGCACCTAAGAAGTAGTTTTTTTCTTTTCTTTAAAAACTTGTTTTGCTGGAAAAAGTGAAATTGTTAGTTCTGAGATAGGGGGCCACAGCCGGGCCGATAAATCCTGGTTTTGTCTGTCTTTCTTTGGAGATCATATCAACTGCCTTTAACATGTCCACTACTCCGGTATTAAACCTCATATTTTTAATCGCCCTTACCCTCTTTCCATCTTCTATCAAGAAAGTCCCGTCCCTGGTCATCCCGGTCAACTGAATGCTCATGGGATTGAGTATATTGACATAGTGAAAGCGGGAAATATAAATTCCTTTTTTGGTGGTGGATATCATCTCCCTAACAGAATGACTCCCTGCTTCCATCACCAGGTTGAAGGGGATAGCCCCGAAAGAAGCCTGTTCCGGCGGTAAAGTATTTCCGGTACATTTTTTATTGTATTTCAAGGCAGTAAGATAGTCATAAACGCCATCCTTTATTACCCCGTTTTTAATCAAGTCTGTCTTTTCCCTAGGATATCCTACCAGATCAAAAGGAACGGGCATCGTCAATTCGTCAAAAGGATCATCCGATATAGTGATAGTCTCCGGAAAAATCTTCTTACCTAGATTTTGACAAACGAAACTCTTTCCATCCATGATTGTTTTGCCGTTAAAAGCAGTATAGCCGGTATAGTTTAAGATTTCCGCAACTGCTTCCGGAGACAGAATAACCGTATAGATCCCCGGGTCAATTTCTATCTGTTCTACATTTTTTAAAGCAGCCCCTAATAATTCATCGGTTATTTTATTTATATTAAAATTATTAATATCACTGTCTATAAATGAGGTATGGGCAGTAGAATTATCTCGAGTGATAACACAATTGAAATCTACCTTAGTACCCCGGTCAAAAGCAAAAACTCCTTCTGAATTAGCTACCAGGAGAGTGGACTCTTCTGTTTTAAAAGCTCCCGCCGCTTCATACTCTCTTTTATTTACTTCTTTTATCAGTTGGCTTACCAATTTGGCTCGATTTAAAGGTTTAAAATTGGCCGTATCTATAGAATGTTTGCTTTTTATTCTGTATGACTGGGGCTTTAATAATTGATAATGGTAATCTAATTTAGGGACAATTTTAGTTACTTCAATTGCCTTTTCTATATTTTTTGATATAGTGTGGTCATCAATACTGTTCATTCCTACTGTACCAATTCTATCTTCATTTATTACCTTTACAATTAAATTTAGATTGGTTTCTGCCACATTTTGGTGGATGTAAGATTCTGCAAATCTGGTAAGTTCACTTTTACCCCCTGAGGCAACTATTTCAAAGTCGTAATTTTTAATAAAACTTTTTATCTTATTAACAAGTTCTTTCCCTGAATTTATATCTTTCATTTGGAAGCACCTACCTTTACCTTTCTGAATCTCGCAGGGGATGTGCCATGT
>Ga0307378_10005828_pt1 | contig 17044 bp, 15 predicted proteins | sample UN1MG_FD_202238 | JGI IMG/M metagenome (GOLD analysis project Ga0307378, IMG submission 202238) | Soil microbial communities from Risofladan, Vaasa, Finland - UN-1 | ecosystem: Environmental > Terrestrial > Soil > Coastal area > Acid sulfate soil | place: Finland: Risofladan, Vaasa | collected... | reverse complement strand
TGAGAAGCGGGTCTTTGGTGCCCGTATTGTGTGGGGCGGCTACAAAGAACGTTGGGGTGAGACCCTTGCTGGACGTGATCACGAAGTACTCACCCTCTCCTGTCGATATCGAGGGGTATGCAGCAACCAACGCAGCGACCGGTGACGAGGAAAGACTCGAACCTGTCGTGCAGGGTCCGCTAGCGACCCTGGTCTTCAAGACGTTGGCGGATCCGTACGTGGGCAAGTTGACTTACTTCCGGGTCTTCTCCGGGGCGATGGAGTCTGACTCGCGAGTTCTCAACGCCAGCAGGGGAGAAGAGGAACGCCTGGGTCAACTTTACTTCCCAAAGGGCAAGGAACAGGATCCGACAGAGAAGGTGGTCGCTGGGGATATCGGAGCGGTGGCGAAGCTACAGCACACGGAGACAGGTGATACCCTGTGCGACAAGGATCATCCGCTGGCTTTGCCCGCCATCAGGTTCCCTGACCCTATCTTCTCGGCAGCCATCGCACCGAAGACCAAAGCTGACCTGGACAAGCTCGGAACGGCACTGGCTCGGCTGACGGAGGAGGACCCTACTCTTCGTGTGGACCGGGAGGCAAGTACGCGAGAGACCGTCCTCTCGGGGATGGGGGAGTCTCACATAGACATCGCCGCGCGTCGCCTCCAATCCAAGTTTGGAGTGGAGATAACTACCGCGGTACCGAAGGTCCCCTATCGGGAGACGATCAGCAAGGTGGGTACGTCCCAGTACCGACACAAGAAGCAGACCGGCGGCGCTGGGCAGTTTGCCGAGGTGTGGCTGAGAGTCGAACCTCTCCCGCGGGGAACTGGCTTCGAGTACGACAGCGAGGTGAGAGAAGGCCACATTTCGAGGAGCTTCATCCCTTCCATTGAGAAGGGGATCAAACAGGTCTTGACACAGGGAGTGACCTCGGGCTCTCCCATCGTCGACGTCAAGAGTGTAGTCTACGATGGTAAGGAACACCCGGTGGACTCTAAAGACATAGCCTTCCAGATCGCAGGGAGGGAGGCTTTCAAGGAGGCCGTGCGGAACGCTGGGCCTGTGCTGCTCGAACCGATCATGACTCTCACAATTACCATTCCTGAGGCAAACATGGGTGATGTCCTCGGGGACCTCAATACGAAGCGAGCTCGAGTGATGGGTGCGGAGCAGAAGGGGCACAAGACGATCATCACTGCAGAGGCGCCCCTCGCAGAGATACAAGGCTACGCCACCGATCTGCGCTCGATCACCCAGGGACGCGGCGTATTCGGCATGGTGTTCTCTCACCGCGAGGAAGTCCCCAGGAATCTCGCTGATGAGATCATCAGCGGGGCGCAGCTACAAGAAGAGAAGGAATAGACACCGCGCGGTGCTGAGCGCCGGCGACGCCGATGGGATCAGGCCCGTAGAAGGCAGAGTTTCCTATTGCGGGCGAGAGAGCATGCCGAAGGGTATCTGAAGCAGGCGACGCAGTGTGCGCTCCTTGATCCCCTGAGGTTCCACACAAGCAAGACTGAGGTCGTAGAAGTGTAGCGCTTCAAGCCATCTTGCCTGTCCGAGACGAATGCGGCTCACGAGCCGCAGCGTGGCAGCCTGTTTCTCCCGGTCCCCGATGTTGCGGAAGAGTTCGACGGCCTCTTTGAGGTGCTCCACGGCGGCATCGCCGTCGCCCTGGTGGCGGTACATGGTGCCCAGATTCCCCAAGGTCTGAGCCTGGCCATCCTCGTCTCCCAGCGACTCAAACATGGACTTGGCCTGGGCAAAGGCGGCAGCGGCGTCGTCCCATTTTTCTTCCTGTGTGCGGACAGCTCCCACGTTGTTGAGCATCTCCGCCTGACCCTTCTGGTCGCCCGCTTCCTCGTACAGCTTCGCCGCCCTCTCGAAGAACTCTGCGGCCTCCCCGTATTCGCCGTAGCGGAATAGCTTGATCCCCTGTTCTTTGAGGGCGCTGGCTTCAGGCAATCTGTCTTCTCGTATCATACTTGTCTCCCATACAGGTTTCTTCCGCGTCTCCGGACGAGCTCAGGATACCAGCCAGCCCTTCATCATGTAGAGAAGGGGGGACTCAACAGCTGGCGATCACGAGCCGATGGGCGGAGTCTGACGCGGCACTCTTAGCGCAATCGTGGTCCCCTGATCAGGTGAGGATTCAATGTCAAGCCGTGCCTCGATCAGGTGTGCCCTTTCCTGCATGCTAACCAAGCCCAGATGGCCGCCGCGATTGGCGTTCTTCTCAACAGTACTCAGGTCGAACCCGCAGCCGTCATCCTCTACGGTCATCAGCAGGCAGTCCTCCTCTGGAGAGAGAGTCAGCCATATGTTGTCTGCGCGGGCATGCTTTCGGGCGTTGTTTACAGCTTCCTGCAGGACGATGAAGGCCGTGGCCTCTGTTTCTGGAGATAGCCTCTGAGCGATGCCATCGTTGTGGAAATGGAACAGTGGTGGCCCTTCGCCCCCCAGTTGCTCGACGTAGGTCTCCAGCGCTCCCACCAAGCCCTGCGTCTCCAGTGCGATGGGGTGCAGCTCAAAGAGGAGGACGCGAGCTTCTCTCGAGGCCTGCCTGACCAGTTCCTGCAGTCGGCTCAGTTCATCAGCAGCGGTGTCTGGCTGATGTTTGAGCAGTTGCTTCACGTAGTCGATTCCCATGCTGATGGAGGATAGGCTTTGCAGGGTTCTATCGTGGAGATCACGAGCGAGAGCGCGACGCGACTCCTCTTGTACTTGGATGATCTTGTCTCTTTCTTCCCTGAGACTGCGGTAAAGGCTGGCGTTCTCAATGGCACTGGCGGCCTGGGCGGCCAGGGTGCTGAGCAGGCGGAGGTCGTCCTCGTTGAAGCCTTCGCTGGAGACCTTGTTGAGTGCTTCCAGTACCCCGATGGTCCGATCCTTTATCTGGAGAGGGACGCAGATAACGGACTGGGTCAGGAAGCCGGTGCGGACGTCGGTCCCCTTGCTGAATCGCTGATCGGTGGCGGCTTCGTTGACGACGGCAGGTTTGCCGTGCGTGGCCACCCAGCCCGCTATGCCTTCATCCATCGACATCCGGTAACTCCGGAGCAGTTCGCGTTTCTCGCCATAGGGTATATCGAATAGGAGCTCCTTGGTCTCCTGATCGATGAGCATCAGCGTGGAGGCCTGGGCATCGAGTATCTTGGTGGCCAGTTCCATGGTGTTGTCGAGCACCCTGCGTAGGTCCAACGTGGAAGTCAAAGCCTGGCTGGTCTCATGCAGGAACGTGAGTTGTTCCAGGCTGTGCTGCGTGAGGTTTAGCTGCTCGATGATGTCGGCCAGATTGCCTATCGTCCTGGCACAGGAGGTCAATGCCTGTCGCTGAGAGAGCGAGAGTGTGTCCCCCGGAGCCAGGGCCACAGTGAGAGATCCTGTGACGGTCTCATCCCGTAGGAGAGGCGTGTTCACCAGAAGATGCTCAGTACCCTTAACCAGGTGGGTCGAAACGGAGAGACGCTCATCTGCCGCTATGCGCCAGGAACTCGAACGCAGGCGCTGCTCGAGACCCTCTTCCCACAGCGAGATCTGCTTCTCGATCTCCGCTGACATATCGCCGGCTCTGACGCATTGCGTGCGGTTGCCCACTAGCAGCAGTGATCCAGCCCGGGAATTCGTGGCCTCAATGGCCTCGCGCAGTGCCGCGGCGAGGAACTGGCCTGATTGGCGATAGCTGGTGAGCCTGGCCAGAGTGTCAAGGAACGAGGAGGCTTGCTGAGCGGTGGTGGCAGCGGAAGATGAGGTCATGTTGTTGTTTTTCCAGCCTAGTCTTCGGTGGACAGCATTGCCTCGGCAAGGTGCCTGAGGGAGGTCTTGGGAAGCTCGTATAGCCTGACCGCCATCTCGAGGTATGGCAGGCTGTCTGTGCTGCAAACGAATTGCTTGATCTGCGGGGAAAGAGCCGCCCATGCCTCCGCAGGAGACCGCAAGTCGGAACCGGACACAGCGGCGGGGAGCAGTTCGGTGGCCAGTTCTCGATCCAGGAAATCGGAGAGAGGAACCCCGAGGAGGTCCCCCAGGAGTTCGAGATGCGGGAAAGGGGTCGCCTTGGACCCATATTCGTACTTGGACACAGTCTCGGTGGAGACACCGAGGATGTCGGCACACTGCTTTTGCGTCTTACCCGCCCTGGATCGCGCCTGTCGCAACTGGACGCCGATCTCCTTGTGGCGCAGTTGCAGGAGCTTGTCAGTGGGCGGTCTGGTGGTTGGCTGATCCACGACAGCCACCTCCTCGTCCCACAGGTCGTTCACCGGTACGTGCCACAACTCCGCCAGTAGCTCGAGCTCTGGCAAAGAGATAGCGCGACGACCGTACTCATATTGGGACATGATGTGAGGCGAGCAGCCCAGCCAATCGGCGCACTCCTTGAGGGTCCTGCAAGCCTTCAGCCGAGCAGCGCGGAGCAACACTCCAATCAGCTTCGAACGGACAACAAGCGCCTGTGCTCTCGAAACCATGGTGGCCTCCCGGAGCGACAAAAGCTGCACGTATTATAGCACAAGAACGTCTTGGCGACAACATTACGGTTGACAGAGAGAAGGGTCTATGCGATAATGCGCAACGAGTTCAGACCTCTTGCTAACCCGAGGTCCTAGTGGCGGAGGACGGCCGGTGGCGCCAGCAGACCGTGTGCTGAAAGTGCTATATGTAGAGGATAACGAAGATATTGGACGGGTATTCGCTGCCCTCGTAGGGCTGATGAGCGGCCTGGAAACTGAAGTTCTCCTGGCATCGGATGGTCAGGAGGGGGTTGAGTTGGCTATTCAGGAGAAGCCAGACATCATCTTCATGGACGAAGAACTGCCGGTGATGGATGGCATCGAGGCAACCCGCCGCCTCAGGGCTCACCCTGGCCTATTTGAGGTGCCTGTGGTGATGGTATCGGCCCACATGGACATCCAAGATAGACGGAAGCGAGCCAGGGAGGCTGGGGTGACGCATTGGATAGCAAAGCCCTTCGAGCCGGAGGATATCGAAGAGGCGTTGCGGAGGGTGCTAGCTCTGTAGCGATCTGAGCTATCTTGGTTCTGGCGTAGTTTGTCATTCCCGGCGACAACGACGTGCCAGCCTCGACCCTGGTGGCATCGCTGGTGCCAATCGACAGGCATCCAGATCGGTCTCAGGCGCCGGCTGATGCCTGCCGTGCCAGGGCCGCCCGAAGCCCCCATTTACCTGACCAGGCAGGTGCGGCTCGAATGATCAAGGTAGACCTCCACGTACATACCTCCTTTTCGGTGGACGGGAGCATGTGTCCCGGGGAGGTGGTGGATGCGGCGCTGGGCAAGGGGATTGGTGCCCTGGCAATAACCGATCACAATACCATCGCCGGTGCGTTGGCGGTGCAGAAGATAGCTCCCTTCCCGGTGATAGTGGGACAGGAGGTTTCCACATCCGATGGTGAAGTACTGGGGCTCTTTCTGCAAGAGGAGGTGCCCAGGGATCTGGTGGCAATGGAGACGGTTAGGCTGATCAAAGAGCAGGGTGGACTGGTGGGGGTGCCTCATCCGTTCGACAGGCTGCGTGGTGAGAGCTTGGATGTGCGGGTACTCCAGGAGATCACCGGCACGCTGGATTTCGTCGAAATCCTCAACGGCCGTGTAACGCTTGACAGAGACAATCGTCGAGCTTTCGAGTTCGCTCGGCGCAGCGGTCTGGCAGCCACAGCGGGCAGCGACGCCCACAGCAAGCGCGAAGTAGGGCAAGTGTATGTAGGGATGGAGACGTTGGAAGGTCGGGGCCAGTTTCTTCAACAGCTTCGGAACGGGTGTGTGCAGGGCAGCCGGAGCCCCTTCTGGGTTCATTTCTTCAGCATCTACGCAAGGGCTCGCAGGACCTTGGGCAGGGGATGAACGATGGAAGTGGTCTTCTTTCTCGCTTTCGCCATTCTCACTGTTCTGGCCTCGGTAGGTCCCGCGGTGGCCTACAGCCTGGTCGTGTGGTGGCTGGATAGGTACGAGAAAGAGCCCTGGGGTTTGCTGGCAGCCACGTTTTTCTGGGGCGCGATCCCCGCGATCTTCCTGGCTCTGGCAGCAGAGTTCATCGTGGGTATCCCCTTCGCCGGGTTCCTTGGAGAGGCCGCCTCGGACGTCATCCAGGGTAGCGTCGTGGCGCCCATCGTTGAGGAGTCGGTCAAGGGTGTGGCGATATTGATGATCTTCCTCATCTTCAGACGGGAGTTCGACGGAGTGCTGGATGGTATAGTCTACGGTGCGCTGGTAGGCTTTGGCTTTGCTATGACCGAGAACGCCCTGTACTTCCTGGGAGCGCTGATGGAGGGAGGCGCGGCGAGCTGGGCAGCGCTCGTTTTCGTTCGCACGTTGGTCTTCGGACTGAATCATGGCCTCTTTAGCGGTATCGTGGGCGTGGGATTCGGATACGCCGCTATAGCTCGCGGTGCGTGGAAGCGCTGGCTGGGACCGTTGGTGGCCCTGGTGGGTGCCATTGTCGTGCATGCCGTGCATAATCTCTCCGTGACTCTGGGAGCCCAACTGTGCTGGCCGATACTGATCAGCCTCGTCAACGATTGGGGCGGTGTGATGGTGCTCGCGGTAATAGTCTTCCTGTCGTGGGGTCGCGAAAGGCGCTGGATTACAGCGGAACTGGGCGAGGAGGTGAGCGCTGGCACGCTGTCGCAGGAAGAGTACGAGGTTGCTGCCTCATACGTGGGACGGGTCGGCGCTCAGTGGAGGGCATTCTCCTCCGAGGGAATGAAGGCGGCTCGACGAGTCAGGCGGCTCTACCAGTTGGTGACAGAGCTGGCCTTTGCGAAGCGACGTCTTCGGAGAGCATCGGCCAACAAGACAGATGAAAGGATAGTCTCTCGCCTGCGCGATGAGATCGCAGCAATGAAAGAGCAGATTGCTGAGCGGTGAACAGAAGGGGGATGTGCAAGATGGACGCGAAAGACAAGGGGTGTCCGGAATGCGAGGTCCAGAATCCCGCAGGAGCCAACTTCTGCTACAACTGTGGCACCGGCTTGGAGGGACATCATGGTCGGAGTCGCAGGCAGAGGGTGGTGGTCACTGGGTTAGGAGCGATCACTCCAGTGGGGCTCGGTGTCGAAGAGACCTGGCAGTCCCTGCTCGAAGGGCGCTCGGGCGTTGGTCTCCTCACGGAGATCAACGTGGACGAGTACCCCACGAAGATCGCCGGCATCGCACGGGGCTTTGACCCTGGTCAGTACATGAACCGCAAAGAGGCGCGGAGGATGGGACGCTACTGCCAACTGGGCGTCGCTGCTGCGGGGATGGCCCTGGAAGATGCTGGACTCTCCTCCGGGGGTTTCGACCGGGAATCAATCGGTGTCATCATCGGGACCAGCGGCGCGGGCGCGGTGGAGGAGTGCGACAAGGCGTGCCGCATCCTGTTGAGCAAAGGGGGGATGCGCATCTCGCCCTTCTTTCCGGTGACCGTGAGTCTCAACGTGGCTGCCCATCACATCAGTTGCCTGTACGGGCTGGAGGGCTACAGCAGCACGGTGGTGACCGCCTGTGCGTCTGGGACTCAGGCCATTGGTGAGGCGGCAGAAGTGATCCGCCGGGGAGCAGCGGAAATCATGGTGGCCGGAGGGACTGAGTCCGGCATCTGCGAGCTCAGCATTGCGGCCTTCTCGGTGGCAAGAGGGTACTCACGTCGCAACGACGAGCCGGAGAAAGCCTCTCGCCCGTTCGATGTGGACCGCGACGGCTTCGTCCCGGCTGAAGGGGCGGGGATTGTGATCCTGGAACGGTTGGACCATGCCTTGGAGAGGGGTGCTCGAATCTATGCTGAGGTCCTGGGCTATGCAGGCACCGCAGACACGTACCATCTGATCGCACCGGATCCAGAGGGGAAGGCAGCAGCGCGGGCCATGCTCGGAGCGATTGAGGATGCGGGAATCTCTCCTACGTCAATTGACTACATCAATGCCCATGCTACCTCCACGGTTCTCGGAGACGTGGCGGAGACAGTGGCGATCAAGAGGGCCTTCGGCGAGCAGGCCCACAGAATCCCCATCAGTGCCACGAAGTCGATGATGGGCCACTTGATCGGGGCCGCGGGAGGGGTGGAGGCCATCGCCTCAATCCTGTCGATCCGGGACGGAGCGATTCATCCCACGATCAACCTTGACAATCCTGATCCTCAGTGCGACCTGGACTACGTGCCCCACGTGGCTCGCCAAGCGAAGGTTGACATAGCTTTGTCGAATTCCTTCGGCCTGGGGGGTCAGAACGCCTGTCTGGCTCTGGGCAGGTACCATGAGTGACGTTGCCCCGTCGAGCGTGGTAGGGAGGCGGCACCGTGGCTGCGCTTGACATCTCCGTTGGTTTGTGGCATACTACCAAACAGATACAAAGGCTACGATGGAAACGAGTAGGCGGTCAGCCGGCGTGCAGAGAGTCCAGGTTGGGTGTGAGCTGGATACGGGGGCCCCGCTGAAGATCCTTCCGGAGCCGCCAACCCAAATGGCCGCGGTCGCGCGTCCAGAGTAGATTTGGCCGGGAACGTCGCCCGTTATCAATGACGAGGGTATGAACACGTACCCTCGAAGAGTGAGCGGGATACCGCTAAGTAGGGTGGTACCGCGGGAGTGTGCTGTCGCAAACGGAACTCTCGTCCCTAGGTGGGACGGGAGTTCTTCGCTTAATGGGGATCGAGTGGCGCTGATCCGGGGCGTGGAGTGGCATGATCTAGGGGAGATTGTCCGGCTGCAGGGACGTGCGGGTGACTTCCTGAGCCACCTGGACCGCCGGCTGGTGCCCGAAAGGCACGATGCTGAGGGGTTCAGGAGGGAGTTGCAGTCTATGCTTGGCGCTCGATCGGCCCGCGTCCTGGTCGCTGAGGACAAGGTCTGTGCTACGTTGAGGGGGTATGTGATGGGCACGGTGGCGAAGAACGAGCCCTTCTCCATCCCCCATTACGGATACATCAGTTGCTTGTACGTAGACCAGGAGCATCGAGGTCGAGGGGTAGGAGACGCCCTCGTGGACACGGTACTTGGCTGGTTCAAGAAGAACGGACTGATGGCTGCCCAAGTTGATGTGTCCTGCTGCGATCATGCCGGCCATGACTTCTGGCAGTCCAGGGGGTTCGCAGGGTTCCTCGATCACTTGTGGAGGGACACCGAGTTGGAGGGCGACGAGACAGTGGGCTCGCGCTGCGCGGTGCGCCCGGCTCGGTCTGACGACAGCGAGTCCGTGGTTCTGTTGTGGAAAGAGATGATGGAGGTCCATGCTGCAATCGATGGACGCCTGAGCGTAGGCCCACACTGGAGAGCAGATGTGGCCCAGTCGGTGGGACGGTGGCTTCAAGACCGCGATAGTCGCCTGTTGGTGGCCGAGACGACCGATGGTGTTATAGGTTTCGCACTGGGAGGCCTGACGGCAGTGACACTTGGTCTCAAAGCTTCCATACACGGTCATGTCGCTCATCTATGTGTGAGTCCCAGGTGGAGAAGGCACGGCGTTGGTCGGCAGCTCGTTGCATCTTTGAGAGAGTGGTTTCTTGGCCGCAGCGCGCCTTCGATGCAGGTGTACGTTTCGTGTCTCAACCCGGTCTCTCAGCGGTTCTGGCGGGGACTGGGCTATGAGGATTACATAAGTCGGCTCTGGTGCGACATAGTCTGATGGGAGGCCGCGATGACTGAACTACTGTATCTGACCGACAGCTACTTGCGCGAATTCACCGCCGTGGTTGCTGAGCAAGCAGAGGGCGGCGTCGTGCTGGACAGGACGGCCTTCTATCCTCAGGGCGGAGGCCAGGCTAGCGACACGGGTACCTTGCTGGATGACGACGGCCGGCAATACGTCGTCAGGAAGGTGCGGAAGGTCAAGGGCAAGGTGATCCACAAGATCGATGGAGAGTTGCCACAGGTGGGCATCCAGGTGCATGGCGTGATCGAATGGGAGCACAGGCACAGGCTGATGCGCACTCATACCGCCCTGCACATCCTCTGCGGGGTCATCTGGCGCGACTACGCAGCTTCGGTGACTGGCGGGAACATGGAGCCGCTGAAAGCACGTATGGACTTCGAACTGGAGAGCATGAGCGCAGCGTTCTCCGACGAGGTGGAGGCCAAGATCAACGCAGAGGTGGCAGCTGCTCACCCCGTGCGCGTCGATATCCTGCCGCGGGAAGAGGCTTTTCAGATTCCGGATCTTATTCGCACCAAGATCAATCTGCTCCCAGAGAGCATACAAGAGGTGCGTGTGGTGGAGATAGAGGGACTCGATTTGCAGGCGGATGGCGGCACACACGTAGCCAACACCAGAGAAGTCGGTCGCATCAGAGTCACTGGACATGAGAGCAAGGGGCGCATCAACAAGCGTCTGCGCATCGAGATTGAGGACTAGCGGGAGGTTGATTCTATGTTCCTAGAAGTTCCCAGCAAGGTGGACTTTGCTGCGCTGGAGAGGCGAATACTGGGCTGGTGGGATGAGACCGATGCATTCCACAAGCTGGTGGAGAAGAACAGAGGCAATGAACGGTGGTCTTTCATAGACGGGCCGATAACCGCGAACAATCCTATGGGCGTACACCACGCCTGGGGGCGCACGTACAAGGACCTCTACCACCGCTACCAGGCGATGCAGGGGCATGAGATTCGCTATCAGAACGGCTTCGATGGGCAGGGGCTATGGATCGAGGTCGAGGTGGAGCGCGAGCTGGGGTTCACGTCCAAGCGCGACATTGAGCGGTACGGCATCGCCGACTTCGTGGAGAAGTGCAAGGAGCGCGTTCGGAAGTTCGCCGGTATCCAGAGCCAGCAGTCGATTCGCCTGGGGTACTGGATGGACTGGGACAACTCCTACCATACCATGTCCGACGAGAACAACTACACGATCTGGATGTTCCTCAAGAGTTGTCACGACAGAGGTTGGATATACAAGGGACGGGACGTGCTGCCCTGGTGCCCGCGGTGCAGTACCGCTATCTCGGAGCATGAGATTGTCACTGAGGGGTATCAGGAATTGACTCACCCCGCCGTCACCGTGCGCTTTCCTCTCGTCGGGCGCGAGAACGAAGCCCTCCTGGTATGGACCACCACGCCCTGGACCCTGAGTTCCAACGTGGGCGCAGCCGTGCACCCGCAGGCGCAATACGTCAAAGTCAAGCAGAACGGGGAGTACTTCTATCTGGCCCGCGAGGCTGTATCTACGCTGAACGGCCCGTACGAGGCGCTGGAGGAGCTGTCCGGTGCCAACATGGAGGGTTGGACCTACCATGGACCGTACGACGAGTTGCCTCCACTGCAAGGCGTGGAACACAGAGTGATCCTCTGGGACGAGGTAAGCGACACCGAGGGCACGGGCATCGTGCACATCGCGCCGGGATGTGGTAAAGAGGACTTCGAACTGGGGAAAGAGTACGGTCTGGCGGCGATAGCTCCGTTGGACGAGTTCGGGGTCTTCCGGCCAGGATTCGACTGGCTCACCGGCCTCCAAGTCACAGACTCGGCAGAGGCGATCTTCGGCGATCTACGCAAGAAGGGGTTGCTGTACAAGGTTGAGGACTACACGCACCGATACCCCGTCTGCTGGCGTTGTCGGAGCGAGTTGGTGTTTCGCCTGGTCGATGAGTGGTACATCTACATGGACGAGCTCCGGTATCAGATCATGGACGTGGTGCGCCAGATACGATGGATTCCGGAGTTTGGGTTGGAACGCGAGTTGGATTGGCTTCGCAACATGGATGACTGGATGATCTCCAAGAAGAGGTACTGGGGACTTGCGTTGCCCATCTATGATTGTGAATGTGGGCACTTTGAGGTCATCGGCAGCGAGGACGAGCTGAAGGAGAGAGCGGTCGAAGGCTGGAATGAGTTCGAGGGACAGTCGCCACACCGGCCATGGATCGATGCGGTGAAGATCCGCTGTCCGGAGTGCGGCAAGCTTGTGTCGCGGATCCCAGACGTAGGGAACCCGTGGCTGGACGCGGGAATCGTGGCCCTATCCACCCTCAACTACAGGCACGACAGAGAGTACTGGGAGAAGTGGTACCCGGCCGATTTCATCACGGAGTGTTTTCCGGGTCAGTTCAGAAACTGGTTCTACGCTCTGCTAGCCGAAAGCACGGCAATGGAGAACAGGCCGCCCTTCCTCACTGTCTTCGGATACGCGCTGGTCAAGGACGAGCACGGCGACGAGATGCACAAGAGCAGTGGCAACGTGATCTGGTTTGACGAAGCCGCGGAGACGATGGGTGTGGATGTGATGCGGTGGATGTACTGCGCGCACAATCCTCGCACGAATCTGCACTTCGGGTACGGTCCGGCGGATGAAGTCAGGCGTCGCTTCCTCATTCCTCTGTGGAACATCTATTCCTTCTTCACCACGTATGCCAACATAGATGGGTGGACTCCGCAGAGGATGGGAGACAAGGTGATCCAGGGCGAGCCTCCAAATGTGCTGGATCGATGGATCCTATCGAGGCTGCATGCGGTGGTGGGAGAGGTGAGCGACTGCCTCGACAACTACGATGCGGCACCCGCGACTCGATGCGTTGAGGCCTTTGTGGACGACCTGTCCAACTGGTACGTGCGTCGGAGTCGGCGCCGGTTCTGGAAGAGCGAACAGGATGAGGACAAGGGCCTGGCCTACTGGACACTCTACGAGTGCCTGGTGACCCTGATCAAGCTGCTGGCTCCGTTCATTCCCTTTGTGACAGAAGAGATGTATCAGAACCTCGTGAGGTCAGTTGACGCCGGCGCACCGGAGAGCGTGCATCACTGTGGTTTCCCGACGGCCAACGGGGCGCTGGTGGACGAGAAGCTGATGGAGGACATGGCCCTGGCTATCCGTATCGCTTCTCTCGGACGTTCGGCTCGCGGCCTGGGCGGGATGAAACTGCGCCAGCCTCTCTCATCGGCCGTGGTCGCGGGTCCGTTTAGTGCAGGGGAGGACCCGCTGGGACCATTGGCTGAACTCGTGATCGATGAGTTGAACGTGAAGGAGCTGCGTTTCACGAATGACGAGCGCGAACTGGTCGCCTACAGCCTCAAGGTCGATCGCCGTATCGTAGGGCCCAAGTATGGAGTTCAGCTCCCCGCGATACTGGAAGCGGTTGCAGCTCTGGACGCCGAAGCATGGGCCACCAAGCTGCAGGTTGGCGAGCCTCTGATCGTGGCTCTCGAGGGGGAGACGATCGAGCTGGGCGTGGACGAGGTGGCCGTTGATACCAGCCCGCGGGAAGGGTTTCAGACCTCCCACGAGGGAGACTATCTCGTAGCGGTGAACGTCACGCTCACAGACGAACTGGTCCAGGAAGGCCTGGCTCGAGAACTGGTGCGCCGTATCCAGAATCTTCGCAAGGACGCGGATTTCAGAATAGAGGACAAGATCGACACGTACTATGAGGGTGATCCGGCATTGGCTGGGGTTATGCGGGACTATGCGGACTACATCAGTCAGGAGACGCTCTCCGTGAGAATGACCGAAGGCAAGGGTCCGCAGGGAAGTCATACCGGCGAGTTCGAGATCGAGGGGAAGAGCATCACTTTCCATCTTCTGACTGCACCGGGCGATGGTGACAGCGGGTAATATGAGTCAACTTGCATCTGGCCCCGGGATTCGCTAGAATCTATATCCCAGTACCGCACGCGGCGGCGACCGCCCGTGCCGCGTGCGCGTGCTGCGCGGATGTAGGCTGTGGTCGATGGGCATGGGCAGAGGATAGGGCGGAGCGAGGTGTGAGGTGCCGAGGCCATATAGTGAACTGAAGACAGTACTGCAGGGCGAGCGTGTTCGCCTCTTCGAGGGAATCCAGCAGTTGGGCTCTCGTGATGATGAGCGTCCCGGCTATGGCAATCACATGGCAGACGACGCCACCGACGTGTTCGAGCAGACGTACAACCTGTCGCTGCGTGGAAGCCTGGAAAACAGTCTGAGACTGGTGGATGAAGCACTGATCCGTTGCGAGGACGGTACCTACGGTACCTGCGGGGACTGCGGACAAGCCATCGAATGGGGACGATTGAAGACGCTTCCCTACACGAGTCTGTGCGTGGGATGCGTGTGGCGCCACGAGAGAGCATCATAGTGGGTTCATCTGCGGTGGGCGATGGGAAGACACGGTGGGCGCTGTTGCTGGCAGTTGCGGCTGTCGTCTTCTTGGGGGATTGGGTCAGCAAACATTTGGTGATGACGAACCTGGGCGTCGGGGAGATGTGGAACCCCATCCCGTTCCTGAGGCCGTTCGTCACCGTCACCCATGTGACCAATACTGGCGGGGCCTTTGGCCTGTTCAAGGATTATGGGCTGATCTTCGCGATAGTGGCCGTCCTGGTGGTTCTGGGTATTATCGCGTTCTATCGTTTCCTGCCCCCCGGTCAAGCCTGGCTGAGAGTGAGCCTGGGGCTGCAACTGGGAGGAGCGCTCGGCAATCTGTCGGACAGGGTGCGTCTCGGTAGCGTGGTCGATTTCGTAGACTTCAAGATCTGGCCTGTATTCAATCTGGCGGACCTGGCGGTCGTCGTCGGAGTGTCGCTACTGGCCTTCCATCTGCTGTTCGACCAGCAGCAGGGCGAGCAGAGGGCGGAGGAGATCGAATAGGCCGGAGAGCAAGATACCGTGGACATACACCGAGCGCCGAGGAGGGCTCGGTGTTTTTAGTCATGGGGTGAGTGAATGGAGCAGATCCGCCGTCTGACCGCAACCGAGGGTGGAGAGCGCGTGGACAAGTACGTTGCGCAACAGGTGCCTTCGCTCTCACGCTCGAGGATCAAGCAACTCATAGCGGATGGATTCCTCAGGGTAAATGGGAGTGTGGTCAAGCCCAGCCATCGACTGCAAGATGGCGACGAGGTTGTGCTGCGCATACCAGCGGTTGAAGAGGTCCAGCTAGTGCCTCAGCACATTCCGCTGAGGATTGTGTATGAGGATGAGGATCTGGCCGCGGTGGACAAGCCCGCTGATCTGGTGGTTCATCCTGCTCCTGGCCACGAGCTAGGCACCCTGGCGAACGCCCTGGTGGCTAGGTACCCTGATCTGCCTGTCGACGAGGACGGTCGTCCCGGCATAGTGCACCGGCTGGACAAGGACACGTCGGGCCTTATCCTGGTAGCCAAGAACGAGGGGGCGCGTCGGGATCTCACGGCGCAGTTCAAGCGAGGCGAGGTGGACAAAGTGTACCTCGCTCTGGTAGACGGCAAAGTTGAGCCATCGGATGGCGTCATCGATGCTCCCATTGGCCGCGATGCGCGGGACCGCAAGCGCATGGCGGTGGTCCGGAGCGGTGGACGCCAGGCGGTGACTAAGTATCACGTGTTAGAGCATCTGGGGGACTTCACACTACTCGAGGTCAGGCCGCAAACAGGCCGCACGCACCAGGTGCGGGTGCATCTGGCCTTCATTCGGCATCCCGTCGTCGGCGACAAGACGTATGGTCATCGAAAGCAACGCCTGGACATTAAGCGGCAATTCCTTCACGCTCACCGACTGGGCTTTCGACTGCCGGCATCGGGGGCACGCCTGGAGCTGGTGTCTGAGCTCCCGGGCGATCTTGCAGACGTCATAAGGGGGCTGCGGCGGCCGAATCTCATCACGGCCGAGGAGTGGGAGCGGCTGGGGTCGGCTGATTGAGTGCTGGCTTCCTACCTGAGCGGAATCGGGGTGGGCTGGCCACGAGCCTGGAGGTGTTCATAGCCAATGGTGGTTGGCCGGGACGATAGACAACAGAGAATCGTGCTGCTGGGCTCAGGACCCGCTCTGGCTAGCGCCGATCGCGACAATACCTTTTTTCTTTTCGAGAGCGCGGCGGGCAGCCTTTTCATTGACTGCGCGGGCAGCCCCTTCCACAAAGTCCTCAGGGCGGGGGCGGATCCCGATGAGCTAGCCGGAGTCATCCTGACACATGCGCATCCCGATCACATCTACGGTCTCCCTTCGTTGATCCACGAGTTGTGGCTACATGGAAGGCGCAAAACTCTCCACGTCTTCGCCAACCAGCCCACGCAGCAGGTCGTCAGGGCACTGCTGGATGTGTTCCAGCTGCGGAGCAAGCCGGTCCCGCTGGAATTCCACGTCATAGCTGAGGACGAGGGCTGTCTTCTTCTAGAGAATGAAAGCTACGCGGTGCACACCAGTCCTGTACGACACCAGGTGCCCACGTCTGCGGTCCGGCTCACGTCGCGGCTGAACGGGAGAGTGGCTGTGTTCTCAGCGGATAGCAGTCCGTGCCCGGAATTGCGCGCCCTGGCCAGGGGTGCGGACCTGCTGTTTCACGAGTGTAGTGTCGAAGACCCACATCCCTTCCACAGCACGGCCCGCGAAGCGGGGCAACTCGCCGCTGAGGCCGACGTGGGGCGACTGATACTGGTGCACTGTCATCGCAACTTGACCAAGGAACCGTACGTATCGATAGCCGGAATAGGGAAGCGGTATCACGGTGAGGTCAGCTTCGCAGAGGATTTCGAGAAGTACGAGTTGTGATCTAGGCGCGGGGCGGTGGCCTTCTACTGGCCTTGTTTCTCACACAGTTGGTCCAGACCCGAGTTGACGAGTATGGCTGCCACGAGATTGGTCGGGGCCAGCGATCCGGTCGGGAAAGGGTTCCTCTCGACCAGCGGCGAGATCGCTTCTCCCAGGGCTGAGACGAGGGCTTCGTTCTCCTGGAGTTCCGGCTCCTCTTTCCGGGAAGGGTAGTCCCACTCGTCGCAGACGACTTCCTGCAACTTGGGCGCGAGTTCGTTGAACCAGACTCGTCCTTTTCCCTTGAAGCGGTAAGAGGCGCGCTGTCCGCCGGGAGAAGAGGCACCGTAGTAACGATCCAGCTCCCGGAAGAGCTTCTTGCGGTCCCACTTGAGGTATCGAAGTATCTCCTGTTTTTCGAAATCCGGTGTGTCTGCCATCATCCAGTCCGTCCCTGGGCGCGTTCTATCAGCATTGCTAGTATAACACGCGGGGAGCACCGCGTCAAGCACGCAGAATCTTGATTCGTGCCACGCTTGTGTCTATAATCGCCACGATATCGGGTTGTTGGGCAAACGATGACAATAGGAGATAACAGTGATCGGGGAACTCGTTCGCGTGTGGACCGAGGATGGGCTGCAGCTGCAAGGTCTGTACTGT